>Ga0302181_10001439_pt1 | contig 17754 bp, 16 predicted proteins | sample I_Palsa_E3_3_FD_198786 | JGI IMG/M metagenome (GOLD analysis project Ga0302181, IMG submission 198786) | Peat permafrost microbial communities from Stordalen Mire near Abisko, Sweden - I_Palsa_E3_3 | ecosystem: Environmental > Terrestrial > Soil > Palsa > Peat permafrost | place: Sweden...
GGAGATCGTCTTGACGACTTCGCAGGCGAGGTGCGCGCGCTGCTCGCGACCCGCAGCGCAGAAGGTGTTTTCTGGGACTGGCCGGGCGACACCGAGGTGATAGTGGCGCGCAAGCCCGGCTGAAGGTAAGACGGCGGCACCCTCAGCCGGCGTACTGGTGGTGGATGCGGCCTTCGGTGGCGGTCAGCGGCTGGCCGCTGCCGCCCCAGCGCAGCTGGATCAGTTCGGCGGCGATCGAGACCGCCGTCTCCTCCGGCGTCCTGGCCCCGAGATCGAGGCCGATGGGCGAGCGGAGCCGGGCGAGCTCGTCGTCGGTCAGCCCGACCTCGCGGAGCCGCTCGATCCGGTCCTCGTGGGTCCGCCGGCTGCCCATCGCCCCGATGTATCCGGCCGGGGTGCGCAGCGCCACCTCGAGCAGCGGCACGTCGAACTTCGGGTCGTGGGTGAGCACGCAGATGACCGTCCTGGCGTCCACGCCGGTCCCGGCGAGGAAGCGGTGCGGCCACTCGACGATTACCTCGTCCGCGTCGGGGAACCGTGACTTGGTGGCGAACACCTGCCTGGCGTCGCACACGGTGACGTGGTAGCCGAGGAACTTCCCGACGCGGGCGACCGCGGCCGCGAAGTCAATCGCGCCGAAGACCAGCATCCGCGGCGGCGGAGCGAACGAGTTCACGAACACGCCGAGCTCGTCGCCGCGCCGTTCGCCGTGCGCGCCGTACCGGCGGATCCCGGTCAGTCCCTGGGCCAGCATGCCCCGGACGTCGTCGTCTACCGCGGCGTCCAGCCGGGCGCCCGAGCCCAGCGTGCCGGACGCGCCGGTGTGCCAGTCATCGCCGGGCTCGTCGGAACCGGCCTGCCCTGGGGCGGCCCGGCCCCAGATCACCCGCCTCGCGCCGATCTGGCCCGGCCCGCCGATCACGGTGGCGACGGCGACCGGCTCACCGCGCTCGACCGCGGCGGCGATCTCGCCCAGCTCGGGGAAGCGCGCCTGGTTGACCGGCTCGACGAAGATGTCGAGGATCCCGCCGCAGGTCAGGCCGACCGCGAACGCGTCGTCGTCGCTTACGCCGTAGGTCCGCAGGACGGGGTTCCCGGTCTCGGACACCTCCATGGACAGCTCGTAGACGGCGCCCTCGACGCATCCGCCGGATACGCTGCCGATGACCTCGCCGTCGGGCGAGACCGCGAGCGCGGCGCCAGGGTCGCGGGGCGCGCTGCGGAACGTGCGCACCACGGTGGCCAGGCCGAACGTCTCGCCGGCCTCCCACCACTTGGTGACCTTGTTCAGGATGTCGCGCACTGCGTCACCTCGGCCTTACCGCTCCCTCACACCTGATCACGGACCTGTCGTCCTACCGACACTATCCCCGGACCAGGCGCAGGTCACAAGCGCTAGGGCCGACGATCGAGGACGCTGGCCGCGGCGGCGCGCATCAGGTCGGGAATGGCGGGATCGGCAGGGCGTTCGTCGCCACCCAGGTCCTCTGCTGACAGCCAGCCGTACTTGTCGGTGGTGGCCCGCTCCCAGTCGTCCAGGCCGTCGAGGGTCACATCGGCGGATTCGACGCGCACGGCGTAGAACGTCTGGCCCTGGACGATGTCGTACCCGTTCCAGGAGAACTCGACGGTGTTGTGGGCGATCGGCTCGCCAAGAGCTGCCGAGTCGATCACGATGCCGGTCTCCTCCCGCAGCTCGCGGGTGGCCGCATCGCGCAGCGACTCTCCCTGTTCGGCACCGCCGCCGATGGTGAACCAGAAGGGCGCCTCAGGGTGGTGCGGGTCCCAGCCGTGCAGGAGCAGGACCCGGCCGTCGGAGTTCACCGGCAGGACGCGGGCGGTCTGCCGCCGCCAAGGGGGCACCGCTACTCCACGATCTTGGAGATGGGGATCTCCAGGATGTCCCGCGCGCCGGCCGCCTTCAGGGCCGGGATCAGCGTATTCACGCCGCGCTTGGGGACGACGGTCTCTACCGCGTTCATATCTCCCCGGGCCAGCGCGGTGATCGTGGGCGAGGACAGCGCGGGCAGCATCTCGGTGACGGCCGCGAGCCGGTCGGCGGCGACGTTGAGCTTCAGCAGGACGCTGCCGCGGGCCTGGATGGCACCCCGCAGCAGCAGGGCGATGTCCTCCATGGCGGCGCGCTTGTGCGGGTCCGCGAAGGCCGGGCCGGACGCGATCAGCTCGGTGTAGCTGGTGAGTAGCGTCTCCAGGATGCGCAGGCCGTTTTTGCGCAGCGACGAGCCGGTCTCGGTGAGGTCCACGATCGCGTCGACGATGTCCGGCACCTTGGCCTCGGTCGCGCCGTAGGACGGGATGACCATGGCCTTGACCCCGCGCGCGTCAAGGAACCGCCTGGTCAGGGACGGGAACTCGGTCGAGATCCGGACGCCCTCCGGCAGGTCGGCGGCGGACCGCCAGGAGGCGGAGTCCGGCACCGCGAGCACCACCCGGACCGGCTGGGAGGTCGCCTTGGAGTACTGCAACTCGCCGAGGGAGACCACGTCGGCCTCGGTCTCCTCGATCCAGTCGCGGCCGGTGATGCCGAGGTCGAACAAGCCGCGCTCCAGGTAGGACGGGATCTCCTGGGGGCGCAGAAACCGGATCTTGTCGATCCGCGGGTCGTCGATCGACGCGTGGTAATCCCGGTCCGAGGACCGCCGCACGGTCAGGTCGGCCGCGTCGAACAAGTCGAGGGTGGCGCGCTCGAGCGAGCCTTTCGGCAGTACCAGCGACAGCATGTGCGTCCTAGGGGAGAAAATTACGACTTCACGGGGAGGGGCTCTTGGTGACTGCGGCGGATGGAGCGGAGCAGGAGAGCGACCTCAAGCGCCGCGACCACGGCTTCCCACCCCTTGTCCTCGTGGCTCCCGGGCAAGCCGCATCGGTCACGGGCCGACTCTACCGTGTCACAGGTGAGCACGCCGTTGCCCACCGGGATGCGGGCGTCGAGGGCCACCCGGGTCAGGCCCGCGGTCACCGAGTCGCAGACGTAGTCGAAGTGCGGGGTGCCGCCCCGGATGACCGCGCCCAGGCAGGCCACCGCGTCGTGGTGGCGGGCCAGTTCGGCGGCCACGACGGACAGCTCGATCGCGCCGGGGACGCGGACCACGAGCGGGTCGAGGATGCCGCAGGCGGCGGCGGCCGCGACGCCACGGCTCACCAGCGAGTCGGTGATCTCCTGATGCCAGCGGGTGGCCACGATCGCCAGGCTGAGCCCCGAGGCGTCCACCGTGGCCGCGTCGGGACGGCCCGCGCCACTCACGCGGACTCCGCGCGGTGCACCTCGGCGGGCGCAAGCACCACGGTCCGTTCGGGATCATTGAGGTTTTGAATCTGGTGCCCGAGCTTGTCGCGTTTGGTGGTCAGGTACCTCAGGTTGTACGGGGTGACGGCCGCGGTGAGCGGAACCCGGGCGGTGATGTCCACGCCGCCGTCGATCAGGCCGCTGACCTTGGCCGGGTTGTTGGTGAGCAGCCGGACCGAGCGCACGCCCAAGTCGGCCAGGATCTGCGCGCCCGCCGAGTACTCGCGAGCGTCGGCGGGCAGGCCGAGCTCCAGGTTGGCGTCCACCGTGTCCGCGCCACCGTCCTGCAGCTCGTAGGCCCGCAGCTTGCTGAGCAGCCCGACGCCGCGGCCTTCATGCCCGCGCAGGTACACCACGACCCCCCGGCCTTCGGCCGCGATGGCCGCCATGGCCGCCTCGAGCTGCGCGCCGCAGTCGCAGCGCAGTGAGCCGAACACGTCCCCGGTCAGGCACTCCGAGTGCAGCCGGGTCAGCACGTCCGTGCCGTCGGCGACGTCTCCCAGCACGAGCGCCACGTACTCAGTGCCGTCGATCTGGTGCCGGTAGCCGTACGCCTGCCATAGACCGAAGGCGTTCGGCAGTCTGGTCTGGGCCTCGCGGGTGAGCTGGCGTTCGGTGCGGCGGCGGTACTCGACGAGCTGCTCGATGGAGATCAGGGCCAGGTCATGCGCGTTCGCGAACTCGCGCAGCTCGGGCAGCCGGGCCATGGTGCCGTCGTCGTTCACCACCTCGGCGAGGACGCCCGCCGGCGGCAGCCCGGCCAGCCGGGCCAGGTCCACCGCGGCCTCGGTGTGTCCGGGCCTGCGCAGCACGCCGCCCTCGGCGTAGCGCAGCGGGAATACGTGCCCCGGCCGGACCAGGTCCTGCGCCGTGGTCGCCGGGTCGACCAGGCGGGCAATGGTGGTGGCCCGGTCGGCGGCCGAGATGCCCGTGGTCACGCCTGCGCGGGCGTCGACGCTGAGGGTGAAGGCGGTGCGCATGTGCTCGGTGTTCTGTGAGGTCATCAGCGGTAGCTGCAGCCGGTCGAGCTCGGCGCCGGGCAGCGGGACGCAGATGACGCCACTGGTGTAGCGGATCATGAAGGCGAGCAGCTCGGGAGTAGCCAGGCTGGCGGCGAGGATGATGTCGCCCTCGTTCTCCCGGTCGGCGTCATCCACGACCACCACCGGCCGACCCTCCGCGATGTCCTTGATCGCGCGATCGACGTCGTCAAATACCTGGTTCACTTGTTTTCCTCCCCGCTCAGAAGCCGCTCTACGTACTTCGCGATCACGTCGACCTCGAGGTTCACGACCTCGCCCGGCGCTCTAGCGCCCATGGTCGTGCGCTTGAGCGTTTCCGGGATGAGGCATACCTCGAACCAGGTGTCGCCGTCGGGCCCGTCTGCCGGGGGCGGCCCCAGCGCGGACACGGTGAGGCTGATCCCGTCGACCGCGATCGATCCCTTGTGGACCACGTAGCGCGAGATGGTGGCGGGAAGGCTGATCCGGACCTGATCCCAGTGGGCGGCAGGCGTCCGGGAGATGATCGTGCCGGTGCCGTCCACATGGCCCTGCACGAGATGGCCGCCGAGGCGATCGGCCAGGCGAACCGATTGCTCCAGGTTGACCGGTGCTCCCGGGGTCAGCGCGCCCAGGCTGGACCGGTCCAGGGTCTCCCCCATGACGTCGGCGGTGAAGGTCTGGTCCCAGATGTCGGCGACGGTCAGACACACGCCGTTGACGGCGATCGACTCGCCCGCGGATACGCCCTCGGTAGAACCTCGGATGGTCAGCCGCGCCGCATCGCCGTACTGCTCGACGGCGGCCACTTCGCCCAGTTCGGCTACGATCCCGGTGAACATCCGCGCTTGCCTCCTCGAAGCCCGATGTGCCGTCGGCTCCGGGGGTGGCGCGGGTGCGTGCTGCGGCGCCTAGTACGGTCAGCAGCGCCGACCGCCTGCGTGCTGCCTCCCATCCGGACTTTGACCGTCGGTCCCGGAATTTCACCGGGTCAACCGTCCGCTGGCAGCGGACGGGTCGCGGACTTTCACCGCCGGTTCGGACTTTCACCGACCCCGGAGCACGCCTTGCTCGTATAGCCAGTTTGCCACACGAGGTATTCCATAGGTGAAGGGCGCGGGGAGGTGGCCTGCGTCACAGGTCGGCCGCGTCATAGGGTCAGCGGCCGGAACTGATAGCCGGCGCGGTGCTCGGTAACCAGGCACTGGCCGTGCACCGGGCCGAGCTTGCGCCGGAGCCGGCTGACGTGGACGTCGACCGTACGGCTGTCACGCCGGACGTTCCTGCGGTCCGAGGCGTCCCGCCACACGTGCTCCACCAGATCGGCCCGGCTGAATACGGCGGCCGGGTGCGCGCTGAGGAAGGCCAGCAGCTCGAACTCCTGGAAGGTCAGCGAGATCTCGGCGCCGTCGGCCCAGACCCGGCGCTGCGCGTGGTCGACAAGCAGCCTGGCGGCGGGCTGGGCGACCAGGTCCGGCTGACGGGCCGCGGACTCTGGTGCCCCGGACGTGCTGATCGCGTAGCCGACGATGGCGAGCGAGGTACCGGTGCCGGGGATCGGCACCACCGCCAGCAGGGTCGCGTCCCGCCCGGGCGGCGGCACATGCTCGTCCCACGGGAAATCGGACTCGGAGATGACCCGCGCGGGCGGCTGGCCGAGCAGCTGCGTTCCGATCGCCAGTTGACCATGAGGCACCTGCCTATAGTCCATTTAAATGGTCGGTTTTGTCAAGAACATCGCTGGCGCGTCGCGTTCCGTAGGATGTCGCGTTCCGTAGGATACGGGCATGGCGGTCAGGGCGGTCATCTTCGACTGGGGCGGCACGTTGACCCCGTGGCACTCGGTCAACCAGGAGGAACTGTGGCTGGCGGTGTGCGCGCGGCACTACCAGGCCGCCGAGGCGGCCGTCGCGGCCGCGGCGACCCGGGCCGCCGAGATGGAGTTGTGGCGGCTGGCCGAGAGCGCGCAGCAGAGCGCGACCATGGATGCCGTCTTCGCCCGGGCCGGGGTCACCGCCTCGGCGGCCTTCCTGGCCAGCTACTACGAGGCATGGGATCCGCACACGCTGACCGACCCGGACGCGCCGGTGCTGCTGCGCGAACTGCGGCGGCGCGGGATCCGGATCGGCGTGCTGTCCAACACCATGTGGCCGCGCGACGCCCACGAGCGGATCTTCATCAGGGACGAGGTCTTCGACCTGATCGACGGGGCGGTCTACAGCAGCGAGATCCCGTGGGTGAAGCCGCACCCGGAGGCGTTCCGGGCCGCGATGCGAGCCGTTGGCATGACCGACCCGGCCGATTGCGTGTTCGTCGGGGACCGGCCGTACGACGACGTGCACGGGGCCAAGAGCGCGGGCATGCGCGCCGTCCTGGTGCCGAACTCCGACGTGCCCGCGTTCAGCGGCACCGAGCCTGACGCGGTGATCACGCGGCTGGCCGACCTCCTCGGTCACGTCGACCGCTGGTCGGCCTGACGCGCAAAAAGCTTTCTCAGGAAAAACGTTGGCGGATTCCCGTCCCGCGACTCATACCTACGGGAGCAAGTAGGGCTGGCCGGATGCCGGGAACTCGCTACTGAGGGGGGGCGGGTTTCCGGCGCTCGGCCTTGTCGCGGCGGCGGCGCATGAAACAACGGCCACCGGGTGTGGTTTATAGACATAGTTGCGGTGTTACATAGCATTATGCGCGACAGCGAAATGGTCGCGGCCATCGTGGCGGGTGACCCTGAGGGGTTGGCCGAGGCCTACGACAGGTACGCGTCACCGCTGTACACCTACTGCCGCTCCCTGCTGCGCGAGTCGGCTGATGCGGCCGATGCCGTGCAGGACACCTTCGTGATAGCGGCGTCCAGGTTGGCGGGACTGCGTGATCAGAACCGGCTCCGGCCGTGGCTATACGCCGTGGCTCGCAACGAGTGCCACCGACGCCTGCGCGCCCGCACGGTCCAGGTCACGACGCCGCTGGACGAGATGCCCGACGTGACCGATTCCTCGGCCGACGTCAGTGGCGAGGCCGAGCGGGACGAGTTGCGAACGCTGCTCCGCTCGGCGGTGCGCGGCCTGAACTCCGGCGAGCATGATCTGATCGAGCTGCAACTGCGGCAGGGGCTCGACGTAGCCGAGATCGCGGCCGTGCTCGGCGTATCCCGCAACCACGCCCACGCGCTGCTGTCCCGCGCCCGCGATCAGCTGGAGATCTCCCTCGGCGCGCTGCTCGTGGCCCGGTCGGGGCGAAAAGACTGCGCCGCCCTGAACACGATGCTCGCGGACTGGGACGGTCAGCTGAATGTCCTGATGCGCAAGCGGATCAACCGTCACATCGAGAGCTGCCCGGCGTGCGCCGAGCGGAAGAAGCGTGAGCTGACCCCCGCGCTGCTGCTCGGGCTGGCCCCGCTGGCCGCGCTGCCGGCCGCCATGCCGCCCGGGCTGCGGGAGCAGGTCCTCCGGCTGGCCAGCAGCGACACCCCCGACGCGGCCGCCCACCGGGCCAGCGTGGCCGAGCGCACTGAGCCGTTCGGGTACCACGGATTTCCCAAGCCGCTGGACCCGCCGAAGTCGCCATGGTGGCGGACGCGGTCCCGGCAGGCCGCCGCCGCGGCCGCAGTGGCGGCGGCGATCGCGGCCATCACGCTGATCGCCGTGGCGCTGGCGGCCTCAGGTCCGGGCCACCGCGGCGCCAGCGCGGCGGCCCTCGGCCCGGGAGCGGGTCCGGGAACGAGCATCGCGGCGGCCAGCGGGACGCCCGGCGGGCCCGGCAGTGGGGGGTCCGGTAACCGGCCGCAACCCACCGTGTCCCCGAACGGTGCCGCGCAGGTGTCCCCGACGGCGGTGGCCGGTGGCGGTGGCACCGGGGGCAGCAGCGCGCCGCCTGGCGGAGGGTCGGCCACCAGCCTCGGCTCGCCTGGTCATACCGGGCAGCCGTCGCCCCCGTCCTCGGCGCCGCCATCCTCGGCGCCGCCCTCCAGCTCGAGTCCGAGTCCAAGTTCGCCGGCCCCGGCGACCAGCAGCGCTACGGCGACGGCCAGTTCGTCGCCGAGCCGGGGCGTCCTGACCGTGACGCCCACCACGATCGTGCTCGGCCGCAGCGGCGGAACGCTGACCCTGACGGCTTCGTTCGGCTCCGTCGACTGGTCTATCGCGGAGTCGTCGGGCCTGGTCGGCAACGTGACGGTGTCGCCGACGGCGGGCACGCTGGCCTCCGGGCAGAGCGCCACGGTTTCGCTCAGCGCCGGCCGCCTGCTGGGCGGTTTGGCCAAGGCCGCGCCGGCCGACGTGAGTGGGGGTGTGGGCGCGTGCGCGGACTGCACGCTCACCGTGAACCCGGGCAACATCACGGTCACGGTCGTCCTGGACATCACCGTGAGCAGCAGTTCCTGCCCGCCGTCGAGCCCGCCACCGTCCAGCCCGCCGCCGTCGAGCCCGCCGCCGGACTCCGCGCGAATCGGGGCGGCGGGCCGGCTAGAGAACTGAGCCGGTGCGCTTGAGGGTCCGGATGATCGGCGCGGTCTCCACCGAACGCATGCCGGGCAGGCTGGCCAGCTCGCCGGTCAGGTACTCGTAGAGGTGCTGCGTGTTACGGAAATGAGCGCTGGCGACCAAGTTGGCGGGCCCGGTGGTGGCGGCCGCGAACGGCACCTCGGGCTGCTTGGCCAGCGTCCGGCCGACCTCATCCAGGCGGGCCGGCTCTACCGAGAGCCAGAACACGGTATGGACGGTCATGCCGAAGCCACGGGTGTCGAGGTCGATCTCGAAGTGCAGCAGGCCGGACCGGCGGAGTTCGGAGATCCGTCGCCGCACCGTCGATTCGTGCCAGTGGATCTCGGCCGCGAGCGCGGCGCTGCTGGTGCGCCCATCACGGGCTAGCTCGGTCAGCAGCGGCTCATCTTCGGGTTGTAGCAAGGGAGGGGCGCCCCCAGGCGCGGGGGGTTTCTGGGGGTCGTCCCCGCGAGCCAGCAGGGCTAGCTGGGCTTCGGATAGCGCCTGGGTGACGCCCTGCCACGGCCCGGGGGTGAAATTGTGCAGGATCGAGTGCGCGGAGATCTGAACCACCCGGCGGCTGCCGGGCAGTCCGCGTAGCAGCAGCGCGTCGCGCTCCTCCGGGGTGCGCGCCTCAAGGAAGCAGATGATCTCGGTCCCGCCGGACGCAAGCTGAACCCACTTGGTGTCCGCCCGGCGGGCGAGGGCCTCGGCGATGGTGTCGGCGGCGCCTGGCATGGTCTGCAGGCGGACGAACCAGTCGACCCAGCCCAGCGAGGATCCGTCGAGGACGCCGAGGACCCGCAGTCCGAACGACTCGGCCAGCCTGCGGTAACGCCGCGCGGCGGTCTGGTCAGAGATGCCCGTGACCTCGGCGATGGTGCGGAATGGCGCCCGCGGTTCGACGGTTAGCATGTGCACGATCTGACGGTCGATGGTATCGAGCATGTCGTCTTCCACACCAGTTACGCTATCTGGAGTCGAGATCCGGCACAATACGACTGAGACGTGGATTATCTATCGACGGCTGCCCCAGCATAAAGGGACGGCGCCGGGGGAAGGCGCCTGCTGATGGAGGAAATCGATGGATAAGAAGTGGTGGACCCTGCTCGCGGTCTGCACAGGGACGTTCATGCTGCTGCTGGACGTGACGATCGTGATCGTGGCCCAGCCCGCGATCCAGACCGGGCTACACGCGAGCTTCAGCGACGTGCAGTGGGTTCTGGACGCCTACGCCCTGACCCTGGCCTCGCTGCTGCTGACCTCGGGGGTGCTGGCCGACCGGTACGGGCGCAAGCGGCTGTTCAGCATCGGGCTGGTCATCTTTACGCTCGGGTCGCTGCTGTGCGGCGTGGCCCAGGACCCGCTGATGCTGATTGCGTCGCGGAGCGCCCAGGGCGTCGGCGGCGCGATCATGTTCGCTACGTCGCTGGCCCTGCTCGGGCACAGCTTCCGGGGCCGGGACCGCGGCGTGGCGTTCGGGATATGGGGGGCGATCACCGGCGTGGCCACGGCGCTCGGCCCGGTGCTCGGCGGCGTGATCGTCACCGACTGGAGCTGGCGCGGGATCTTCCTGGTCAACGTGCCGATCGGTGTGCTGGCCGTGGCGGGGACGGCCTGGCGGGTGGAGGAATCCAAGTCGCCCCGCCCCACGCCGCCGGACTGGACCGGGTTCGTGCTGCTTACCACCGGCCTGGTGAGCCTGGTCTACGGGCTGATCCGGGCGGGTGAGGACGGCTGGTCGGACACGGGCGTTATCATCTGCCTGGCCATCGGCGCCGCTGCGCTGGCCGCGTTTATCGTGGCCGAGCGGCACGTCACCTACCCGATGTTCGATCTGTCCCTGCTGCGCATACCGACCTTCGCCGGCGCCTCGATCGCCGCGTTCGCGATGAACGGCTCGCTGTACGCCGTGCTGCTCTGGCTGGTCATCTACCTGCAGGACGTGCTGGGCTTCTCGGCGCAGGATGCGGGGTTGCGGCTGGCCATTATCAGCGCCGCCCAGTTCGTCACCGCGGCCATCGCCGGCCGGATCAGCGAACGTGTGCCCGCCCGCTGGCTCATCGGGCCCGGACTGCTGATCGTCGGCATCGGGCTGATCATCATGGGCGGGCTGACCGGGGGCAGCAACTGGACGCACCTGATCCCCGGGTTCATCGTGTCCGGCCTGGGCAGCGGCATGGTCAACCCGCCACTGGCGTCGACCGCGATCGGCGTCGTGCCGCCGCAGAAGGCCGGGATGGCCTCCGGCGTCAACACGACATTCCGCCAGGTCGGCATCGCGGCGGGCATCGCCGCCCTCGGCTCGATCTTCAACTCGGCGCTGCAGCACAACCTGACCGGCACTCCGGCGGTGGCCTCGTTGGCTCCGCGCATCGTGACCATGGTCCGGCAGGGCCAGGTCGGCCAGCTCCTGGCCAGCCTGCCGCCGCAACGCCGGGGAGAGGTCGCGGCGGCAGTCAAGGCCGCGTATGCGGCCGGACTGAACGACCTGCTCTACGTGACCGCGGGCGTCGCGCTGGTCGGCGCGGTGTGCGCGCTGCTGCTCATCCGCCGCAAGGACTTCGTGAGCCGCGGCGAGCCGCAGGCCGCGTCGGCCGGGGACGCGGGGGCGGGCGCGGAGGGTGTCACCCAGGCCCGTTCGGCCTGAACTTAGTTGGACCGGCCCGGCGCGGTCCAGGCGGCGTGCGCGGTGGCGCGCTCGGCCTGGGCTCGCAGGGCCTGCACGGCGCGGGCGGGGTCGTCGGAGCCGAAGACCGCGGAGCCGGCCACGAACACGTCCGCACCCGCCTCCGCGCAGCGCTCGATGGTCTCCTCGTGGACCCCGCCGTCGACCTGGAGCCAGATCTGCGCGCCGCGCTCGGCCACCAGGGCGCGGGCCCGGCGCAGCTTTGGCAGCACCATGTCCAGGAAGTGCTGGCCGCCGAAGCCCGGCTCCACCGTCATCAGCAGCAGCATGTCGATCTCGGACAGCAGGTCCTGATACGGCTCCACCGCGGTGCCCGGGTTGACCGCCAGCCCGGCGCGGGCTCCCGCGTCACGGATGGCGCGCAGCGTGCGGACCGGGGCGTGCGCCGCCTCGGCGTGGATGGTGACGTTGCGCGCGCCGGCTTCGGCGTAGGGCGGCGCCCACCGGTCCGGGTCATCGATCATCAGATGACAGTCGATGGGCAGCGTGACGTGCTTGAGCAGCGACTCCACCACGGGCAGGCCCAGGGTGAGGTTCGGCACGAAGTGGTTGTCCATGACATCGACGTGCACCCAGTCGGCGACGCTGGCCACTGCGGCGACCTCGTCGGCGAGCCGGGCGAAGTCGGCGGACAGGATGCTCGGCGAGATCTGAACGCTCACAGCCCAGAGTGTAGATTGCCTGGGTGCGCCCCAACTCCCCTACCCAGGGATAAGCCGCCAGTGACCTCGATCGCGCGGGGGGGCGACACGCCGAAGGGCGAAGAGTGAGGAATGTCGTATGGCGGGGGTAGGGTTCGATACTGAGTTCGACCCAGCGAGCGTTAGGCGGACCAGCGGCCGGGTTCCTTGCATAACGCGAGCTTCTGCGCAAACACAGTACGACCTGGAGGATGATCATGCCGTCAGAACCGCCTAGCGCACTGCTCGACCGGGTACGCAAGCTGCTGGCGAAGGCCGAAGCCGAGGGGGTGACCCCGCCCGAGGCCGAGGCGCTGACCGCGAAGGCCGCCGAGCTGATGGCCCGCTACGGCATCGACCGGGCCCGGCTGGCCGCGGCCCGCCCGGAGACCGACCGACCGGGCAGCCGCGTCATCGACATCGACAACCCCTGGGCCCAGGTCCGGGCGCACCTGCTGGCCGGGCTGGCCGGCGCCATGCGGTGCCAGTGCGTCCTGCTGCACACCAGCGGGCCCGGGGCACGCATCCACGTGTTCGGCTACGCCTCCGACCTCGAGCGGGCGGACATCTTGTACACCTCGCTGCTGCTCCAGATGGCACGCGGGCTGACCGTCGCCGTCGTACCCGACGGAATCCGCAGCACGCGGGCGTGGCGGCGAAGCTGGCTGCTCGGCTTCGTCACCGCCGTCATCACCCGAGTGCGCTCCGCCGAGGATCGCGCCGCCGCGAGCTCCGGGGACGAGGCGCAGTCCGGGCCGAGCACGGCGCTGGTCCTGGCCGACCGAGCGGTGGTCATCCGCCGCCAGCTGGAAGAGGCGTACCCGGTGACCCGCAAGACCCGCATCACCTACAGCGGCCGCGGTTATAGCGATGGGTACGCCCAGGGCCAGCGCGCCGACATCGGCAACGCGCGGCTGGGCCAGACCCGGGCGCTCAGCCGCGCCTGAGCTGGCCGTTACTCGCGCCGGAGCAAGGCCAGGAAGATCGCGTCGGTGCCGTGCCGGTGCGGCCAGAATTGGGCGAACCGGGGATCGGACGCGTGCAAGCCGGGGACCTCGGCGAGCACGGCCGGAGCGTCGAGAATGGTGACGTCGCCACGGCGCTCGGCGACGGCGGTGACCACGTCGCGGGTCTCGGCCAGGTGCGGCGAGCAGGTCACGTAGGCGACCACACCGCCGGGCCGGGCCGACTCGATCGCCGCGTCCAGCAGCTCGCGCTGCACGGCGGCCAGCGCGGGCACGGCCTCCGGGGTCTTGCGCCACCGGGCTTCGGGACGGCGGCGCAGCGAGCCGAGGTTCGAGCACGGCACGTCGGCTAGTACGCGGTCGAACGTCCCAGGCCGCCAGGGGACGTGCCGCCCGTCGGCGGCGACCACCGCCGGGGTGAGCCCGGCGCGGCGCAGGGCGGACAGGACCCGCCCGGCCCGATTCGGGCGGACGTCGGAGGCGACCAGGCGAGCACCGCGCCCGGCGGCGAGCCCGGCCAGCAGCAGGGCCTTGCCGCCGGGCCCCGCGCACAGGTCGAGCCAGCGGCGGTCCGGGCCCGTTTCGTCGGTGACCGGGTGCTCCACCGGGGTCAGGCTCACGCGGGTCAGCGCGAGCGCCGCGAGCTGGCTGGCTTCGTCCTGGACGACGGCCTGCCCGCTGGCGACGTAGCGCGCCGGGTCACCGCCAGCCAGCCGCAGGCCGTAGGGCGACCAGCGGGTCGGCGTCGCGTCCGGCGGGACGGGCAGCGCGTGGTGCTGGGGATCCTCCGGCTCTTGGCCCTGTTTGCCGTCCGCGCGGCCGGGGGTGACGGCGAGGACCACATCCGGCCTGAGGTTGCCGGCCGCGAGGGCGTCCTCGAGCTCGGCGGCGGCCTCGCCCAGCGCGTCGCGGAACGCCTCGACGATCCAGCGGGGGTGGCTGTGGCGGACAGCCAGGTAGCCGGTCGGGTCGATATCTCGGCTGGGAGCGACGATCTCAGTCCAGGCGTCCAGGTCACGGGTGGCGACCCGGCGGAGCACGGCGTTGACGAAGCCCGACGGGCGGGGGCCGCACACGTCCTTGGCCAGGTCGACCGAGGTGGCCACGGCGGCGTGCTGGCCGACCCGGGTGGCGAGCAACTGGTGGGCGCCGAGCCGCAGGACGTCGCGCACCGGCGGGTCCAGCTGGTCACGGTCGCTGCAGGCGGCCAGGATCGCGTCGTAGGTGCCGCGGCCGCGGAGCGTGCCGTAGGTGAGTTCGGTCGCGAACGCTGCGTCCCGGCCGGTCAGGCCGCGCTCGGCCAGCAGGGCGGGCAGCAGCAGGTTGGCGTAGGCGTCCCGGTCGGCGACCGCGCGCAGGACATCGTAGGCGGCCCGCCGGGCCGGATCGGCCCGGCGCCGGCCGGCGCTCGGGGAACCCGCCCGGGGGGATCCGGCGGCCCGAGAGGATCCGGCGGCTCGGGGGGATCCGGCGGCTCGGGGGGATCCGGCGGCTCGGGGCCGGGAGGGTTGTGCTCGCTCCGCCATGTCAGCCGAGCCGCACGGGACCGCCCGCGCGCAATCCGCGGGTCCAGTCCGAGGCCATCATGCGGCGCTTGCCCTCGGCCTGCACCTCGCCGAGGCGTACCGGCCGTGAGCCGGTGCCGACGAACACGTCGTGCTTGGCGGCCAGCACCTCTCCGGGCGCCAGGTCCGGGGCGTCGGCCGTCGGGTGCGGCCCGCCGAGTGATACCGGTCCGAGCTTCAGCCGGGCGCCCTCGTGCTCGGTCCACGCCCCCGGCTCGGGTGTGCAGGCCCGGATCAGCCGGTCGACCACGTGCGCGGGCAGCTTCCAGTCCACCCGCGCGTCGGCTGGGCTGATCTTCGGCGCGAAGCTCACGCCTTCGGCGGGTTGCGGGACCGCCTGCAGCGTCCCGGCCTCGATTCCGTCCAGCGTGTCGACGAGCAGACGCGCACCGGAGTGCGCCAGCCGGTCCAGCAGGTCGCCGGTCGTGTCGGTGGGCCGGACCGGTTCGGTCAGCACCCCGTACACCGGGCCCGCGTCCAGCTCGGCGACAACGCGGAACGTACTGGCGCCGGTCACGTCGTCGCCGTGCAGGATGGCGTGCTGCACGGGGGCGGCGCCGCGCCAGGCCGGCAGGACCGAGAAGTGCAGGTTGACCCAGCCGAACGCGGGCACATCCAGCACGGCCTGCGGGATCAGCGCGCCGTAGGCGACCATCGGGCAGCAGTCCGGGGCGATCTCACGCAGCCGGTCGAGGAACAGGGGGTCCCGGGCCCGGGCCGGGGTGAGCACCTCGAGGCCCGCTTCGGCGGCACGCCGGGCCACCGGGCTGGACTCGACGTGGCGGCCGCGCCCGGCCGGCGCGTCGGGACGAGTCAGCACCGCGGCGACCTCGTGCCCCGAGGCCAGCACCGCGTCGAGCGCCGGCACCGCCGTCTGCGGGGTACCCGCGAACACTAGGCGCATCGGTCTACAGGGCCCGCCCGAGCGTCTCGTGCGGAGACACCCTGACCTTGGGGATGGGGTCGTCCCACCATTCGGCTTCGCGGATGGCCTTCATGGCCAGCTTGCGCTGAGCCGGGTCCATCCGGTCGATGAACAAGATGCCGTCCAGGTGGTCGGTCTCGTGCTGGATGCAGCGGGCCAGCAGTTCGGTGCCCTGGATCGTCACGGGGTCGCCGTACATGTTGAAGCCCTTGGCGACCACCCCAAACGCGCGCGTGACCGGGTAGGCCAGGCCGGGAAACGACAGGCAGCCCTCGTCGTCCTCGTCTTCCTCCTGGGACAGGTCGAGCGAGGGGTTGATCAGGTGACCCGGCTCGTGGTCGTCCACGTGGTAGGTGAAGACGCGCAGGCCGACGCCGATCTGCGGGGCGGCCAGGCCGACCCCGGGCGCGTCGAGCATGGTGTCGGTGAGGTCCTTGACCAGCCTGCGTAGCTCCGCGTCGAAGTCACGCACCGGCTCGGCCGGGGTACGCAGCACCGGGTCACCGAAAAGACGAATCGGCTTGACGCTCACAAAACCTCCTGCACGGATGACGGCCAGACACCGCCGGTTTCCAGTTTATCCATCAGGTTTATCCGTCAGGCGACCTCGGCCGGGTCGAGCTGGACGCGTACGGCGCCGCCGTCCTTGCGGGCGCTCCGGGCGGCCTGCGCGGCGTGCAGCGCCCGGGCCAGGGCCAGGCCATCGGTGCGGGGAATCCTGATCAGCGCGCGTTCGGCGGGGTCGGAACCTGGTTCCGCGCCGTTCGGCTCGACCGGGACCGGTCCCAGGATCTCGGCCCGGTCCGGGAGCGCGGCCGAGCCCACGAATTCCGCTATGGCGGCGGACGGGCCGGTGACGGCCGCCATCCGCACCGCGGGCGGGAAGCCAAGCTCGACTCGTTCGGCCAGCTCCCGTTCGGCGAAACCGACCGGATCCCAGCGGACCAGGGCTTGCACCGCGGGCAGCGACGCCTCGGCCAGCACGACCACCGACCCGGCGGGCCGGACCAGGGCGGCGGCGTTCAGCCACCGGCGCAGCGTCTCCTCGGCGGCGCGCAGGCTCGGCCGGCCGAGCAGGGCCCAGCCGTCCAGCAGCAGCGCGGCGGCGTAGCCGTCCGCGGCGACCGGTTCGGCCCCGGGGGTGGCGATGACCAGAGCGGGCTCGGCGGATACTTCGGCCAGCACGTGCTGGCCACCCGAGGTGCGCACCGGCACGTCGGGAAAGGCGCGACCCAGCTCCTCCGCGGTCCGGGCCGCGCCGGTGACCAGCGCGCGCAGGCGGCCGGAGCCGCACTGTGGGCAAGCCCAGTCGGCGGCTAGGGCGCCGCACCACCGGCAGCCCAATACCTCGTTGGACCCGCCGACGTGCAGCGGCCCGCCGCATACGGCGCAGCGAGCCTGGGCGCGGCAGCGGGCGCAGGCGATCGCGGCCAGGTATCCGCGCCGGGGAACCTGAACCAGGACCGGGCCGGGCACTGCGAGGGCGGTGCGGGCGGTGCGTAGAGCCAGGCTGGGCAGGCGGGCGGTCATGGCCGCGGCGTCCCGGGCGAGTTCGGCCTCGTCCGGCGCGGCCCGGACCCGCGGCGCGACCCGGCGCAAGACCTCTGGTCGGCCGACCACCGGCTTGGCCCACCCGGCCGCGACCAGCTGGGTCAGCTCGGTGGTGCGGGCGAACCCGCCGATCAGGGCGGCCGCGCCGGACCGGTGGGCGCGCAGGGCCAGCACTTCGCGGGCGTTCGGGTAGGGGGCACGGGGCTCGGCGTGCAGGTCGTCGCCGTCGTCCCACAGGACCACCAGGCCCAGGTCGTGGACCGGGGCGAACATCGCCCCCCGGGTCCCTGCCACCACCCGGACCGTACCCCGCAACACGGCCAGCCAGCGGCGGTACCGCTCGGCCGGGCCGAGATCGGCGGTCAGCCAGACGTGGCCCTCGGCTCCTTGATTCACGGCGGTCAGCGCCGCGTCGACGCGGGCCAGGTCGCGGGCATCCGGGACGACGATGACCACGCCGCGGCCGGTGGCGGCCGTGGTGGCGGCGGCGATGGCGATCTCGGCGGGCCAGTCGGGACCGGGCAGGGCCGACCAGGCGGCGCGGACCGGGCGGCCCGCGGCCAGAGCGGCCAGGAACGCCTCTCCGGCCAGGT
>Ga0302181_10001440_pt1 | contig 17744 bp, 16 predicted proteins | sample I_Palsa_E3_3_FD_198786 | JGI IMG/M metagenome (GOLD analysis project Ga0302181, IMG submission 198786) | Peat permafrost microbial communities from Stordalen Mire near Abisko, Sweden - I_Palsa_E3_3 | ecosystem: Environmental > Terrestrial > Soil > Palsa > Peat permafrost | place: Sweden...
GATGCACGAGCGCGCGCGCGCCGGCATCGGCTATCTCTCGCAAGAGAACTCGATCTTCCGCAAACTGAGCGTCGGCGACAACCTGCGGCTCATCTGGGAGATGAACGGCGTCGCGGCGCCCGAGCGCGAACGCCGGCTGCCCGAGCTGCTGGCGGAGTTCGGGCTCGAGGAATTCGTCGACCAGCGCGGCGACTCGCTCTCGGGCGGCGAGCGGCGCCGGGTCGAGATCGCGCGCGCGATCGCGACCGATCCGGCCTTCCTGCTGCTCGACGAACCGTTTACCGGGATCGATCCTATCGCCGTCGCCGACATTCAGGCGATGATCCGGCAGCTGCGCGATCGTGGGCTCGGCGTGCTCATCACCGACCATCAGGTGCGCGAGACGCTCGCCATCGTCGATCGCGCGTACATCCTCAACGACGGCGAGATCGTCGTCAGCGGGACGGCGCAGGACGTCCTCGATTCACCGGTGGCACGGCAGTTCTACTTGGGCGCGGGTTTCCGGTTGTGACGGGCGTCTCGCCGCAGATCCTCGGCCACACCGCCCCGCGCGCGCCGTATTGGCCGCCGACGATCCTCGATCGCTATCTGATCGCGGAACTGCAGGGACCGTTCTTGTTCGGTCTGTCGGCCTTCACGCTGATCTTCGTCGCAACGCAGATCCTCGCCATCGGGCGGCTCGTCTCCGAAGAACACGCACCGCTGTGGGCCGCGGTCGAATACTTCCTGTGGCAGATGCCCTACTATCTGCTGCTGGTCATCCCGATGGCGATGCTCCTCGGAACGCTGCTGGCGATGCAACGGCTGTCGGGCGAAAGCGAGATCACCGCGATGAAAGCGGGCGGGATCTCGCTCACCCGCATGGTCGCCCCGCTGTTGGCGGTCGGCTTCTGCGTCTCGCTGTTCGCGCTGGTCGCGCAAGAGCTGTTCGTTCCGTTCGCCAACGAGCGCGCCGCGTACGTGCGTCAGTCGGTCATCGAGCACGCCTCGCCGGCGCTCTCGAACCTCTCCGCGGTGGCGGCGCTCCCCGGCGGCGGCAAACAGGTCACGATCGCCGGTGCCTTCGACGTCAACACGTCGTCCTTGATCAACGTCACCGTCATCCGTTACGACGCGCACCAGAAGCCGCAGGAGATCATCTTCGCCGATCGCGCCAACTACGTCGCGCCGACGTGGACGTTTCAAAACGCGACGACGTATCGCTTCGCGACTGACGGCACGACCTCGGTCGCGACGTTCCCGACGCTGACGGTCGACATCGGCGAGCGTCCCAACCAGATCGCGAACCAGTCGCTGCAGATCACCAACCCCGAGGACCTCTCGCGCGCCGAGATCAAGGACCGTCTCGACTCGGGCCAGCTCTCGCCGCAGCAGAAGAACCTCTTCACGGCGACCTATGCCGCCAAACTTGCGCGGCCGTTCACGGCCTTCGTTTTCACGCTGATCGCGGTGCCGTTCGGCTTGCGCCCCGTGCGCGGTGGCGGCGTGGGGCTCGGTTTCGGCCTTGCGATCGTGATCGTGTTCGTCTACTACGTGATCTCGACGGTGTTCTTGACGATCGGCAGCGTCTCGACGATGCTGGCCGGGCCGGCGGCCTGGGCACCCAACGTGATCTTCACCCTCATCGGCGCGCGGCTGCTGCGCCAGGCGTCGCGCGTCTGATGCTCTCCGTGCTGCCCGGGATCATCTCGGTCTTCGGGATTACGATCGTTGCCGGAGCGATCGCGTACATCGGCGACCGCGTCGGCCATCAAGTTGGGCGCAAACGGATGACACTGTTCGGGCTACGCCCGAAGTACACGTCGACGATCGTCGCAGTCGCGACCGGGATGCTGATCGCGCTGACCGTGACGCTCATCGCGCTGTTCGCCTCCAATCAGGTGCGCACGGCGTTCTTCCGTTTGGGCCAGCTCAACGCGCAGATCAACTCGCTCCAGGCCCAGGCGCTCGCGCAGCAGCAGGAACTCGACACGACGCGCAACGCGAACTTCATCGTCGCCAAAGGCGCGCTCGTCGCGCCCGGTGTCGTCATCGACATGACGCGACCGCCGGACGAGCAGATGCGCGCGTTCTCCCAGTTCTTCGACGACACCGTGCGGACCGTCAACGCGACCGCGGCGCGGGTTGGATTGCAGCCGGACCGCAACCGCTCGAGCGATCCGCGCGTGCGCGCGCAGCTGCTCGACATACTGCGCGCCGTGCACGATCACTACGTCGTCCCCGGCGAAGGCTCGGCGCCGATCTTGTTCTTGCCGCTCGCGCCGCAGAATCTGTTCCGCAGCGAGCGGATTACGTTCTCGCTCGTGCCGTGGCCCGACAAGAAGCTGTACTCGAACGGCGAGGAAGTGGCGTCGATCGACGTCGAGGGCGGACGCGCCGTCGCTGCGCCCGACTACGCGCTGCTCGCATCGCGCGCGACCGACGCGCTCGCCAAGCGCGGCTTGCCGTATCCGTTCTTCGCCTCGCCGCCGAGCGGTTTCGATCCCGCGCGCTTTCAAGCCGCGATGGCCCAGCTCGGGCGCGTGCGCGGACACTTCCGACTCGTCGCGCGCTCCGAGGGCGACCTCTATCCGCATTCCGGGCAGTTCGTGCTCTCGGTCAACCTCGAGCCGCGCGGTTAAAGGCTCCGTAACGTGACCGTGCTGGGGGTCGATCCGGGGACGCGCAAGATCGGGTTCGCCGTCGTCGACACCGCGGGCGGCCGCGCCCCGTCGCTCGGCATCATCCCGGTGGAGGCGCTGAGCGAGCGTTTACGTGAAATTTTGGTCAAGACGCCGGTCGACGTGGCGGCGGTAGGACGCGGCACAAACGTGACGGCCATCGCAGATGCGGTGCGCGCTCTTGGCCTGCGGGTCGAGCTCGTCGACGAGCGCGAGACCAGTCTTCTCGCACGCGGACGCTTCTTTTCCGACCATCCGCCGCGCGGATGGCGGCGTTTTATCCCGCGCGGTATGCTGCTTCCCGACCGTCCGATCGACGATTATGCGGCGCTGTTGATCGCCGAACGCTTCCTGGCCTCGCTTACCGAAGGGGAGGAGTAAAACCGCTCGGATCGGGAAAGCGATCCGGGCATGCGTTCGGTTTGAATGCATTACTTTGCCCGCCGCGGTCCGTGACCGAGACGGGCTCTTCTCACCGTCTCGGTTGGGCTACCAGTGCAACGAGGCTTCATCCCACTTCGGAGGTCCGCGAAGCAGCTCATCACCCTTGCCCTCGCAGGGGCCTTGGGGCTGAGCGCGTTTGCGGCCTTGGGACGAAGCGTATCGGCAACGCCGTTTGCCGACGTACCGTCGAACAGCTGGGCCTATCAGGCGATTCAATCGCTCGCCGCCGACGGTTTGGTCGAAGGCTATCCCGACGGGAAGTTCAAGGGCGACCGCCCGCTGACGCGGTACGAGATGGCGGTCATCGTCGCGCGCGTGATCGCGAAACTGCAGGCCAACGGTGCGGGCTACGCCTCGAAGACCGACCTCGACAAACTGCAGAAGCTCATCGATGCGCTCAAGGACGAGCTCGACGCGCTCGGCGTGCGGGTGACGAACCTCGAGAACGCCGTGAGCGAGCTCGACGCGCGGACGAAGTTCGCGCAATCGATCGCCGTCCACGGCTCGATCAACGACAACAACTCGTATCGCCAGCGCTACGGCGTCCCGCAAACGATCGCGCATACGGCCGCCGATCCGTTCGTCAACGCCTTCATCAGCTCGCCCGACAACAACAGCCCTCTCGAACAAGCCGACGCGGGTAATCTGATCCGCTTCGACGACAAGCTGACGTTCGTCTATACCATCAGCGAGAACCTGACCGTCTCCATCCCCGTCCACATCATCAACTACGAGTACGGCGGCGAGTTCTCGTCGCAGGCGGCGTACTCGGTGCAGCCCGACGTGGTGGTGAGCCTCGCCAAGGCCGGGAATTTCACCAACGTCTACCTGCGCGACGGTCAGCTGGACAACCTGAAGTCGTCGCGGCTCGGCCTGACCTATCGCGCACCCGATGCAACGCAGCAGGGTCCGGGTTACGAAAACCCCGTCCAGCCCTACGAGAAAGGGTACGAGATCGGCGGCATCGTCGACGGCTTGACCGAGTTTCAATTCTCCTGGACGCGCCTCGATCAGTCGCTGATCAACACGCTGACCGGCGTCGCTGATCCCAACGGCGTGTACTCGCTGAACAATTACTTCTACATCGTCGACCGGCCCCAGACCAGCTACGTCCAACCCGGCGCGCCGGGTTCGCCGGCCGGCTCGCTCAAGACCGACACCTTCAACGCTTCGAGCGGGCCGATCGCATCGGTGTACCTGACGGCGAAGGCGGTGCTGGGCAGCGTGTACGTGTCGGCGTTCGACGGTATCCCGTGCGGCGGGAACGGTTTGACGCCCGGCGGCTCGCCCTGCCCGATCGCACCCAACGGCTGGTACTATATCGACGCGACGAACCAGGTCGTGTTCACGACGCCGCTGCCGGTCGGCTCGATCGTGCAGATCACCTACATTCGCATCAGCTACACCAACAACGACCAGTACCAGCGCTACCACATCAACGGCCGCCTCAACCAGAAGATACCGGGGCTGCCGGGCGCGGAGATCGGGCTGTCGATCAGCCGCATCTTCGACTTCGCCGATCTGACGAACTCCGAGGGGACCAACTTCTACCAATCGGCGCCCGACAGCACCGCGTCCGGCAACGGTTACGGCGTGGTGAGCGACACGGTCTTCGGCCTCGACACACAGCTGCCGCTGTGGTTCGTGAGCTTCGGTAACGACAAGAGCCAGCATCCGCTGATCTTCGCCGAGAGCGCGGTCAGCAAGTTCACGCCGAACTACTATCTGACGCCGACCGTCACCGACGGCGCCGGCGTCGTCGGCTTGCGCCTGAAGCTGTCGAGCGCCACCGCGACGATCCAGTACCAGGCCGTCGGCGCAAACTTCCTCGACGGCGCGCCGCTGGCATACTTCGGGCCGGCGCCGGCGACGTTTGCCTTCTGGCGCGGCAACTTCTTCCCGCAATTCTACGGCTTCGCGAACAACCTCGCGATCAACGCCACCTTCGACTCGGCCGTCTCGCCGGGCTGCGCGGGACCGGCGTGCGCACGCAACAATTCCGCCCTGACCTACATCTATCCGGTGTTCAACCCGTTCGTCGCGAGCGGTCCGCAGTATTTCAGCGCGTTCGCTCCCAACTCACGCGGCTTCACCGCCAATGCGAACCTGCCGTTCTCGCTGGTCCGTTTCCCGATCACCGCCAGCGGTCTCGCGCAGCACCTCGAGACGGCGAACAGCAACGGCTTCGGCCCGCTGACCTACGGACCGGGGATCAGCTCGAGCCAGCAGCTGCGATTCGACCGCCTCCAGGGCGGGCTGCAGTTCGGCGTGCCGGCGTTCAACACGACGGTGGCGGTCAACCTCAACGCCGCGATCGAGCGCTTGTACCGGCTCGACCGCACCGGCTACGCGTACGTGCCGTTCAACGCGACGACCGGCGGGCCCGACGCCGCTTCGGCCGCGGCGGCCGCCTCGTACATTGCCGGCGGGGGCAGCCCAGTGCTGTACTTCCCGAACTATATCGACGAGTATCACTCGACCCTGGGCGGCGGCCTCTCGCTCCCGGTCGCCCGCGACCTCTCGCTGGGCGCGGTCTACAGCACGCAGGGCTATCACGGTTCGTACGGCACGACGTCCGGTCAGAACATCGCCGAGCATAAGGACGAGTACACGCTCTCCGCGACCTACAACATCCCCAGGTCGACGAGTTCGGTGTCGGCGCTGTTCCGCAATCAGAAGTACACCGACAACGTGCTGCCGACGTACAACTTCAACCAGAACCGCGAAGACCTCAACTTCACGATCCGGTTTTAGGCTCTCGCCTGCGGGGCGCCGCGACCGTCGCGTGGTAGGCGTGGCGTGTGCTGCGTGTGCTCGGTGTCTTGGCGGTGGTCGCGCTGGTGGTCGTCCTCGGTGCGGTGCAGCTGGCGTCGTCGGCGGCGTACGGCGACCTCGCTGCCCGGCCGTCGCTTCCGGCCGCGCTGCACGCGCTCGACCCCACCTTGCTGCGGCCGTTTCTGGGCGGACCGGCGGCGCGCGCAGCGGCGGCGCTCCATAACGGCGATCTCGTCGAAGCGCAGCGGCTGATCGCGACCCTCCCGGACAACCCGCGAACCGCCGATCTGCAAGGCCGGCTGCTGGAAGCGCGGCACGACAGCGACGGTGCGATCGCAGCGTACGTGCGCGCCGGCGACGGCGTGCGCGCGCAAAACCTTATCGACGCGCTCGCAGCGAGCGACCTGCCGCGCGCCTTGCGCGATCAGCGCGCGCTCGTCTCAGCGCTGCAAGGCGAGCGCAGCGCGGCCGAAGAGACGGGCCAGGCGTGGTGGCGGCTCGGACAGCTCCAGGCCGCAGCAGGCTACGCCGCGTCCGCGCAGCGCGCGATGTGGTGGCTCGCCGCCGAAGCGTCATACGAACGCGCGCTGGCGCTCGCACCCAATGAGGAAACGTACTTGCTGGCGGCCGGCTATCAGTCGCTCGTCAACGGCGACACGGCGTCGGCGGCGCGTTTGTACGCGCGTGCGGCGGCGGTCGTTCCGAACAGCGCCGACGCGTTTGCCGGTGAGGCGTGGACGGCCGCGGCGCGCGGCGATTGCGCCGCCGCGGGCGCCGCCCTGGCGCGCGCGCGGGCGCTGCGGGTTCAGAAGGTGCGCGATCCGGTCGACGATCCGCGCGTCGGACCGGCGCTGCGCCGCTGCACCACGTGATCGTCGCCTTCGACGCGCAGCTCACCGTCGGAACGGCAACCGGCGCCGGCGTCTATCAGCGCGATCTGGCCGCCGCGCTGAGCGCACAAGGCGTCGACGTGCGCGTGCTGCGCGCACCGTGGCTCGACCCGTGGCGTTTCGACCGCCGCGTGCTGTGGGATCAGGTGCTGCTGCCGCTCGCCATCGCGCGCAGCGGTGCCACGCTGCTGCACGCGACCTCCGGAACCGTGCCGCTGTTGCGCGGGATCCCGACCGTCGTCACGGTGCACGACCTCGCCTGGCTGCGGGTGCAGTCTCACGCGCGCGGCTATGCGCGCGCGTACTTCGGAACGCTGCAGCAGCGCGCATATCGGAGCGCCGCTGCGATCGTCTGCGACTCCGCCTTCAGCGCTGCAGAATATCGCGCGCTCGTCGAGCCGGATCGCGCGGTCGAGGTGATCTTTCCGGGCGTCGACGACCGCTTCGCGCGGATCGCACGCGCGCCCGGCGAGGCACCGTTCGCGCTCGTCGTCGGAACGGTCGAGGCGCGCAAGAACCTGCTCGCCGTCGTCGAGGCACTCCCGCAACTGCCGTCGCTGCGCGTCGTCTCCATCGGCCCGTTCACGCCTTACGCGGAACGCGTGCGCGCGCGAGCGGGCGAACTCGGCGTCGCGAACCGTCTCGACCTGCGCGGCTACGTCGCGGGAACGGAGCGCGACGACCTCTACGCGCGCGCTGCGCTGGCGCTGGCACCGTCGCGCTACGAAGGCTTTGGCTACGCACTCGCGGAGGCGATGTGCGCCGGACTCCCGGCGGTCGCCGCGCGCGCTTCCGCACTGCCCGAACTCGCCGGCACGGCAGTTCCGCTCGTCGACCCCGACGACACGGCGGACTGGGTCGCGGCGATCCGCAATGTGCTCGCGGATCGCGCGTCCGCCGAAGCGCGTGCCTCAGCCGTTCGTGCGGAGTCCATATCGCGCTTCGCCTGGGCAACTGCAGCGGAGCAGATGCGCGCGGTGTACGCGCGCGTTGCGGACGGTCAGTAGATCGGCGAACCGGGTGCGCCCGGCGCGACGGAACCGTCGTCGGGAGCGAAGATCAGCCGCAGCGGGTAGGACGACCCGCCTTCAGGCATCGTGACGATGCGGACCCGGCGAAACGTGCCGGCGCCGATCGTGTCTTGCCACAGTTTGTAATTCGAGAACGGCGGCAGCGCGTGCGCCTGCACGAGCGTCCCGTCGATGATGAACGTCCCGGTCGCGCGGCCGCCGCGCGGGTTCGCGTAGAGCGCGATGCGGTGCGGACCGCGCGTCATATTGACGACCACCACGTTCATCGACTGCTCGACGCCGTAGTCGCCGCCGAGCGCTTCGCCTTTGCGCAGGTTCGGGAGCGGCAGCTGGCCGATGGGAAGTTCCAGGTCGTCGCCGTCGACGTCGTAGGTGCGGTCGAAATAGAACGTCGGCACGGGGTACATGCCGCGGGCATGCGGGACGCCGCCCGAGAGCAGCTGCGTCGTGTCGACCGATTGATCGAGCGGCGCGTTCGCGTTCTGGGCGACCAGCGCGAGATCGACCCCGTCGCCGGAGACGAGCCGCAGCTGCAAGATCGCGCTGACGATGTTTTGCGGCGGCAGCGGATGGTCGACGAGGTTGACCGTGGCGCCGGCCGGGATCATCGTCACGCTGCCTTCGTTCTGCGCCTGCTGCACCAGGAAGCGCTGCGTCGAGAGGTGACCGACTTCCATCTCGTTGAGCCCCGGGCCGGCGCTCCCGTCGATCAGCTGCACCAGAGCCGGCGCATTCGAGCCGTTATGTGCCTTGAGCAGGATGCGCCGTGCGGGTTCGTTCGCCGGATTGTAGTGGTAGTACAGAAAGCGCTGCGCTTGCGTGCGATCGAGCCGGGCCGTAAACAGGACGCCGTCGGCCGTCAGCCGTTCCGGGTAGTCGCTCACGAGCAGGCGCGCCGGCTCGATCGGCGGCAGCGCCATGTTTTCGACGAACACGCGCGTCGTGCCGTTGACGGTGAAGTAGCCATCACCGGCGATCGTGACCGGGACGTCGACGGCGATCCGGTCGTCGAGGTGCAGATCGCGCCGCACCGGCACCGTATCGGGCGTGACGTTGACGCTCGCGCCGGGCCGCAGCGTCGCAGCGGCTTCGACCGCTGCTGCGATCGAGTCGCGCACGAACGCGGCCGAGGCGGGGTTTCCGGTCACGCGCAGCGTTGTCTGCTCGGCCACCGCCCCCGCGGAATAGGCGACGCGCACCGGCACGTCGCGCGTGACGCCGCGCGAGTCGGTCAGCGTGACCGTGGTCGTGCCGAGCTTGAGGCCGTTGACGAACAGCATGCGGTTCAACTGATCGACGATCGCCGTCGCGATGGTCGGATCGGCGACCGTGACGGCCACCTCGCCAAGCACGCTGTTGATGCGGGCGCTGGCGGTCTTCCCCGGCTCGACGCCGACCTCGGGCGGCTCGACGATGATCGGCGGCGGCGTCGGCGCGAACAGGTACGGCGGCGGGGTCGACGTCGGAAGACCGGTGGGCGTCTCGGACGGCGCCGGCGGGGCGGAGGTGACCTCCGGGAGCGGCGTCAGTCCGGGCCACGGTGTGGGGGGCGGCGCAGCCTGCGCCGCGGCGGCGAGCGCGACGGCGCAGACGAAGACGATGCCCGCTCCGAGGCGGATCGCGGCGCCGGCAGGCGGCCAGGAGCGCGAAGAATTCACCCCGCGGATGAACTCACGAATCAACGGCGCGATGACGCGTCGCAAACGGCTCCTTGACGAAAATAGTAAGAGGGGCTACGCGATCTTCTTGGCGCCGGCGTCGTCACGAGAGACCGCCGAGGCCAGAAGCGTCTTGTACCCGACGTTCGGGAACAACACGGTGACCAAGTCTTTCTCGGCGCGCTCCACGGTGCCTTGCCCGAACTTCGGGTGGTACACGACGTCGGCGATGCGATAGCCCGACGAGGTCAGGACGCGGCGTCCTTGGAGGCAGTTGTCGCACGCCCCGCAGGTCTCGGCGGAGTAGTCCTCGCCGAAGTAGTTCAGGATGAAGCGGCGGCGGCAGCCGGTGTTCTCGGCGTACTGCAGCATCATCGCCAGCTTCGACTGGTCGTACTTTTTCTTGGTCTCGTAGTTGGCGAGGTTGAGCACCATCTCGCGCTGCTCGCGTGCTGCGTCCGTCAGCACGTACTTGCCCTGCGTGCCGTTCTCGATGAAGCCGCTCTTTTTGAGCAGCGCGATGATCACTTTGAGTTTGGTCAGCGGGAGCTGCGTGATCTTGCGCAGGTCGGTGAGGCTCACGCCGTCTTCCTGGTCGCCGAAGATCTCGAGCGTGCCGAACACTTTCTGCACTTCCTCGATCCCCGGATACTTGCCGGTCAGGAAATAATTCTGCACGCGCGTATCGCTCATACGGTAGATGAGGACGCACTTCGAGAGATCGCCATCGCGGCCGGCGCGGCCCGCTTCCTGCGTGTAGGCTTCGACCGAACCCGGCAGATCGTAGTGCACGACGAAGCGGATGTTCGGCTTGTCGATCCCGAGGCCAAACGCGTTGGTCGCGACGACGGCCCGAATCGCTTCCTGCATGAACAGTTCGTGGACCGCGGTGCGGTCGTGCTTCTGCAGCTTCGAATGATAGACGGCGGCGGGAAGCCCGAGTTCATCCTGCAGATAGCGCTGCACTTCGAGCGCGTTCTTGATCGTCGCCGTGTAGACGATCCCGGTGCCGTCGAGTTCGCCTTTGAGGAACAGTTCCTTGAGCGTCTTGAGTTTACCGGCTTCGCTCTCCGCGCGGCGGACTTCGTAGCGCAGGTTCGGACGATCGAAACCTTTGACGACCGGCTTGACGTGCGGGATGCCGAGCTGCATGAGGATGTCTTCGCGCACGGCCGGCGTCGCGGTCGCCGTCAGCGCCAGCACGGTCGGATTTCCGAGCTGCTTGATCACTTTGCCGAGGTTGAGATAGGCCGGCCGGAAGTCGTGTCCCCACTGCGAGATACAGTGGGCCTCATCAACCACGAAAAGCGGGATGCGCAGGTTGGCGAGCACTTCGACGAAGGCGTCGTGCTCGAGCTTTTCGGGCGTCACGAAGACGATCTTCATATCGCCCGACGCGATGCGGGCCATCGCGACGAGTTCTTGCTCTTCCGAGAGGGTCGAATTGAGCGCGACGGTCGCGTTGATGCCGAGTTCGGACAGCATGTCGAGCTGATCTTTCATCAGCGCGATCAGCGGCGAGACGACGATCGTGGTTCCTTCGAGGAGCAAGGCCGGGAGCTGATAGCACAGCGATTTTCCGGCACCCGTCGCAAGGATTGCCAGCGCGTCCTCGCCGGACATGACCCGAGTGACGACCTCTTCTTGGCCCTGGTTGAAGTGCTCGTAACCGAACTTCTCGCGCAGCGCAGTGCGCAGCCCACCCGACTCCATCGTTTCCTCCCGGCCGACGACATACGACGCCTCGCTTAAAGCGGGCGCCGCAGGCCTGAACAGCCAGCTCTCTCCGGGTACCCGGACCCGTCACCATTAAAACGCTCCGGTGACGAATTCGGTTGCTTGCTGAACCCGGGGAAATCGGACGGGACCGGGTTGCGGTCCCCCGAATCCCGAGGGGTGGCAATCTACCGCACGTGGCGCCCGCGGACGTTCGCCGAGCTCGTCGGCCAGGATGCGGTGGTGAAGACGCTGACGACGGCGCTGGACACGGGGCGTCTGGCGCACGCCTACCTTTTCTCGGGTCCGCGCGGCTCCGGCAAGACGTCGGCGGCCAAGATTCTGGCACGCTGCATCGAGTGCGTGAACGGGCCGACCTCGCATCCCGACAACACCTGCGAGAATTGCCGCGCCATATTGGAAGGCAGCGCGCTCGACGTGCTCGAGATCGACGCCGCATCGAATCGCGGCATCGACGAGATCCGCGCGCTGCGCGATGCCGTCAAGTTCGCGCCGGCGTCGATGCGCGCCAAAGTGTACATCATCGACGAAGCGCACATGCTCACCAAAGAGGGCGCGAACGCGTTTCTCAAGACGCTGGAAGAGCCGCCGGAGTGGGCGGTGTTCATCTTGGCGACGACCGAGCCCGAAAAGCTGCCGCCGACGATCCTCTCGCGCTGCCAGCGCTACGCGTTCCGCCGCATCGCGATTCCGACGATGATCGCGCGCATGCGCGAGATCGCGAGCGCCGAAGGGATCACGATCGACGACGGCGCGCTGGCCGCGATCGCCTACCGCGCCGACGGCGGTTTGCGCGACGCGCTGACGATGCTCGAGCAAGTCGCCGCGTTCGCGAGCGGACCGGTCGACGTTGCCGTCGTCGATGCCGCATTCGGCACCACCGCGGCGGTGTTCGCACGCGCCTTGCGTGACGCGACGCTGGACGGTGATGCGGCGCAGGCGCTGCGCATCATCGACGAGGCCTCGGACGGCGGCGCCGACATGCCGGGGCTGATCCGCAGCACGATCGCCGAATTCCGACATCTGCTGGTCGCGCGGGTCAACCCCGAACTGCTCGCCCAAGACCTCTCGGAAGCCGACGCCGAGGTGGCGGCCGCGCGCGCCGCCAGCGTTCCCCAGGCGCGGCTCGTTCGCGCGCTGCGGCTGCTCAGCGACGCGTTCGGGGCCGCCCGCGGCTCGGGCAACGCCCGCCTCGAACTCGAAAGCGCGGTGCTGCGCTTCACGCTCCAGGGCGAAGACCCGACCCTCGAGGCACTGGCGTCGCGCGTGGCCGCGATCGAACGCAGCGAGCCGCCGCCCCCGGCACCGCCGCCCGCCCGCAAGCGGCCAGCCGCGGAGACCGCCACTGGTCCCGCGCCGCCGGCCGCCGCGCCTGCGGAGCCTGCCGCGGCCGCACCTTCTCGTCCGGTCGAGCCGGTCCGCGCCGAAGCGGCGGAACCGCGCGTGGAGGCACCGGCCGCCAACGGCGAGCTGTCGCTCCAGAAGCTGCGTTCGCTGTGGCAGAACATTCGCACGCGGGCCGAAGAAGCGCGCCCGTCGCTGACGGCACCGCTGAGTCGCGCGACGCTCGAGGCGCTCGACGGCACGACGCTGGTGATTCGCGTGCCGGTGCCGCCGATGGCCGAGGTCGTCAAGCGCGAGCTCAGCACGCTGACGCGCGCAATTGGTGAGGTGACGAGCCATGCGCTGACCGTGCGCGTCGTGAGCGGCAACGCCGCGCCCGCGCCAGTGCCGGAACCGGCACGTCCTGCGGCCGGCGGCGAAACGGCGAACGGCGCCGAAGCGGGGCTGCTCGACTACGCGCTCAAGACGCTGCCGTCGTCTCCCTGACCGCCCTGCACGAGGATCGTACGTGAACCCACAGATGATGAACCAGCTGCGCAAGATGCAGCAAGAGATGGCCAAGGCGCAGGAAGACATCGCCGGCAATTCGGTCGAGGGGAGCGCCGGGGGCGGTATGGTGACCGTCTCGATGAGCGGCGACTTCCGCGTGACAAAAGTGGCGATCAAGCCCGACGCCGTCGACCCTGCCGACGTGGAGACGCTCGAAGATCTGATCGTCGCGGCCTTCAACGATGCGCGCGGCAAAGCGGAAGCCTACGCGGCGCAGCGCATGGGCTCGGTCACCGGCGGCCTCAAGATCCCCGGAATGTAGGATCGTATTTCGACGACCATTGCGGCGCCGGTCCAGGCGCTGATCAACGAATTCAGCAAGCTGCCGACGATCGGTCCGAAGACTGCCGCGCGGCTCGTGTTCCACCTGCTCAACGGCCCGCGCGACGACGCCGAAGCGCTCGCCGAAGCGATCGTCGCGCTCAAGGAGCGCGTGCGCTTGTGTTCGCGCTGCTTTGCGATCACCGAAGAGGATCCGTGCGCGATCTGCGCCGACCCGCGTCGCGACCGCACGATCGTGTGCGTCGTCGGCGAGGCCAAGGACGTGTTCGCGATCGAGCGGACCTCAGCGTATCGCGGACGCTACCACGTGCTCGGCGGGCTCATCTCGCCGATGGACGGCATCGGTCCCTCGCAGCTGCGCGTGCGCGAGTTCGTCGAGCGCGTTGCCGCCGAGTCGCCCGACGAGATCGTCATCGCGACCAATCCCAACGCCGAAGGCGAAGCGACGGCGCTGTATCTGTCGCGGCTGCTTTCGCCGAGCGGCGTCAAGATGACGCGGCTGGCCTACGGCCTGCCGATCGGCGGCGATCTCGACTACGCCGACGAAAACACGCTCGCGCGCGCCATCGAAGGCCGCCGGACACTCTGAACGATGCCCGGCGAGATTTCCCAGGCCGGCGTGACGCAGCTGCGCGAGCGGATGACGACGACGTTTGCCGCGACGTACCTCACGCTGCTCAGTATCATCCAGGGCACGACGGTCGCGTTGCTCTTTTCGACGGTCCAAGGGCTGCTGGGGCACGGCGAATTCCACGCGCCGCAGCTCGTGTTGACGATCGGCCTGTTCTTGATCATCGTCCTGCTGTGGCACCAGTACCAGATCGGCGTGATCGTCTACGAGTGGGTCCCGCAGATCGTCGACGCCGTCATCCCATTTGTCCTGGGCGCCTGTGAGTTCGTCGCGATCCTCGGACTGCAGTACGGTTCGCTCGTCACGGCGGTGACGTTCGCGGTGTTCTTTCTGCTGGGGCTCTTCGGACTCGAATACCAATTCTATCAAGTCTCGCGCTCGACGACGGGCCCGGGGATCCAACCCGTCGTGCGCGGCTTTCGCAGGTGGGATCTTCTCGTCAACGTGATCTCCGTACTGATCTTCGCGGTGACCGCCGCGCTGTTGTGGCGCTATCCGCCGCCCGGCGGGCAATCGCTGTGGGCAAACGCTATGGTCCTGGTCGTCGCGCTTCTGCACGGCGCACGGCAGGTCGTCGAGTGGTGGCTCGTTCAGGTGCGCGTGCGCGCGCACGAAAGCACAAGCGAAGGCCGCCCGGCGCGATGATCGGCGGCCGGCGCGAGTCGGCCCTGCGGCTGAACGCGCGCCTGTTGGATCGCGCAGTCCACGACACGGTACCGCACTTGTGGCCGTTGGCCGTGCCGTTCGTGCTGCTCGACATCTCGGGGTTCTTTTTGAACTTCCCATTCGAGAGTTCGTGGCTGCTCGGCACGCTCTACGGCGGCTTGATTGCGAACCGCGAGCACGTGCTGTTCGCGAGTTCGATCGTGCGTCACGACGGCAGGCGCCTCGCGTGGCAATCCGTGTTCGGCTATCCCCGTACGCTTTGGTGCGTACCGGTCGCCGGATTGGCGACCGTGCCGCCGCTGCTGTTCGCGCTGATGATCGTCTTGCCGGTCTTGTTTTGGAGCCGCCTCATGATACCACTCATGACGCCGGCGAACTACCCGGAGGCGGTCGCGCTCGTCGTTGGCGGTGAAGCGCTCGGCGCGCTCGCTCTTGCCGTCACGCTGCTGCTGGTTCTCGCGGGCGCAGCGGCCACGATGGATCTGGTGGCGGAGCCGACCCCTGCGTGGCCGATCTTTCGGCGCTGGCTGCGATGGACGTTCCGGCGGCGCACGCTGTGGTCGACGCTGCTCGCTGGCGCGCTGTACGTCCTATTGTTTGTCGGCTTTTCCAATGCGACGTCGACGATCTACGTCGGGCCGTATCGGCTGAATGCGTTCGCCGGGATCCCCAACGGGATTGCCGACACGCTCAGCTTTGCGTTCGTGTGGCAATGGCGGAAGGCCGTGCTGGACCGCGAGCTCGGCCACGACCTCATCGCAGCACTCGAAACCGCCGCTGCGTCGCCAGTATCGGCTACGTCCGAACCTTAGCGCGTGTCGTTGCGCTGATAGCTCGGCGAGAGCTGTGCGGCGACGTCGCGGTAGAGGTGGCGTGTCGCTTCGGCCAAGAGCGCGGCGATCCGGAAGACGCCGTCGCCCGAGATGCGCAGCGCCGTCCACTCCGTCCCTTCGTGCCGCTGCACGAGGAGGTACGTACCCTCGCCGATTGCGTACAGCGCGAGCTGGTCGGATTCGCCGATCGGGACCTTGCCGGTCAGCGCGGATTTGTCGATCTGCGTGAAGTCCATCGTGCTCTCCTTACCCAGCCGGCGCGGGGGTCGATGCGGGCGGAACCATCGTCAGCTCGTCGCCGAGCGACACGACGCCGGGCGCGAGCACCTCGCAGTAGATGCCGAGCACGTTGTCGCGATTGCGCGCGACCTCGCCCAGCACGCGTGGCTCGGAGGCGCCCCCGTCGACGTCGTACGTTATCGCGACGCAGCGTGCGTTGATGTCCACCACCTGCAGTTCGACCGTGCCGGCGCGCAGCACGGCGCCGACCAGATCGGCCTCCCGCTTTGCGAAGCCCGGCGCCGCCGTGATGAAGAGGTTGGGCCGAAAGCGCAGCGGGTCGAGCGGTTCGCCGACCAGCGCTTCCACGTCGCGCACCCACAGATCGAGCAGCACCGAGACGGGCCGCGCGTCGAACCAGCGCGCGGGTTCGGTCGTGAGGCTGACGAGAACGTTCGCATCGGCGGCGTATGACGCAGCCGTCTCGGGATCGGCCGTAAGATGCAGCTGCGAAGATTCCTTGCCGCGGAGCGGCTTCCCGGCGCGCGAATGCGTCGGCGTATCGACCATGAGCGCAGCTGTGCGGTCGCCGGCCAGGCCGTCGGCGAGGACCTCGGCGTGCGTCAGCGCTTCCTCCTTGAGACTCTTGACCGGATAGCGCCACAGCTTCGCGACCGTCCCGACGACCATGTCCGGGGATTCGCGAGCCGCACGCGCGAACGCTTTTCAGCGCGTGCTGAACACGAAACTGCGGCCTCTGGGCGCGGGCGAACTTCTCGATCGCGCGGTGACGCTGTTCGTGCAGCGCTTCGTGCCGATCGTGATCGTGATCGCGGTGACGATCGTGCCGCTGTTCATTCTGCAGGCGCTTGTCGAGCCGCAATCGGCGCATGTCTTCACCGATATGGGCAAGATCCTATCGTCGAGCTCGAACCCCGCGAGTTCGCGCGACGCGCTCGCCGACCTCGCACAGCTCAACGCGTCGATGCTGCCGGCGTTCGGTGTGAGCCTGCTGGCGCTGCTGCTGCGGATTTTGATGTGGAGCGCGATCGTCTACGTGATCGCGACCGTCTACACGACCGGCGTCGTGCCGAGCGTGCGCGACGCCTACACGGTCGGCGTCAACTGCTGGCCGGCGCAGGTCCTCGTTGGGCTCGCCTTTGCGGTCATCGGGGGTATCTGCTTTTTCCCGCTGATCATCGTCTACTTCCTGATCTTCCTTGTCATCATCGGGCTGGCGGCGATCAAGGTCAGCGGCGTCATCGTGGCGCTGGTCGCGATCGTCCTGTTCCTCGCCCTCCTGGCTGCGTTTGCGGTCGTCGGTTCGTTCGTCTACATGACCTACGAGCTCGCCGCCGTCTATATCGTCACCGAGGCGCCCAACCCGATCGAAGCGATCAGCGCCGCGGTTCGCCGCAACGCGTCGCGCGACATGATCTGGCGCACCATCGTCTCTGGGCTCGTCGTCGTCGCCATCACGCAAGGCGGCTTGATGCCGCTCATCCTGCTCGGTGCGCTGGTGACGGCGGTGACGCACGTCGACGCCGCGTACTTCGCGATTTTCGGGACGGGGACGATTTTGCTCGACGGTTTGGTCGCTGCGTTCCTCGTCGTCTACGCGATGGACGTCCGCGTCCGCCGCGAAGGCCTCGATCTGTTCCCGCTCACGCCACCTGAGGGCGGCCACGATCGCGCGGTCACGCCGGCGTGAGGCCGGTGTGGCCGCATGGGGATCCGCGCGCCGTCGCGCGGGCGATCCTGGCCGATCACCGTTACCAGATTGCCCCGCAAGGGCCGGCGCCGAAATCCCTCTGGCAACGGGCAATTGAGTGGCTGTACGACTGGTGGACCAAGCTGATGCGTCCGCTCGGGCACGCGTTCGGCAACGACCGCGTCACTACCATCGTCGGGCTTATCGTGCTCGCGCTCGCGCTGCTTTTCTTGATCGTCGTGGCGGTGCGCTTCGCCCGCGTGCAGTGGAAGCGGCGCGCGCGCATCCAAGGCGGCCGTGCGAGCGCGTTGCAG
>Ga0302181_10001441_pt1 | contig 17743 bp, 15 predicted proteins | sample I_Palsa_E3_3_FD_198786 | JGI IMG/M metagenome (GOLD analysis project Ga0302181, IMG submission 198786) | Peat permafrost microbial communities from Stordalen Mire near Abisko, Sweden - I_Palsa_E3_3 | ecosystem: Environmental > Terrestrial > Soil > Palsa > Peat permafrost | place: Sweden...
CGAACCTGCTGGCCAGCGAGCCCCTGGTGCCGGAATTCTCTCAGCAGGCGGTAGAGCCCGAAGGTCTGGCCCGCGCGCTCGAGCATTCGCTCGACGATGCAGCGCGACGCGTCTACCTGCGGCGCCGCTTTGAGCTCATTCATGAATCACTCAGGCAAAATGGCGCAGCACTTGCGGCCTCGGCTGTGCTTCAATTGCTGCGCGCTCGCTCCGGGGCCGGGGTTGAGCGCCAGTCGCAGCGCCAAAGCACGGGCAACGGGGGACAGGGGCATTGAGCATGCTGGTGGCGGGTGTGGATGAAGCAGGACGCGGCCCACTCGCCGGCCCGGTAGTCGCCGCCGCCGTGATTCTGAATCCGCTGCGACCCATACGCGGGCTGCGCGATTCCAAGCAGCTCACGCCGATGCGCCGCGAAGTGCTCGCGCGGCGCATTCACGAGCGTGCGCTCGGCGTGGCAGTGGCCGAGGCGGATCACGACGAGGTCGACCTGTTCAATATCCTGCAGGCCACATTGCTGGCGATGAAATGGGCGCTGCTGAAGCTCTGCGTGCGGCCGACTGACATAATAATTGACGGCAACTGTTCTCCTCAACTTCATGATTGTTTTGGAGATTGCATCGTAAAAACCATCGTCGATGGCGATGAGTCCGAGCCTTGTATCAGCGCCGCCTCGATCATCGCCAAGACCTACCGCGACGCGCTGATGCGGCGCATGGATCAGCGCTACCCGGGCTACGGGCTGGGCACGCACTTCGGTTACGGTACGCCCGAGCACCTGCGCGCGCTGGTGCGCCTCGGGCCCTCGCCGATCCATCGGCGCAGCTTCGATCCATTGCGCAGCTGGCTGTCCGGAGCGCTGCCGTTTGGCAGCTTGCCGGAGCGCGTCGAATGACGCGCGGTGGCAGCTCGCCATGAGTTCGGCGTTCGTGCATCTGCGCGTGCACACCGAATACTCGCTGATCGACGGCCTCGTGCGCGTACCGGAACTCATCGATGCGGTCGCGGCGGCCGCAATGCCGGCGGTTGCAGTCAGCGATCAATGCAATCTGTTCGCGATGGTGAAGTTCTATCGCGCGGCGCTCGAGCGAGGCGTGCAACCGATTATCGGTGTGGACCTGTGGCTGCGCGAGATGGATGCGAAGCTCGGAGCCTCGCGTCTGACGTTGCTGTGCCAGGACTCGAGCGGCTACCGCAATCTGGCGCGCCTGGTCAGTCGCGCCTATCTGGAAGGGCAGAGCGCTGCCGGCGTGCCGCTGGTGGACCGAGCGTGGCTTGAGCCCGCGACCACCGCCGGCCTGATCGCGCTCTCGGGAGCCGACGGCGATGTGGGGCGCGCATTGTTGCGCCAGCGCGAGGACGCGGCGCTGCTGGGGCTCGATTACTGGCTCGCCTTATTCGGCGATCGCTTCTATCTGGAGCTGCAGCGCCTCGGGCGGCCCGAAGAGCATCACTATCTGCCCTCGGCCGTGCGGCTGGCGGCGCGCCGCGGCGTGCCGGTAGTGGCGACCAACGATGTGCGCTTTCTAACCGCCGCGCAGTTCGAGGCGCATGAGGCCAGGGTCTGCATTCACGATGGCACGCAGCTGGCCGACCCGGCACGGGCTCGTCGCTACAGCGCGCAGCAGTTTCTGCGCAGTGCCGAGCAGATGTCGGAGTTGTTCGCCGATCTACCCGAAGCCATCGCCAATTCGGTGGAGATCGCGCGCCGCTGCAGTCTGCGCCTGACGCTGGGCCAGCCGCGACTGCCCGATTATCCGGTGCCGGACGCTCGCACCCCCAACGAATTCCTGCGCTGCGAGACCGAGCGCGGACTGGGCGAGCGCATCGCAACGCTTGGTCTGGGTGAGGCTGAAAGCGAGCGCTATCGCGCGCGCCTGAGTGCCGAGCTCGACGTGATCTGCCCGATGGGCTTCGCCGGCTACTTCCTGATCGTCGCGGATTTTATCCGCTGGGCGCGCGAGCATGGCGTGCCGGTCGGACCCGGGCGCGGTTCGGGCGCCGGCTCGCTCGTGGCCTACGCGCTGCGTATCACCGACATCGACCCGATGCGCTATGACCTGCTGTTCGAGCGTTTCCTGAATCCAGAGCGCGTCTCGATGCCGGATTTCGATGTTGATTTCTGCATGGAAGGGCGCGACCGCGTAATCGAGTATGTGGCCGCGAAATACGGCCATGACCGCGTCTCGCAGATCATCACCTACGGCACCATGGCCGCGAAGGCGGTGGTGCGCGACGTCGGTCGTGTGCTCGGACATCCTTACGGCTTCGTCGATCGCATCGCCAAGCTCATCCCGTTCGAGCTCGGCATCACGCTCGATGATGCGATCGCCAAGGAGCCCGAGCTCAAGCGCCTCTCGCAACAGGACGAGGAGGTGCGCGGTCTGCTCGAGCTCGCGCGCTCGCTCGAGGGCATCACGCGCAATGCCGGCAAACACGCCGGCGGCGTCGTCATTGCGCCCTCGGTCCTGACTGATTTCACGCCGCTGTATTGCGAGTCGCACGGCGGCCCCGTGATCACGCAGTTCGACAAGGACGATGTCGAGGCGGCGGGTCTGGTCAAATTCGATTTTCTCGGGCTGCGCACGCTGACGATTCTGAGCTGGGCCGTGGCGAGCGTGAATGCGGCGCGCGCGCGTGCCGGGGAGCGTGCGCTCGATCTGGGTACGCTGCCGACGGACGATGCGCCGACCTACGCGTTGCTCAAGACCTGCGCTACCACGGCGGTGTTCCAGCTCGAATCGCGCGGCATGAAGGATCTGGTCCGGCGCCTGCAGCCTGACCGCTTCGAGGACATCGTGGCCCTGGTCGCTCTGTTTCGGCCCGGACCGCTGCAATCGGGCATGGTCGATGATTTCATCAACCGCAAGCACGGCCGCAATGCCGCGGCGATCGACTATCTGCACCCGGACCTCAAGCAGGTGTTGACGCCGACCTACGGCGTGATCCTGTACCAGGAGCAGGTCATGCAGATCGCGCAGGTGCTTGCCGGCTATACGCTCGGCGGCGCCGATCTGCTGCGCCGGGCCATGGGCAAGAAGAGCCCCGAGGAGATGGCCAAGCAGCGCTCGGTATTCGTCGATGGCGCGCGCGCGCGCGGCGTCGATGCGCGCCAGGCCGCGCATATCTTCGATCTGATGGAGAAGTTTGCCGGCTACGGCTTCAACAAGTCGCATTCAGCCGCCTACGCATTGCTCTCGTACCAGACCGCCTATCTGAAGGCACACTACCCGGCCGCCTTCATGTCGGCCGTCCTGTCGGCCGACATGGATCACACGGACAAGATCGTCACGCTGATCGATGAGTGCGCCAACATCGCGCTCAAGGTGCTGCCGCCCGATGTGAACGCCTCCAGCTACGGCTTTGCAATCGCCGATGAGCATACGATCCGCTATGGACTCGGCGCGATCAAAGGCGTGGGACGCGCGGCGGTCGAGGCCATCATCGAGGAGCGCGAGCGCGGCGCCTATCAGAGCCTGCCGGATCTGTGCCGGCGCGTGGATCTGGCGCGCGTGAATCGGCGTGTGTTCGAGGCGCTGATCCGCTCGGGCAGTCTGGACGGTCTGGGTGCCAACCGGGCCACGCTGATGGCCGGCCTCGACGAGGCGCTGCGCAGCGGCGAGCAGCATGCGCGCAGCGATGAGACCGGGCAGACGGACATCTTCAATCTCGCCGGCCAATCCGAGCGCGAGCGGCTGATACTCAAGCCCGTGCCCGATTGGAATGCATCGCAGCGACTGGCTGCCGAGCGCGAGACGCTGGGGCTGTATCTGTCGGGCCATCCGATCGCGCCCTTTGAGCAGGACCTGCGCGTCTTCGCCTCCGGACGCATAGCGGAGTTTGCGAATGAACGGCCCTCCGGGCCGATCGATCCGGCGCGCGCTTATATGGATGCGCGCAACGTGACACTCGCGGGCCTGATCCTGGACGTGCGCCGGCGCGGACCGCGGGTGAGTTTCGTGCTCGACGATCGCAGCGCTCGCATGGAAGTCACGCTGTTCGAAGAGGTGTTTCAGCGCCACCGCGACATCATCGTGAAGGACGCGCTGGTGCAGGTCGAGGGTGCGCTGCGCTTCGATGAGTTCAGTGATGCCTGGCGGGTAGCGGCCAAGCAGGTGAGCGCGCTCGAGGCGGTTCGCGAACGCCTGGCCCGATCACTCGTAGTGCGCTGGCCACGTGCGCTCGCGGCACTGCCCACGGCATCGAGCCCGCTCGCGCGCTTGCACGAGCTGCTCTCGGCCTATCGCGGCGGTCAGTGCGCGGTGCTGCTGCGCTATCGCTGCCAGGCGGCGAGCGGCGTGCTGAGCTTCGGCGCCGAATGGAAGGTGCGGCCCGCGGCCGCGCTGCTCGAGCGGCTCGAGGAGCTGCTCGGCGCCGGCAGCGTGCAGTTGCGCTATACGGTTCCGAGCGCCGCCAGCGAGGCCGTGGGCTGAGGTTGCGATCGGCAGCCGGGCCCCTTAGGCTTCGCCTCCGGCACCGGTAGGTGAGGTAATGAGCACAGATGGCCGTCAGTTTCCTCGAATTTGAGCAGCCAATCGCCGAACTTGAGGCCAAGATCGAAGAGCTCGGTCATGTCACCTCGGATGCGAAGGTCAACATCCAGGAGGAGATCTCGCGGCTGCGCGCCAAGAGCCGCGCGCTCACCAAATCGATCTTCGCGAGCCTCACGCCCTGGCAGATCACGCAGCTCGCGCGCCATCCTCAGCGGCCCTATACGCTCGATTACCTGGGGACCGTGTTTACGGATTTCGTGGAGCTGCATGGGGATCGCATGTACGCCGACGACATGGCGATCGTCGGCGGCCTGGCGCGCCTGGAGGGCGAGCCGGTCATGGTCATCGGCCATCAGAAGGGCCGCGATACCAAGGAGCGGGTGCGGCGCAACTACGGCATGCCCAAACCCGAAGGCTACCGCAAGGCGCTGCGGCTCATGAAGCTCGCCGAGCGCTTCGGCTTGCCGCTGATCACACTGATTGATACCCCGGGTGCTTATCCGGGCGTCGGTTCCGAAGAGCGTGGCCAGAGCGAGGCCATAGCGCGCAATCTGTTCGAGATGTCCTCACTGCGCGCGCCGATCATTGCCGTGGTGATCGGGGAGGGCGGTTCGGGCGGGGCGCTCGCGATCGGCGTGTGCGACCGGCTGTTGATGCTGCAGTTCAGTACTTATTCGGTGATTTCGCCCGAAGGATGCGCTTCGATCCTGTGGAAGAGCGCCGACAAAAAAGAGGTCGCGGCCGACGCGCTGAACCTGACGGCGGAACGATTGAGCGCTCTCGGGCTCGTGGACGAAGTCCTGATGGAGCCCCTCGGCGGCGCACATCGCAATCCGGTGGTCATGGACCACACTCTGCGTGAAGCACTCATGCGTCATCTGACACAGCTCAAGGCATTGCCGCTGGAGGTGCTGCTCGAGCAGCGCCTCGAGCGCATCGCCGCTTTCGGAGTCTACGACGAGAGTCCGCCGTGAAGGCGCGGCGCGGCCGCGCGCGCGCTGCCGCCGCCATCCCGGGCTCACCCGCGCGATTCACCTTGCGCTGGCTCAGCGCGCGCCTGCGCGCGCTGGAGGGACCGCTGCGGGGCCGACGATTCTGCCTCGCCTATTCGGGCGGCCTTGACTCGAGCGCACTGCTGGCAGCGCTCGCGCAATTGCGAGCGCGCGAGGGCTTCGAGCTGCGCGCACTGCATGTCGATCATGGCCTGCATCCGCAATCAGCGGCGTGGGCCGCCGCCGCCAATGCCCGCGCGCGCGCCTGGCGCGTGCCCTGCCAGAGCATTGCGCTGCAGCTCAAGCTCGCGCGCGGTCAGTCGCTGGAGGCCGTCGCGCGCCAGGCACGCTACCAGGCGCTGCGTGAGCGGCTCGCGAGCGATGAGGCGCTGCTGACGGCACATAACCAGGACGATCAGCTCGAGACCATGCTGCTGGCGCTGCTGCGCGGCAGCGGCGTGCGCGGGCTCGCCGCCATGCGCGAGCGCTCGATCATGGCCGGCATGGTGCTGCTGCGCCCGCTGTTACCGATCGCGCGTGCGCAGCTCGAAGCCTTTGCACGCGCGCGCGCGTTGGACTGGAGCGAAGATCTGACCAATCTCGATGAGCGCTTTGATCGCAATTACCTGCGCCGCCGGGTATTGCCGGCCATGACGGCGCGCTGGCCCGCCGCCAGCGCTACCGCCAGCCGCAGCGCCGGGCATCTGGCAGAGGCTCAAAGCCTGCTCGAGCGCTCGGCCCGTGCGAGCGCCGCGCCGGCGCTGGACGGCAACGCGCTGCGCATCAGCGTATTGCGGCGTCTGTCTTTGCCGGAGCGCTCCAATGTACTGCGCTGGTGGATCGGTGAGCGCGGCCTGAGCGTGCCCGATCACACGCGCCTGCGCGAGATCGCCGGGCCGATGCTGGCAGCCAGGCCCGACGCTCACCCTTATGTGCGCTGGCGCGGGGGCGCATTGCGCCGGCATGGCGATCGGCTGCTCGCCGTGCCGGCTGACGCGCCTGAGATATTTACGGCTGGCATTGAGTGGGACTGGCGCTCGCGCCCATGGCTGGCGCTTGGCGGGGCGCGCGCGCTCGGGCTTCTCAGCGATCCGCATGGCGATGTGGATCTGTCCGCGCTGCCCTGTCCGCTGCACGTGGCTTTCCGTCGAGGCGGCGAGCGCATGCGCACTACCCAAGGTCGTCTGGCCCTCAAGGATCTGCTGCAGTCGCAGGGCATTGCCACCTGGGAGCGCGCGCAGGTGCCGTTGGTGCAAGCGGGCGCGCGCATCGTGGCGGTCGCGGATCTGTGGCTCGATGCCGCCTATCGGGCCGCGAGCCGCGGCGCGAGCGCGCGTGGGCGCTTGCGCTGGCGGCATTGAGACGCGCAGCGCGATTTGCTACCCTGACTTCCCGTCGTCACAGACTCATCGCAGGCGGCGGTCTCCTCGGATGGCTCGATTTATCTTCGTCACTGGCGGCGTGGTCTCCTCATTGGGGAAGGGAATCGCCGCCGCCTCGCTCGGCGCCATCCTCGAGGCACGCGGCCTGCACGTCGCGATGGTCAAACTGGACCCCTATATCAACGTCGATCCGGGAACGATGAGTCCGTTCCAGCACGGCGAGGTGTTCGTCACAGCCGACGGCACTGAAGCGGATCTGGACCTGGGCCACTATGAGCGCTTCGTGCGCACCACGACCGGGCGCAACAGCAGCTTCACGACCGGGCGCATCTATGAACGTGTGATCGCCAAGGAGCGCCGCGGGGACTATCTGGGCGCAACCGTACAGGTGATTCCACACATTACCGATGAGATCAAGCGCAGCATCCTGCTCGGCGCGGCCGATTCCGATGTATGCATGGTGGAGATCGGTGGCACCGTCGGCGACATCGAGTCATTACCCTTTCTCGAGGCGATCCGTCAGCTTGGTGTGGAGCTCGGACGCAGCCAGGTGGTCTACATCCACCTGACGCTGGTGCCGGTAGTCGGAGGCTCGGGCGAGATCAAGACCAAGCCCACGCAGCACTCGGTCAAGGAGCTGCGCTCCATCGGCATACAGCCTGACATACTGCTGTGCCGCTGCCGCGAGACGCTGCCTGATGAGCAGCGGCGCAAGATCGCGCTGTTCACGAATGTCGAGGAGCGTGCGGTGATCTCGGCAGTGGATGCCGACGACATCTACAAGATTCCGCTGCTGCTGCACGATCAGGCGCTCGACGACATCGTCGTCGACAGATTGCGCCTGGATGTCCCATCGGCGGACCTCGCGGCCTGGCGGCAAGTGGTCAGCGCGAAGACCAACCCCGACGGTCAGGTCGATATCGCGATGGTCGGCAAATACGTGCAGATCCGGGATTCGTATATTTCACTCAACGAGGCCCTGATGCACGGCGGCCTCAAGACTCGCACGCGCGTCAAACTGCACTACGTCGAATCGACCGATATCGAGACTGAAGGCACGGACCGTCTGGCCGGGATGGATGCAATCCTGGTACCGGGCGGATTCGGCGAGCGCGGCATTGAGGGCAAGATCCAGGCCGTGCGCTATGCGCGCGAGCACGGTGTGCCGTACCTGGGCATCTGCTTAGGGATGCAGCTTGCGATCATCGAGTACGGCCGCAATGTGCTCAAGCTCGCTGACGCCAACAGTACCGAATTCAATCGTGCCACGCCGCATCGGGTCGTGGCTCTGATTGCTGAATGGCAGGACCAGGCGCTGGGTGTGCAAACGCGCGATGAGCGCTCACAACTGGGCGGCAGCATGCGCCTGGGCGCGCAGGAAGTGCATCTGCAGCCCGGCAGCCTGGCACGCGAGCTCTATGGGCGCGATGTGATCGCCGAGCGGCATCGGCATCGCTACGAGTTCAACAATAACTACCTCGACGCCTATACGCGCGCGGGCATGCGCTTCTCCGGCTTTTCCAATGATGGGCTGGTCGAGATCGTGGAAGTGCCGAGCCACCCGTGGTTCATCGCGACACAGTTTCATCCCGAGTTCACCTCCACGCCGCGTGACGGCCATCCGCTGTTCACCGGCTTCGTGCGCGCTGCGCGCGCTTATCGCGCCTCGCTGTTGCCGGCCGCGGCCGGCGCATGAACCTGGCTGGTCTGGAGGTCGGACTCGACCGGCCCTTGTTCCTGATTGCCGGCCCCTGCGTGATCGAATCCGAAGCACTGGTGCAGGAAGTGGCCGGGCGCCTCAAGGAGATCACGACGGCGCTCGGCATGCCGCTGATCTTCAAGGCCTCGTTTGACAAGGCCAACCGCTCCTCAGGCAAAAGCTTTCGCGGCCATGGGCTGCAAGCCGGGCTCAAGGCGCTGCAGTCCGTGCAGCGCGCGTTTGCGCTGCCGGTACTGACCGACGTGCACGAGGACACGCCGATCGGGGAGGTGGCGGCCGTGGTCGACGTGCTGCAGACGCCCGCATTCCTGTGCCGGCAGACTAATTTCATTATCAGTGTCGCCGCGGCTGGCCGCCCGGTGAATATCAAGAAAGGCCAGTTCCTCTCGCCCTGGGAGATGCAGAACGTGGTCGACAAGGCGCGCTCGACCGGCAATGCGCAGATCATGGTGTGTGAGCGCGGCTATACCTTCGGCTACAACAATCTGGTCAGCGACATGCGCTCGCTGTCGGTGATGCGCTCGACCGGCTGCCCGGTGGTTTTCGACGCGACGCATTCGGTGCAATTGCCCGGAGGCCAGGGCAGCAGCTCGGGCGGCCAGCGTGAATTCGTGCCGGTACTGGCACGCGCGGCCGTGGCGGCTGGAATCGCCGGGCTGTTCATGGAGACCCATCCGCGTCCACGTGAGGCGCTCTCGGATGGCCCGAACGCCTGGCCGCTCGATCGCATGGCCAGTCTGCTGCAGACCGTGAGCGAGCTGGACGCAGTGAGCAAATCACGCCCCTTCGAGGAAGCGCTGCTATGAGCACCATTACCCAAGTGCACGCGCGCGAGATCATCGACTCGCGCGGCAACCCGACCGTGGAGGCCGATGTCGTTCTCGAGTCCGGTGCGCTCGGCCGCGCCGCGGTGCCCTCGGGAGCCTCCACGGGCACGCGCGAGGCGGTTGAGCTGCGTGACGGGGATAGCGCGCGCTTTCTGGGCCGGGGCGTCACGCGCGCGGTCGAGAACGTCAACACATTGCTGCGCGAAGCACTGATCGGCAAGGAAGCGATCGACCAGGGTGCTATCGATGAGCGCATGATCGAGCTGGACGGCACCGAGAACAAGAGTCGCCTCGGCGCCAATGCGATACTCGCGGTGTCGCTCGCCAACGCGCACGCTGTGGCGCTGGAGGCCGGCATGCCCCTGTTCCGGCACTTGCTCGGCACGCGCGAAGCGGTCATGCCGGTGCCGATGATGAACATCATCAACGGCGGCGCGCATGCCAATAACAGCCTCGACATTCAGGAGTTCATGATCCTGCCGGTCGGGGCGCCTTCGCTGCGTGAAGCGCTGCGCTATGGCGCAGAGATCTTTCACGCGCTCAAGAAGATCCTGAACACACGCGGCCTGAGCACGGCCGTAGGCGATGAAGGCGGCTTTGCACCGGATCTGGCCTCGAATGAGGCGGCGCTGCAGATCATACTCGAGGCCATCGAGAGCGCGGGCTACCGACCGGGCCGCGACGTGTTCCTGGGCCTGGATGTGGCGAGCTCGGAGCTCTTCCACGATGGCCGCTATGAGCTCGAGTCCGAGCAGCGCAGCTACAGCGCAGCCGAGTTCACGCAGTACCTGGCCGAGCTGGCACGCCGCTACCCGATCATCAGTATCGAGGACGGCATGGCCGAGAGCGACTGGGAGGGCTGGTCGCTGCTGAGCGCGGCGCTCGGGCGCACATTGCAATTGGTTGGCGATGATGTGTTTGTCACCAATACACGCATCCTGGCCCAGGGCATCGAGCGCGGCGTGGCCAATGCGATCCTGATCAAGCTCAACCAGATCGGCACGCTGACCGAGACCTTCGCGGCGATTTCCATGGCTGAGCGGGCCCACTACGCTTCGGTCATCTCACACCGCTCTGGCGAGACCGAGGACACGACGATCGCCGACATTGCCGTGGCCAGCGCGGCCACGCAGATCAAGACCGGCTCGATGTCGCGGACCGACCGGGTTGCCAAATACAATCGGCTCCTGCGCATCGAGGAGTGGCTCGGTGGCGCGCCACGCTATGCGGGGCGCGACGCCTTTCCGGTCAATGTCTTTGCCCGACAGTGATAGGCTAGCGCCTCGATGAAATGGCTCGCGGCCTCATTATTGACGGCGCTGCTGTTGCTGCAGTACCGCTTGTGGCTGTCCAACGACGGCGTGCGTGAGGTATTGCGACTGCGTTCGGCCGTGGCCACCCAGCAGGGCGAGAACTCACGCCTGAACGAGCGCAATCGGCAATTGGGCGCCGAGGTGCGCGACCTCAAGCAAGGCTATGCCGCGCTCGAGGAGCGAGCACGCACGGACCTCGGGATGATCGCCGGTAATGAGACTTTCTATCAGGTCGTGCCAGCCAGAGCGCTCGCGGCCAGTCCTTCGCCGTTGCCTGCGGCGGTCGGCGCGGTCGGCGCGGCCGCGCGGCGTACGGCCGCCGCGCGCTGATGCACTATTGGCTGGTGATGCCCGCGGCCGGGGCCGGCCGGCGCTTTGGCAGCGCCAAGCAATTCGCCTCGATGGGCAGCCGCAGCATGCTCGAGATCGCATTGCAGTGTTTTGCGGCTGATCCTCAGTGCCTGGGCGGCAACATCGTGCTGGCGAGCGCAGAGCCGCGGCGCGACGAGCTCGCTGCGCAATTGCCGCCTCACTTCGCGCTCATCGAGGGCGGCGCGCAGCGTGCCGATTCGGTCATCAATGGCTTGCGCGGCCTGAAGTCGCGCGCGGCCGCCAGCGACTGGGTGCTCGTGCACGATGCGGCGCGGCCATGCCTGAGTGCGCAGGATCTGTCGCGATTGCTCGCAAGCGCGCTCGAGACGAGCGACGGCGCTTTGCTCGCCTCGCCGGTGGCCGACACAGTCAAGCAGGCGCGCAGCGTCGCGTCCGGGCAGCCACCGCTTTGTGCGGCGACGTTACCGCGCGAGTCATTGTGGCTCGCGCAGACACCGCAGATGTTTCGCTATGAGCCACTGCTCAGCGCGCTCGAGCGTGCACGGGCCGCGGGACGCGTGCCGACCGATGAGGCGCAGGCGATGGAGTGGGAGGGCATCGCGGCCCAGCTGATCGAGGCGCGCGATAGTAATATCAAGGTCACCAACGCCTCGGATCTGGGACTGGCCATCGCGATACTGCACGCGCGGGAGCAAGCTTGAGATGAGCATGCGGGTCGGATGCGGGTTCGACGTTCACCCCTTCGGTCCCGGAGACAGCCTCGTGCTCGGGGGCGTGCGTGTGCCACATAGCCGCGGCATCATCGCGCACTCGGATGGCGACGTACTGATGCATGCGCTCGTCGATGCGCTGCTGGGCGCCGCGGGGCTGGGCGACATCGGCCAGCATTTCCCCGACAGCGATCCGCAATGGCGCGGTGTCGAGAGCAAGCGCTTCGTGGCCCAGACCTGCCAGATGCTCGAGCGGCGTCATTTCAAGCTAATCAACGCGGACCTGACGCTGCTCGCGCAATCCCCGAAGATCGCTGCCTGGCGCGATCAGATGCGCTACACGATCGCCGCGGCACTGCAGGTCAGCGAAGCCTGTGTAAACATCAAGGCGACCACGACCGAGCATCTGGGATTTGTCGGCCGCAACGAGGGCCTCGCGGCGATGGCGGTCGTGCTGCTCGAGGGCGATGCCTGATGCTATTTGCGTCGCAATAGCACCAGCGTCGCGCCGGTACCGCCGGCATTGGGGCGCGCTGAGCAGAACGCGAGCACGCCATCGTCGCGACGCAGGATCGTATTGACTGCGTTCTTCAGGACCGGGCCGCGCTCGCCCGAGCGCAAGCCCTTGCCATGGATGATGCGCAGACATTGCTGGCCGCGCGCGAGGGCATCGCGCAAGAACAGCGCGAGCTGTGTGGCGCCTTCCAAAGCCCGCAGACCGTGCAGGTCGAGCTCGGATTCGACGCGGTAGCTGCCGCGACGCAGCCCTCGCACGACCGTCTCGGGAACGCCCGGACGCCGGAACAGCAGTTCCTCACCGGGCTGCGCATCGATGAATGGACCCGGCGCCAGCAGACTCTCGGCGAGCACGGCGGCGCGTTCCGCGCGGGCAAAGCGAGCCCGCGGCCGCAGGCCGCGCGCTGTGCCTGGCGCGCGCGGCCCCGGGGCACGCGCACTGGGCTTGATAGGCCGCACGTCCTGCATCGCGCGCCGGAAGAGCTCGGCCTCCTCCTCGTCCTTGGCGTTCATAGCTGCTCCTTAAGGACAGGCATTGAAGTATATTGACCGGCTTCATCTGAAGTCGCGCCCGCTCCCACCGACGTGAAAATATTGGTCAGCAACGATGACGGCTACCGCGCCGAGGGCATCACGCGGCTGCGCGAGGCCCTCAAGACGCTCGGCGAGGTGACGGTCGTGGCGCCTGATCGCAATCGAAGCGGGGCCGGCAACTCCCTGACGCTGGACGTGCCGTTGCGGCTGTTTACCGCCGAGGCCGGCGTCTACTATGTGGCCGGTACACCGACCGACTGCGTGCACCTCGCGATTTCAGGTGCACTCGATATCGAGTTCGACATGGTGGCTTCGGGCATCAATGACGGCGCCAACCTCGGTGATGACGTGCTCTATTCAGGCACCGTGGCAGCGGCGATCGAAGGGCGCTTCCTCGGCTTGCCGACATTGGCTATTTCGCTGTGCACGACGGCGGACAGCGCGCGCTGCTTTGATACCGGCGCGCGCGTCGCCCAGGCACTCGTGCTCGCGTTGTTGCGCCGGCCATTGGATCGCTCGCTGATCCTGAACGTGAACGTGCCGGATCGGCCCTACGATGCCCTGGCCGGCTATGCGTCCACGCGCCTGGGGTACCGACATCGCTCCGAGGCGGTAATCCCGGCGCTCGATCCGAAAGGCGAGACGGTCTATTGGATCGGCCCGGCCGGCTCCGGGCATGACGCCGGGGTCGGCACGGATTTCGACGCCGTGGCCAACGGCTTTGTCTCGGTGACGCCGCTGGCGATCGACTTCACGCGCCACGCGGCCCTGCCCGAGATCGGGCGCTGGCTCGAGGGGCTGTGAGCGCGCGCGGCGCCGGCAGGCGGGCCGGATGACCTCGCAGCGTTTTGCCGGCATCGGCATGACCTCGGCGCGGACCCGCGATCGGCTCGTACAGCGTCTGCGCGAGCAGGGCATCCGCAACCTGGCTGTGCTTGATCGTATTCGCAATGTGCCGCGGCACATCTTTGTCGATGAGGCATTGGCCAGTCGCGCCTACGAGGACACCGCGTTGCCCATCGGTTTCGGCCAGACCATCTCACAGCCTTACATCGTCGCGCGTATGAGCGAGGCACTGCTTGAGTCTGGCCCACTCGAAAAAGTCCTGGAGATTGGCACCGGCTGCGGCTATCAGACTGCGGTGCTCGGGCCGCTGGTGGGCCGGATCTACACGATCGAGCGCATCGCGGCGCTGCTGGCGCGCGCGCGCGCGCGCTGCAAGGAATTGGAAATCCGCAACGTGCGTTTTCGGCACGGCGATGGCGCGCAGGGCTGGAAGAGCCACGCGCCGTTTGACGGCATCCTGGCGGCGGCCGCGCCGCTGGAGATCCCGGAGGCGCTGATCGCGCAGCTTGCCGTGGGCGGCCGCCTCGTCGTACCGGTCGGCCCCGAGGGCGAGCAGCGGCTCCTGTGCGTCACGCGTGGGCAGCAGGGCATCGAGCGCCGGCAGCTCGGGGCCGTCTCGTTCGTGCCGTTACTCGGTGGTTTGAGCTAACCCATCGCTGGCTGATCGATGCTTGAATTAGTCTAATTCAGGGCACCTGGTGTGCATCGGGCCGCAAAACTTGCCAGGCGTCGGGAGTCGCGCTTACCATCTGAGCCCCTGTCGGCGATCGCCGACAATCGGTGGGACGGAGGGATCACGGGAAGAAGACACAGGGAAAAAGGGAAGGATCCGAGTAGCTTGCAACAATAACAACATTTCGTTCGACAACAATAATAGTGCGGAAACCGTTATTCGAATTTGTCAGCTTCGGATAATTTGGGGTTTGTAGGATCTTTCTCTCCCTGTGTCTTCCTCCGGTGTGCTCTAGCGCACTAAAGGCTCCCCGTGCGCGCCGCGGCAGACGCAAGCCTAGGGAAACAAGCCGGCCGCCACCGATCGCTCTTCATTCGCCAGGATATTGTAGGTGCGGCAGGCCGCCCCGAGGTTCATGCACTCGAGGGCCACCCCGTGCGAGCGAAAACTCGAGCGCAGCCAGGCGCTCGGCGTGGCCTGGATCTGACCCTCCCCGAGCAGCACGATCTGCGCCTGCAGCCCAAAGAGCGCTGCAAGCTGCTCCTCGGTCAGTTGTTGCAATGAGCTCGCGCTCCAGTCGAGCACGAGTCGCTGCGGTGTGATGATCAACGGCCGCCGGATGTGCTGATCGCCGATCACGATCTCCCCGCCGCCATAGCCGCGCACCAGATGAATGCGCGGATCGGATTCGAGCACCAGGCGCATGAGCGTTACGATACCCCATGGCGAGCGAGCTTTTTCTGATCCTGTCGGATTTTTTTCCAGACACCCTGAGCACACCGGCCGATCTGCCAGCGCCGCGACTGGCGGCGCTAGAAACGTTGCTCGCAAAATCCCGGCGCAGCGCGTTGCCGCAGGGCTGGCGCGCCTGGATGGCGCAGCGCTTTGCCGCACCGGAGATCGTCGCGCTCGCGCCGGCCGAGGCGGTGGCGCGCGCCTGGCTCTTGCCGAGTGCTGCCAAACACTGGCTGGCGACGCCCGTGCATTATTTCGCGGGCCTCGACAGCGTGCACCTGCATCCCGAGGGCTTGTTGCAATTGAGCGCGCCGGAGCAGGCCGCGCTCGTTGCCGATTTCGAGGGCGTGTTTGCCGATACGCCATGGCGACTGCACGGCAACGACGCGCGCGAGCTGCTGCTCTCCGGACCCGCGCTTGACGCGACCGCTGCGGACCCGGCGCAGTTTGCGGGCCTGAACCCCTCAAGCGGTTTGCCACGCGGGGCCGAGCTCGCCACACTGCGCCGCCTGGGTGTTGAAATCGAGATGTGGCTGCATGAGCATCGCGTCAATCAGGACCGGCGTGCGCGCGGTGAGCTGCCAGTGACCACATTGTGGTTCTGGGGTGCCTCAGCCCCGGTGCGCGTGCCCGATGCAGGCCCAGCCATCAGCACAACGGACGGCCTGCCGCGGCTCTACGGGCGCGACACCTACGCGCAGGCACTATGGCGGCTGCGCGGGCTTGAAAGCGCCGGCCTACCCGCGAATCTGCAGGGCGCGCTGCGATCCGAGGCGAGCGCGCAGCTGCTGATCATTCCGACTCTGGACGCGGACGGCCCCGTCAGCGCCTTTGGGCGGCTCGAGGCGCAATGGCTCGCGCCGGCATTGCAGGGGCTGCGCGAGCGGCGGCTCGCGGCCATTCATCTGCTCGCGGGCGGCCGATCCTATGAGCTGCGCAGGTTGCATCTGGCGCGCGTCTGGCGTGCGCTGCTGCCCTGGACGGAGCAAATGGCTTGATGCACTCGGGGGATTTGCAGGTCGTGCGCCGCGCCGCGAGTGCGCTCGCGCCTGGCCTGGATGCGAGCTTGCATCCGGTATTGCTGCGGATCTACGCGAGTCGGGGCATCGTCAGCGCCGCGCAGCTCGGACATCCCTTGAACGCTCTACTGCCGATCGGCAGCCTCGAGGCGGTAGAGGCCGCGGCCGAATTACTCGGCGCGCATCAGCGCCAGGGCGCATCGGTGCTCGTGATCGGGGACTTCGATGCCGATGGCGCCACGAGCACGGTGCTGATCGTGCGTGCGCTGCGCAGCTGGGGCTTTGCGGCTGTGGATTTTCTGGTGCCGAATCGTTTTGAGTTCGGCTACGGGCTCACCCCCGAGATCGTGGCGCTGGCGGCGCAGCGCCGTCCGAGCCTGATCGTTACGGTCGACAACGGCATCTCGAGCAACGCCGGGGTGGCGGCGGCGCGCGCGGCCGGCATCGATGTGCTGATCACCGATCATCATCTACCGGGCGCGCAGTTGCCGTCGGCCAATGTCATCGTCAATCCAAACCTGCCAGGCAGTCAGTTCGCGAGCCGCGCGCTTGCCGGCGTCGGCGTGGCCTTCTATGTGATGGCCGCGTTGCGCCGTTGGCTCGAGGCACGAGGTCGCCTGCCGTCCGGGGCGCTGCAGGCCGCCGAGCTCATGGATCTGGTGGCGCTGGGTACCGTGGCCGACGTGGTGCCATTTGATGGCAACAATCGCATCCTCGTGTCCCAAGGGCTCGCGCGCATCCGGGCCGGGCGCTGCGTGGCCGGCATCAGTGCATTGCTGGAAGTCGCGCGGCGCGAGCGCAGCGGCGTGGTCGCCTCGGATCTGGGCTTCGCGGTTGCGCCGCGACTCAACGCGGCCGGCCGCTTGACCGACATGTCGATCGGCATTCGCTGCCTGCTGGCGGATGATCCGGCGCAGGCGCGCGCGCTGGCCCTGGAGCTCGATGCACTGAATACGGAGCGGCGCGCGATCGAAGCGCGCATGCAGACCGAGGCACGCTCGGCGGTGCGCGCGCTGCAGGACCTGAGCAGTGGTGTGCGGCGCGCTGGGGTGTGTCTCTATGATCCGGGCTGGCATCAGGGCGTGGTCGGGCTCGTGGCCAGTCGCGTCAAGGAACGCTTGCGCCGCCCGGTCATTGCCTTCGCCCCGGCCGATGCGCTGAGCCTGCGCGGCTCGGCGCGCTCGATCCCGGGCGTTCATATCCGCGACGTGCTCGACGCGATTGCAGCGCGCGACGGCACACTGATACAAAAATTCGGCGGCCACGCGATGGCCGCGGGCCTGACCTTGTCCATAACCGCCCTGGATGCTTTTGCGCGCGCCTTCGACGCCGAGTGCGAGCGTGCGCTGATGCAGCGTGGCTCGCCCGATCTGATCGAAACCGATGGCGAGCTCAGCGGCGCGGAGCTCGCGTTGCCCACCGCGCAGGCACTGCGCGAAGGCGGCCCCTGGGGACCGGGGTTCCCCGAGCCGCTGTTTGACGGCGTATTTCGCATTCAATCGGCGCGCGTGGTCGGCGAACGGCACCTCAAGCTCGCGCTCACGGCGCCCGAGGGCCGCGGGCAGTTCGATGCCATCGCCTTCAACTTTCTCGACGCCGAGGAGCCTGAGTCGCTGCCGCGCGGCGCGGCGCGGCTCATCTATAGGCTCGAGA
>Ga0302181_10001446_pt1 | contig 17708 bp, 12 predicted proteins | sample I_Palsa_E3_3_FD_198786 | JGI IMG/M metagenome (GOLD analysis project Ga0302181, IMG submission 198786) | Peat permafrost microbial communities from Stordalen Mire near Abisko, Sweden - I_Palsa_E3_3 | ecosystem: Environmental > Terrestrial > Soil > Palsa > Peat permafrost | place: Sweden...
GTAGGTGCCCGGGTTAGGACTCGATTGATACGAGGGAACGGCTCGGAGATCGATGTCGTCGCACCACAAAGCCGCAGCTGACTCATGTCTCAGCCGCTCAAAGACGCGCTCCTCGTCCGGGGCTAGCCTGCCGCCATGGTCAACACCTGCTCGACTGATCACGAGGGCGCCCGCGAGTTGTTCTCCGCGCTCTCCACGGAGTCGGCGTCGATCGGCGGGGGGATGGCGACGCACCTCCATGAGCGGATCAGCGAGTTCACGAGCGTCCACGACGAGCACGCGCTGCGCTCCGACACCGAGGCCAGCTGCACCGCCAATATCGATCAGATCCTGCGGATGTTTGGACGCGGCGCGAGGCCCGACGAGCTGGTGGTCCCGGTGCCGGCGGTGCAGTACGCCGCGGCCCTCGTTCATCGGCGGATCCCGCTGGCAGTCCTGTTGCGCGCCTACCGAGTCGGCCACGCTTACCTGTGGAATATCGTCTCGCGGGCGCTGGAGGACGAGCTCGGCGAGCAGGCGATGCGCAGCGGGGCGCTCGAAGCGTCGTCGAACTTCATGTTCGACTACATCGACGGCATCTCCGGTGAGCTGGTGGCGGCGTACCACGTCGAGCGCGATCGCTGGGTCCGCTCAGCCGCGGCCATCCGAGCCGAAACGGTCCGGGACATCCTTGACGGGGGACTGGAAAATGAGCACACGGCAAGCAGCCGGCTCGGCTATGAGCTGGGGCGCCATCACGTCGGGTTGATCCTGGCCGGCGAGCCGGAGAACCGGACGACCCGCGGCGGGGGCCTGGAGCGTGAGGCGGTCGCGGTCGCCGCGGTCTTGGGGTGCGCCGATCCGCTGCTGGTGTCGACTGGAGCGGCGAGCTTGTGGGCGTGGTGCGGCACCTTCCAGAACCCCTCCGCCGACGCGCTGGCGCGAGTGGCGCGGCATCAGCCGAGCGCGGGCGTGCGGATGGCCGTCGGAAGCCCGGGCTTCGGCGTCGAGGGGTTCAGGATCACCCACGTCGAGGCGGGTCAGGCGAGCCGCTTCTGGGAGCTGGGCGCCACGGGCGCGACGGCGAGCTACGGCTCGCTCGAGCTCGTCTCGCTGCTGGCCAGCGATCTCGAACGCGCGCGACGGTTCGTCCGCCGCGAGCTCGGCCCGCTCGCCGAGCAGGCTGAGGCGACGGCCAAGCTGCGGTCGACGCTGCTTGGCTTTCTCAGCCACGGGGGCAGTCACGTTAGGTCGGCGCGGGAGCTGCACATGCACGAAAACACGGTCTACAACCACGTGCGCCGAGCCGAGGAGCTACTCGGCGGACCGGTGATCGACCGCCAGTTCGAACTGCAGGCGGCGCTCACCCTCGCACAGACGCTGGGGCCCGAGATCCTGCCCGCCGACTAGGAGCCGCCCGCGCCCGCCGACGCGGGCGATCACGTCGGCTCGACCAATGCAGACGAACCCAGGTTGGCGGAAACCCACAGCGCTGCGCCGACAGACGCCAGAAGTTTGCCATTTCCCGATTGCCCTCCCGCCTGGAGACTTCCATCGTCCGGCGCAGCGCCACACGGAAGCCGAGAGGAGCGAGATGGCGACACAGGCGGTAACCAGGGTCGAGACCGAGCAGGACGGGAACGGCTCGAGCACGAGACTGGTCAACATCGACAACGGCGGGACGCTCACCGACGTGTGTGTGATCGACGGCGATGAGGTGCGGTACACGAAGACGCTGACCACGCCGTTTGACCTCAGCAGCTGCCTGTTCGAGGGGCTCACCAAGGCAGCTGGCGTGGTGTACGGCGAGCCGCGGCTGGCAGCGCTGCTGCAGAGCACCGGCTATATCAGGTACTCCACGACCCAGGGGACCAATGCCCTGGTCCAGCGAAAGGGTCCCCGCCTCGGGTTGCTGGTCGCCGACCCAACGATCTACGACCGGCTGGCCGAGACTCCCCCGCAGGCGGAGTTGCTCGCCGCGCTGGTCGGGCCTCGATGGGCTACGGTAACGATCGAGAGCGACGACGATGCGCTCTCGGCCGAGCTGGTTCGCGAGATCAACGACCTGGCCAGCAATGGGGCCAGCCGGGTGGTGGTGTCGCTCGGCGGCGAGGAGGGCGCACGCTCCGAGGCACGCCTGAAACGGCTGCTGTTGCGCCTCTACCCCCGTCAGCTGCTCGGCGCGATCCCACTGCTGTTCTCGTGGGAGCTCGCCGCCGACCGCGATGACATTCGCCGTACCTGGTCGAGCGTGCTCAACGCGTTCCTGCACCCCGCGATGGAGCGCTTTCTGTTCAGCACCGAGAACCGGCTGCGGGGATACCGCACGCGCCGACCGCTGCTGATCTTTCGCAATGACGGAGGATCGTCGCGCGTGGCCAAGTCCGCCGCGCTCAAGACCTACAGCTCGGGTCCCCGCGGTGGACTCGAGGGGACACGCGCGCTCGCGCGCCACTACGACCTGCCGCACGTGCTGATGGTTGACGTCGGCGGCACGACAACCGACGTCGGAGTCGTCACCGACGGCGCGGTCCGGACCCACCGGCGCGGCGACGTCGACGCGGCTCCGACGTCGTTCGAGCTGGCGGCGATCACCAGCCATGGCGTCGGCGGAAGCTCCGTCATCCGACTCGTCGAGGGTCAGCTGCGGGTCGGCCCCGACAGCGTTGGCGCCGCCCCGGGCCCCGCGTGCTTTGGACTCGGGGGGACCGAGGCGACGATCACAGACGTCTACCTGCTGATGGGGATCCTCGACCCGTCGACCTACCTGGACGGCACGCTGAAGCTCGATGCCGCGCGCAGCGCCAGGGCGGTGACCGACGGCATCGCGCAGCCGCTGGGGATCGAGCTCGACGAGGCGCTGGTGCGGATGGAGGATGCCTACCTCGAGCGGGTCGCACAGGCCCTGGCCGCCGAGCCGACGCTGAGGCCCGACACGGTGATCGCAGCGTTCGGCGGGGCGGGACCGATGACGATCTGCGGCGCGGCCCGCCGGGCCGGCGTACGGCAGGTCCTCGTGCCCCGCACGGCCGCCGTCTTCAGCGCCTTCGGGATCGGCTTCTCTGACGTCTCCCAGCACTACGAGCAGCCCTTGACGGCCACCGACGCGGCTACCGCGGCCGAGGTGGCTGCCCGGCTTCGCGAGCGGGCCAGGCGCGACATGTTCGCCGAGGGCGTGGACCTCGACCGCTGCGAGCTCTCGCTCAAGCTGGTCATCGAGCGCGATGGGGATGAGCTCGTGGAGCCGCTCGAACAGCCGCAGGACGTGGCACGCTATCTGCGAGACGACGACGTCGCGTCGCTCGAGCTCTCGCTGGTCGCCCCGTTGCCTCACGTCCGCGTGGGCGCCGCAGGGGAAGTCAAAGCGAGCGCGGCCGTGAGCGCTGGAACCCGTACGGTGGGCGACGGCGAAGGCGGCCGCGAAGGGCTGCCCGTGTACACGCTGGTCGAGCAGGCTGCCGGCGCCGAAGCCGAGGGGCCCGCCGTGATCGAGGGCCCGTTTTTCACCATGCGCCTGCCCGACGGCTGGCTGTTCGAGACGACCGCTGCGGGCGACCTGCTGCTGACCGACCAGAGGAGCAACTGATGCGCGTTGCGATGACCGAATACCTGGAGATCGATCTCGACGAGGAGCTCTGGCGCTGCCGCCGGTGCGGTCAGGACCTGGCGCCCGCGCGCGGCAACTACAAGGAGGGCACGCTGGTTCATGACCGCGATCCACGGGAGATCCACCGACCGTTGATCGACCCGGCCAAGTACGAGTTCACGTTCGCGCCCGACCCGGCGTGGTGCCGGATCCTTGAGTTCTACTGCCCGGGCTGCGGCACGATGGTCGAGACCGAGTATCTGCCACCCGGGCACGCGCCGACGTTCGACATGGAGATCGACATCGACGCGCTCAAGACGCAGTGGGCGACCCGGCCACCCGGCACGGGGATCTCCGCCGGTCCCGACGTCCCGGTCACCGTCGGGCACTCACACCAACACTGAAGGACTGGGGTCAAAGATGAAACGGATCTCTGTCGACATCGGCGGCACGTTCACCGACTGCTTCTGCGTCTGGGACGGGCAATACATCCAGGCCAAGGCGCTGACCACCCACCACAACCTCGCCCAGGGGTTCAACGAGGCACTCGACCAAGCCTGCGGGACGCTCGAGCTGGACCGCGAGGAGGTGCTCTCGGGGGTCGACTCGGTGCGATACGCGACGACCCTGGGCACCAACGCGCTGATCGAGCGCAAGGGACCCCAGGTCGGGGCGATCGTCACCGGGGGGTTCGAGGCGACGATCCCCCTGTCCCGCGGGCGCGGGTACGGGGAGGGCCTCGACGAGGTGGCCAAGAACGACCTCTCCAATGCCACCCGTCCCGCCCCGCTCGTGCCCCAGCGGCTGATCCGCTCGGTCCGCGAACGCGTCAACTACCGCGGCGAGGCGCTGCTCGCGCTCGACGAGGAGGACGTCCGGCGAGCGCTGCGCGAACTGGTCGATGCCGGCGCCCAGGCGCTCGTGGTCTGCCTCACCAACGCAGTCGAGAACCCGGAACACGAACTCCTGGTGCAGGAGATCTTCCTTACCGAGTATCCGGCCCACCAGCTGGGGGCGATCCCGATGCTCCTCTCGCATCAGCTCTCCGGGCGCAAGGGCGAGTACGTGCGGGCGACCTCCACGATCATCGACGCGTTCCTGCATCAGGCGATGTACCACGCCCTGTCCGAGCTCGAGCTGAATCTCCGCGACCACGGCTACGCCCAGCCGATGCTGGTGATCCACAACTCGGGCGGGATGGCTCAGCTGAACTCGACGGATGCGCTGCAGACGATCCATTCGGGTCCGGTCGCCGGGATCCAGGCCAGCGAGCACCTAGCGCAGGAGGCCGGGCTGGGCAACGTGATCGCGACCGACATGGGCGGCACGAGCTTCGACATCGGGCTCGTGGCGGCCGGCGGCGTCAAGCACTACGACTTCCTCCCGACGATCGACCGCTGGCTGGTCAGTGTGCCGATGATCCACCTCGTCACCCTCGGCGCCGGCGGGGGCTCGATCGCCAAGTACAACCGGTTGTTCCAATCGGTGTCGATCGGCCCTGAGAGCGCCGGTTCAGACCCGGGCCCGGCGTGCTACGACCGCGGCGGCATGCGCCCGACGGTGACCGACGCCGACCTGCTGCTCGGCTTCCTGGATCCCGGCGCGTACGCCGGGGGTCGTATCCCCCTGAACGTCTCCCGCGCCGAGTTCGCGATCGACGAGGCGTTCGGCGACCACTTCGACCTCGAGCCGGTCGAGGTGGCCAAGCTGATCAAGGCTGAGGCCGACGAGCAGATGGCCAACGGGATGGCCAAGGAGTTACGGACACGCGGATACCTGCCCGAGGAGTTCACGATGCTCGCCTACGGCGGCAATGGGCCGCTGCACGGCTGCGGGATCGCCGGCCACCTCGGCATCGACAAGGTGCTCGCGCCCCCGTACAGCTCGGTCTTCTCCGCGCTGGGCGCGGGCAACATGCCCCAGCTGCACATCCACGAGCGAACCTCGCCCATCATCCTCTACGACGCAACGACACGACGGCTGTTTGACAACTACGGCGCGTTCAACGAGGTCGCGGCCGAGCTCGAGGCCAAGGGACGCGCGGACCTCCTGCGTCAAGGACTCCCGGCCGACGCGATCGCGCACCGCCTCGAGCTCGACATGCGCTATGGCAACCAATTGGTCACCACGGCCGTCGTCGCCGACCGCACGCGCCTGCGGAACCTCGACGACGTGATGGCGCTGATTGAGCTGTTCGCCGAGGACTACGCCCGCCGCTTCGGTGCGGGCAGCGAATCGCCCGAGGCAGGCATACGCATCACCACGATCCGGGTGGCCTCCTACGTCGAGGGCGAGAAGGTGGAGTTCGACGCCTCGCTGCCCATCGGGGATCCGACCCCGGCATACGCGATCGGATCCCGTCAGTGTCACTTCGCCCACATCGATGGCGCCGTCGACACCCCGGCGTACGACCAGACCGCACTCGACCCCGGACTCGTCGTGCTCGGTCCGGGTGTCGTGACCACCCCGACCACGACCTACCTGGTCGAGCCCGGCTGGCGCCTGGAGACCGGCGCTCACGGCGCGATCTGGTTCCTTCGAGATCTGACCCCCCGGGAGGCATGATGAACCCTTCCAGCCCAGCCAACGTCCTGATCGTCGCGCACCAAACCGCAGCCACTCCGGCGCTCCTGGCCGCGGTGACCGAGCGCGCAGACCGCGATCCAGTTGTCTTCCACCTCCTCGTGCCGCGTCGGGAGGGATCGCCCGGACTCCATGATGAGGGCGAACCGGAGGCGGCGCGCGTGCTTGCCGACGCGACGGCGCGCCTGTCCGCCGCCGCCCGCAGCGAAGTCACCGGCAGCCTGGGGGATCCTGACCCGGTTCAGGCGATCAGGGCCGCGGTCGACGCCGGGAACTACGACGAGCTGATCATCTCGACGCTGCCGCCCCGGATCTCGCGCTGGCTCGAGCTCGACCTGGTCTCCAAAGCGCAGGCGCTGGGGCTGCCGGTGACCCACGTCGAAGGGAGCGAACAGGATCGGATCGACAAGTTTCTCTCCGAGACGACGCTGTTCCTCGGCCCGGCCCCGGAGATCATGCGCAGCCACTCGATGCAGCCTCGCACCGAGCAGGAGCAGCGGCTGCTCTCGGGCGAGGTCGACGCGTACCAGCTTGACCGCGTTCGCAAGCGGATTGTCGCCGGCCTCGACGAGGCGTTCGAGATGATGGAGCAGACGGGCGCCGCGCCGGGCGCCAAGTGGGGTGACCTGACCAGCGCGGTCTACACCGCGTCTGGCGACTTGGCGCACATCAGCACGGGTGGCGTGCTGGCGTTCGCGTCGGTGCTGCATTACCCGGTCCGCTTCATCAACAAGTACTGGCTCGACGAGCCCACGGTCGGCGTGCGCGACGGGGACGCGTTCATCCACAACGACGCGCGCTACGGCAACATCCACAACACCGACCAGAGCATGATCGTGCCGGTCTTCCACGAGGGCGAGCTGATCGCCTGGGTGGCCACCGTCGTGCACGAGGGCGAGAACGGCGCCAAGGAGCCGGGCGGCATGCCATCGAGCTCGGAATCGGCCTACGACGACGGGATCCGCATGAGCCCGTTCAAGGTGGTGGAGAACAACCAGATCCGGCGCGACCTGCTCACCTTCCTGCAGAACTCGGTCCGAGAGCCGAAGCTGCAGTACCAGGACATGAAGGTCAAGCTATACGCGGCGCTGCGGATCAAGGAGCGCGTGCTCAGCCTGGTCGAAGAGGTCGGGCGCGACAGCTTCATCGCGTCGCTGCGCAAGTCGCTGGAGGACGTCGAGGCCGAGGCGCGCCGGCGGATCAGCGAGCTACCCGACGGCACCTACCGGGTCAATTTCTTCTCCGATTCCACGCTGCGCGAGAACGTGCTGCTCAAGTACCCGTGTGCGATCACGGTCAAGGGCGACCGGCTGATCATCGACTGGCGCGGCACCGCGCCGCAGTTCCTCAATCGGGCGTTCAACGCCACGCTGGGGGCGGCGAAGTGCGGGATGTCGCAGGCGATCCTCGGGTTCTTCTGGCCGGACCTTCCGCGCGGGATCAGCGTGATGAACCCGATCGAGGTGCTCACCAACGAGGGCAGCGCCGTCGACCCGGGCTTCGACGCGCCGCTCGGCCAGAGCCTGCAGGGGACCTTCATGGGCTTCTCCGGCACCCAGGCGCTGCTGGCCAAGCTGCAGTACTCCTGCCCGCAGAAGTACTCGGCCGTAATCGCGCCGTGGTTCAACGAGATCAACACGTTCCTGTACGGCGGGATCACCCAATCCGGGGAGCTGGTCGGCAACGTGTGCGCCGATCTCAACGGCATGGGCGGCGGCGCCCGAGCGCATCGCGATGGCGAGCCCTCGATGGCGCCGTTCTTCGCGGCGATGGCCGACATCGGCGAGCAGGAGATCATCGAGGACGACGTGCCGCTGATGCAGCTGACCTCGAAGAAGATCAAGCGCGACAACCAGGCATTCGGCAAATACCGCGGCGGGATGGGCTACGAGATGTCCGCGGCATACCGGGGCAGTCCGATGTGGGGGTTCGCCACCGTCTCGCACGGCTCGAAGTTCCCGTCGGTGCCAGGCGTGTTCGGCGGCTACGGATGCTGTAGCTATCCGCTGGCCAAGATCAAAGGGGTCAACGTATTCGACTACATGGGCACCGATCCGGACAAGTGGGCGTTCGACTTCGAGGCGCTGATGAACGACCAGCCGTTCCCGGACGCGCGCTACTCGACCCACCACATGGGGATGGGATTCGAGCTGGCCGAGGAAGGCGAGCTGTACATGATCTGCCAGGGCTCGGGCGGTGGCTACGGGGACGTGCTCGAGCGCGATCCCGAGGCCGTGATCGAGGACCTCGAGGCCGACTACATCTCCGACCGCACCGCCCGCGAGATCTACTTCGTAGTCTACGACGAAGAGACCCTGGCGATCGACGTCGAGGCGACCCAGGCCGCGCGCGACGCCGAGCGCGCGGCACGCAAACGCCGCGGCGTTCCGTACGCCGAGTTCGTCAAGAATTGGGTGACGGCCGAACCCCCTGAGCACCTCCCCTACTACGGCTCGTGGGGCGATGACCACGCGGTCATCTACGCGACCGCGTGGTCAACCCAGGGGCCGACGCGCGTCAGCGGCGCGATGGCCGAGCTGCCGCCCATTTTCCTGCCCGATCCCAAGGACGTCGCCCTGGCGGCGCGGGAGGCCAGGATCGCCGAGCTCGAGGGTCGCGTTGCCGAGCTCGAGGGTCGCGCCGCCGAGCATTCGCAGCAGGCGGTGTCGTGATGCTCGCGCTCGCCACCAGCCTCGATGACCCCCCGTCCGGCCGGGCGACTCCGCTCTGGTTTGACTCGCTCGCGTACTGCCGGGAGAAGCTGCGCAGCGGCGCTCCGGTGCCGTGGGCCGCGCCCGGCGAGCTCTCAGCGTTTTTCGCCAAGGCGCAGGGGATGTTCCGATCCGACGCGCTGCTGGTCGACCTCGCCGACCTCTGCGCGGAGCGCGTCAAGCAGGACGACGCGCTGGTTGCGGCGATGGCCGGCCGCACCCGTCCTGGTTTCGCTCTGCGCACGCTGCTCGCCGACGAGGGCGTCCGCGCCGTCGCGGCCGAAGCGATGACCGCGATCGGGGGCGGCGACGCCTCGACGCCCATCGTCTTGTCGGTGCCCTCGCCGGCTCGCTGGCTGGCGATCGCCGCCGAGCAGGCGGCCGCCGCGCCCCAGGGGTCTCCCGAGCCGCGCCACGTCGACGCGGCAGCGATGTACGTGGCCGACTTCCTGCGGACCTTCGCCGCCGCGCGCGTCGATGGCCTTCTACTCGACGAGGGGTCCACGCCCGAGGCCGCCCTCGCCAACGTCGAGGGTTACCGCCCGGTGCTCAACGTCGCGGCGCACTACGAGTGGCCGGCGTGGATCCGCACCGACAACGCCCCGTGCTGGCCCCAGGGCGAGATCGACGGCGTCGCCGGATGGCTCGGCGACCAGGTGCCCGCGGAAGCGGTCGGCCCATGGGGAATCGTGCTGGCGGCGGATCCGGCGCACACAGCGGAGCCCGTGCCCGAGACGGGCGGCGGCGCCGTACTGGCGATCGTCCCCGCAGCCGCAGACCCCGACGCGGTGATGCGCTGGGTGCGCGAGGTCACCTGACCTCCCATGTCCGAACGCCGGGTGGGGACACGTCGAAGGCTCAGCGGCCAGGCCTGGGGCCCTTAACGGCGGCTGTGACACGTGAGCGCGGAGGCTGGCTGAGAGCTAGAGAGGAGATTGTTTCGATGAGCGTTTTGAGTTCTGTGCCGGATTTGTTGCGTGTGCAGGCGTCGCGGGTTCCGGACGAGCCGTTTGTTCGTTGGCGGGGGCGATCGGTCACCTACGGCGAGTTCGACGCTCGCACCGATGCTATGGCGGCCGGTCTTGCCGATCTCGGCGTCACGCCGGGCGACGTCGTCTCAGTGATGCTGCCGAACTGTCTCGAGTTCCTGGAGGCGTGGTGGGCGATCCTCAAGGCCGGGGCAGTGTTCGGCCCGATCAATCCCGCGTTCACCGCGCCGGAGGCGGCGTATGTCGTCGATGACTCGCAGGCCGTTGCGGTCGTCGTGGACGGCAGCGGAGCAGCGACGCTGGATCGCGCGCGCGGCGCGGCGGAGCTCGCAGGGCTGCGCCATGTGATCTCCATCGATGGCGGCGGGGACGTGTCGCTGGAGTCGCTGGCCGGTCGCGGCGGCGAGGTGCCGGCGAGCCGCGGGCGTGGGGAGGACCTGGCCACGCTGATGTACACCTCGGGCACGACCGGCAAGCCCAAGGGCGCGATGCTGACGCATGCCAACGTGCTGGCCAACGCGGCGATGGCCGCGGAGCTGTTGCCGCTGGTGGCCGGCGAGCGGGTCGGGATGTTGCTTCCCTTGTTTCACGTCAACGCCCAGATCGTCACGTGCGTGATGCCGATGATGGTCGGCTGCGAGGTCGCGATGTGGGAGCGTTTCTCGGCCTCGAGGTTCTGGGCGACGGTCGAGGAGCTCCAGCCGGTCGCGGTCTCCGCGGTGCCGACGATCCTCTCGGCGGTGCTCCACACCGCCAACGCCCCGGTCGGGCGCACGTCGCTTCGTTACATCATCTGCGGTGCCGCGCCGCTGTCGCGGGAGCTGCTGGAGGCGTTCGAGGAGCGCTTCGAGATTCGCATTCTCGAGGGCTACGGTCTCACCGAGTCGACGTGCGTCTCGTCTTTGAACCCGTACTACGGTGTGCGCAAGCCGGGGTCGATCGGGCTGCCGGTACGCGGGCAGCAGATGAAGATCGTCGACCCCGACGACGGCAGCGCAGTCGAGGACGGCGAGCTCGGTGAGATCGTGGTCAAGGGCCCGAACGTGATGGCCGGCTACCTGCACAGGGCGGAGGCGACAGCCGAGACGATCCGCGACGGGTGGCTGCACACCGGCGACGTCGGCTACGTCGACTGCGACGGGTACTTCTTCATCGTCGACCGCGCGAAGGACATGATCATCCGCGGAGGCGAGAACATCTACCCGCGCGAGATCGAGGAGGTCCTCTACACCCACGCCGGCGTGCTGGAGTGCGCGGTGATCGGCGTGCCCGACGAAGTCCGCGGCGAGGAGGTCCTCGCCGTGCTGGTCCCCAAACCCGGCGTCGAGCTCGACCCCGACCAGCTCACAGCCCACGCCAGCGAGCGCCTGGCCGCGTTCAAGGTGCCAACAGGATTCGCAATCCGCCCCGAGCTGCCAAAGAACGCGACCGGCAAGATCAACAAGCAGCCACTACGCGAGGAATACGGCCACTGGGCGCCCGCCGGCGCCAACCGATCATGACGAGGTCGACTCGCCGGTGGCTGTTCTCAGCACGCGTTCCAGGCGCAGTGCCACCAGCAGCTCGGTGCGGTGGGCGGTGAGCGACACGCCGAGAATGTCCTGGGCTGCCCGGAGGCGGTTGCGTACGGTGTTTTCGTGGACCCCGAGCAACGCTGCGGCACCGCCATAGGAGCCCATCGTCAGCCAGGCCAGCACTGTCTCTCGCAGCCGCCGGGTGAAAGGATCCGAAGCGTTGAGCAGGCCGAGCTCATCGGTGAGAAACTCGACCGCGCGCTCCTTGTTCGCGAGGAGCAGCGTCTCCAACCGGACCTCGCGCGCCCAGACGCAACGGGGCCCGTCCACGCCCAGCGCACGTTGCACACGCGCGGCGTCGAGCGCGTGCTGGCGCGTACGGCGCAGGCCGGCCAGGCCGTGGCCGGGCTCGCCGATAGCGACCGTGAGCCCCGTCTCGGCGAGCGCACGGCGCAGTCGCTCCAAGCGCTCGGTCCCGAACCCCCCGGGGCGCCCGAGCCACACCAGCCACGTTCGCGCCGTATGCTCGATCACAAGAGTTCCCCGCGCGTCCACCGCGCCTCTCAGCGCCGCGATGTCAGTGGCCGACGGCGAAGCGTGACCGTTGTGGATCAGCAACGCCAGGTGAGTGTCGGCGAGCGAGTAGCCGAGCTCGCGGTCCAGTTCCTCGCTCAACGCATCGATCGTGCCGTCGAGGATCTGTGTGAGCAGCCGACGCCGGTGCTCGCGGCGGGTTCGATGGAGGTCAGTGTGGACCTGCTCGTGGCGAGCGACGACAGCCTCCACTACGGGGTCGACGTAGGCGTGCATGGCCCGGGTCGGGCCATCGATCAGCTCGTCGAACATCGCGTCGCCGCCCAGCGTCCGAGCGACCGAGCACCAGCGCCACCACAACGACGCAACATAGACGCGGTAGGCCCGATGGATCTCGGCGGCCGGCACGTCGAGATGTGCAGCCACCTCAGCGAACTCCAGAGCGGCGTCAGGAACGACCACGACGTCGACTCGACCGGCGAGCAGGTCGAAGATCGCCCGCAGCCCATCGTGCACACTGCGACCAAGCGCCGCGAGAAACACCGGATCCTCGACGGCGGGCCAGACATCCGCGAGGACGTCATCCGTCACCCCCGCCCCGACGCCCTCGATGTCGACACCGGCCGCGAGCACGCGCGCGGCTTTCGTCACATGGATGTCGCGATACGAGCGCGGCAAGGCGTTGGCCGTCAGAGTGATCGCCATGGTGGGCTCCTTACTACCGTCCCAGCGCTGCCATCCTGCCATCGCGGTGCGCCTCCAGGCCCGGGGCCACGCAACAGAGTTCGGCTCCACCCATGGGGCCCGACCACAACCCCGGACTCGATCGCCCGTCCTGCTCCCGCCGCGCTCGCCGTGACGGATGTCGTCGGAGCACAAGGCCGCGGCTCCCTCCTGTGTCGAGCGCTCATAGGAGCAGCGGTGTGGTGGGAATACCGTGCAGCCATGCTCACCCCACAGGTCATAGAAATCCAGAACTTGTCGGCCCACCGATGCGATGTCCCCGTGATCCGGCCGGCCGCGCAAACGTCAAAGGAGCGCTGATCCGAATGGCAGTCACCGTCACAGAGCGAGAGGCCAGAGACGTCGTCGAGGCGGCGCGCGAGACCGAATGGAAGCTGCCGAGCTTCGGCAAGGAGCTGTTCCTCGGCAACTTCCGCCTAGACCTGATCCATCCCCAGCCGGCGCTGGATCCGACCGCGGTCGAGAAGGGCGAGCGCTTCCTGGCCAGCCTGAGGGTGTTCCTGGAGGAGCACGTCGACCCGCTGCAGATCGAGCGCGACGCGAAGATCCCCGGCTCGGTCATCGACGGCCTCAAGCAGCTCGGCGCGCTCGGGATGAAGGTGCCCGAGCAATACGGCGGCCTCGGTCTGTCGCAGGTGTACTACAACCGCGCGCTCGCGCTGGCCGCCAGCTCGCACGCCGCGATCTCGACGATGCTCTCCGCGCACCAGTCGATCGGGGTCGCCGAGCCGCTGATGCTGTTCGGCTCCGAGGCGCAGAAGCGCCAGTGGCTGCCGCTGGTCGCCACCGACCACATCTCCGCGTTTCTGTTGACCGAGCCCGATGTCGGCTCTGACCCCGCGCGGCTGGGTACGATCGCGACGCCGACCGCGGACGGAGCGGGCTACGTGCTCAACGGGCTCAAGCTGTGGGCCACCAACGGGGCGATCGCCGACATTGTCGTGGTGATGGCCCAGGTCCCCAAGCACGCTGGGGGTCGCGGCGGTATCACCGCGTTCGTGGTGCGCTACGACAGTGACGGGATCACCGTCGAGCACCGCAACGCGTTCATGGGGCTGCGCGGGATCGAGAACTCGGTCACCCGGCTGGAGAACGTGTTCGTGCCCAGGGAGAACGTGATCGCGAAGGAGGGCCAGGGACTCAAGATCGCGCTCACGACGCTGAACACGGGCCGACTCGCGCTGCCGGCGATCTGCGTGGGCGCCGCCAAATGGGCGACCCGGGTGGCCCGCGAATGGTCGGTCGAGCGAGTCCAATGGGGGCAGCCGATCGGCCAACACGACGCCGTCGCCCAGAAGCTCGCGCTCATCGCCGCGAGCACGTTCGGCCTCGAGGCGGTCGTGGACGTCTCCAGCCGGCTCGCCGATGACAAGAAAAACGATATCCGGATCGAGGCGGCGATCGCGAAGCTCTACGCCTCCGAGCTCGGCTGGCGGGTGGTCGACGAGCTCGTGCAGATCCGCGGCGGCCGTGGCTACGAGACCGCCGAGTCGCTGCTCGCCCGCGGCGAAAAGCCCATTCCCGCCGAGCAGGTACTCCGTGACATGCGGATCAACCGCATCTTCGAGGGGTCGAGCGAGATCATGCAGCTGTTGATCGCGCGGGAGGCCGTCGACCAGCACCTCGCCGTCGCCGGCGAACTCCTGCAAGGCGACGGGGACTTGAAAGCCAAGGCGATCGCGGCGATCCAGGCCGGCCGCTTCTACGCGAAGTGGCTGCCGCAGTTGACGGTCGGAGAGGGCCAGAACCCACGCTCGTTCGAGGAGTTCGGATCGCTCGCCCCTCACCTGCGGTTCGTCGAACGATCCTCGCGCAAGCTCGCCCGCTCCACGTTCTATGCCATGACCCGCTGGCAGGCCGAGCTCGAACATCGCCAGGCGGTCCTCGGGCGGATCGTCGACATCGGCGCCGAGCTGTTCGCGATCGCGTCCGCAGTGGTCTACGCCGACACCATCGCGCGCGAGCATCCCGACCGGCGAGAGGCGGCCTACGAACTGGCGGATCTGTTCTCCCGGCAAGCGCGCCGTCGCATCGACGCGCTGTTCCCCGCCCTGTGGCACAACGATGACCGCGCCGGCTATGACACCGCCCAACAGCTGCTCAGCGGCCGTTACACCTGGATTGAGCACGGGATCCTGTGACCGCCCTGGCCGCCGACCCGGGCCGCCGGCCGTTCCTGCGGTCCGTGGACGTCGACGGCGTGCGCGTGCGCGTCCAGACCGCGGGCAACGGGCCGCCGCTGCTCCTGATCATGGGTATCGGCGGCAATATCGAGATGTGGCATCCGTTCGACGAGGAACTGCGAGTTCGCGGCATCCAGACGATCAGCTTCGACGCGCCCGGCACCGGTGAATCGGCGGAGCTCGACCGGCCGCACCGCATGCGATGGTTGGCCCGGATGGTGGAGCACCTGCTCGACGGCCTCGGCCACCGGCGGGTCGACGTGCTCGGGATCTCGTGGGGCGGAGCGCTCGCGCAGGAGCTGGCCCATCAGGCTCCACACCGAGTGCGTCGCCTGGTGCTAGCAGCGACGACGGCGGGGGTGCCGGGGCTGGGCGGGGTACCAGGCAAACCAAGCGCTCTGATCAGGCTGGTCTCCCCCCGGCGGTATCGCGACGCTGACTATTTCGCCGCCGTGGCTGACCAGCTGTACGGAGGCGAGACATTCGGCAGCGCCGATCGCCACCTCGCGGCACGTTTGGCCAGGCCGCCGTCATCCAGGGGGTACTGGCACCAGCTCTGGGCCGTCCAAGGATGGACAGCGGTGCCGTGGCTCCGAAGCGTCGAGCAACCGACGCTCGTCCTCGCCGGCGACGATGATCCGTTGGTCCCGGTGCTCAACGGACGGATTCTGGCCTCGCTGATACCCCACGCCCGCCTGGTGGTCGTACGCGGCGGCGGTCATTTATCCCTGCTGCAACTCGCGCCGGCGATGGCAGGCCTGGTGGCCGACTTCCTCGCCCCGCCGGATCCATGAGTCCAGGGAGAGTTGTGAACGCTCGCTTATTAGCGAGGGACGTTCGGGTCCTCGGGCTGCGGAGCGATCAGCGTCGGGCGGTGGCTGTGGTGTAAGACGGCTTCGGCCACGCTCCCCAGCAGGGCTCTCTTGGCGGCGTTGCGCCCCCGGGCGCCGCACACGATGAGCGACGCATCGATCTCGTCAGCGACGTCAACGACCGTCTGCCACACGCAGACCGGGGCATTCGCGACCCGCGCCGTCGCCTCCCAGCCATGCTGCTCAGCTGTGATCGCGCCAAATTTCGCCGCCTCCCGGGCCGCCCCCTCTTGCTGAGAGTCCAGCTCGCTCTCGTCCGGGACATAGCCGAAGCCGAAACCAGAGGTAGAGAGTTGCGTGGCGACCGTCTCCCAGGCGGTTAGGACGACAGCAACGCGACGAGCCAGCAGCGCGCCACCGTCGGTCAGGGCGCGAGCCGAGCCCTCAGAGCCATCGAAGCAGAAGAGGACCGGACCAGTCACGTGACGAGGCTACGGCGAGCTGACACGCGACCTAGAACGTCACGGCGGTCCGCCATACGTCGTGCATATGGGAGCGAGGCCACCCGAGGGCCAAGCACACAGGCGTATGGCGGCGACGAGCTAATCATCTGACGAAGAGCCGCTGGCCGCCATAGGTTGCGCGCCATGGGATTCAACCGGCCAACCTGGCAGCCGGGCCGCGGACACAAGGAGATCATGACGATCCATTCCAGGCGCGTGACGAAGCTGCGTCAGGCTCGCGAGCAGCGCGCGCGTGAGGCGATGGCCACCCGCTCGCTCGAGGGTTCACTGATCTCGCTGGCGGCACTCCTCGGGACCGACGTCGTGGACTCCGCCGGCGCCTCGACCGGAAAGCTGCGTGATGCGATCGTGCACTGGACCGCAAGCGCGCCGTATCCGCCGCTCACCGCGGTCGTCGTGCGGACCGGGCGACGCGACGTGGAGATAGGGGCTCGCTGGATCGAGCTGTGGGCTCCGAATTCGGTGCGGCTGCGCTCAACCGCGGCGTACGCCCGTGCGGTAGAGCGCCATCCGGCGGATGTCGGGCTCGCTCATGACGTGCTCGACCGTCAGATCGTCGACATCGACGGAGTTCAGCTCGTCCGTCCTTCCGACGTCTATCTGGCCACCGTCAACGGTCGCGTCGAACTGGTCGGGATCGAGATCGGAGTCGGAGCCTTATTCCGGCGGCTGGGTCCAAAGCGCGTCCGTGCCCGGTGTCGCCCGAAGCGCGTGATCGACTGGGCGACGATTCGCGCGTTCACCCCCCGGCGAGACGTGGCAGATCGGTCCGCTGGACGACGATCGCGCCTCGCGGGCCAAGCGGGAACCGGGCTGATGCTGGACAGTGCGGGGGGGGAGGTCCGCCGGTTGCGGGCCAGTGACATCGAAGCCGCGCTCCACGAGGCGCAGGCGGACCTGGTTAGTGAGTCGCGGTGAGCTCGCTGGAGGCAGCGCCCTCCCCGCGTAGGGCCTCGCTCCCGCGCTGGCTGAAGCGCTTGCTTGCGCTGCTCGCGGTGCTCGGGCCGGGCCTGATCGCGGCCAACGCAGGCAACGACGCCGGCGGCATCATCACGTACGCCAGCGCCGGCGCCCAGTTCGGCTACCGAACTCTGTTCTTGATGGTGCTCATCACGGTCGCGCTTGTCGTCGTGCAGGAGATGTGCTCCCGACTCGGGGCCTACACCGGCCAGGGGCTGGGCGCGTTGATCCGCGAGCAGTTTCCGATTCGCAGCAGCGCGGCAGCAATGGTGCTTCTGTTCGTCGCCAACGCCGGCCTCACCGTCAGCGAGTTTGCCGGGATTGGCGCGTCGATGGAGCTGTTCGGCATCTCGCGGTATATCGCGGTGCCGGTCGCGCTGGTGGGAATCTGGCTGGTGACGGTTCTGGGCAGTTACTCGCGCGCGGAGCGGGTGTTCCTCGTCATGGGACTCGTCTTCATCGCCTACCCGATCGCCGCCATCCTCGGCCACCCGCACGCCGGCGTCGTGCTCAGCAACCTGCTGTGGCCGCATTTCCTGCACACGAACGCGTTCCTGCTGCTGGCCGTGGCGCTGGTCGGCACGACGAT
>Ga0302181_10001447_pt1 | contig 17699 bp, 14 predicted proteins | sample I_Palsa_E3_3_FD_198786 | JGI IMG/M metagenome (GOLD analysis project Ga0302181, IMG submission 198786) | Peat permafrost microbial communities from Stordalen Mire near Abisko, Sweden - I_Palsa_E3_3 | ecosystem: Environmental > Terrestrial > Soil > Palsa > Peat permafrost | place: Sweden...
CGGCCATGGCCGTCCGCACCGCCAGCGCCGCCGCCATCTTGAAGCTCACCTCGTTGGAGTCGACCGAATGCGCCTTGCCGTCGTCGACGGTGACGGCGATGTCGACCACCGGATAGCCGTGGACGCCGCCGGCGTCGAACGTCTCGAGCACGCCCTTCTCCACGGCGGGGATGTACTGGCGGGGGATCGCCCCGCCCACGACCTCGTCCCGGAAGGCGAAGCCCTCGCCGCGTCCGAGCGGCTCGAGGCGGAGGTGGCAGACCCCGAACTGCCCGTGGCCGCCCGACTGCTTCTTGTGCTTCCCCTCCGCCGCCGCCTGGCGGGTGATGGTCTCGCGGTAGGGGATGCGCAGCTCCTCGCGCTCGACGTGGACGTTGCACTTGCGCTCCAGCCGCTCGAGCGTCACGGCCAGGTGCACCTCGCCGCTGACCCCGAGGATCGTCTGGTGCGTCTCGTCGTCGCGGGTCACGCTCAGCGACGGGTCCTCGTCCAGCAACCGGTGCAGGGCCGACATGAGCTTGTCGTCGTCGGCGCGCGTGGCGGGCTTCACCGCCACGCGCAGGGCCGGCTCCGGCAGTGTGGGCGCCGGCACCACGACCGGCTGACCCTTGGGGGCCAGCGTGTCGCCGGTGCGCGTCCCGTTCAGGCGGGGCACGGCCACGAAGTCTCCGGCCACGACCGTCGTGGCCGGTGCGGTGGCGTGGCCGGCGATGCTCTGGAGGGCGTGCAGGCGCTCCTCTTCGCGCGTGCGCGGGTTGACCAGGACGGCGTCGGGCTGCAGCGTCCCCGAGACCACCTTGCAGAGGGACATTTTGCCGGTGTGCCCGTCGTTGAAGGTCTTGGTCACGGTGAGCAGGGTGTGGCCGCCGGGGTCGCACGGGATCTCGGCGGTCTCGGTCCCGGCGGTGGCCAGGATCGGCGGCCGCGAGGCCGGGCTGGGGCAGAGCTCTTCGATCAGGCGGGCCAGCCGGTCGACGCCGACGCCACTGGCGGCGGAGCAGCACAGGACCGGGAAGACGCTGGCCGACGCCACCCCGCCGGCGAGGCTCTTCTCGAGCTCGCCGTAGTCGATGGACTCCCCGTTGAGATAGCGCTCCATCAGGTCGTCGTCGCCCACCACGATGCCCTCGACGAGTTGCTCGTGCACCGCGTGCTCCTCGTCGACGAGGTCCTCGGGAATCGGCCCCTCGCGGCCGGCCGGCAGGACGGTCCCGTCGACGGCCCCCCCGCCCGCCGGCGCGTCGTAGTGGGTTGCCGTGTCGTCGAGCAGGTCGATCACGCCGTGGAAGCCGGCCTCGTGACCGATGGGGAGCTCCACCGGTGCCACGCCGGCGCCGAAGGAGGCGCGGATCTCGGCCAGCGTACGGTCGAAGTCGGCTCGCTCGCGGTCGAGTTTGTTGATGACGATGACCCGGGGTACGCCGAGCCGAGCCGCCGCCCGCCAGGCGTCCTCGGTCTGGGCCTGCACGCCGTCGGTGGCGCTGACCACGACGACGGCCAGATCGACGTTGGCCAGGGCGGTCACCATCTCGCCGGCGAAGTCGGCATACCCGGGCGTGTCGAGCAGGTTGACCTTGACTCCGTTGACCGTGAAGGGGGCCAGGCTGGTGGAGATGGAGAGCTGGCGCGCCACCTCCTCGGGCTCGAAGTCCATGACCGTGCTGCCCTTCTCGACCGATCCCCGCCGCGCGATGGAGCCGGTGGCGGCCAGCAGGGCCTCGGCGAGCGTGGTCTTGCCGGCTCCGTGATGGCCGACGAGAGCGACGTTGCGGATAGCGGTCGGGTCGTGTGGCACCAGGTCCTCCGTCCTCCGCCCGTTCAGGTGGGCCTGAACCGGCTCGTTGGTTGGAGTGTACGACCGCTCGTCTCGTGTTGCTCGGGCGCCGAGGAGGGGGGTGGCCGCGCCCGGTTCAGTCGGGGCCCGGAGGGGCGGCGTCGCCGACTCCCGCCCGGGCGGCCAGCGCGGCGTCGTACTCGTGGCGGATGGAGTGGCGGAAGTAGAGCCCCAGGGTGTCGACGAGGAGGAGCCACACGGCCTTGAGCGAGATCGTGCTGCCGAACCGCTCGTAAATCCGCACCGGGGCCTCCACGATGTTGGTGTAGCCGAGCCGACGGGCCAGCACCAGCAGCTCGAGATCGAGTGCGAACCGGCTCTCGCGCAACAGCGGCAGGACGTCGGCGATCACCTTGCGATCGACGAGCTTGATCCCGACCTGGGTGTCCTTCACGTGCAGCCGGAAGAGCAGTGCGATCAGGTGCTGGTAGCCCCACGAGTAGAGGTGGCGCAGGGGCGGGTAATGCACCGAGGACGAGGGGTGGCGCTTGCTGCCGATGATGATGTCGGGCTGCTCGGACTGCATGATGGAGACGAAGGGGGCCAGCAACTCCGGGGAGATGTCGCCGTCGGCGTCGATGAACCCGAGATACCGCCCCCGCCCCAGGCCCAGCCCGGCCCGCAGTGCGTGCCCCTTGCCGGTGTTCCTGGCGAAGGACACCCGGCGCACCACGCTCTCGGGGAAGCCCTCGAGTGTGAACGGGCTGCCGTCCGTCGACCCGTCCGACACGGTGATGATCTCGAAGGTCATGCCCGACGCGTCCAGTACACGCACCATGTCCGCCACCGTCGTGCGGAGGCGGACACCGGGGTTGTAATACGGGACCACGATCGATACGTCGAGGGTGGCCTCGGGGAGCACTCTGGCCTCGGGAATCACGGCATTCCTCGGCTCGGACACCGGCACCATCACCTCACGTGCGCCCACGCGTGGACGGCGTGGATCTCGGCTGGCGAGGCTACCCGACGCCGTTGCGCCGGCTGCCGTCAGGAGCCGTAGCCGCGGTCACGCGCCGTGGACCGAGATGTTCACGTTCATGCCCAGGGCCTTGTGCCCCGGGATCGGGCAGAAGATGTCGTAGGCGCCCTTCTTGAGCGTCACGGCCAGAGTGGCGCTCTGTCCCGGGTCGATGTCCTTGGTCATCGACATCTTGATCCCGGGACCGGTGATCATGAGGGCGTGGGTGGTGTGGCCCTTGTTCTCGGCGTCGAAGACGTACTTGCCCGGCTTGAAGGTGCTCTTGGACAGGGCGATGTGGAAATCGGTCTCGACCGCTTTCACCTTGGTGGTGCTGGTGGCCGCCGAAGCTGCGGTCGCCGGCAGCACGGTGGCGGCCACGGTTGCGCCGGCGGCAAGCGCCAGCCCGGCCAGCGAGAGGGAAGCGATCCGGGCGGTGAAAGTGGGCATGGAGTGCATGGTGATCCTCTGTGGTCGATGTTGCTCTGATGTCACGGTGGTGAATACGGGCCACCCGACGGCGGGGATTTGATCCTTAGCCGGCTCCGGCCGGGCCGAGAAATGCTGCGACCAGGACTGGAGCACCCTATCGGCAGCCGGTGACAGGCACGGGGTCGGGCCCAACGGGCGTGTCCGGCTGGGGATGGCCCACCGGGTTTCGGAAGCCGGATGGTAAACTTCTGGCTTACAGCGCCGGGACTGGGTCCCGAACCGCGCACGACGAGGAGCTTCATGTTCGACGGTCGCTGGCGAACTGCCGTCGACCGGACCACCAGTCCGGTCGGCGAGGCACTGCACCGCCATGGCATCACCGCTGATGTTCTCACCGCCACCGGTCTGGTGTCGGCGACGGCCACCGCCGTCCTGGTGGCCTCGGGTCACTTCTACCTCGCCATCATCTTCCTGATCATCACCGGCATGCACGACCTTTTCGACGGGCCGGTGGCCAAGGCGGCGGGCACGGCCTCGGTCCGAGGTGCGTTCTTCGACTCGGTCACCGACCGGGTCGCCGACGCCGTCCTCATGTTGGGCTGCGCCTGGTACCTGGTGGATCGAGGGGACGGGCACCTCGCGCTCCTCCCCATGGGGATCCTGGCGGTGACCGCGCTGGTCTCGTACGAGCGGGCGAAGGCGGAGTCGCTCGGACTCTCGGCCAAGGGCGGCCTGATGGAGCGCGGCGAGCGCATGTTCCTCCTCGGTGTCTCCTTCCTCAGCACCGTCATCTTCGTGCCCGTGCTCTGGGCCCTGCTCGTCCTCGTCTCGTTCACCGCCATCTCGCGCTTCGTCAAGGTCTGGAATGCCGCGTCGGGGCGCGACGCCGTCATCCGGCGCCGCATCGAAGCCTGGCGTGACGGGCGGGTCGATTCGCGTTGGCGGGCCTGGCGCGAGGGCCGTGAGTCCGCCGGGGTGCCCCGGCGGGACCTGGCCCGGACGACGGGTGCACCGGTCGGTCGCTGGCGGGCCCGTCGCCAGGAGTCGTTGAGCAGCCGCTCGGGACGGACGCTCAGGGAGCGCCGCGCCGCGCGGGGCCATTCGGGCAGCACCGGTGCGCGCCGATCCACTCGCCGCACGCCACCCGCGTCCTGATCAACGTTCCTCCGACGCCCGTCGTGACCGACGATCACGCTCCCGTTGGCGGCTGGCGCGCCCGGTCGAAGTACCTGACCTACCGCGGCCTGGCCGCTGCCATGGGCCACATACCAGAACCGCTGGCCGAGGGGATCGCCCGAGGCGTGGCCCGGGTCATGGCCGAGCGCGGCGGGCCCGCCCTCGCCATGAACGAACGACACATGCACCGTGTCTTGGCCAGCGAGTGCGCCGAGGGCGTGGAGCCCGACCCGGCGCTGGTGCGGCGCTACAGCAGGCGCACGTTCGACTCCTACGCGCGCTACTGGTGCGACGGCGCCCGGCTGCCTTATGAGAGCGAGGCCGGTGTGCGCGCCCGCTTCCAAATACTGGAGGGCGAGGGGCATCTGCGCGCCGCCATCGACCGCGGGCGCGGCATCGTGATGGCGCTGCCCCACGTCGGGAGCTGGGAATGGGGCGGCTACTGGCTCGGGCTCGAGAACATGCCGATGACGGCGGTGGTGGAGCGCCTCGAGCCGGAGGAGCTCTTCGAGTGGTTCGTCGGGCAACGGGCTGCCATGGGGCTCACGGCCGTGCCGCTCGGCGACGGCTCGAGCTCGGCGCTGCTGCGGGCGCTCAAGCAGAACGAGATCGCCGGGTTGGTCAGTGACCGGGACCTGGTCGGCAACGGCGTGGAGGTCGAGTTCTTCGGGGAGAAGACCACCCTGCCGGCGGGCGCCGCCACGCTGGCGTTGCGCACCGGGGCCCCGCTGATCCCCGTCGTCGTCTACTCGGGCCCCGGCAATTGGCACACTGGCGTGGTGCACCCGCCCCTCGACACCTCACGCCGCGGCCGCATGCGCGAGGACATCGCACGGGTGACCCAGGACCTGGCCCGCGTCTTCGAGCACGACATCCGGGCCCAGCCCGAACAGTGGCACCTCTACCAGCCCAACTGGCCGAGCGACCCCCGATGAGGATCGCCATGGTCTCGCCGTATTCGCTGTCGCGACCGGGCGGCGTGCAGGGTCAGGTCATCGGGCTGGCGGGCGCATTGCGGGACCTCGGCCACGAGGTCACGGTCCTGGCACCGGCGCGTTGCGACGACGACGTGCCCGAGGCCGCCGGGGAGCACTACGTCATCGGCCGGCCCGTCGCGCTGCACTCGAACGGATCGGTCGCGCCCGTAGCGCTGTGGCCGACGGAAGCGGCGCGGGCCGAACGCTTCGTGCGCCACGGCGACTTCGACGTGGTCCACCTGCACGAGCCTCTGGCCCCGATGGCCTCCTACGGCTTCGTGCTCACGGCGCCGCTCCCGATGGTCGGCACCTACCACCGGGCCGGGGTCAGCCGATGGGTGCGCCCCTTGCGTCCGCTGGCGGAACTGGTGGGGCGCCGCATGCAGATCCGCGTCGCCGTGTCAGAGTCGGCCCGCGAGACGGGCCAGAGCGCGGGCGGAGGCGACTTCGAGGTCCTGTTCAACGGGGTCGACATGCATCGCTTCGAGTCGGCGCCGCCGCATCGCGACCCCGAGGGCAGGCCGGCCGTCCTTTTTCTCGGACGCCACGAGCCGCGCAAGGGGCTGCATGTCCTCCTCGACGCCTTCGCCACGCTGCAGCGGCCGGCCGTCCTCTGGGTGGCCGGTGACGGTCCGGCCACCGAGGTGCAGCGCCGGCGCCACCCCGCGTCGGACCGGGTGCGCTGGCTGGGCCTGTTGAGCGAGGACGAGGTGGCCTCCCGGCTCGCAGGGGCCGACGTGCTGTGCGCGCCCTCGCTGCAGGGCGAGTCCTTCGGCATGGTCCTCCTCGAGGGGATGGCCGCCGGCTGCACGGTGGTCGCCTCCGACATCGAGGGCTACCGCAAGGCGGCGGGCGGCCACGCCTCGCTGGTGCCGCCCGGTGACGCCGGAGCGCTGGCCCGGGCCCTGGACGGCGCGCTGGACGCCGCCACCGGGCCCTCGGCAGCCGCAGCCCGGAAGGCGGCGACCGAGTATGCCCGGGCCTGGTCGATGGAGACGCTGGCCCGGCGCTACCTCGACGTCTATACGCGGGCGATCGCGGCCTACGGCGCCGCCGGCTGATCCGGACGCCCCGGGACTCGGTCCGGGGGCGGTGACCGCCACGTCGTAGGCTGCAGGGTCTCATGGCCGATCAACAACAGGGTTCGGGGGCGCCGGGCGGGCCTCCTGGCGGCGCCGGCGGCGGCAGCAGCAGCGCCGGCAGCAGCAGCGGCGCCAACCGCAACCGCAACCGAAACCGCAACCGCAACCGCAACCGCAACCAGTCGGGCGGGGGAGCCGGTGGGAACGGGTCGAGCGGGAACGCCAGCGGCCGCTCCGGGTCCGGCGGGGGCAACAACCAGAACGCCCGTGCAGGCTCGAACGGGCAGCGCAAGGGTCAGGGCGGTCAGGGCGGCGGGTCCCGTCAGCGCTCGCCGCAGGGGTCGGGGCGGGGCGGAGGCAACCGGTCGCAGTCCCGTTCCGGCGGCCGGCCGCGCAGCGGGCCCCCGCGGTCCGCTGTCGCACTGGCGCCGCCTCCACCTCTCGAGCCGCTGCAGGTGCTGCCCACCCTCGGCGCCCCCCAGGTCTTCCCCGCCGAGGTGGCCGCCAACCGGCGCCGGGCCATCACCTTGTGTGCGGTGGCCGCCGTGCTCCCGGCGCTCCTGCTCGGATTGCTCCTCGGGGTGATCGTGTCCGTCATCGCCGGTGTTGCCGTGTTCGTCGTCGCCGGTGCCGCCGTGATGTTCGGGCTGTGGCGGCTGGCGCCGTCCTTCGCCCTCAACCGGATCGGTGCGGTGCCCATCGACGAGCACGAAGAGACCCGGCTCTCCAACGTCACCGAGGGTCTCTGCGCCACCTTCGGGTTGAGCATGCCCTCGCTCTACCTCTTGGACGACGAGGTCCCCAACGCCTGCGCCCTGGGCAGCGACGCCCGGCGTTCCGTCCTGGTGGTGACGAGCGGGTTGATGCGCCGGCTCGACCCGATAGAGCTCGAGGGCGTGGTCGCCCACGAGCTGGCGCACGTGAAGCGCGGCGACAACGGGGTGTCGTGCGTGGGCATCACGCTGGCCACGATCTTCGGCGGCGCACCCACCCTGCGGCGCTGCGTGGGCGACAGCCGCGAATACCGGGCCGATGTCGTCGGCGCGTCGGCGGTGCGCTTCCCGCGAGGCCTGCTCGGGGCGCTGCGCATCATGATGGGCTCGCCCCCGCCGGCCGAGGGCTCCTTCTTCGCCTCCCCGTCCCGGTTCGGCCCCACCCGCTGGGTGTGGATCGACCCGTCCGTCGGCCACCGTGAGGAGGTCCTGCTGCCCGGTGACCTCGATGCCACCTCGGTGCGGGCCGCCGCGCTGAGCGAGTGGTGAGAAGGGGCGGCCCGCCCTCGTAGACTGGGCAGATGACAACCGGGACCTTCACGGTGAAGCGGGGGTTGGCGGACATGTTGCGCGGGGGCGTCATCATGGACGTCGTCAACGCCGAGCAGGCCAAGATCGCCGAGGACGCCGGTGCGGTCTCGGTCATGGCGCTCGAGCGGGTGCCGTCAGACATCCGCCGCGACGGCGGCGTGGCCCGCATGAGCGACCCGGTGCTGATCGAGGGGATCATCGAGGCCGTGACCGTCCCGGTGATGGCCAAGGCCCGCATCGGGCACTTCGCCGAGGCACAGGTGCTGCAGTCCCTCGGCGTCGACTTCATCGACGAGTCCGAGGTGCTGACGCCGGCCGACGAGGCGTATCACATCGACAAGTGGCCCTTCACCGTGCCTTTCGTCTGCGGCGCCACGAACCTCGGTGAAGCCCTGCGGCGCATCTCGGAGGGCGCCGCCATGATCCGCTCCAAGGGCGAGGCGGGGACCGGGAACATCGTGGAGGCGGTGCGGCATCTGCGCTCCATCCTGGGCACCATCCGTGCCCTGACCCAGGCGGACAGTGCCGAGCTCTACGGCTGGGCCAAGGAGCTCGACGCGCCCATCAGCCTGGTGCAGGAGATCGCGGTGACCGGGAAGCTGCCCGTGCCTCTGTTCTGCGCCGGCGGCATCGCCACGCCGTCGGACGCCGCGCTCGTGATGCAGCTGGGTGCCGAGGCCGTCTTCGTCGGATCGGGGATCTTCAAGTCGTCGGACCCGGCCCGGATGGCCTCGGCCATCGTCGAGGCCACGGCCCACTTCACCGACGCCGAGCACGTGGCCAAGGTGTCACGCGGCCTCGGCGAGGCGATGCGGGGTCTCGAGGCGTCGCAGTACGGCGAGCATCTCGCCGACCGGGGGTGGTAGCGGGCTCCTCCGAGCCAGGGACCGGACCCGTCGTCGGGGTCCTCGACCTGCAGGGGGATGTGCGCGAGCACCTGGCCGCGCTGACCGAGGTGGGATGCGTGCCCCGGCTGGTGAAGTGGCCCGGGGATCTCGAAGGCCTGTCGGGCCTGGTGCTGCCCGGCGGAGAATCGACGACGCTGTCCATGCTGCTCGAGTCGACCGGCCTGTTCGAGGCGGTGGACGCCCGGCTCGGCGCCGAGGATCGCCGGTTGCCGCTCCTCGGGACCTGTGCCGGTCTCGTCCTGGTGGCCCGCGAGGTCCTCGACGGCCGCCCCGACCAGCGCACCTTCGGTGTGCTCGACGGTGTCGTCCGCCGCAACGGGTACGGGCGCCAGGAGCAGTCCTTCGAAGCCGACGTCGTGTTCGGGTCCGGCGAAGGTCCGCCGCTGCCGACCGTGTTCATCCGGGCCCCGGTGCTGGTCTCCGTGGGCGCCGCGGTCGACGTCCTCGCCACCCTCGACGGGGTGCCGGTGCTGGTGCGGCAGGGATCGGTGCTGGCGTCGTCCTTCCATCCCGAGCTCACGCCGGACCGCCGGGTCCACCGCCTCTTTGCCGAGATGTGCGTGTCCGACGAACCCGGCGCCCTCATCGGCTGACGGCCCGTCCGTGCGCCGCGAGCCGGCCGGGGCTCACCGCCCGAGACGGGCCATCAACGCGGCGATCCGGTTGCTCACCACGGCGTCCACGCCGGCCTCGAGCACGCGCGTCGTCTCCTCCGGCGTATCGACGGTCCAGCACGACACCAGGAGCCCCGCGCCGTGCACCGCCCGCACCCCCTCGGCGGTGACCAGCGCAGACATCGGATTCCAGTATTCGGCCGCCAGCTCGCGCAGGAGCGGCAGCGGTGGTTCCGGCTCGTCCACCCAGGTGAGCCCGAGGCGCGCCTCGGCCGACTGGGCGCGCAACTGCTGCAGCGCCGCCACGTTGCCGGTGACGAAGAGGCAACGCGGCAGCGCCCCGGCCGCCAGCACCGCCTGCAGGGCACCGGGCACCACCTCGCGGCGGGTGAAGTCGACCATCAGGGGCAGCGGGACGGCCTGCAGCACCGCAGCCAGGGTGGGGATGCGGACGTCGTCCTGGCCGAGCGCGGCGACCTCGTCCAGGTCCAGGTCGCCGACCGACGTGGCGCGACCCCACAGGCGTTCGAGCGTCTGGTCGTGCAGGACCACGATGGCGCCGTCGCGGGTGCGGCGCAGATCGATCTCCACCATGTCCGCCCCGAGGGCTACTGCCGCCTCGAAGGCCGGCAGCGTGTTCTCCCGGTGGCCCACCGGCTCGCCCCGGTGGGCGATGGCCGTGACGGTCAACGCGCGGTGGTGGGGCTACGCCCCGCCGGCGTAGACGGCCCCGGCCACGTTGGCGATGATCTGGTTCAGTGCGGGCTCAATGAGGGTGTCGACGGCCGCCTGGGTAATGTGCACGCCGTCGGGGCTGCGGGCGGTGATGCCGTCGACCACCGTGGAGTAGGCACCGTTGGGGTCGAGGACCGTGAAGAGGTCGTCGATCGACACGTAGGGGAATTCGGCCGCTACCGACCGCACGATCTGGTTGTAGTCGTCGACCAGAGCGTTCGGCGTGCCGTCGGCGAAATAGGGCGAGGTCGACAGGATGACCGCGCCACCGTCGGTGTGGGCGATCTCGACCGCCTGGGTCAGGTTGTTCTGAATGAAGGCGGCGTAGGCGGGGTTGGCCAGTGTGGTGTACGTCCCGTTGTAGGAACGGTCCTGTGTCTCCCAGTAGCCGGTCTGAATCACCGTGACGTCGGGGTGGAAGCGCGAGACGACCCATTGCAGTTGCGTCGCCCACAGCGCGCAGGCCCCTGAGCTGTAGTAGACGGAGCCCGGGTCGCTCCACGGGATCGTCGGCGCGCCGTCGGTGTAGCCGCAGCCCGCCGCCGCGCCGTCGTCGACGGCATAGGGCGGGGTGGTTTCCTCCACGTACTGCCCCTCGTAGAGGGAGAGCGAGTCGCCGGAGAAGGCCACCCGGAGCGTCCCCTGATGGGTGGCCTGTGGTCCGGTGGCCTCGTTGATGATCGACACGACGGGGGCGATCGGGTTCGACAGGGGCTCGGGGAAGAGCGGGGGATGGAGGGGCGACTGCGCACTGCCCGAGAACTGCGCGTCGCCGTAGGTGAAGACGCCGGCGTCCTGGGCCACCAGCCAGTACCCGTCGCCGTCGGGCGTCGGCGTCATGCCCACGATGGGCTCGCTCAGGTGGATGCCGCCGGTGGAGCCGAAGAATCGCGCGTCGCCGTAGGTGAAGATGCCGCCGTCGGAGGCCACGAGCCAGTACCCATGGCCGTACGGCGTCGACGCCATGCCGACGATGGGCTCGTTCAGGTGGATGGCGCCCGTCGAACCCAGGAACGGTGCCGAGCCGAAGGAGAAGATGCCGCCGTCGGAGGCCACCAGCCAGTACCCATGGCCGCCCGCCGCGGCCGCCATGCCGACGATGGGCTCGTTGAGGGCGATGCCGCCCGTCGAGCCCCAGAATTGCGCGTCGCCGAAGGAGAAGATGCCGCCGTCGGAGGCCACCAGCCAGTAGCCGCCCCCGTCCGGGGTGGCGGCCATGCCGACGATCGGCTTGTTGAGCCTGATGCCACCGGTCGATCCCCAGAACGGCGCGCCGCCGAAGGAGAAGATGCCGCCGTCCGAGGCCACCAGCCAGTAGCCGCCCGCGGGATCGGCGGCGCTGCCGACGATCGGCTTGGCCAGGGGCTCCTGCAGGGTGTCGCCGTCGTAGGCTGCGCCGCCGAAGGTCATGACGCCTCCCGCGGCGTCGATGATGGCGTAGGAGCTGTCGGTCGCCCCGGGCGGGGAGGCTGCGGACGCAGGAGCGGGCGTGCCGCCCGGACTCAGCGGTGGCAGGAGGACCAGCACGGAGGCGGCCAGGACCGCCACGAGGCCCGGAGTGACCCGGCGGGCCGCCCGCGACAACGACCATCCGCCCGGCATGAGGACATGATCATAGAGAACCGTTGTCCCTCTGTTGACGCGCCCTCAGAGCAGGCGCAGTTGCTGGCCGGGCTCGACCTCCGCCGCAGCGGCCGCTGCAGCGTCCCGGGACCGGGCCTCGGCCGGGCCGTCGTCCGACGCCGGCCCGCGGTAGCGGTTCCGGCCCGTCACGCCCCAACGGCGTGCCGCCACCTTCACGATTCCCTCTATCCGCTGGCGCTCGTCGTCCTCCTGGTACGCCCCGCGCCGGAAGCGCTCCCGGTGCAGGCGGACCAGGTCGGGCCGCGCCCCTTGGAGCCAGTCGAGATAGTGCGTGCGCAGCGGGCCGCGCAGGTGCAGGGCCACGCCGGAGATGGAGAGCGCCCCGGCGTCGGCGCAGGCCGCGACCACCTCGGTCAGCTGCGCCTCGGAGTCGGACAGTCCGGGCAGCACGGGCGCCACCAGGACGCCGCAGGGGATGCCCATGGCGGTCAGGCGGCGCAGGGCCTCGACCCGGCGGTCCGGCGGGGGAGTGCCGGGTTCGGTCAGCTTCCACACCGAACGATCGAGCGTGCCGATGGAGAAGCTCACGCCGACGTCGGTGCGCTTGCAGGCGGCGGCCAACGCCGCGGCGTCGCGCAGGATCAGCGTCGACTTGGTCAGGATGCTGAACGGGTTGCGGGCGCCGGAGAGCGTCTCGACGATGCCCCGCGTGAGGTGGTACTTGCCCTCGGCATGCTGGTAGGGATCGGTGTTGGTGCCCATGGCGATGTGGTCGCCGTTCCAGGAGCGGGCACGTAGCTCGGCCCGCAGCCGTTCCACGGCGTTGACCTTGACGACGATCTTGCGCTCGAAGTCGGTCCCGATGCCGAGCCCGAGGTAGTCGTGGGTCGGCCGGGCGAAGCAGTAGACGCAGGCGTGGCTACAGCCTCGATACGGGTTGATCGTGTGCCGGAAGGGCATCCGGCTGTCCGCCGGCACGGTGTTGATGATGGTGCGGGCGTTGACGTGGAGGAACTCCATCCCGGCATAGGCGCCCTGGCCCACGTGGCGTTCCGCCACCCGCTCGTCGGCGAAGAGGGCGCCACCCGCCTCGTTCTCGGCCAAAGCCCACCGAAGTGCCATGGAGGGTTACGATAGCGAACACATGTTCGTAATTCAATGGGCGGGGTGTCCACAAAAAGGACCAGGTCAGCCGCTAATCTCGATCGCACTGTGGTGACCAAGACCCGCGGCGGCGCTTCGCCGCGCCCCGCTGCCCGTACCGCCAAGAAGCCCGCAGCACGAGGCAAGCGGAACCCGCCGCCGCGCCCGCCCTTCTGGCGTGTCCAGGCCCGGGACCTGTGGGCTGTCGGGCTGATCACCCTGGGCGTCCTGCTGGCCCTGGCCCTCTGGGGCAAGCAGCTCGGCCCCATCGGTCACGGCGTCGACACCGCGCTGGGCCTGCTGGCCGGCTGGGCCCGCGTCCTCCTCCCGCTGGTGGCGGCTGGTGCCGGCTTGGCCCTGCTGCTCGATCGGCCCGGCCGCGTCGACGACGAGGGCGAGGAGCACGAGGGGTCGGACCCCTGGCGCCTCGCCGTCGGCACGGTGCTCGGCCTGCTCGGCATCTGCGGTCTGGCCGACCTCGCCAAGGGGTCGCCCGCCTTCTCGGACTCCGCCGCCTTGCGCGACGCCGGCGGCTACGTCGGTGCGGCGATCGGGCGCCCGTTGCACAGCGGCCTCGGTCCGGCCGGCGCCTCCGTCCTGCTCGTGGCCGTGGTCCTCGTGGCCATCCTGGTGTCGACGGGCGTCTCTCTGGCCACGGCGGGGCGGGCCCTCGCCGCGGCCGCCATGAACATCGGGCGCACCTTCTCCGCGCTGTGGCAGGGCAAGCCCTTCGTGATCACCTCGGATCTCGGCGTGGATGCTCCGGTGGCCACCCCGCCCGTGGCCGCTCCCTTCGACGCGGAGGCCGACGACCTTCCGCCGGACGACGAGGACCCGGGCGTGGCGGACGAGATCGACGAGCCGGTCGAGCCCGACTCCATGCCCGCCCCGGTGGCGTCGGTCCCGCTGCCCCTCGCGCCGGCGCCGGCGCGCGCTCCGGGCGAGTGGGCGCTCCCGAGCATGTCCCTGCTGCAGGCCTCCAAGAAGATGCGTCAGGACCAGCGCCAGATCGACGCCCTGGGTGAGGACCTGGTGCGGGCGCTCGCTGCGCACGGGGTCGAGACGCGGCTGGTCGGTTGCCGGGTCGGGCCCACGGTGACCCGCTACGAGCTCGAGCTCGGCCCCGGGGTGAAGGTGGCCCGGGTCACCAGCCTGTCCAAGGACATCGCCTATGCGATGGCGTCGCCCGACGTCCGCATCCTCGCGCCCATCCCGGGCAAGTCGGCCATCGGCGTCGAGGTGCCGAACCGGACGCGCCAGCTGGTGTCGCTGCGGGACATCCTCGAGTCGAACGAGGCCAAGCCGACGGCGACCACCCACCCACTCGAGGTCGCCATGGGCCGCGACATCGCGGGGCGCGCCGTGATGGCGAACCTGGCCGAAATGCCGCACATCCTCATCTCGGGCTCGACGGGGTCGGGGAAGTCGTCCTGCATGAACTCCATCATCACGTCGATCCTCATGCGGGACACGCCGGACAAGGTCAAGATGATTCTGGTCGACCCCAAGCGAGTCGAGCTGGGTCAGTACGACGGTCTCCCGCACCTGCTCAATCCGGTGGTCGTCGACCCCAAGAAGGCGGCCAACGCGCTCGCCTGGGCGGTCAAGGAGATGGAGCGCCGCTACGACATGCTGGCCGAGAACGGCGTGCGTGACATCACCGGCTACAACCAGCTCGTCGAGCAGGGCCTCATTGCACCGCCACCGAAGTCCGACCGTCGTCGCATGCGCGAGGTGGCGGCCCGGGCCCTCGGCGAGGAGCACGCCGCGGTCGACAACGAGGACGAACTGGAGCCCGAGCCCGAGCCGCCGCAACCGCTCCCGTTCATCCTCGTGATCGTGGACGAGCTGAACGACCTGATGATGGTGGCGGCGCGCGACGTCGAGGACTCCATCGTGCGCATCGCCCAGATGGCTCGTGCCGTCGGCATCCATCTGGTCATCGCCACCCAGCGCCCGTCGGTGGACGTGATCACCGGGGTGATCAAGGCGAACATCCCCAGCCGCATGGCCTTCTCGGTCTCGTCACTGGCGGACAGCCGCGTCATTTTGGACCAGCCCGGTGCCGAACGCCTGATCGGCAAGGGCGACATGCTGCTGCTGACCGCTTCCTCGAACATCCCGCGCCGCCTGCAGGCCCCCTGGGTCTCGGAGGAAGAGGTGCGCGACGTCGTCCGGCACTGGCACGCCCAGGGCGGGCAGACCGAGCAGGTCGTGGCGATCGAGGGGCTCGACGAGGGTCCTTCGGGTGGTGACGGCTTCGGCGATGACGAGGACGACTTGTTGGTACAGGCCCGCGATCTGGTGGTGCGCTCCCAGCTCGGGTCCACCTCCATGTTGCAGCGCAAGCTGCGCGTCGGCTTCGCCCGGGCCGGGCGCCTCATGGACCTGCTCGAGCAGGCCGGTGTGGTCGGGCCGAGCGAGGGCTCGAAGGCGCGGGCCGTCCTCATGACCCCGGATGAACTCGACGGGCTGAACGGGAGGTGAGCCCGGAAGCTCCGGCGCCACCCTTCATGGTGGCGCCGTTCAGGCTCGACTCGTTGCACGAGCCGGCGCCGTCGGTCCCGCCGCCCGCTCCCGAGCACGGGCGGCATGCTCCCCGCTCGCACCGGCGCCACCGCAGCCGGCGTCGTTGGCCTTTCCTGTTGGCGCTCCTCCTCCTCGTGGCCGGCGTCGGCGCGTTCGTCGGCGTGCGGCTGCACACGCCCGAACCGGCACCCGCGGTCACGTCTGCCTTGACCAGGACGGTGCGCGTCCCGGCCAAGGCGGTCACGCTGCCGTGGCCGACGACCGGGCAGGGGGCCGTCGCTGTCCCGTCCATCGGTATGACTGCGGCGTCGGGGCCCGAGAAGGCGGCGCCGGTCGCCAGCTTGACCAAATTGATGACCGCCTACGTGGTGCTGCACGACCACCCGCTCGCCCTCCGGCAATCGGGCCCGACCATCACGGTCAATCAGGCCGAGCTGAACGATTACGAGAGCGACACCGTCAACGACGATTCCAACGCCCAGGTGACGTTGAACGAGCAGATCAGCGAGGAAGACGTGCTCGGCGGCATGCTGGTGCACTCGGCCGACAACTATGCCGACCTCCTGGCGACCTGGGACGCCGGGAGCATCCCGGTCTTCGTGGCCAAGATGAACGCCGACGCGGTGCGCCTCGGCATGTACCACTCGCACTTCGTCGACCCGAGCGGCGTCAATCCGGGCTCGGAGTCGACGGCCTCGGATCTGCTCAGGGTGGCCGCGCTCGACATGGCGGATCCGACCTTCGCCTCCATGGTGAGCATGTCGTCCATCACGTTGCCCGTCGCCGGGACGATCTCCACGTACACGCCGATGCTCGGCCTGCAGGGGGTCATCGGCGTGAAGTCCGGATACACGTCCCAGGCGGGTGGCGGTGACGTGCTCGCCGTGGACCGCACCGTGCACGGCAAGTCCGTGCTCTTGTTGGCGGCGGTGACCGGGCAGACCGGCCCCATCGTGCTGGCGCAGGCGGGACTGCACGCGCTGGCCCTCGTCGACGCGGTGGCGCCGCTCATCGGCACCACCCAGGTGCTCGCGGGCCACCAGGTGGCGGCGCACGTCAGCGAGGCCGGCCATCGCCTCGCGGCCACGACGGCCTCCTCGGTCTCCATGCTGACGTGGCCCGGGGTCAGCGCCACGCGGGTCTTCGTGCCGGCCCGCCACGTCGCGGATCAGGCTCGTCGTGGCACCCCGGTCGGGACGGTTGTCGTCTCCCTCGGCTCCCAGAGGATGGCGGTACCGGTGCTGCTCGAAAAGGACATACCGGCCCAGACCCTTCTCCGGCGCATCTTCTGACCGCCTAACCTCACGCCGTGCGCGCCCGGGCCCCTGCCTCGTCGGCCAACCTGGGGCCCGGCTTCGATGCCTTGGCCGTGGCCCTCGACTGTTACGTGAGCGTGGAGATCGAGGAAGCGCCCGCCCTGCTCGTGCGCACCGAAGGTGAGGGTGCGGGCCTCTTCGACGATGCATCGCACCTGGCGGCCCGCGTCGCGGCAGGCGTGCTTGGACACGACCACTTTGCGGTGACGGTGCGCTCGCAGATCCCGGTCGCCCGGGGGCTGGGTTCCTCGGCCGCCCTCGCCGCGGCCGCGGCGGCAGCCGCCGGTGCCGAGGACCCGTTCGCGGTGGCGGCCTCCTACGACGGCCATCCCGAGAACGCGGCGGCCAGCGTCTTCGGGGGACTGGTGGCCGCCAGCACGGTGGGCGCTCTGCCCGTGCACGCGCCGCTGGCACTCAGCGACGTACTGGCCTTCGTCGTGGTGATCCCCGAGCGCGACCTGGCCACGCCCGCGGCGCGCGGCGTGCTCCCCGAGAAGGTGCCGATGACGGACGTGGTGTTCAACCTCGGCCACATGGGCCTGCTGGTGGCCGGACTCGCCGATCCTGATGTGTTGGTGCCCGAGGCGATGGAGGACCGCATCCACCAGCCGGCCCGGACGACGCTGTTTCCCGAGGCCCCGGAGCTGCTGCGCGCCCTGGTGGATGCCGGCGCGCTCGCGGCCAGTTGGTCCGGGGCGGGACCGACGCTCATCGGCGTGGTGCGAGCGGGAACCGCCGCCGCCGTGCGCGCTGGCGCAGAGGACGCCCTGGCGGCGGCGCGCCTCGCTGGCCGCGTCCTGGTGCTCCAGGCCGACCGGCGCGGCCTCGTCTACGGGGACGAGGCCGAGGTGGAGCTCTGACGAGTCACTTGCCGAGCGACGTGCCCAACTTGCTCACGTCGCCCTGCAGCTGGGTGATGGCCGAGTTGACATTGAACGTGTTGAGGACCTGGTTGTAGTTGGCCTGGGTCGGCTGCGCGTTCCCGAGGATCTCCAGGCTGTTGGCCAGCGTCTGCGCCTCGTTGAGGGCCGCCGTCAGGTCCGGGCGCGGCGCCGTGAACCCGTGGCGGGTGGCGAGCACGTTGGCGTAGTCGTGAATGTTGTCTCC
>Ga0302181_10001453_pt1 | contig 17648 bp, 19 predicted proteins | sample I_Palsa_E3_3_FD_198786 | JGI IMG/M metagenome (GOLD analysis project Ga0302181, IMG submission 198786) | Peat permafrost microbial communities from Stordalen Mire near Abisko, Sweden - I_Palsa_E3_3 | ecosystem: Environmental > Terrestrial > Soil > Palsa > Peat permafrost | place: Sweden...
TACCACGCGGGCGGCATCCTGGTCACGGTCGAGGCGACCCGCGCGGCCCCGGACGCCGTGCTGCGTGCGAACCTGCGGCGGCTGGCGGCCGAGATGCTCGGCCAGGGCACGACCACGTTCGAGTGCAAGTCGGGCTACGGGCTCACCGTCCCGGACGAGGCGCGCGGGCTCGCGCTGGCCGCGGAGATCACCCCGGAGGTCACCTACCTGGGCGCGCACGTCGTGCCGCCGGAGTTCGCCGCCGACCCGGGTGGTTACCTGGACCTGGTGCGCGGTCCGATGCTGGCGGCCTGCGCGCCGCACGCCCGGTGGATCGACGTGTTCTGCGAGGATGGCGCGTTCGGCGCCGACGAGGCGGCCGCGGTGCTCGCCGCGGGCACCGCGGCCGGCCTGGGCGCCCGCGTGCACGCGAACCAGCTCGGGCCGGGCCCAGGCGTCCGGGTGGCGGCGCAGGCGGGCGCCGCGTCGGCCGACCACTGCACGTTCCTGACCGACGCCGACGTGGACGCGCTGGCCTGCACGCAGGTCGTCGCGACCCTGCTGCCCGGCGCGGAGTTCGGCTGCCGGCAGCCGTTCCCCGACGCGCGGCGGCTGCTCGACGCCGGCGTCACCGTGGCCCTGGCCACCGACTGCAACCCCGGTTCCTCGTTCACTTCCAGCATGCCGTTCTGTATCGCGCTCGCGGTCCGGGAGATGCGGATGACGACAGAAGAGGCCATCTGGGCCGCCACCGCGGGCGGCGCCCGGGCCCTGCGCCGGGACGATATCGGCCATCTCGGCGTGGGGGCCAGAGCCGACCTGATCCTGCTTGAGGCCCCGTCGCACGCCTACCTCGCCTACCGCCCCGGCGTCCCGCTGATCACCGCCGTCTGGCAGGCCGGCCGCCTCGCCGCGGGTTCGCCCCCCTAGCGTCCCCTAGGCCTTACGGGCCACGCCGCCCCACAGGACCGCCGGGCTGGCCGCTTCGATTTCACTGTCAGGCCGCCACTCGGGGGCCCGGACCACACCGGGCTCGACCAGCTCAAACCCGTCGAACAGGCGGGCCACGCCGGCCCGATCGCGCAGCGCTACCTTCTCCGCCACGGACTGGTTCAGGCGCCGGACCATCTCGGTGTGCTGCTCGGTGTCGATGTCGCTGGCCGGATGCGAGATGGCCAGGAAACTGCCCGGCACGAACGCGTCCATCAGCAGGTTCACGATGGCGCCGACTTCGTCGTCGCGGGTGACAAATTGCAGGACCGTGAACAGCATGAGCGCGACCGGCTGGCCGAAGTCCAGCGTGTCCGCCGCCTGGGCCAGGATCTTCTCCGGGGCCCGCACGTCGGCGTCGATGTAGGCACATGCGCCTTCCGGCTTGCTGGTCAGCAACGCCTTGGCGTGCGAGAGCACGATGGGGTCGTTGTCGACGTAGACGATCCGGCAGTCGGGCGCCACGCTCTGGGCGACCTCATGCGTGTTGTTGGCGGTCGGGATCCCGGTGCCGATGTCGAGGAACTGCCTGACCCCCGCCTCGGCGAGAAAACGGACCGTCCGGGCCAGGAAGGCCCGGTTGGCGCGGACCGAGAACACCAGATTCGGGTATGCCTGCAGGGTCCGGTCGCCGAGTTCCCGGTCCGCCGCGAAGTTGTCCTTCCCGCCCAGCCAGTAGTCGTAGACGCGGGCGATATGGGGGACGTTGGTATCAAAGTCGGGCATAAGGCTCCTATCGGACGACGCCTAGAGCCTAGCGGGCAGGTAGTGACGACGGAAACGGATGAGGGGCTCACCCGAGTCCGCCACGTAGGGCACGCCGGTGACCTGGGCGATGACCAGCAGATGATCCCCGGCCGGGATAACCTGCGCCGCGGCGCACTCCAGCGCGGCCAGGCCGCCGTCCACGATCAGCGCGCCGGAGTCCGGGCCGCGCCGGCGCGGCACGTCGTCGAGTATGAGCCGCGCGCCGGGTCGGCCGGCGGCGGCGAACCGCCCGGCCAGCACGCGCTGGCCGGCCGCCAGCAACGTGACAGCGAACCGCGTGACCGGCTCCTCCGCCCGGCCGAACAGCTCGGCCGGATAAGAACCGGACATCAGCGATACTCCGACCAGCGGCGGGTCCGCGGACACCGCGCAGAACGCGCTGACCGTCGCCCCCACGTCATCGCGATCGTCGGCCACCGTCAGCAGCGTGACCGCCGTCGCCCACGACGCCAGCGCTCCGGCTAGATCCGGCGCCGGACCCTGCCCCGCCGGCATCTAGCGGTCAGGCCGCGGCGCGCGGAGGGTGGCGGGCCGCAGAGCCAGGGCCCGTTCTGTCAATTGATTGTCCAGGTGCCCGGGAGCATCAGCGGTCCGTACGGCGGCAGCCCGGCCCAGGCCGCCAGCCGCCACGCGGGACCCCACCCCGAAAAGCCAGAAAAGGCGTCGGCGAGACCGAGGCCGAGCGCGGCCGCCGCGGCGGGCCGCGACTCGCTCGAGGACGGCGGCCTGAGCTGGTCGAGCGGGGTGAGCCTGGGGTAGACGCGGAGCGGGGCATCGGCGGGCAGCCCGGCCCGGCGGCGGGCGATCTCGGCCGCGGCCTGCATCCCGCCGAGCTCGTCGACGAGCCCGTTCTGCGCGGCGTCGGCGCCGGTCCAGACCCGTCCCCGGGCCACCTCGTGCACCCGCTCCACCGGTATCCTGCGACCCGAGGCTACTTTCCCGATGAAGTCCTGGTAGATCGCGTCGAGCCAGATGTTGATCCGGTTCCACTCGTCTTCGGTGAACGGATGGGTCGGCGCGAGCATGGTCGCCCCGCTACCCACGGCCACCGAATCGGTGGTGATACCAAGGCGTTCCAGCGCGTCGGCGAGCACGGGCTTGCCCATGATCACGCCAATCGACCCGGTGATCGTGCCCGGCTGCGCGACGATGACGTCGGCCGGCGCGGAGATGAAATACCCGCCAGAAGCGGCCACGTCGCTCATCGACACCACCACGGGCTTGCCCGCCGCCCGGAGCCTGACCACTTCGCGCCAGATCGTATCGGAGGCGGTGGCGGACCCGCCGGGGCTGTTAACCCGGAGCAGCACGGCCCGCGCCCGCTCGTCCGACAGCGCCGACCGCAGCGCGGCCGCCACCGTGTCCGAGCCCATCGCGCCGCCGCCGACCGGACTTCGGGTGCTGCGCCCCTGCCTGATCGGCCCGGCGGCGTAGATCACCGCGACGAAACGCTCGCGCCCGCGGGGCAGTCGGCGCGCTCGCTGCGCCAGCAGGTGATTCCGCTGGTAGCGCGCCACGTACTGCAGCGTCGCGTCCGGACCCGCTTCCTTGCGGACATCGGTGTATACCTCGTCCCGGTAGCCGAGCGCGTCGACCAGCCCCTCGGCGAGGGCGTCGGCGGCCAGGAACGGGCCGCGGTCAAGCAGCGCGCGGGCTTGCTCGGGCGTCTTGCCCCGGCGTTCGGCGATGGCGGCGCTGATCTGCTCGGCGATCGAGGCCGCCAGCCGCTCGGAAGCCTCGCGGGCGGGCGGGGTGAAGCCGCGTTCGGTCAGGTTGTCGGCGGCCGACTTGTACTCGTACCGTTTGGCGCTCTGGAAGGCGACCCCGATCTTGGCCAGCGCGTCGTGCAGGAACAGCTGCTCGACCGCGATGCCGGTGAGCCCCAGGGTGCCCGACGGCTGCAGATAGATCCGGTCGAACGCGGTCGCGAGGTAGTAAGGCACGTTCCCGTGGGTGAACTCGCCGAAGGTCTCGGCCCATGCCACGGTGAGCTTGCCCGACTCGCGGAAGCCGGAGACCGCCTCGCGTATCTCCTGCACCAGGGCCAGCCCGATCCGGCCGCCGCCCACCTTGACCACCAGCGCCCGGACCCGGTCGTCTCGGCGCGCGCGCCGCAGGCCCTCGATGATGTCGGGCAGCCTGATCTTGCGCCGGGACATGAACGCGGCCACCGGGTCGGTGACCGGCCCCTCGCCGATGCCGTCGGTCAGGTCGAGTTCGAGGATCAGCGGCCCGCTCTGGCGCTGCCGTAGCCTGGAGACCTGTTCGGTCAGCTGCCAGGCGAGTGTCACGTCTGCCATGCGGTCAGCTTACGTGCGAAGGAGATCGGGATCGGCGAGCACGCAGTCACGATAGTCGTGGACGTAGCCAACGTGATGGGCTCGCGTCCGGACGGCTGGTGGCGGGACCGGGCCGGCGCGGCCGCCCGGTTGCACGCCGAGCTGGTACGTCTCGCCGCGAGTGGCCGCGGGGTTCCGCCTGGTGAGACCGATCCGCCCGATTTCGTCATGGTGCTCGAGGGTGCCGCCAAGGCCGCCGCCGGTCGTCTATCCGTCTCGTCGGCCGACAGTCCGGCCGACGCTCCGGCGGGAGAAACGACGCCCGGGGAAGCGCGGCCGGGAGGAGCGCGGCCGGGCGAGGTCCGGGTCGTGCAGGCACCTGGCTCGGGCGAGGTCCGGGTCGTGCAGGCACCTGGTTCGGGGGATGACGCGATCGTGGCCGTGGTGCGGGAGTTGCCCGGGCATCGGGTGGTCGTGACCGCCGATCGTGAGCTGCGCGAGCGCTGCGTGGCGGCCGGCGCGACGATCCTGCGCCCCGGTTGGCTGCTCGGCCTGCTGCGTCCGTGAGCCGGCGGGCATCGTAGCAGACAGAAAGCCGGACTCGCCGGGTTAATGTGGTAAGTGCGACTTGGAAAATCCTGTGGCCGCCGGCTTTACTGTGTGTCCGAGCCGTTACTGAACGACGAGACGGAGGGTGCCCGTGCCTTGGCTCATCGCTGTCGCGATTGTCCTGCTTGTTGGCTTGCTGTTCGCTATCGATCGCGCGAACAAGGCGATCAAGCGCATCCGCCGCCGCCGCGAGGCCAACAGGCGGCTGGTCGCCGCCGCCGCCGTGGCGGAAGCCAATAACAGCCAGCGAAAGGCGGCGGCCGAGGCCAGCAAGGCGCTCACCTCCCTCATCCCGGCCATCCAGGAGCATGACATTCGTCACGTGCGCTAGCGGCAGAACCGCACCCATGTGACATCGCAGCGGGGGCAACCCATGCCGCTTATCCGATCGCGGAATGCCCAAAGGTGCCTCTCCACCCCCACTAGCCATCTCCTGACACCAGAAAAGCGGCCGAGATGGTTATCGTGTGCAGTTACCCCCCGCCGGCTGGGGGGTAACTGCACACGATCAGCGAGCGATCGGCACGCGAGGGAGAAATGCACCTTTTGTTCGCACGGGGGGCGGACAAAAACTGATCCCGGGCGGGCAAGATGGTGCTGTGCGGGTGGTTGTGCTGGCGGATACTCATGCGCCCCGGCGGTGGCGGGTCTGCCCGCCCCGGGTGGCCGAACACCTGCGCGGCGCGGACCTTATCCTGCACGCGGGCGACGTCTGCACCGCGCCGGTCTTGGTCGAACTCGCGGAGTATGCCCCCGTCGTCGCCGTGCTCGGGAACAACGACGGTCCTGATGTCGCCGCGTGGGGAGCCGGCCCGACCGCGGAACTAGACCTGGATGGGCTCTGCGTGGCCATGGTGCACGACAGCGGCGCCGCCACCGGACGGCTGACGCGAATGCGCCGCACGTTCCCGGGTGCGGACCTCGTGGTGTTCGGGCATTCGCACCTACCGCTCGACGAGTCCGCTGGTGATCTGCGGATTTTCAATCCTGGTTCGCCGACGGACCGCAGGCGCCAGCCGCACGGCACGCTGGGCCTGCTGCGGATCGACTCCGGCCGCCTGACGCACGCCAGCATCGTGCCGGTGACCTGAGCCGGGGGGCCAGGGGGGTCTGGGGGGGATCGTCCCCCCGAGGCAACACCATTTTACCAGTGCTCCCGGTGCCCGACCTCGTCGAACGGACGGCGGTCGGGGCGCCGGATCAGGGACAGGGGGCGATCCGCCGGATACCCGAGCGAGATCATGTACGCACAGAATTTATCGTCGGGGAAGCCGAGCACCTCGCGGGCCAGGTCCTGGTCCCCGACCGCGGAGTGGCCGCTGCCGATGCCCAGGCCGGCCGCGGCGAGCATGATGCTCATCGTGGCCTGGCCCAGGTCGTAGTACAGGGTGCCGCGTCGCCGCTCCTGCTCAGGCGGCGACGCGACCAAGGCGACCGTCGCCGCCGAGTGGGCTACGTGCCCGGCACCCTGCCATGTCTGCGCGAGCTACCGGCTCGCCGTTCCTACTCGGTCCACCAGTCCTCGTCGTCCTTGCCGTTGGCCGCCTGCTTGGTGGCCTGCGTCCCGGCGGGAGCACCGCCGTTGGCCGGCCCACCCGCTGACCGCTGCGCCTGGGTCGGCGCCGGCGACACCTGGGTGGCCTGATGTCCGCCGGCCGACTGAACCGGCTGCACGGTCGTAGGCGCGGCGCCAGAGTTCCCGTTGCGCGGCGCGCCCGGGTCGGCGGCGATGGCCGGCTTCGGCGGCGCGGCCTGCATCGCCGAGTCCATGCCCGCCATACCCGCCATCTGACCACCGAGCAGCTGGCGCACCTGCGCCAGGTGGCTGGCGATGCCGTCCTTCTGCCGGGTGAGGTCGTCGACCTCGCGCTGCGCCGCCGCCCGGCGGCGTTCGGCGTCCGCCTTGGTCTCGGCGAGCAGACCCTCGGCCTGAGCCTTGGCCTGGCTGACGATCTGGTCGGCGTTCTTCTTGGCGTTGCTGACCAGCTGCCTGGCGTGCTGGTCCGCGTCCCGCCGGGTCTGGTCGGCCTGGGCACTGGCCTTGGCCGCCCGCTGCTCGGCGGTGGATGCCCGCTGCTCAGCCTCGGACACCAGCTTCTGGGTGGCGGACTGGGCGGCGGAGAGCCGTTCGCCCTCCTGGCGCTCGGCCTCTTCCCGGCGCGCCGCGAGCTGGATCTCGAACTCGGCTTCGGCCTGGGCCCGCTGGGCTTCGCTCTCCTCGAGAATCCGCTGGGCCTGGCTGCGCATCTCGTCGGCCTGGCGCTTGGATGTGGTGAGGATCTCATCGCGCTCGCGCTTGGCCGTCGCCTTCAGCTGGGCGACCTCGCGCTCGGTGCTGGTACGCAGCTTGGCGATGTCGCGCTCGGCCGCGGCCCGCTTCTCCGCGACCTCGTGGTCGGCGGTGGCCCGCAGCTTGGCCACCTCGCGCTCGGTGATCGAGGTCAGCTCGTCGACCTCGCGCCGGGCGGTGGTCCTGATCGAGTCGGCCTCGCGCTCGGCCGCGCCGCGCAGGTCGTCGGTCTCCCGCTTGGCGTTCGCGCGCAGCTCGGAAGCCTCGTTCTCGGCGCCGGCCCGCAGCTCGGCCGCGTCGACCTTGGCCGCGGCCTTGATCTCGTTCGCTTCCGACCTGGCCGCCTGGACCAGCTCGGTGGCCTGCTCCTCGGCCAGCCTGAGCAGCTGCTCGATGCGCGCCCCGAGGCCCGAGTAGGTCGGGCGTTCCTGCTCCTGGATCTGGCGGTGCGCTTCGGACAGCTCCCGCTTGGCGGCCTGAGCTTGCTCGCGCTGTGTGCGTGCTTCAGTCTCGATCTGCCTGATGTGCTCATCGACCTGATGACGGTCGTAGCCCCGCATGACCGTCGCGAACTCGCGCGGCGGGGCTTCTTCGAAGAAGTTGGTCAGCTGGGCGTCAATGTCCGATTGCATATGGCCTAATCCTGGCTAGACGTGAAGGCGGCGGAATTTGTACGGCGGGTGTCAGCCATGCGGGTGCGACTATCGCCCGGTGACAGGCAGACTACATCTCCTTTGCGGGCTTTGGCGTGCCCTTCGGAGTTCTCCATCCTATGCATCCTGCTGAATCCTCCTAACCCCTGGTTTGGGGGATCATGCGGGGGTGACGAACTGGACGAGTTCGGTCAGAACGCCGCCGAGATCGGCTGGGTGCAGGAAGGCGATGGACGCGCCCATGGACCCGTGCCTGGGCCGCTCGTCGATCAGCCGGATGCCGGTTTCGCCGAGCGCGGACAGCGCCTCGCCGATGTCGGCGACGCCGTAGCCGATGTGGTGAATACCCTCGCCGCGCCGGGCCAGGAACTTGCCGACCGGCGTGTCGGGTCCCAGCGGCTCGAGCAGCTGGACGTAGCCTGGTACCAGGGCACGCTCGGCCACGGCCAGCATGGCCTCGCGGACCCCCTGGGCCTCGTGAGTCTCTACCGTCACAACCTTGAGGCCGAACGTCGCCTGGTAAAGCTCGATGGCCTTGTTCAAGTCGCGGCAGGCTATGCCGACATGATCGATGCGGGTCAGCAGCGGTAGCACGATATGTCCTTCCGGGTCCCACTAGGTATCGTTACAGGTATGAGCGAAGCACGTCAGCCTGTCATCGTTGGTGGCGCGAGGACTCCGGTCGGCCGTCTGCTCGGGTCCCTCGCCAGCAAGTCTGCCAGCGACCTGGGCGGCGTCGCCATCGCCGGGGCCCTGGACCGGGCCAGGATCGGTGCTGATCAGGTCGAGTACGTGATCATGGGCCATGTGCTGCAGGCGGGCGCGGGCCAGATCACTGCCCGCCAGGCCGCCGTGGCGGCCGGGATCGGAATGTCGGTGCCGGCGCTGACCGTCAACAAGGTCTGCCTGTCCGGCCTGGACGCCATCGCGCTCGCGGCGCAGCTCATCAGGGGAGGGGAATACGACGTCATCGTGGCCGGCGGGATGGAGTCCATGACCGGCGCGCCGCACCTGCTGCCGAACTCCAGGTCAGGCTACAAGTACGGCTCGGTCGAAGTCCTCGACTCGATGGCCATCGACGGCCTCACCGACGCGTTCGATCACCTGTCCATGGGCGAGTCCACCGAGAACAGCGGGCGCGAGCTCGGCATCACCCGAGCCGAGCAGGACGAGTTCGCCGCCGCGAGCCACCAGCGCGCGGCCGCGGCGGCCAAGAACGGCCTGCTCGCCGCGGAGATCGTCGGCGTCACCGTCCCGCAGCGGGGAGGCGAGCAGCTGATCGTGAATCAGGACGAGGGCATCAGGGCGGCCACGACCGCGGAGTCGCTGGGCAAGCTGCGGCCGGCCTTCGCCTCCGACGGCGCGATCACCGCCGGGAACTCGTCGCAGATCTCCGACGGCGCCGCCGCCGTGGTGGTGATGTCGGCGGAAGCAGCCGACCGGGCGGGCGCGCCCGTGCTGGCCGAGATCGGCGCGCACGGCAACGTCGCGGGCCCGGACAACTCGCTGCACTCCCAGCCGTCCAACGCGATCTCCCGTGCCCTGGCCAAGGCCGGAAAGACCGTATCTGACCTGGACCTGCTCGAGATCAACGAGGCGTTCGCGGCCGTCGCCGTCCAGTCCATGCGCAACCTGAAGGTCAGTCCGGACATCGTGAACGTCAACGGCGGCGCGATCGCGCTCGGCCACCCGCTCGGCGCTTCCGGAGCGAGGATCGCCCTGCACCTGTGCTACGAGCTGGGCCGACGCGGCGGCGGGCTGGGCGCCGCCGGGCTGTGCGGCGGCGGCGGCCAGGGCGAGGCGCTGCTGCTGCGGGTGCGCGGCTAACCGGGCCTGTGGCCGACTCTGAGCTTGACCGGGCCCGGGCCGGCGATACCCGCGCCCTGGCCCGGCTGCTTTCGCTGGTCGAGGATTCCTCACCACGCGTCCGTTCGGTCATCAAAGAACTTCTGCCACACGCCGGCGGCGCCCGGATCATCGGGCTGACCGGCTCGCCCGGGGTGGGTAAGTCCACGATGACCGGCGCGCTGGTGAGCGCGTTCCGTGCCACGGGTGCCCGGATCGCCGTGCTCGCGGTCGACCCCACGTCGCCGTTCACCGGCGGGGCGCTGCTCGGCGACCGGGTGCGGATGCAGCAGCACGCCACCGATGAGGCGGTGTTCATCAGGTCGATGGCCAGCCGGGGCCATCTCGGCGGCCTGGCGGCGTCGACGCCGCAGGCCATCCGGGTACTTGAGGCGGCCGGCTTCGAGCTGATCATCATCGAAACGGTCGGGGTCGGCCAGGCCGAGGTCGCCATCGCCTCGCTCGCGGATTCGGTGGTGGTGCTGCTCGCCCCCGGGATGGGCGACGCCATCCAGGCGGCCAAGGCCGGCATCCTGGAGGTCGCCGACCTGTTCGTGGTGAACAAGGCGGACAAGCCAGACACCCAGCAGGTGGTGCGGGACCTGCGCAACATGATCGCGCTGGCCGACCACGGACCAGATGACTGGAAGCCCCCCATCATCACCACCATCGCGATGAAGGGCGAGGGGATCGAGGAGCTGGTGACCCGGCTCGACGCGCACTGGTCCTGGCTCAACTCCACCGGCGAGCTCGCCAGGCGGCGGCAGGGGCGGGCCCGCGAGGAGATCACCGCCCTTGCCTTCGCCGCGTTGCGTGGCGGGCTGGCGGCGGACCGCGTTGACGCGCTGGCCCGCCAGGTTGCCGACGGCTCGCTGGACCCCTTCCAGGCCGCCGAGGAACTCCTTAACCAGCGCGTAGGCTGACACACCAAATACGTTGTACCCGTGAGACGGTGTACCCGTGGGTAAGGCGCTTGAATTGCCGTTTGATCCCATTGACCGGGCGGCGCAGATCTGGGCCAGCAGGTTCGGCCCGTCCCTTTCGATGGCCGCGGTCACCTCGATCATGCGCGCGCAGCAGATCCTGCTGGGTGAGCTCGACGCGCTGCTGCGGCCCTACGACCTGACGTTCGCGCGTTACGAGGCGCTGGTGCTGCTCACCTTCAGCCGCCGCGGCGCGCTGCCGTTGCGGGTCATCGGCGAGCGGCTGATGGTGCATCCCACCAGTGTCACGAACATCATCGACCGGCTGGAACGGCAGCAGATGGTGATCCGCAGGCCGAACCCGTCCGATGGCCGCGGCAGGCTCGCCGAGATCACGCAGGCCGGCCGCGCGGTGGTGGCGCGGGCCACCGCGGACCTCATGGCCGCGGAGTTCGGGCTCGGCGAATTCGAGGACGGCCAGCTGAAGGAGATCTTCGACCTGTTCCGTGAGCTGAGGCTGACCGCGGGCGACTTCATCCCGGAAAGTACCTAGCAGCCCGGGCCCCCGGAGCCCTGCTCTCCCGGGGGCCCGGGCTGAAAGTACCTAGCAGCCCGGGCCCCCGGAGCCCTGCTCTCCCGGGGGCCCGGGCTCCTAGGAGCTGGTGATACGCGAGGGCTGCCAGCGCTGCCCGGCGTCGAAGGTGAACCACACCGTGCCCGACGCGGGGTTGGCGGGCAGCGCGATGCCCTGCTCGTCGGTGGTCATGCCCAGGTAGCTGAACCCGCCGGCGGGCGCCGCCGGAGTCAGGTTCGCCGCGTGCCAGGTGATGTCCCCCGCGGGCAGCACGTCGATGCCCTGATTCGTGCCGAGCACCACGGTCTCCGACGGGCTCGCGGCCACCGAGGTGGCGATGCCCGCGGTGGGCGCCGTGGCGATCTGGATCCAGCTCGCCCCGCCGTTCGGTGAGGAGAAGACCAGCTTCTGCTGCCCCCCCGAGCCCCCCGAGCCCCCCGAGCCCCCCGAGCCGCTGGCCGTCGCGCAGCCCAGGATAAGTTCCTTCGCGTTCACCGCGCCGAACAGCGCCCCGGTCGGCTGCCCGTCCGCCTGGGCCGGCCCCACCGGGCACGCGGGGGTGATCGAGTTCACTAGCGTCCACGGCCTGCTGCCGTTGACCGGCCCGGCGTACAGCGCCCGGTCCGGCGCGAGCAGGAAGCCGCGGCTGCCGGTCAGCACGAGGGAGGCGGCCTCATCCGCGGCGCCGTCGGTCAGCCCCGAGGTCGAGGGGCCCACCGGCGTCCAGTCGCTGGCCGAGCTGCTGGCGGCGGCGGAGGCGGAGTAGAGGGTGAAGCTCGTGCAGGCGCCGGCGAACTCCGGCCCGCTGCCGGTGCAGGACGCGAACAGCGCGAACACCCGGTTGCCCACCGTCTCCAGGTTGGTGACCCGCAGCCCGCCGGTGCCGACTGGCGTCCAGGTCCGGCCGCCGTCGCGGGTGGCGAACAGCCCGGGTCCGAACGCCCAGCCGTCTTCGGTGTCCAGGAACCGGATCTGGCTCACTCCGGTGGATCCGTCCGGCGGGCCGGTGACCGGCGCGGGGACTCCGGTCCAGGTCTTTCCCGCGTCGTCGGTGCGTGCCACCGACGTGCAGAACGCAGTGGCGCAGTGCCCGGTTACCCCAGCCTGGCCGATCACCCAGCCGGTCTCGGCGCCGACGAAGGTCACCGACGTGGCCCGGAAGTTAGCCGGTACGGGCGCGTTCCCCGTGGCCGACGGCGACGGAAGGACGGCCGCGGACGACTCGGTGCTGCCGCCGCCGGTGGGCTTGGCCGAGGCGGTCGGGTTGGCGGCCGCGGCCGGGCGGCCGGAGTTCACCACGGGCAAGCTCACCACCTGCGGAACGGTCACCGCCGCGGCCACGATCACGGCCGCGGCGGTGGCGGTGAAAGCCAGCCGGCGGTACTTGCGGCGTCGGGCGCGCCGCTTGATCAGCTCGAAGGTGCCCGGTGGCGGCGGAAGCGGATCGATGCGCTCGCTCAGCCAGGAGTCGACGTCGTCGTGCCGGTCAGGCATCACGGTCCCCCAGCGCCGTCTTCAGCTTGGCGCGGGCCGCGAACAGGTCGGCCTTGATGGTGCCTTCAGGCTTGTGGAGCAGGGCCGCGACCTCCCGGATGCCGAAGCCGCCGTAGTAATGCAGCAGGAACGGATCGCGCAGCCGCGGCGGGAGGGAGGCGATCAGGTTGCGGACGTCCACGTCCTGTACCGGGTAGGTTGCCGGTTCGGCGGTCGCGCCCGCGGTGACGCTGCGGATGGCCCGCCGTTCCCGCTCGGTCTTGCGCCAGTGGTCACGAATCAAGTTGGTGGCGATCATATAAAGGTAGCTTTGCGGGCTTTCGACCCTGGTCCACCGGGCCAGCAGCCGGACGAACGCCTCGGACGCGATCTCATGCGCGGTGTCGTCGTCATCGACCAGGCGCCTGACCCAGCCGGCCAGCTTGGGGTACACGCCCTTGAACAGCTCTTCGGCCGCGTCGGCGTCGCCCCCAAGAGCCCCATGACCCCCAAGACCCCCATGCCCGAAAGCCCCGTGACCCCCAAGGACCTCACCAGCGGTGCCCACCGGATCTCCCTCAATGATGTTCCCTGCAGGCGACGGGAACGCCGCAGCGACACGCCCCGAGGGTCTGCCGCCCGGCATGAGCACCATGCCGGGGCCGGTCGGGGCGTCCTGAAGGACACCCGTGTGATACGGCAACATCTACCACATTTCTGTCCGGCGACCTGAATCGCCGGATTCCCGCTGGGTTCGGAAGGGTCTGGCCCGGGCGCGCCCCCGCGGCGTCCGGGCCGCCGCTGCACGCAAAGGCCGCTTTCCGCCTTGCGCTCTTAAGAGACGATGCTGCCCGCCCATCGGTTGCACAGAAAGTTCTTTTTTTTCTGAACGGTCCCCGCTGCTTGCCCAAGCACTACGGTTTCCCGCGCGGCCCGTGAGCGCTAGACTAACCAAAAATAGTAGGACGTCCTACTATCTTCGTTGAGAGCCACATCCTCCGGAGGCAGGACCATGGACGCTCAAGCCAACTCGGACGCGGACCACCCGGCGGCCGGCCCCGCGGAGACAGGCAGGGCGCGCTGGCAGCGCCGGTACGATCAGGCGGCTAAGCGCGACGCGGACTTCACCACGCTGTCCGGACTCGAGGTCGACCCGGTGTACGGTCCGCCGCCCGGTGCGGTGGTGCCAGGGATGGAGCGGATCGGCTGGCCGGGGGAGTACCCGTTCACCCGCGGCATCCATCCCACCGGTTACCGGGGCAAGCCCTGGACGATCCGCCAGTTCTCCGGCTTCGGCAACGCCCGCCAGACCAACGAGCGGTACAAGATGCTGCTGCGGGCCGGCGGCGCTGGGCTGTCGGTGGCCTTCGACATGCCAACGCTGATGGGCCGCGACTCCGATGACCCCCGCGCGCTGGGCGAGGTGGGCCACTGCGGCGTGGCGATCGACTCGGCGGCCGACATGGAGGTGCTGTTCGAGGAGATCCCGCTGGCCAGCACCACCACCTCGATGACCATCAGCGGGCCGGCCGTGCCGCTGTTCTGCATGTACCTGGTCGCGGCCGAGCGTCAAGGTGCGGACCTGTTCAAGCTTGACGGCACCCTGCAGACCGACATCTTCAAGGAGTACATCGCCCAGAAGGAGTGGCTGTTCGAGCCGCGTCCGCACCTGCGGCTGATCGGTGACCTGATGGAGTACTGCGGCGAGAACATCCCTAGGTACAAGCCATTGTCGGTGTCCGGGTACCACATCAGGGAGGCGGGCTCGACCGCCGCCCAGGAACTTGCCTTCACGCTGGCCGACGGGTTCGGCTACGTGGAGCTCGGCCTGTCCAGGGGCTTGGACGTGGACGAGTTCGCGTCGGGCCTGTCGTTTTTCTTCGACGCGCACATCGACTTCTTCGAGGAGATCGCGAAGTTCCGGGCCGCCCGGCGGATCTGGGCCAGGTGGCTGCGCGACGTCTACGGCGCGAAGACGCCGCGCGCCCAGCGGCTGCGCTTCCACACCCAGACCGCGGGGGTCTCGCTGACCGCGCCCCAGCCGGACAACAATATCGTCCGCACCGCCGTCGAGGCGCTGGCGGCGGCCCTGGGCGGGACCAACTCGCTGCACACCAACGCCCTGGACGAGGTGCTCGCGCTACCCGGGGAAGCCGCGGCCGAGACCGCGCTGCGCACCCAGCAGGTGATCATGGAGGAATCCGGCGTGCTGAACGTGTCCGATCCGCTCGGCGGATCGTGGTACGTGGAAGCGCTGACCGACCGGCTGGAGGCCGAGGCGGAGACGATCTTCGCCCGGATCCGCGACATGAGCTCGGACGACTCGATGACCGACGGGATCTTGCAGGGCATCGAGAACGGCTGGTTCATCGGCGAGATCGCCGAGGCCTCCTTCGCCTACCAGCAGAAGCTGGAAAAGGGCGAGAAGAAGATCGTCGGCGTGAACTGCCACACCGGCACGGTCGCGGAACCGCTTGAGATTCTCCGGATCAGCCCGGAGGTCGAACGCGAGCAGGTGAGGGTGCTCGCCCGCCGCCGCGCCGAACGCGACCAACAGGCCGTCGACGCGGCCCTGGCCGCCCTGGTCGCGGCGTCGCGCACCGAGGCGAACCTGGTGCCGCCGATGCTGGACGCGGCCCGGGCCGAGGCGACCCTCGGCGAGATCTGCGGCGTCCTGCGCGCCGAGTGGGGCGCCTACACCGAACCCGCCGTGTTCTGACCCCGCCCCCGTCCCGACCCCGCCCCCGTCCCGACCCCGCCCCCGTCCCGACCCCGCCCCCGTCCCAAGGCACCAAATCCACCACGGAACCCATTTCCTCCAAGATCTTTTGGCGCCTGGGCGCACCATGAGTCACTCATCTAACACCTGGCCTCCCAGCCACGGCCCGGCACCTACGCTCTTGGCGCGGACCGCAGCGCCGACTTCCTTTCCCAGGTGCGGAACCGGCTTGAGTCGCACTGAAAACTTACGTTCGTGAAACGAGATACGGTAAATCGGCTTAGACCAGCGCGGTTACAAGGAAGATCGGCGAACACGAGCACCCGGGCCTAGCTCTTACCGGCGCCCGGCCCGTCCAGGGTGACGCCCGCCGGCCTCGACGAGGATGCTGGCCTGACCGGAGCGAGGACCCGATGCACCCGCCGGAGCCGTTCCCGCCGCCCACAGCGGGTAGCAGCGGGGACGCCAGCCCCGCCCGCGCTGCCGCCGCGCTGACCCGCGAGCTCGCCCAGTATGACATCACCGGCATCTACAGCACCGCCGCCGAGAAGGTCGCCGTCATCTCCGTCACCGCCACCGTGACCGTGTGGACCAATGGCCATCTGTTCTGGTGCACCGTCGACGGCCAGCGGCACGCTTGGCCCGCCGCCGACCCCGGAACCGCGGCGGCCCGCCTCGCGGCCCTGGCCCGCCCCGCCAGCGCTTCCTTACTCGCGGCCCGGGTCGGTTTTCGGACCTTCATTGGGGCGAACCGGGAGCGGCCACGGGCAGCCCGGCGTCCTTTGCCGCGGCGAGCAGGCGCTCGTCGTAGGCCACGAACGCGGTCAGGTCCCGCTTCACCGCCAGCGCGGAGGCCAGGTGGATGGCCTGTGCTGCAGACAGACGCAGTGGCGGCAGGGTGGCTGAGTTATCGAGCACGTCCGGGGTCAGCGCCACCCGCGCGATGCGCTTGAGCACGCGGTAGCTACGCGGCAGCGCGCCGGGCTCGGCACACCAGATCGCCCGTGGCACCTCCGCCCGGTACAGCGCGCTCGATACCAGCGGCTGGTCCGGGCGTTCGGCGAGCCAGCGAGCCAGCGCCATTGTTTCCGGCTCGGCCAGGGCCAGCTTTACCAGCGCGGATGAGTCCAGGTAGATCACCCGCGTTCCCCCGCCTGTACCTGCTCCGTCTGTGCCTGCTCCGTCTGTGCCTGCTCCGGCTGTGCCTGGCCTTCCCTGGCCTGGCCGAGGGCCTTACTGGCGTCCAGCCTTCCAGAGGCCGGCGACGGGTAGGGGTCGATGTCGCCGACGCCGCCCGGTTCCTCGGCGGGCTCGATGACCCCGGACGCGATCAGGCGCTCCAGCGGGCTGCCCGGCTCGAAGACCGGCACCAGCTGAGCGACCAGCCGTCCGCGGTTGGTGATGTCCACCGTATAGCCCTTCTCCGCCAGGTCGACGTAGACGCTTGCGTGCTGGCGCAGTTCCCTGATTCCTATCCGCCGCCGGGCCGAGGTCCGTTCGGTGGGCTCAGCCCGGGAGGCTGGTCGCCCCGGTTCACGGGTCCGGATGCCCCGGTCTCCGACGCGGTGCCCCGGGTTCACCGGCAGCGGGTCCCGCTCATCGTCCGGCGTGTCACTCATCGCGCCACGGTAGCACAACAGATGCTACTGTGGCGGACCGCCGCCACAGACAACACTGTGCCCGGACCTGCTGGTCCGGGCACAGGAGGTGTTTAGTCACCGGTGATCGGCGGCGGTCGGCTGGGTTCCGGCTGTCCTGCGGCTCTTAAGCCGCCTGACGAGCTTGACGATCAGGTAGATCATGGTTGACACCTCTTTCGGATCTGATGCGGCTGCTAGGAAAGTCATTCCAGTGTCGGCTCAGCGCACCCTCACCGTGCGGCCAGCGAGGCGGGCGAGGCGGTGACCTCGGTCTGGGCCCGGCTGGTCACGGCGCGAGCCTTCGCCGCCAGGATCCCGGTCCGGGCCAGCAGCATCGCCACGGCCATGAAGATGAGGCCGTCCGTCAGAGCGGCGACGGTGATCTGGCTGCTGAACATCCAGTGGCCCAGCGGGGCGGCGAAGATGTGGTTGGAGCCGTAGGCGAAGAACAGCCGCCCGCCGACCACCACGATCCAGATCAGCGCGTACACCAGGCCCGCCATCGAAACGGCCCGACCTGCATGCGCCTCGTACCTGACCCGTATCGCCATCGCGGCCAGTACCCCGAAGGCCAGGCCTGCCGCCACCCCGGCGATCTCCAGCATCAGGCCGTTACCCGAGGTGGCGACGCCCTTGATGAAGAACGGGACGATAACGGCCGCCGTGATGAAGGGGCGCACCAGCCGCATCGCGCCAACCTTGCGGCGGCCGAGGTCACTGAACAGCACAGTGGCGAGGATGACGAGGTTGAGAATCAAGACGCTGGCGTCCATGTCGAGCTCCTTAGCGAGACTTCCCGGCGGTTCTTGCGCCGATGACAGCCACGCTAGGAACAGGCCGGTAGGAAGCGCGTCGGCCGGTGGCCTGACCTTGGGAGCGGGCCGGGTGCAGACCGCACGGGACGGT
>Ga0302181_10001454_pt1 | contig 17638 bp, 17 predicted proteins | sample I_Palsa_E3_3_FD_198786 | JGI IMG/M metagenome (GOLD analysis project Ga0302181, IMG submission 198786) | Peat permafrost microbial communities from Stordalen Mire near Abisko, Sweden - I_Palsa_E3_3 | ecosystem: Environmental > Terrestrial > Soil > Palsa > Peat permafrost | place: Sweden...
GCATGGCGGCCGCGGCTCTCTTCTGCTTCGCGGCGGCGTCGTCGAATGCGCTCGCAGCCCTTTACCTGCCCCTGGCGGCCGCGCGCGTGATCGCGCTGCCGCGCGCCAGGGAGCACGCGGCGACCCTTGGGTGGCTGGCCGGGGGCCTCGTGCAGCTACCGGCGGTCCTGACCATTTCCCGGCATACCCAGGCAACCACCATCGGCCGGGCACTGGCCTTCTACGGCCGCGAGGTGATCCTGGCCGCGGTCGCCGGATACCACGGGGCGCTGCTGCTCCGGGCCGGCTTCGGGCTCGCGGGCGCCACGGCGATCGCGGCCTGCGTCGCCGCTGCCCTGGCCGCATGGGCGCTCGTCCGGGGAGAACCGCGCGTCCGGGTGCTCGTCGTCACCGGCCTAGCCCTCGGGCTCATCCTTACCCTGGTCCCGGTGCTGGCGACCGGGTGGGTGGCCAGCATTCCGCTGCCCCCGGGGGCCATCTATGCCAATGGCACCCGTTACGCCCAGGCTCCGATCCTGATCATCGATTCGCTGGCGATCGTCGCGGTGGACGCCCTCCTGCGCCGCGGTGCCCGAAGCGCCGAGCGCGGCGCGCAAACCATCGCCGCCGTTCTGCTGGCCGCCGTCCTGCTCACCATGTGGGCGGGCGATTTCCGTTACGCCGACGGACGCTCGACCGCCCGTCCCTGGCCACTGACCCGTAACCAAGGCCGAGCAGGTCTGCCACCGAAGCCCAGCAGGAAGCGTCAAGATACTCAATACGCGTCTTCCCTGCACAAAAATAAAGGAGTTAACGGCCACCGCAGCGAACTAGCCCGTAGCCGAGCTGCCCATATGTCCGCTAGTGCCGCGGGCCGGGAGTGCCGCCCGGATTTGACGCAACCATCTGGTTGCCATAGCTTTATGACAACCAGATGGTTGCCATAAATGGAGGTGTGTCATGGGCTTTCCCGATCGGATCGAGCGCAGCATCAGCGTCGCCCACCCGCCGGCGAAGGTGTGGGAAGCGATCACGACGGCTGAGGGATTGGGCACGTGGTTCGGCCACAAGGCGACCGTCGACCTGCGCGTCGGCGGCCTTGCCCAGCTTACCTTCGAGGGCGGATACAGCGCCGGCCTGCGCATCGAGCGCCTCGAGCCGCCGCACGTGTTCGGCTACACCTGGGGCATCAGTGGCCTGCCGGCTGACGATCCGCGGCGTACCTATGTCGAGTTCACCCTTGAGCCGGTGGCCGAAGGGACCCGGCTCACCGTGGTCGAATCCGGCTTCGCGCAACTGCCGGGCGACCTTTACTCCGGCGCGTACGGCGGCAACGTCAAGGGGTGGCAGAGCGAGCTGGGTGAGCTCGTCGAATACCTCGATGCCCGCGCGTGACCCGGAGGCCGTCGCCGAAGCGGTGTTCGCCGCACTGGCCGATCCCAGCCGGCGGAGCATCCTGGCCGTGCTCGCGTCCCGCGGGCCGGCCACGGCGACGGACCTGGCGGCCAGCCTGCCGATCAGCAGGCAGGCGATCGCCAAACACCTCGGCTTGCTCACCGGGGCCGGGCTGGTCATCGCCGAGCCCGGCGAGCGACGCCGCGTCCGCTACCGGCTCCAGCCGGCCCCCATCCAGGTCGCGCAGCAGTTTCTCGCCGTGTTGGCCCGTGACTGGGACTCGAGCCTCGACGCCCTCAGACGGCATCTCAGTTCGTGAGGGGCAGCAGAAGGAAGTTGTCTCAGGTTTCCGTGCCCGCCTGATCGATGCGGGGAACAGGAGCTTGACGCAACCATAAGGTTGCCATATATTTATCGCAATCGTATGGTTGCTATATGCGGAGGTTCTCCGATGCCTATCCCGAGCAGAGCCAGTCAAGTCATGAGCACGGGGAGGGACACGGTGCAGCTTCGGCACGGCCAGACCGCAGCGACGGCAGCCGCGCTGACGGCGACGCTCGGGCTCGCCGCCGCATCCTGGGTCGTCGCGGTCCGGCAGATGAACGGGATGGACATAGGTGCCCAGACCCGGCTCGGCTCGTTCGCGTTCTTTGCCGCCCTGTGGGCGTGGATGATGGCGGCGATGATGCTGCCGGGCGCGGCCCCGGCAGTCGTGAGACGCGCTCATGCCGGCGGCGCGCGCGCCGTGCCGCTGTTCGTCGGGTCCTACCTCGCGGTCTGGGCAATCGTGGGCGTCGCGGTGTATGCGGTGTGCCGCCCGCACGGGTCTGTCGCCGCCGGCGCGGTTGCGATCGCGGCAGGTGCCTACGAGTTCACGCCGCTCAAGCGGCACTTCCGCCGGCGTTGCCGGCAGAGCGCCCGCTCCGGATTCGGGTTCGGGCTCTGCTGCGCGGGCTCGAGCATCGGGCTGATGCTGCTGCTGGTGGCGCTGGGCATCATGAGCGTCACCTGGATGTCCGTGATCACCGTCGTCGTCCTCGCCCAGAAGCTGCTGCCCGCCAAAGCCGCCGTCGATGTGCCGCTGGCGCTGGCGATCGTCGGACTCGGAATCCTGATCGTCATCGCGCCCTCGCTGGTTCCAGGGCTCACGCCGCCGATGTGAGAGGTCATCGGTGCCGCGGGCCACGCCAAGCTGTTATGACCACAAGAAGGAGAGAAACAATGACCGATCACAAGACCGGAGCACGTGAACAGTGGCTTGCCGCCCGGCTGGAGTTGCTCGAGGCCGAGAAGGCGCTGACCCGGCGCAGCGACGAACTGGCGCGGCGGCGGCAGGAGCTGCCCTGGGTGCGGATCGACAAGGAGTACCGGTTCGAGACCGGGGAGGGCACAGCATCCCTCGCCGATCTGTTCACAGGACGCTCGCAGCTGCTCATCTATCACTTCATGTTCGGGCCCGACTACACCGCAGGGTGCCCGTCCTGCTCGGCGATCGCCGACGGCTTCGACGGCTCCGTCGTGCACCTCGCCAATCACGGTGTCACGCTCTGCGCGGTGTCGCGGGCTCCGCTCGCGAAACTGCAGGCCTATAAGCGCCGGATGGGCTGGAGCTTCCCCTGGGCGTCTTCGGCCGGCAGCGACTTCAACTACGACTTCCAGGCGGCGGTCACCAAAGAGCAGTGGGAGTCGGGAGCCGTCGAGTACAACTTCCGCGCGGTGGACTTCCGGCCGCCGGCCGGTCAGGACAGTTCCGGGCGCGACGAGTTCGCAACGAGCATCGTCGGAACGGACTGGGCGACGTACCGGCGAGAAGGTCCCGGCGTGAGCGCGTTCGCGCTCGAGGATGGCGTCGTCTACCACACCTACTCGGCGTACGAGCGCGGCCTGGACGGCCTCTGGGGCATGTACCAGTGGCTCGACCGCGCGCCACTGGGCCGCAACGAGACCGGCTTCTGGTGGCGCCGCCACGACGAGTACGACAGCCAGTGACATCCATCTCCCCTGTCTCGGGCGGTCCGGTGCATCTCGCTGACCAGGACGCGGGATCGGTCGCCGTCTCCCTGCCCCACCTTGTTTGCCTTGCCCGCAATATCTCGTTAGCAAATCCGTTAGCAGCTCTCGGGCTACTGGACGGGTGCGTTGACGGTGAGCCCCGCGGCTGTAGCCGCGTCGGCAAGCATGGCGAAATGTGGGTCAGATCCAACATTCGTGACGACACACCGCACCCACCCGGGCGGGATGATCACCACCCCAGATGGGGCCAACATTCATGCAGAACGACGGGACGGGGCGAAACGGGGCCAGGTCAGGTGATCACACGCATAGGGGCACGGCCCCGTAGCCGCGCGAGTTGCTCGGTCGAGCAGGCATGGCCGCCGATCCCGCATCGATGGTGATGTCGCTCGTGACGGAACCTTTCTGGTGCTGATGCGCGGGATCTGTGGTCAGGCTGCGGCGCGTGCGGCCAGGAGGCGGCGACGCAGCCCCGGGTTAGCCAGGGCCGGGGGCTGGTAGGCCTGGTCGAGGGTGCCGACGTCGGTGCCGGGAGGGACGATCTCGTCGATGCGGTCGAGGATGTCGTCGGTGAGGGTGACGTCCAGGCCGGCGAGCAGGCCGTCGAGGTGGTCCATGGTGCGGACGCCGATCAGTGCGCTCGTGATGCCGGGGTGGGCGATGGTGAACGCCATCGCGAGGTGGGTCATGGGCAGTCCTGCCTCGGCGGCGAGGGGGATGAGCCTCTCGACCACGTCGAGCCGGCGCTCATCGTTGAGATGCTGGAACAGGCCGGCGCGCCGTACGTCGTTGCCCTGGTTCTTGCGTACGCGGCCAGTGAGCAGTCCCTGGCCGAGCGGACCCCAGACCAGGGTGCCCATGCCGAAGCGTTGGACGGTGGGCAGGACCTCGCGTTCGATGCCGCGGTTGAGGATGGAGTAGGCCGGCTGCTCAGTGTGGAATCGCGCGAGGCCTCGCCGCTCGGCGACCCACTGGGCCTCGACGATGTCGGAGGCGGGGGTCTGCGACGTGCCGATCGCGCGGACCTTGCCGCTGCGGATCAGGTCGGTCAGCGCGGAGAGGGTTTCCTCGATGTCGGTGCGGGGATCGGGGCGGTGAAGTTGGTAGAGATCGATGTGGTCGGTCCGCAGGCGGCGCAGTGAGCTTTCCACGGCGGTGACGATCCAGCGCCGTGAGGCGCCCTGGTGGTTGGGGTCCTTCCCGGTCGGGCGGCTGAACTTGGTGGCGAGCACGACATCGTCGCGGCGCCCTTCCAGGGCCTTGCCGACGACGTCCTCGGAGTCGCCGTAGGCGTCGGCGGTGTCGACGAGGTTGATGCCGGCGTCAAGCGCCTTGTGGATGATGCGGGCCGAGTCCTCGGGGGCATTGCCCATGGAGGTGGCGAACATCAGGGCGCCTAGGGCGTAAGGGCTGACCTGGATGCCGGTCCGGCCGAGGGTGCGGTACTGCATGGAGTCTCTCCCTGTGGGTGGTGGTCGGCACGGGGTGGATGCCCTACTCTGCAATAACCGGAAAGTCTTTCCGGAACTATACGGAAAGACTTTCCGGTTATGCAAGCAGAGGTGATGTGGTGCCTCAGAACAAGACGCTGTCCGGAGTCTCGTCGCCCGGCTCCGCAAAGCCGGGCGCCGGCGAACCGGCGCCGCGGCGGCGCGCCGACGCGCGGCGCAACGTCGATGCGTTGATCGAGGCCGCGAGGACCGTCTTCGCCACCTCCGGCGTGGACGCACCGGCGAAGGAGATCACTGACCTGGCCGGGGTAGGAGTCGGCACGCTGTACCGGCACTTCCCGCAGCGCTCTGACCTGGTCAAAGCCGTGGTGGAGAACGGAATCGACGCCGTCGCCGACGCGGGCCCGTCCCTAATTGCCGAGCACGAGCCGGCGGAAGCGCTCCTCAAGTGGATCCACCGGTTCACCGAACTGCTCGCGACCAAACGCGGACTCGCCTCAGCGCTGCACTCGGGCGATCCGGCGTTCGAGGGGCTGCCCGGCTATTTCCTGCAGCGGCTCGGCCCCACCCTTGCGGTACTGCTCGACGCCGCAGTGGCCGACGGCGCGGTTCGCGATGACATCAGCGCCGAGGATCTCCTGCACGCCATCACTCAGCTGTGCCAGCCTGTACCGGGGCGAGCGCCCGAACACAACCGGCGCATCGTCGCCGTCCTTCTCGACGGCCTACGCTGCGGCGCCACGCAGCGGCGCCCCGCACGCTGACTTCGGCAACGCTGCGCTTCAGCGAAGCGCGAGCACATCTAATTGTGGCATCGGACAGGGCTACACACGCGCGTGCGTCAGTGCTCTGCTGAACGGGTTCGCCTCCGATACCCCAGTCAGCCTCGTCGAGCCCAACGCCACCATCAACGGTCAGCCCTCCAGCGATCGTTCGGTCTGACGGCTGGATTGGTCCAGTTGCCCCTGATCGAGTGCACTGTTCTGCCGTGACGAGGAGCGCGGATCCAGGACCGGATGGTCATGCGTCACGCCTCGCCAGCCAGCAGGGGCAGGCCGGTGGCCAGAGCGACCTCACCCTCCCGGGGAATCTGCCTGTGTCATCGGGGAAGCCCCGGGTGATCAGGTGCGCTGAGGATCCGGCGGCACGGCGATGGCGGCGGTACCAGCGCTGGAGGGCGAGGTTATCCTGCCTCTGCCCTCTGCGGTTCGCCGCCTACCATGGCGCCCATGGCTGTCGCTGCACACATCGCGCGGCTGCGCGCCGTTGTCGGGCACGAGCTGCTCCTGCTGCCGTCGGTCTCCGTCCTTCCGGTTGACCCGGCCGGGCGGCTGCTGCTCGTCCGGCACGCCGGGCATCATGACGGGTGGGCTGTGCTGGGAGGCGCCGTCGAGATCGGGGAGTCCCCGGCGCAGGCTGCTGTCCGCGAGGCGCGCGAGGAAATCGGCGTCGATATCCGGCTGCTCAGATTGCGCGACGTTCTTGGCGGCCCGGAGTATGAGGTCACCTACCCGCACGGAGACCGGACTGCTTATGTCACTGCGGTCTACGAGGCCGAGGTCACCGGCGGCGGAATCCCCTCCCCCGACCACGACGAGGTCAGTGATGTCGCATGGTTCGCCTGCGAGTTGCTCCCAGGACTTACGCTCAGCCCGTTCGCCAGGGCTCTCCTAACGGCCACGGGTTACGTGTAGGAACGCCCAACGACGCACACTCATGGCCGCATGTTGCGCGTTCGCGTATTCCACCATTCCTGCAGTGTAGATCGCCGAGGCTGAAGGGGCGTGCCGGGGACGCGGCCTTGGGCGTCACGCAGCGACCCGGGCCTTAGCCGGCGGCGAGCCGTCTTCGGGCCAGGATGTGCCGACCGTCACTGCTGGACGCCTGGCAGCCAGCCCGGGCCGGCATCTGCGATGGCGGCTATCGGAAAGCCTCGGTGAGACGGGTACGCCCGGACTCCGGCATGTCCGTTCAGGCACCGGCTTGCCTGCACTGCGGGGCACGGGAATCTCAGCGATGCCGTCTGCTGACGAGCACGGCGCCGCAGATTGCTCCTGGCCCGGTGCAGGGCAGCGGTCTAGGCTCTTGCAGGATCAGGGGAGGGACGATGGCGCAGGCAGCGGGACAGCGGATGGCCGCTGAGATCGACGGGGACTTCGTCGTGTTCCTTATCGGGGCGCGCCTCAATAAGTTCCGGTTGCTGCAGAGCCTTATGGACCTCGGCGGCCGCCGAGGCATGAAACACATGCTGGATTACCTGGCCGCGCATCCGGACAAGGGCCTGCTCGGCTACCAGATGGGCCTGCCATTCATCGTGCAGTACTGGCGGTCTTTCGAGCATCTCGAGGCATTCGCCACGGACACCAGCGACCCGCATCTGGCGGTGTGGCGCCGCTACTGGCGCCGGGTCGGCAAGAGCGGCCGGACCGGAATCTGGCACGAGACATACCTCGTGCGGGCCGGTGAGTATGAAGCCATCTACGGCAACATGCCGCCGTTCGGACTTGGCAAGGCGGGCCGGCTGAGGCCGCTGTCAGAGTCATCGACAGCCAGGGGACGGCTCAAAGCGGCGGGCAGCGCCACCGACGCGGCAGTCTGAATCTCCGGTCTTCCAGCGCGTCTCCCCTGTCCCGCACCATCTCGTTAGCAAATCCGTTTAGCGGCTTCAGGTCCTGACCTGCCGTGCCCTGGCATCCTCTCCCCGTACGAGGGCTTTACATCCGTGACGGCTATTGTGTGGGCACCCTTTCCGACTTGCGGTCACGCCAGTTGGTCAGTCCCTCAGGAGAGGAACGCTGGTCTGGTCGGGGGCGCTGGGTGCGTGCCTACTGTGGTCGGAGCAGCCCTGCCGCCGGCGTGCGGGCGGCAAGCCGGCCAGGGATGGCGGCGGCGATGTTGGCGAGCACCAGCGCGCCGAGCGCAATGAGGATTACCTGCAGGACCGGAACGGTGGGCTCAGGAACGGCGTATATCGCCTGGGCAAACAGGACCCACAACCGGCGCCCGAGCGCGACTCCAGCCGGGACGCCGACGACGATCCCGATGACGGCAGCGACTGAGGCCTGCCAGGCCACGGCGCCCGCGAGCTGGCCGCGGGTGAAGCCGAGCGTCTTCAGCAAGGCGAGATCACGTCTGCGGCGCCGGACTGATGCGGCCAGCGTGAGGGCGAGAGCCGCGAGCGCACCGGCGGCGAGCCCGGCGGCGAGGATGACCGGGGCAGCGCCCATGGTGCGGTAATTCACGATCTGCGCCGGGCGCTGTACCCCTAGGACGGCAACGTTGTAACCCCCGCCGCCGCCGTCAGGGACGGCCGCGAACGCACGGTTGGCAACATTAGCTATCCGTTGCAAGCCAGCCAGCCCGGCCGTGCGGCTGACCCCGCTACGTAGTTTCACGAAGACCATGCTGGGGCCGTTGAGCGTAGGGTCCTGGCTGAGCTGGGCTTGCTGGTAGGCGGCGGGTTCGATGCCGACGGAGACCAGTGCTCCAGTGCCCATTGACGTGTGGTCGGCGAAGATGCCGCTAGAGCCGACGGCGGGCATGGTGGCGGTTCCCACGATGACCAGACGGGTTGGCGGGATGTAGAGGGGAGCGTCTCGCGGTTGCCCGTAACTGACAACGACAGTGCCGCCAATGTGCTGATGCAGCTGCGCGAGCGTGGCCACGCCGAGAACTATCTGGTTTTTCTGCGTAACAGCGCGACCGGCCAGGATCGGCGGGGTGAGCGTGGCGTGGGTGTCTCCGAACAAGGCGGGGACCTGCTGGCCGTCGATTTCGACGTCGTTATGGTCGGTTCCAGTCCATGCGGCGACGTCGTGGTCGCGGTTGAGGACCGCGAGGGCCTGCGGGGGGACGTTGTTGGTGGCGTTGAGCAGGTAGGTCCAGTTCCACCCGTAGAGCGCGGGATGGGAAATGAGGGTTTGCAGGCCGCTGCCGAAGGTCAGAGCTGCCACCACCATCGCGACGGCGAGGGTGGCTCCCAGCAGCGCTGAGCGCACTGGCACTGCGGTTCGGCGCTCGCCCGGCTCCAGCGCCATGCGCACCCCCACGGTGCCTGGTGCCGGCAGTCCCATCGAAATGATCACCCGTGCGACCTTCGAGGTGCGTGCGGGAGCAAGCCGGGATCTGAGGGCGACGCGATGCGGCGCTTCCCGGTAGGCGAGGGTTACTGCCATCGAGCCGATTCCGCCGATCAGCACCACCGATCCGATGCCGAGGACCGGCCAGTCGAAGGCCAGGCCTGGTGACGGATAGACCGGGCCGACCGGGCCAAGGGGCGAGAGTGGCGAGAGCGCGACGGCAACGGCGACCGCCAGCAGCGACCCGAACACTACTGCGCCAATGACGCCGAATAGCCCGTCAGCTGCGATCACCGCCGGATCCGCGCCGAGGGCGCGCAGGACCGTCAGATCCCCGCTAGCGGTACGCAGCTGGCGGGAGATGAGCTGGCCGGCGATGAGCAAGGCCGCGAGTGCCGCGAGTGCTCCGAACACGCCGAGGGCGATGACCACTGGCCGGACGACCTGGCCGACCTTGGCCTCGATGGGCGCCGTCGTGTGAAAGTTGTACTCCGTGCCCCGCGGCAGCAGGCGCGCGAGTTTCCGCTCTACCCCGGCGACGTCGCGGCTGCCGTGGTCGAGCTGGAGCCCGTAGTAAATGACGCCACCCGCGCCGCGCCCGGAGTCCGCCAGCACCTCTTTGGCGAATGCGGGGGTGAAGAGCACCAGCGCCGGCAGACGGTCAACTTGATCCTGGACGATCTCGCTGCTGAGCACGACCAGCCCGACCAGCTTGGCGTCGATGCGGCGGTAGGGCTGCACGCTCGGCGTGCCAATACCCGGCAAGCTGGCCTGGCGGTTGGTGAAGAAGCCGTAAGGAACTGTCTCGCCGACGTGCAGTCCGAGCAGGTGGGCTGCCACCGGGGTCATCACGAACTCATCGGGCCGGCGGGGGTCAGCCATCCGGCCCTGTGTTACCGCCACGCGATCTTGGTTGAAGTAAAGGCCGTCGACGCTGGCGGCAGAGTAGATCTGGGCGAGGTGGCCAATGGCAGGGGCGCCGTCCGGCCGCATCGGAGCGGCGTTGACGTTGACCCAGGCCTCGGCGTGTCTCACCCCGGACAGGTCAGCGATCTCCTTCGTCAAGGTCGCTGAATAGTTCGCGCTGGCAGAACTGATCGCTGCAGCGCCAAAGGTCGGCATGCTCAGGTCCGAAGGGTTGGTGCTGGCCAGGAACACTGAGAAAGATGACTGCGTGCGCCGAGCGGCGGCAATCGAGCCCATAGCCACCCCGCCCACCAGCCCGACCAGGAGGACCACTGAGAGGTAGCCGCCCCAGCGATGCCCGAGGGTGGCCCGGAAACGGTACCAGGCGATCCGGAGAACAGCACCGATCATCGGCTCGCCCCGGTCAACCGCTGCTTCACGTCCCTCTCGTCTCCCGACGTATGAGTCTCGCTGGCCCCGTCCCAGGGTCGTTCGCCGGCACGGCATAGGCAAGGTGGCCAGCCGCTGCGGCGGCCTCGTGCTAGCACCACCTCAGCACGGTTCCCCGCTCGGTGCTCTTGCGGACAAGCTGACCGCAGACCAAGATCCCCGTTAGCATCCGGCATACAAGAGGCCCCTTCCAAGCTCGTAAGGGGCCTCTGAACTGCTTCTTCGTAGCGGGGAACGATTTGAAACCTGCGACCTCTGGGCTATGAGGACAGCAGAGACACCGTTCAACCCAGGAAGGCACTAACCGGCACCTGGCAGCATGTGTCTTAGATCGCACAGCGGCTGGCACCTTGGGAACATCCCCAGGTCTTCTCGCGCCTGGCGCTCATCAACGCGGGCGTGCACCTGATCCGCGAGGACGAGCGCATAGCCGCCGGGTAGGCCACCCTGACCGACGCGCCATCTCCCAGTCGGCCCGTCAGGACTGCCACCATGGACAAACCGAGTACCAAAGTGATATCATATTGATAGGTGATCGGGTGGCCGACACCACAGCCTGCAGGAGGCATCCCGATGAACGCACCCAACGACAACACCGCCGCGAAAGGCCTGCGCGGGTGGTGGCTATCTCCCCCGCGCACCGGCATGCAGCGCCTGATCGTGCCATATGAGTACCGCCACCTCCGCGTCTTTGGGGCCGGGCGCATTGCCGGTGGCAGTGCCGGGGCCGCCGCGGGCCTCATATGCCTCTCGTACGGCGTCTACGGATGGGCAGCCTTCTTCCTGGTTCTTGGGGCGCTGAATCTCGCGGGCGGCTCCTGGTACATCACTATCGCTCGCTCCGCACCTGCCCGAACCTGAGCCTGGTCAGACGCCGGCCGGGGCGACGATGCCCGTACTCGCGGATCTTCCGGTAGATGGTCGCCGGGACATGAATCAGGTTCAGTAAGCAACGACGTCCGGCGTGGCGCGAAGCGCGGGTGGACAAGATCATCAGGAAGCTGCACCTGCTGCCATGAACCCTGCGGCCTGCGACGCATATTGCTCGGCACGGAGGACGCCCACGCGGTCTATGCCAGGGCGGGGTTCGCGCCACTGGCGAAGCCTGACAAGTGGATGGCACTGCAATAACAGCTCCGGCACGAGGAGCCCTGGCGGGCGAAGGCGTCAGTTGATGTCGAACTCGTTGCCCTCGGGGTCCTTCATCCCCACCGCGTAGTGATCGAGGCCTTCGGCGCTCAGGGCTCCGGTGAGCGTGGCCCCGAGATCCGTCAGCCGCCTGGCTTCGGCGTCGACTCGCTGCATGCGGGTGGCGAGCGGGTCCGAACGGCTGGGAAAGCCGCTGACGTGGATGTCGAGGTGGAGGCGGTTCTTGACCACCTTGGCGTCCGGCATCACATGGAACCAGATGCGGGGGCCGTCACCGCGGGGATCGATGATGCTGTCCGCGCCGATTCCCAGCTCACTGTCGGGAAGCCCGATGTCGCGCCGCCAGTCGTCCCAGGCAGCGAACCCTTCGGGGGGCGGTTCAAGCACGTATCCCAGGGCAGCCGCCCAGAAGGGGGCAAGCAGCTCGGGGTCCTTGCAGTCGATGACGAGCTGGAATCGGGCAGGCATCGTGCTCCCATCAGCTCAGCAGTAGCCCGGGCGCTCGCAAGTATGCTACGAGTGAAGGTCGGGTGAACCAGCCGTACGACCCGGCCCTGGTAAAACGGCGACCGTGACCACGGCCGCGAGACAGGCCACGGCGCCCAGGGCGAGCGCGTAGCGCGGCCCGGCGATGTCGGACAGGGCGCCGACGATCGGCGCGCCAATGGGTGTGCTGCCCACGAAGGCCATCGACCACGGAGCGGTGACCCGACCCCGGTAGCGCGCTTCGGACGCGAGCTGGATGGCGGCGTTCCCGGTGGTGAGGAAGGTGACGCTCGCCGCGCCGCGCCGACCGGCACGCACGCGGCGACCGCGGCCGGCATGGTGGGAGCGGCCGCCAAGAGCCCGACGGCGATCGCATAGCAGAGCGCGGCCCAGGTCAGCCGCTGGACTCCGGTGCGAGCCGACCTGGCGGCGTACAGGCCGCCGCCGACCGCCCCGGCGCCCAGGGCGCCGATCAGCCAGCTGTACGCGGTATCGCCGCCGTGAAACGTAATGCGGGCCAGCAGCGGGAGGCTGAACTCGAACTCGAACGTGAACGTGCCGACCAGCGCCATCATCAGCAGCGGCCGGGCGATCTCCGGAACATGCGCCGCGTACCGCAGGCCCTCGCGCAACTCGCCGGGAGCCCGGGGTACCGGCGGGATCTGATGCAAGCGGCTGGTGTCCAGGCCGAGCAGCGAGGCGATGACGAAGCTGAAGCTCACCGCGTTCACGACGAAGCACCAAGCCGATACCGATGGTGCTGACCAGGACGGCCGCGATCGTGGGGCCGATGACGCGGGCGACGCTGGCCGTCGTGCTGTTCAGCGTCACGGCGTCCCGGACCAGATCCCGGCCGACCACCTCCTGGACAAACGCCTGCCGGGCCGGGTTGCCCGCCGCGCTAAGGGTGCCGAATAGCAGTGCCAGGACGACAACTTGCCACAACCAGGCCGAGCCCCGCCTGGGTGGCGAGCAGCACATGTCGTTTGGAGTGGCGGTCGACCATCAGCCCGGCATAAGGGGACAGCAGCAGGATCGGCGCGTATCGCGCTGCGGTGGTCAGGGCCCAGGACGGTGCCGGAATGCGTCAGGCGCAGCACCAGCAGCGCCTGGGCGACCGTCTCCATCCAGGTGCCGATCAGGCTCAGCGACTGCCCCGAGACGTACCGGCGAAAGTTCGGCACGGCCAGGGCCGCGAACGTCCCCTGCTTGTCCGTATCCATCGGGTCCAGGGTCACGCCAGCACGCCATGGTTCGCAACGGCCATGTGCACAGTCTGGTGACCGGTGACCGGTGACCGGCCAGACGGACTGTGCGGTTGGCCGATTTGAGCCGGCTCTGCGGGGCATGAGAGTCGATGAGTCAAGGCATGAAGGAAGGCGAAATGGGCTCGAACGAAAACCCGGCACCGCATCAAGAGACCCCCACCTCCGGGAATCCGGATCTGCCCCAGGAAGGCATGGTGAACACCACCGGGGATCCGGCCAGCACGAAGATGACGGGACCGCGAAACCGGTGCTGGAAAGCCAGTTCCCCAACGTGATCACCGCGCCGGCAACGGACGTCAGCAGTCAGCCGTTCTTCTGGTCCTCGTTCAACATCTCGCCCCGGCGTCAGCAGCGCGGGGGCTGGGCGCGCGAGGTCACGCAGGCCGATTTCGCGATTTCCGACGAGATCGCCGGGGTGAACATGTACCTCGAGCCGGGTGGCATTCGTGAGCTGCACTGGCACCAGACCGCCGAATGGGCGATCATGACGGAGGGCAAGTGCCGGGTCACGACCCTCAGTCGCGAAGGGATGCCGAGCGTCGAGGATGTCTTCAAGGGAGACCTCTGGTTTTTCCCGGCCGGGCTGCCGCACTCCCTGCAGGGACTTGGCCCGGACGGCGCGGAATTCGTCATCGCTTTCGACGACGGTGCCCAGTCTGAGAGCAACACGTTGCTCCTGACGGACTGGTTCGCGCACACGCCGCCGGACGTGCTGGCGAAGAACTTCCGGGTGGCCCAGGAGGTATTCGACGACATCCCCCTGCACAACCTCTGGATCTTCCCCGGTGACGAACCAGGCGATCTCGAGGCGGACCAGGTCGCGGCCGGCGTCGAATGGGGCCGGACGGAGCCGGTAATCTTCCGTATGTCGCAGTCGAAGCCGGTGTATGAGAACAGCGGCGGCAGCATCCGTATCGCGGACAGCACGAACTTCCCGGCGGCGAAGACGGTTGCGGCCGCCTTGGTCATGATTGAGCCGGGCGGGATGCGTGAGTTGCACTGGCACCCGAACGCCGACGAGTGGCAGTACTACATGCAAGGTTCCGCGCGGATGACGGTGTTCAACACCGGCCCGCACGCCAACACCACTGACTTCCGAGCCGGTGATGTCGGCCTGGTCCGGCGCAATTGCGGCCACTACGTCGAGAACACGGGCGACGACGTCCTGACCTTCATCGAAACGTTCCGCAGCGACCACTACGAAGAGGTCTCGCTGGCCAACTGGCTCAGCCACCTGCCGCCCAAGCTCGTTTCCGCGCATCTGAACATTCCCGAGGAGACCCTCGCGAAGTTCCCGCGCGGCGCGCAGGGCATCGTGCCGCTGCCATAGTCGTGTGTGCAAGCGCCGATACCGGACGCGGCCCCGCCCACGTTCCCTTCACCGCGGGAGGAGCACGATGAGAACCGAGGTGGCGAGCAGCACGGCCAGAGCCGCGAAGGTGGCCTGCCGCGCGGCCGCTTTCCCGCAGGGGCGGTGGTGACGCAGTGGCGCCGGCTGTTAACCGGGGCGTAGATCGTGATCTCGGCAGCTCCAGCCACGCTCACTGCCACGCCGGGTCTGCGAGGAAACCTCGGCAGCGTCCAGGGCCAATATCAGCGGGCCGCCGGTGACCACATCGGCGTTTAGCCGGGCGGGGCGAGACCGCCGTGTCCGCTGCGCCGCCAGCGCGATGACCTGGCATCCGCGCAGCAGGCGCCGTAGCTGACCTGAACTGCGGAGCGGCTGGTCTGGGCGACCAGCCGGACCGGTTCTTCGTCCAGACCGCACGCACGTTACCGGTCAGCGGCGACCAGAACGCCCGCGTCATAGCGAACTGAATTCGTGCTGACCGGCGCCCGGCGCGGCTGGTGCTCAACACCCGTCTCCGGGCCGCCGCCCGTTCCGCTCGCCGGTCAGCGTGCCGTGCCCGGCCTCCCGCTTGGCCGGGGCACCCGCGGCATCGGCAGGCATCGGGCCAGCCAGCGTGACCCTCAGCAGAAAGCGAGAGCCCGCCAAGCCGGCCGGCGCGCCTTGGACCACCCCGATCGATCACATCCTCATGCTGAGTGACGGGAGAGGTCAGCAAGAGCGCGCTCCCGAGCCGCCGTTCGTTGCGGATCTCGAGCGGACTCTCTGCGCTTATGGCCGCGCATAACGAGCATTTTGCCTGGGGCCGGCGGGCCGGCATGCGTGTCGCGCAATGTTGCGCAACGGACTGGCCCGTACCGCTGTCTTTACAGATACAGGCCTGGGCATCCGGGCCGCCAGCGGCCGGTCGTCCGGATGAGATCATCGGGACGCCGCCAGGATCGAGGCCACGGTGATGAAGCTCTGCGTTCACGTACAGGCCCGCGGCGTTGCCCGGGCCGCCGGTGTGGTCGTCATCGGTACTCTGGCTCTTGCGGCCTGCGGAACCGCGAGCTCACCGTCGCAGCCGGCCGGGTCGCCGTCCAGGTCGCAGCCGGCCGGGACGTCCGCGCCGGCCCGGCCGCCGTCATCTGCGTCGCCGTCACCGTCGCCGGGCAGCCCAGGCTCGCTCGCCGGGTTCCAGGTGCTGTCCATGAGCTTCGTCTCCGACCAGCGCGGCTTCGCGCTGGGCACGGTCGGCTGCCGCGCCGGCCGGTGCCTAGCGCTGCTGGGCACCCTGGACGGGGGCAGCAGCTGGCGTCAGCTGACCGCGCCGGCCAGGGCACCCGGCGGTGCTGACAGTACGTGCCCGGCCGGCCAGCCCTGCGTGCGGCAAGTCCGGTTCGCCACCCCGCTGACCGGCTACGCCTACGATCCCTCGCTGCTGGTCACGACTGACGGCGGCATGCACTGGCACCGGCTGAGCGGGGTGTATGTCAGCTCGCTGGAGACCGCCGGCGGGACCGTCGTCCGGGTCGCGTCCGCGGGCACCGGCTGCAGCGGCATGCGCTACCAGGTCGACGCCGCTGCGGTCGGCACCACCGCATGGCGGGCACTTCCGGCTCCCCCGATCCCGCAGATCTGCCCGCCAGTCCTGTACCGCCAGGGTGAACGGCTGGTCCTGGCCGGTTACGGCAATCCGGCCGGGGGCGTCCGCGCGACGGCGCAGATCGCCCGCTCGGCCGATGATGGGCAGGCCTGGGCCAGCGGACCGGACCACTGCGGCGGCGCGGATGGCTACGCCTCCGGCATCGCCCTTGCCCCGCCGGACGTTCTCGTGCTGCTCTGCCAGCACCAGATGCCCGGCGCCACCGGGGTGTTCGGGCCGGCCTGGATCCGCATCTCCGCTAATGGCGGTGCGAGCTTCGGCCCCGGCCAGACCGTGCCGTCCCGCCCAGCCGCGCCACCTGGCACGATATGGCACTACCAGGTGGCCGCCGCCAGCGCGCGCCGGCTGATGGTCATCGAGACCAGCCAGCACGGCAGCCGTGTCCTGCTGACCGGCAATGGCGGCCAGAGCTGGTCGGCCCCGCTGAGCCTGACCGCCGCCGGGACCGTCGTCCTGGTCGGCTATCAGGACCCGGTCACCGCCCGGATCGCCCAGGCCGGCACGGTGTGGACGACCACAGATGGTGGCCGGACCTGGATCGCCGACCGGTTTTAACGCCGGCGAGCGGGCGGGGCCCGGACAGCCGGGCCGGTGGATGGCCGGTCAGGTCCCGGTATGCGGCGTCCACCGGGCCCGGGGCGCTTCCCGGACAGCACCGCGCAGACCCCCGCCCGGCAGTTGCCGCCGGCATCACCCGCATCGCCACCAGCCTCCCTCACCCTGGGCCAGGCGCAGCGGGCGATGCTGCCACGCGATCCGCCGGAAATCAGCGCCGCAGCACAGCACCTGGAAGGCCCCCGGGCGCAGGCCGGTCCCGGCGCTTTCCGCTTCCCGGCCCAGGCCACACACTCCCGACGAGGGCATCACACTTCGTGACCACCCCTCGACGTCGGTGAACCGCGCACTCTCGCCGATATGCGCGGATGCCGGCTGGTTGCCAATGAAGACGTAGCGTGCGCAGACCTGGATGTCGCGTGCGCCTGCCAGGCGCGGAGGCAGAAGGTCGGCCGGCAGGCCGCATTGACGGGACATACGGGTGGACGTCAGCAGAGCTGGCCTGCTGCCGGCCCTCGTACTGGCGGTGGTTGACGACAGGTGCCGTTCGCGTCCACTCTCGCTGCGTGGACGAACCCGTTGTGGTGGTCGGCGCGGGGCCGGCTGGGCTTGCTGCTGCCTGGGCGGTCCGCCGGATCGGCCCTTGATCCGCTGATTGCCGAGCAGGCCGACAGGGTGGCGGCATCATGGCGGGCTCGCCATGATCAGCTCCGAGATGCGGCGGTCTCACGTTGCATGACGATGGCAGGATTCAGCTAGGACTTCGCTCGACGTAAAGGACTATAACTCCTGGCCCTTAACGCTAGAGTGCAGGACGGTACCAGAAGTTCGACCATTTCCATTGACTATATCGGTATGCAAAAAGACCGACGATGTAAATGCTGTCGATGGTAACCGCTGCGTTTGTCCCG
>Ga0302181_10001456_pt1 | contig 17621 bp, 16 predicted proteins | sample I_Palsa_E3_3_FD_198786 | JGI IMG/M metagenome (GOLD analysis project Ga0302181, IMG submission 198786) | Peat permafrost microbial communities from Stordalen Mire near Abisko, Sweden - I_Palsa_E3_3 | ecosystem: Environmental > Terrestrial > Soil > Palsa > Peat permafrost | place: Sweden...
GTCAGCGATCGTACGACACGGGATCAGCCACCTGCTCAACGGGATCGTGAAGGAATCAGAACGCCGCGCGCGCAGCGGGCCCCAGTAGAGCTATCGACTGGGGGCCAGGGCGGCTACGACCGTTCCGTGCCCCGGCGTCGAGACGATTTCGGTGTGACCGCCGACCGCCCCGAGACGATCCTGCATGCTTTGTAAGCCGAGGCCCTTGGCGCGCGGGTTGGGTCGAATCCGGGGCCGGTGTCGCGCACTTCCAGGTGTAGGTCTTGCGCGCTGGTAAACAGTCTGATCGAGGTATGTGCGAGCGGACCCGCGTGCTTCAATGCGTTCTGGACCGCCTCCACGCAGCAGTAGTAGAACGCCGCCTCTATCTCCGGAGAGAATCGCTGCTTCGATGCCGTCACGGTGATGCGGTCGGGCACGCGTCGGGCCATGGCGAGCAGCGCACCGGCGAGGCCCCTGTCGGCGAGCTCGATCGGATACAGGCCATGCGCGAGATCTCGGAGCCCGGCGATCCCCGCCTCGAGTTCCGCCCCGATCGCCTTGAGCTGTTTCCTCAGGTCTCGATTGTCACCCGCCAGCTCGTCCGCTAACGACAGCTTGATCAGGGCCGCAGGAGTCGTTGCTGCGCCCCGTCGTGGAGGTCACGCTCGAGCTTCTGTCGTTCTTGGTCGCTGACCTTGGCGAGCCAGCGGATGCTCGACGGCCGCATTGGGAACTACATCCGCGACGCGCAAAGTGATCCCGGCGTCACCGACCTGGTCATGGCGCGCCGGCTCGATGTCGGAGCGTGGCTCGGGGTCCCGATTGACGTCTCTAGGACCCGGCTCTACGTCCTGTGCTGCCCGGCCCGTGAATCGCGTCCCAGCATCGGTCAACGCGAGGTGAGCTTGCTTAGGGGACTCGCCGAGTCGGTGCGCGCCGAACTGCAGACCATCCAGTGACTCGGACTTAGCTTTGCGTCGTTCGACCTTGGTGATCGGACGCTGAAGACGGCCTCAGGACGGTCGGCCGCGCGGTCTGGGTCGATAGCGCCGACGCAACGACCATTCGCGGTGCGACGGCATCGATCGATCGTGTGGTCAGGTGCGCACCTTCCCGTCCGCGAGCACTAACAGCGTGCGCGTCCCGGGGTTGGCCGGTGCCGAGAGCACGCCGTCGAGGACCGTGCACAGGGTCACCTCGTAGCGGCCTTCGCGTAACAGGCGTCCGTGGACCCGCAGATCCCAGTGAATCTGCGAGCGCCCGCCGGGATGGGAGCCTAGGCGCACCAGCCCCACGAGCACGAGCCCGTTTCGGCGTGCGACTCGGAGGACCTGCAGCACCAGCGTCCCGGGCTTGCGCAGCACGGTCGTCATCGTCGCTCCGTTCACCTCCAGCCCGTGCACGCGCAGAGCGAAGGATTGAGGCCCGGGGACAAACTGGTAGGCGCCGATGTCGCACGGCGTGCCCGGCACATCGGGGCGTGTGACGCCACGCTGATCGGTCGCGGGACAGAACCGAGCGGGGATCTTGTCGATCGCCGCGCTGCCGGGCTGCAAGCGCATCGTCTGCGTCGGGCCGCCGTTGACTGCCAGCGCCGCCAGCTTTGGATCTCCGGTGCTGAAGCCAAACAGGTCACAGGCGTCCGGCACCACCCCGCCCGCATGCGGCGGCGAGAAGACCAGGTTGTGAGCGCCATTGGTGATCGTGCCGCGGCAGTCACCGCCGGTCTGATTCTCGTACAGGATGGTGTTCTTGAGCGTCGGCGACGAGGCAGTGGCGTCGATCCCGCCACCCTGCCCGTTGGAGCCGTTGGTGCCGGCCGGAAAACTGCCGGAGGCCGATCCGCCGCTCCCCCCCGTGCCAGCCGAGTTTGCGGCGATCGTCAGGTTGACCAGCCGGGTCGAGGTCACCAGATTCAGCAGCCCACCGCCGTAGCCGCCGTTCCCGCCGTTGCCGCCGTGGCCGTCGGCGAAGATGTCACTGGCCGCACTTCCGGGGTTTCCCGCGTTCGCGCCGTCACCGGCGATGTTCCCCTCGATCGTGTCGTTCGTGGCCTGAAGCGACTCGGTCGCCAGGATCGAGCCCGCGCTCGCGATCCCCGCGCCGTTCCCGCCCGAGCCGCCGTCGCCGCCGTTACCGCCGTCTCCCTGAGTCGCGCCGTTCTGGCCCGGCGTGCCGGCGCCTCCAGCGCCACTGGTGTTCGCGGTGATCGTGCTCGTGTCGATCGTCGCCTGCCCGAGCTCGTTGGCGATCCCGCCACCACCGCCGCCGTTACCGCCGCTGTTGCCCGAACCGCCATTGCCCGACTGCGAGTTCGCGGTGCTGCCCATCGTGGCTGCGCCGGCGGCGCCGCCGTTGCCCGCGCTGTTGCCGCTGATCGTGGTACCGGTCAGCGTCAGCGTGCCGGTGGACGCGATCCCGCCGCCGCCGCCGCCGTCACCGCCCAGACCACCGCTACCCCCAAGCGGACCGCCCTCGCCGCCAGTGCCCCCATCGCCAGCGTGGCTATCGGTGACAGCGGTGTCGGTCAGGGCCAACTTTCCTTGGTTGAGAATCGCGCCGCCGTCCGCCCCGGGATTGCCCGGGCCACCCTCGCTGCCCTCATCAACGCCGGCGCTGCCATCGGTGCCGTCCTGCGCGTGGCCATTCGTAATCGTCAGGTCCTTCAGCTTCACGCTTGCGCCGGGCATGATCTCCAGCGCGCGATCGCCGAGCTTGCAGGCATCGATCACCGTATGGCCCGGGCCGGCCCCTTCGATCGTCAGATTGTGCACCGTCCCTGACACCGACAACTCGCCCCAGCTGTTATCGGTCGGCCGCGGCTCAGACGTCGAGATGCAACCGTGTGGCGCGCCACCAAGAAATAGGAAGAACTGGAGCGTCAACGGATACGTCTTCTTGCCGAGCACGATCGTGTTGCCGCCGCTGGCGGCCGTGCCGCAGTCGCCATCGCCGTTCCCGTCGACGGTGGCGATCGCCTCGCGCAGCGAGCACCCCGCGCCCCGGGTCAGCTCGTCCTTCGTGGTGTTGACCGTGATCGTCGCCGCGCCGGCGGGCGCTGCTGCGAGCAGGCCCACGAGGATCATCGCGCCAAATACGGTTCTCGCCCCCATGCGCGAGAGATCCTACGCCCACCTCCGCCTGCTTTGCAGTGGCGAGCAAAAGCCGACTGGCCGACCGGACGAGGACCAATAGCGACGCGGAATCGCGCCGAGGCTGCCCGCTCGCAAGGGCTAAGCACCAGCAGCAACGGCCGTCGTATCTCAGCGTGTTCGTTTGACGTTCTTGGGTTCGCGCTCGCTAGCCGCCGCTGCGGCTGGCGAGGCGGCGCTCAGACCGTTCGCTGATCCATCGGCATCTGCGATGCCGGCCCGCTATCCGAGCGACGCGGGGAGCGGCCCTCGACGGATCGTGGCAACCTCGCCGCGGGCGAACAAAAGTCTGCTCACCCCCCTGGATTTGCGGGGGTGCGTGCGTGAGGGCCCGCTGAGCGACACAAATTCTGAGACCCCCCATGATTTGGGCTGGGTGAGTGAAATGTGGTTCGCCCTCGCGCTGGTCGATGAGCACAGCCGCTCGTGGCGCGATGCCGCCGACCGGCTCGAGCGCCGCCCACACCTCGTCCGGTACCCACCGCGCCGTGACATCCCCCGCACCGGGCAGCAGCGCGTGCTCAGCCACGATCGCCTCGCGCTCGGCCACGGGCGCGTACAGCTCTCCAGTCTGGGCCTCGCCGACCAGCCCGACGAGGTCGGCCGCCGAGACACCCGTCGGCAGAACGCCCGGTTGATCCCGCAGCCGCGACAGCTCCGACGGATGCGCCTCGAACACCTCGCGCCAGGCTCGATCCCGCAGTGCCTCCGCGTGCTCGGCGAGCGGATGCTCTCGCAACTCTGTGCAGTCTGCGCACATTCTGCGCACACCGCGCTCGCAAACCGCAGCTCAGATGGGCTCCAAACGCACAGCGCCGATCGACATCTCTATCCCGGCGTCCCCTCGCGCTCTCTTCTTCGGGCGAGGTGCTGCAGCTGCCGTTCGTGCACGCCGGGCAGCCAATCCTTGCCGTACGTGGCCGATGGGCCGACCCGCGGGTCGCTGAGAACATCGGCGTCACGCAAGGCGTGCACGTACGCGCGATCCTGGTCGATCCGTGCGTGTACCTGACCGGCTCCGCCGATGGACCCGTGGCCGGGGACGAAGACATCGACGTCGCCCGCCACGCCCTCGAGCAGCCGCAGCGCGGCGAGGTAGTCCTCGATCGGGTCCACGGTGTCGTTCAGGTCGAGCATCGGAATCAAGACATCAGAAAGCATGTCGCCGGCGACGAGAACCCCGCGTTCCTCGATCAACAGCGCCGCATGGCCCGGGGCATGCGCCTGATGCTCGATGATCCGGACTCGAGGGCCGTCCCAAGGAATCTGCGCCATCTCGGCGGGCAGGCCGGTAATGAGGCCGAGCAGGTCCAGCGGTACCTGCGCGACGATGTCCGGCGGTATCAGCGCAGCGACGCGGGCCTTCGCACCCGCGTCCGACAGCCGATCTCGGACAGTGGCCGCGGAGCGCGCCGTGCCGTAACGGGGCGCCGCGCCGAGCCGGGCGTGCCAGAGCAGGTGATCCCAATGCGGATGCGTCGAGAAGCCTGCCACAACGGGCTGGCCCAACTCGCGAAGGTCGTTCGCGAGGCAGGCCATTTCGTGGCCCTGCACCCCGGGGTCGATGAGCAACACGCCGGCCCGGCCTGGCACGACAACGGCGTTGCTCTGGAGGAACTCGCTCTCGTGGACCAGCACACCGTCCGCCACCTGTCTCAGCATGGGGCCCCTTCCGCTTGTCGTTTGCAACCGCGGATCGTCCGTCGATCTTCGCGGGTTCGACTCTAGGGCGGCCCGCTCTGCGTCGATGAGTGGGGTGATGCGCGTTTTGACCTTCCTCGGCGGCCGCGGACCGGACACCTCGGCTGTTCGTGAGGCTGAGCGGCGATGACCGCCGCGGAGCGCTTGATGGGTGATTACAGGCTGTGGATGCAGTCGGTCTTGGACCACGCGCCGATGTCCGTGCTGCTGGCCGACCGCGACGGGCGCTACGTGGTGGCCAACCGCGCATCTGCCGAGCAGATCGGGCGGCCGGTGGAGGAGATCCTCGGCCACGTCCCGGCCGATCTGTTTGAGCCATCGATCGCCTCGGAGATCGAGCGCGCCCAGCGGCGGATCCTGGACGGCGGGGACCCGATGACAGTCGAGGTGACTCGCGCCCACCCCCAACGATCCCCCGGGGACCCGCGCGACTATCTGATCACGCGGTACCCGGTGCTCGACGGCGACGGGAGGATCTCCGGGGTCGGCACACTGTCGCTTGACATCACCGAACGCCGGCGGGCGGAAGCGAATGCGGCCCGGATGGCCGAGATCATCACGTCCACCGACGCCGCCGTCGTCGGAATGACGACCGACGGGCATATCCTGACCTGGAATCCGGCGGCCGAGCGGCTCTACGGCTACACGGCCGAGGAGGCCGTCGGACGCCAGGCGTTTTTTCTTGTTCCCCCCGACCACCTGGGCGAGGTCAAGACCCAGCGCACCCAGATCAACGGCGGCGGCGGGGTCGGGGAGATCGAGACCGTCCGCCGGCGCAAGGACGGCACCGAGGTCGATGTCGCGATCGCAATGTCCCCCCTGCTCGACGACGCTGGTGAGGTGATCGGCGCCTCGACGATCGCGCGGGACATTACCGTCCAGAAGGCGATGCGCGAGGAGTTGCGCGCCTCGGAGGAGCGCTTGCGGGCCACGATCGATGACGCCCCGATCGGGATTGCGTTGCTCACTCCCGACGGCCGGCCGCTGCGCGTCAACCGGGCACTGGGCGAGATGCTCGGTTACGCGCAGAGCGAATTGCTGGCCCGCCGCCGGGAGATCACGCATCCCGACGATGTCGGGCTCGAGGCGGAGCAGACTCGGCGGATGCTTGCCGGCGAGATCCCGAGCTACAGCCTTGAGAAGCGCTACCTCCGCGCCGACGGCTCGATCCTGTTCGCCCAAGTGTCCGCGTCGCTCGCCCGCCACGGCGACGGCCGGCCGATGCATCTGATCTTTCACATCCAAGACATCGGCCGGCTCAAACAGCACGAGGCGCGCCTGCGGATACAGGCGCGCGAGCAGGAGGCCCTGACCGAGGTCGCCACGCTGGTGGCGAGCGAGCCGAGTCCCCGCGCCGTCTTCGCTGTCGCGGCCGAGCGCATCGCCGGGTTGCTCGATGCGGACTACGGGATCGTCGTCCGGCTCGAGCACGAAGTGACCGCTCGGATCGTCGGTGCTTGGTCAGCCGACCACATCCCGACCCCCGAGCTCGGCGTCACACTTCCGCTCGACGGTTGCACCGCGACGGCGACCGCGCTGCGTACCGGGCGCACCGCGCTGCTCGCCGGCGACGCGCTCGACGCGGGCGCCGAGGTTCAGGCGCAGCGCGGGCTGTCGGAGCCGATCAAGGTCAACGGCCAGCTGTGGGGCGCGGTCAGCGTGGGCTGGGAGCGCGAGTCGGCCCCCGATCCCGACGAGGCCGATCGCCTCGCGCGGTTCGCGCACCTGGCGAGTCTGGCGGTGACGGGTGCCGAAGCGCGAGAGCAGCTCTCGAAGCTTGCCTCGACCGATCACCTGACCGGCCTGCTCAACCGGCGCGCCTTCTCCGACCGCCTGGAGCACGATGTCGCCCGGGCGCGACGCCACGGCCGTCCGATGAGCCTGGCGGTGTTCGACCTCGACCACTTCAAGCTGGTCAACGACACCTATGGCCACCCGATGGGCGACCGTGTCCTCGCCGAGTTCGCCGGCCGGTTGATGAACGAGCGACGCGACGGTGACATCATCGCGCGCGTCGGCGGCGAGGAGTTCGCCTGGATCATGCCCGACGCCGACGTCGCCGGCGCGGAACTCTGTGCCGAGCGGGCGCGCCGGGCGATCGCCGACACCGCCTTCCCCGGGGTCGGCAACCTCACCACCTCGATCGGCGTCTGCGCCCTCGACGACGCCGACAACGGCCAACAGCTGTTCCGCCAGGCCGACCTCGCGCTGTACTGGGCCAAGTCCGGTGGCCGCAACGCCGTCATGCGCTACAGCCCGGAGGACGTGAAGAGGCAATCGGTGATGGCTGGGCCCTCAACGCCGGAAATCGAGCTCCCGGTGTTCGTCGCGTCTCACGCGGCGGCCGAGGAGGCGCGATTGGCGCGGCGACGATCGCGACCTGCGGCGGTTGCCAGTCCAGCCTCGCCTGCGGCACAACCGCATTGACGGTATGCTCGCACTGAACGCTGCGGAATCGCCACCGCACTCAGGGAGCACGGCATGGAACGGATTGTCCGCCGCGGCTTCGAGTACTGACTGGTGCGAGATCGACGGTGTGCTTCTTCATCGACCGGGGTTCCTCTCTCCGAGCTTTCGCCCAGTGAGCTTTGATCAGCTATGACAAGCTATAGGCTAGTATGGGATTCCTGTCCGTCAGTGCTGCAGCTCGCGTATCCCGAACCGGCTCGCGCCTAGCAGCCATGCCGCGTATCCGCATCCTGTTCATGATCGACTACCTCGTCGATAGTGGTGGTGCGGAACGGTTCGCGCTCGGCCTGGCGACCAGCCTGCCTCGCGATCGCTTCGAGCTGTGGATGTGCTCCACCCGGTCGGTCGAGCCGGAGACCGCCGCAGCGCTGGCCCAAGCCGGCATCAAGCAGCTGCACCTCGGCCGCCGGTCCCGGTGGGACGTACACCGGTTCGCCAAGCTGGTCGCGCTGGTGCGCCGGGAGCGCTTCGACATCATCCATTCCCACATGTTCGGGTCCAACGTGTGGGGCTCGTTGATCGGCCGCCTGTGCGGAGTACCGGTGATCATCGCGCACGAACACACGTGGTCATATGTCGGGCATCCGCTGCGAAAGTTGATCGACGGCCACCTGATCGGTCGGCTGGCCACCCGTTTTGTCGCGGTGTCCTCGTTCGACGCGGAGCGAATGGTCTCGATCGAGGGTGTGCCGGTGGAGAAGGTCGTCACGATCCCGCCGGGCTACGTGCAGCGGCCCCGATCGCCGGACAGCGACCTACGCGGGGAGCTGGGCATCGACAGCTCGACGCCGCTGATCGCGGTGGTGGCGGAGCTGCGCCCCCAGAAGGCACTCTCGGTGCTGCTCGAGGCATTTGCGCTCGTGGTCGAACTGGTGTCCGATGCCCATCTGGTGATCGCCGGAGATGGTGAGTGCCTGAGCGAATTGCGGGAGCAGGCAGTTGCGCTCGGCCGCCAGGACCGCGTCCATTTCCTCGGGCGTCGGAACGATGTCGATTCCATCCTGGGGGCGTCGGACGTCGCGGCAATGTCCTCTGACTACGAGGGCACTCCATTGGTGGCCTACGAATGCATCGCCAACCACATCCCCCTCGTGGCCACCGCCGTGGGCGGGCTGCCCGACATCATCGACGACGGTCGCACCGGTGTCCTGGTGCCGCCGCGCGACCCGCGCGCCCTCGCCAACGCACTGGTCGGGTTGCTCCTCGATCCGGGTCGTCGTGACCGCATGGCTGACGCCGCGGCCGAACGGCTTGATGAGTTCACCATCGACGCCGTGGCGCGCCGATTTGCGGCGCTGTACACGATGCTGTTGGCCGAAGCTGCAGTGCGCTCAGGCGTCCCGGTCAGCGCCTAAGCTCACCGGTCTCACGTCGGAGCGGGCGGTCGGGAGCGTCACCGGCGCACCCCGTAGGCACGTTTGGGTAGGCTTAGCAGTCCCTTAGGGTGGGGCCCTTACTGTGCGACTAATCCGAAATTGCTGGAGGCGAACCGTCCGCGGTCGCCCCGTGAACGCGGTGCTGGCGAGCTGCCTCGCCGGCACGTTGGTCGTTCTATCGATCCTGCTCGGCACGAGCGCGGCGCACTCGACTCGGGCTACCGGCCGAGCCGGGAGCGCGGACAGGGCTTCTGCTGCGGCCCACCCGGCTGCGTCCGTGCCCGCTGATGACGTGATCTCTGAGGGGGCCTTTTCCTGCGGTTGCATCAGCCGGAATCTGTTCCCAAACCAGTCGTTTACTCCAGGTGCCGTCTCGGTGGTGCCTGATCCGCACGGCAGCGGCCAGGAGGTGCTGAAGTTCGCGGTGGCGAACAGCGACCGGCCGTATCCCGGCGCGACCAATCCGCGTGCGGACATCGAGACGCCGGGCCTGTTCGTGCCAGGTGATGACGACTACATTGCGATCCCCGTGCTCGTGCCCCCGAGTACTCCACCGATCAACACCAACGGTGCTTGGTTCAACCTCGCCGAGATCTACGGATCACCATGGGGCGGCAGTCCGGCCGTGAGCCTCGGCCTCAGCGACTATCGCGAGCACCGCCGCAACCATTTCATGATGAACCAGGACGCCCACCACAATTATCACCGGGCGTGGACCGGGCCGGAGGCGACCGACGATTCGTGGCACACGATCATCTTCCACGTTAACTTCGAGACCAACGACACCGGCTTCGTCCAAATCTACTTCGACGGTCAGTTGCAGAAGTTCACCGACGGCTCAACCGTCCTGCACGAGGCCACCCTCGATCCGGGCATCACGTGGGACGGCAGCCCCAACTACCTGGACCTCCAGTCCTACCGGTCCGCCGGGTCCTTCCCGGGCACCATCACGACCTACATGGGTGCTCCGAGCATCGGCCCGACGCTGGCGTCGGTGCAGTAACGATCGTCCCGCGGTTGGATGCCACCCCTGAGCGTACGGATCGGGATCGCCCCGAACCCGTTCGAGTCCGGACCAGTGTCCGCGTCCGGGTTCTGGGACACGATTGCCCTGATGGAGGAGTTGGGGTATGACTCGATCTGGCTCAGCGACTCGGCCGGGCTGGGTGGGCTGGCGCCGCTCCCGGCCCTGGCCGCCATCGCTGCGCGCACCGAGCGGCTGAAGCTGGGGACCAGCGTCCTGGTCCTGCCACCTCGCAATCCGGTCCTTCTGGCCCGTGAGCTGGCCACCATCGACGTCATCTCTGGCGGGCGACTGCTTCCGGCCGGGGGACTGGGCATCGGCCTGCCCACCGAATTGGAAGCGATGGGCGTGGCCGCGCAGGAGCGGGTGGCTCGCCTGGAGGAGTCGGTGGCGCTGATCAAAGCGCTATGGAGCGGCGAACCGGTCACCCACCACGGCCGGTTCTGGTCGGTGACCGAGTTGCAGCTCACTCCCCGGCCGACCAAGCGCAAGCTCGAGTTCTGGCTCGGCGGGCGTGCGCCGGGCGCCTTGCGGCGCATCGGCCGGATCGCCGACGGCTGGCTGGCTTCGTTCGTGGGCCCGGACGAGTTCGCCGAGATGGTCGAGGTGATTCAGGCCTCGGCGGTTCAGGCGGGCCGTGGCATCGACGCCGATCACTATGGAGCCACCATCTTTGCCACCCCCAGCCAGACCGAATTGCCGGCGGGCGTGATCGAGCGACTGGCCCAACCAGGCCGGCTGGCCCAGAGCGATCACGTGGCAGTCGGCACCGCGGAAGTCCGCGAATTGGTGCGCCGGTTTCGCGATGCGGGGGCATCGAAGTTCGTTGTCGTCCCCATCGCACAGGACTTCAACCGCTGGTTGCGAGAACTGCACGCCGAGGCGGTTGCGCCGATCGAGTCGGGCGGCTAGCCGGGTCCCGCGCCTGGCCGTGGTGCTCAAGAACTCCTGAGCTCAGGAGACGAGCTGGTTCTGACGCGCATAACCCACGAGCTCGGCTCGCGTCGTACGGCCGGTCTTCTGCTGAATATGGGCCCGATGCGACTCGACCGTCCGCACGCTCAGATAGAGCGTTGCGGCGATCTCGGCGTTGGTGTGACCGAGCGCGATCAGCCTCAGAACTTCCAGCTCGCGCGGCGACAGATCGTCCGGGGCAGTGGCCGGGCCGCGCTGGTCGGCGGCCAGTCGAGCGCTGAGGCGCGGATTCAGATACGTCCGTCCCTCGGCGGCAGACCGGACGGCTTGCACGAGCTCGGCGTCGGCGGCATCCTTGAGCACGTAGCCCAGTGCACCAGCGCGCAGCGCCTCGCGCGCAAACGCCAGATCGTCCTGCATCGTCAGCACGACGATCTCGGTACCCGGTGAGTCCCGACGCAGATGCGGGATCGCGGACAGGCTCGACTCTCCGGACATGTTGATGTCGAGGATCAACACGCGCGGCCCGTGCTCGAGCACCTGCTGCCGCGCCACGGTGACATCGCCCGCCTCGCCGAGGACCTCGAACCCGTCCTCCGCGTCGAGCAGCATGCGCAGGCCGGAGCGCACGACCTGGTGGTCGTCGGCGAGCACGATCGTGACCGAGGTGCAAGCGGCGGCGTCGGGGCCGATCGGCGGTGAGCTACCCGAGTCCTCGGCTGAGACGCTCGAAAACGCCGAGGTCGACATACCGACACGATAGTGAACACCGGCCGGCCCAGCATCGGGCACGCCTACGTTGGCCGATCCGTATTGGCTACTGATCTTGCGCGCTCAGGCGTCGGCTGGCGACTGAGCGGTGGATGGGAGTCCGGCGGTGGCCAAGCGCTGGTTCTTGTAGCGCTCATCGTCAGTCACATCGGGCCCGAACCACGGCGGGGCATCGAACGCATCGGCCTGCGCTCGGGTCGGAAACTCGACCTCCGCCACCACCAGACCCTCGAGCCCGCCACCGTAGACATCGAGTTCGATCACCAGGTGTTGGCCGGCGCTGATCTCATAGCGCGTCTTTTCGATCCGCCGGCCCTCGGTGAGCGGCCACAAGGCTCGGAACTGTGCGTCGCTGATCTCGACCTCGGCCTCGCGGCGTACCAGCCCGTGGCCACGCTTGCCGGTCAAGTACGTGCGGTCCGCGCGCCGGCGCAGCCGCACCTCCGAACCATCGGAATCGATCGCCAGATACCCCTGATGAATCGCGCTGGCGGGATGGCGGTGCAGGGCGGGCGGAACCTCCCAGACCAGGAATTTACGCTCCACCTCCATCGTTAGCGGCGGTGCTGGGCGCGTTCGGCGACGACCTCCGGCGAGGGAACGATGATCACGGTCCGATCGGCGTGTTGCAGGACAGCGTGAGAGACGCTCCCCAGCCACACTGACTTGATGCCCGTGAGGCCTCGGCTGCCCAAGACGATCGCGGCGGCGCCCACGGCATCGGCCTGATCGAGGATCGTCTCCCAGATCGTCGCTCCGCGCTGCACGACGCGTGGCTGAGCGCTCAGGCCGGCGGCCTGGGCACGGTCGACGCCTCCTTGCGCCCGGGTCTGCGCGGACTGCTCGCTCTCGGCGTCGATCTGCTCGAAATTCATCGCTGCGGCGCCAAACCCGCCGCCGGTCCGCGCCAACACTTCGGCAAAGCCCTCCCACACCGTCAGCACCGTCGCCTCCTCCCCGCCCAACAGCTCACCGGCGCGATCGACCGCAGACTGTGCATCGTCCGACCCGTCGTAACAGACCAGGATCACGTCGTCTTTCCTTCCCTTGGCTGGTTATCAAGACTCGAGCAACCCGTGCTCGCGCGCGTAGGCCACCAGTTCGGCACGGGTGCTCGCGCCGGCCTTCTGCTGGATGTGCGCGCGGTGAGACTCGACCGTGCGCACGCTGAGAAACAGCTTGTGGGCGATCTCGGTGTTCGTGTATCCGAGCGCCACCAGCGTCAACACCTCGCCTTCGCGCTCGCTGAGGCTGTCCGGCAGCGCCGCCGCAGCCTCAGGCTCGGCGGCAATCAGGGCACCCAGCTGGGGATTGAGATATCGGATCCCCGCGGCGGCGGCGTTGACCGCTTGCACCAGCTCGGTGTCGGCGGCCTCCTTGAGCACGAAGCCGAGCGCCCCAGCGCGCATCGCCGCCCGCGCGAACCTCGGCTCGTCCTCCATCGTCAGCATCACGATCGCGGTGGCCGGCGATGCCTCCTGGAGACTGGGGAACGCGGCCAGGCTCGGCCCCCCCGGCATGCTGAGGTCGAGCACGAGCACATCTGGTTTATAGGCGCGAACCTTCCGCACCGTCTCTGCGACGTCGCCGGCCTCGGCGACGACCGCAAGACCCGGCTCGGCGTCCAGCAGCATGCGCAGGCCACTGCGGACGATCGTGTGATCGTCCGCCAGCACGATCGTGGTCGCCGCTGTGGTGTCGCTGGTTCGCTCGGGCATGGCGGTCACGCTACCGCGTTCACACGCTGGTCATGTCTCGATCACGATGATCACGGTACGCTGCCAACGTGGCTGATGTCTGAGCAGCTGGTCCTGATCGACGCATACTGGAGGGCCGCCAACTACCTCTCGGTGGGTCAGATCTACCTCCTCGCCAATCCGCTGCTGCGCGAGCCGCTGGCACCCGAGCATGTCAAGCCTCGCCTGCTCGGGCACTGGGGCACGACTCCGGGGCTGAACTTCATCTACGCCCATCTCAATCGCGTCATCCGCGAGCGCGACCTCAACGTCATCTATGTCACCGGCCCAGGACACGGGGGACCGGGGATCGTGGCCAACACGTATCTCGAGGGCACCTACACCGAGGTGTATCCGACCATCGGCCACGACGAAGAGGGCTTGCGCCGCCTGTTTCGCCAGTTCTCGTTTCCGGGCGGCATCCCGAGTCACGTCGCGCCGGAAACTCCCGGCTCGATCAACGAGGGCGGTGAGCTCGGCTACAGCCTCGTGCACGCCTACGGGGCCGCATTTGACAACCCCGACCTGCTCGTGGCCTGCGTGATCGGGGACGGCGAGGCGGAGACCGGACCGCTGGCCACGAGTTGGCACTCGAACAAGTTCCTCAATCCGGCGCGCGACGGGGCGGTGCTGCCGATCCTGCATCTGAACGGCTACAAGATCGCCAACCCCACCGTGCTGGCCCGTATACCCCACGAGGAGTTGCGATCGCTGCTGGAGGGGTACGGCTATGCGCCGCGGTTCGTCGAGGGCTCCGAGCCGAAGGCCATGCACGAGCTGATGGCGCACACGCTCGATCAGGTGGCGGCCGAAATCGCCGAGATCCAGCGCCGGGCGCGCGAGGAGGGCGACGTCGAGCGTCCGCGCTGGCCGATGATCGTGTTGCGCACGCCCAAGGGCTGGACCGGGCCCAAGATAGTGGACGGGCTGCCCGCCGAGGGGTCCTTCCGCTCACACCAGGTGCCGCTCGCCGCCGTGCGCACGAATCCTGAGCACCTGGCGCAACTCGAGTCATGGATGCGCTCCTATCAGCCGGAGCTGCTGTTCGATGAGCAGGGAGCGCTGCGATCGGACCTGGCCGCACTGGCCCCGACTGGCGAGCGGCGGATGGGCGCGAACCCACACGCCAACGGTGGCCTGCTGCTGCGCGCGCTCGAGCTGCCGGACTTTCGCCGCTACGCCGTCGAGGTCCCCTCCCCCGCCGCGACGACGAGCGAGGCCACGCGCGTGCTGGGCGGCTTCCTGCGCGACGTGATCCGCGCCAACCCCGACCGGTTCCGGATCATGGGTCCCGACGAGACGGCGTCGAACCGGCTCTCAGACGTGTTCGAGGTCACCAACCGCGCCTGGGATGCCGAGACGTTCGAGAGCGACGATCACCTGGCGCCCGACGGGCGGGTGATGGAGGTCCTGAGCGAGCACCTGTGCCAAGGCTGGCTGGAGGGCTACCTGCTGACCGGCCGCCACGGCCTGTTCAACTGCTACGAGGCCTTCATCCACATCATCGACGCGATGTTCAACCAGCACGCCAAATGGCTGAAGGTGACGCGCGAGATCCCCTGGCGGCGGCCGATCGCGTCGCTGAACTACCTGCTCTCCTCGCACGTGTGGCGTCAGGACCACAATGGCTTCTCCCACCAGGACCCGGGCTTCATCGACCATGTGGTCAACAAGCGGGCGGAGATCGTCCGCGTCTACCTCCCCCCCGACGCCAACTGCCTGCTGTCGGTCGGGGACCACTGCCTGCGCTCGCGCGATTACGTGAACGTGATCGTCGCCGGCAAGCAGCCCGCGCTCGACTATCTGACCATGGAGGAGGCGGTGGCCCACTGCACCCGGGGGATCGGCATCTGGGAGTGGGCGTCCAGCGACGCCGGGCAGGAGCCCGACGTCGTGCTGGCCTGTGCCGGAGACGTGCCGACGCTGGAGACCGTGGCCGCCGCCGCGCTGTTGCGCGAACACCTCCCTGAGCTGCGCGTGCGGGTGGTCAATGTCGTGGACCTGATGCGCTTGGAGCCCGACACCGAGCACCCCCACGGGCTGCCGGACCGCGACTTCGACGCCCTGTTCACCAGCACCCGGCCGGTGATCTTCGCCTATCACGGCTACCCCGGGGTGATCCACCGCCTCACCTATAGCCGAACCAACCACAGCAACATCCACGTGCGCGGATACAAGGAAGAGGGCACCACGACGACGCCGTTCGACATGGTGATGCTCAACGACCTCGACCGCTATCACCTCGTGATGGATGTGATCGATCGGGTGCCTACGCTCGGCGAGCGGGCCGCCGGCCTGCGCCAGGACATGTCCGACCGGCGCCTGCGCGCCCGGGCCTACACCCGTGAGTTCGGCGATGACCCGAGTGAGGTCCGCGATTGGACCTGGCCCGGATCCCCGCTGGCGTCCGCGGGCCCTGCGGCTGCCGCGAGTTGAGCCGCCACCGTGCGGATCCTGGTCGTCAACGCCGGGTCCAGCAGCGTCAAGTTGAGCTTGCTCGGCGATCATGACGAGACCCTGGCCGAGCGAGACCTCGACGTCCCGCGGGCGCAGCTGGACCCGGCCCAGCTGAACGAAGCCCTGAACGCGGGACTCGGCGACGCTGATCTGGTTGGCCACCGAATCGTCCACGGCGGTCAGCGCTTCAGCGCCGCCGTGCTCGTCACCGGCGCGGTCGAGGACGAGCTGCGCGCGCTGACCGAACTCGCGCCGCTGCACCAGCCCAGGTCGCTGGCGGCGCTGGACGCGGTGTCGGCCGCGCTGCCGGACCTGCCAGCTGTCGCGTGCTTTGACACGGCGTTTCACGCCACGCTGCCGTTGGCCGCCGCCACGTACGCGATCCCGGCCGCCTGGCGCGAGCGGTGGGGCCTGCGGCGCTATGGCTTCCATGGCCTCTCGCATGGCTGGGTGGCGTCGCGCGCGCCAGAGCTGCTGGAGCGACCGGCCGAGGGGCTGCGGATCGTCAGCGCTCACCTCGGCGCCGGGGCGTCCCTGTGTGCGATCCGGGACGGCCGATCAGTCGACACCACAATGGGCTTCACTCCCCTGGAGGGCTTGGTGATGGCCACGCGGTGCGGCAGCGTCGACCCGGGGCTGCTGCTGTGGCTGCTCAGCCAAGATGCCGTCAGCGAGGCCGACCTGGCCGACGCGCTCGAGCACGAATCAGGCCTGCTCGGATTGGCCGGCAGCGCCGACATGCGCGAGATCGTCGATCGGTTTCACGGCGGAGATCCGAGCGCTACGCTCGCCCTCGACGTCTACCTGCACCGGCTGCGCGCCGGGATCGCCGCGATGGCGGCCGCGCTCGGTGGACTCGACGTGCTCGTGTTCACCGGCGGCGTCGGCGAGCACGCCGCGGAGGTCCGCGCGCGAGCCGCCGACGGACTGGGGTTCCTCGGCGTCGCCATCGACGATCAGCCCAACCAGGCAGTCCACGGCGACGGCGAGATCGGCTCACCTGCCGCCCACGTGCGCGCGCTCGTCGTGCATGCGCGCGAAGACCTGGAGATCGCTCGTCAGGCCCGACGGCTGGTCGCTGCGAGCGCGTAGTTCCCACCGGCGGCGTGTGGCGGAATGCCGATGGCGGTTGCGCCCGTGGACGCGACTATTCATCGCCTAGGGCCCCCGAGGGCCCCATCCGACTCGTCAGGGGAGAGAAACCGCATGTCTCGCAAGGTGTTCGACGTTCTTACCAGTGCCGGCGGCCTCGTCGTCGTCGTCGTCCTCGTCGTGGCGGGAGGCCTGTTGCTCTGGGGCCACAGCTACGTCAACTCAAACGTCCGCAATCAGCTCGCCGAGCAGCAGATCTACTTCCCGCCGGCGGCGGCCTTTACTCACGCCAAGGCGGGCACCGAGATCACCCCGGCGATGATCCCGTCCGTGTCCCAGTACGCCGGTCAGCAGATGCTCACCGGTGCGCAGGCCGAGGCCTGGGCGGACCATTTCATCGCCATCCACCTCTCGGAGATGCCGTACGGCGGTGTCTACTCGAAGATCAGCGCGGCGGCGATCGCCAGCCCGACCAACACCGCTCTCAAGACGCTGGAACAGACATCGTTCCAGGGCACGACGCTGCGCGGTCTCCTGCTGGAGGCCTACGGGTTCTCGAAGGTCGGCGTGGTCATGCTCTGGGGCGCGATCGCCTCGTTCATCCTGGCCGCTCTCATGCTCCTGCTCGTCAGCTTGGGCTTCGCCCACGCCCGCAGCACCGCAGCCGAAACGAGGCTGCTGGAGTCCAAGCCCAAGGCCCAGGCCACACCGGTGCCGGTAGCGTGACCGAGCTGTTGTCGGTCGGCTGCGCTCTCGCATTCGTCGCCCCGACGCCCACGTTCGGCTCACGCCGGACGTGGGCGTTGGCGTGAGCCCGTCCAGGACCCGCCCGGATCGAATCACGCTGCAGCGGGCCGGGCCCGGCGGGGCAGGACGAGGAGCGGACAATTCACGTGGCGGGCGAGGTAGGTTGAGGTGCTGCCGCTGAACAGGCGTCCGAGCGGCC
>Ga0302181_10001457_pt1 | contig 17618 bp, 18 predicted proteins | sample I_Palsa_E3_3_FD_198786 | JGI IMG/M metagenome (GOLD analysis project Ga0302181, IMG submission 198786) | Peat permafrost microbial communities from Stordalen Mire near Abisko, Sweden - I_Palsa_E3_3 | ecosystem: Environmental > Terrestrial > Soil > Palsa > Peat permafrost | place: Sweden...
TCCCGGCCGTCGATCTTTCCAGCTAGGAACGCCTCCAACAGCGATTGGCCATTTCTCATCTGCCGCAATGCCTTAGTGATGCAGAGGGTACCAGTGTACCTTGGTAATCCCGCGTGTCAAGCCGCGGGAGAAATGCTGCCGCACGGGGCCCGAGTCAGTACATTGGGTACACTGGTACTGTAGTACCAGCTACGGCAGCTCAGAGAAGCGGTGACACATGATCCAGATCAAACGCGTACAAACCGGTGTTCGTATCGAAGAGCGCCTGTTGAAGGTCTTAAAAGGCTTGGCGGAATTAAAGGATCTTTCGCTCGGCGACCTGCTGGAAGGCGTCGTCCTGCACGCGTTCGAAGGTAAATTGCCATTCTCCAAAGAAACCCTCCGACAAATTGCGGAGCTGAGCAAAATCTACGGGATGACGCTGCACGCCAGCGACAGTCATAAGCTGAAAGAGAAGTGAACAACCTGGGGTGGTCGGCGCGCGGAGTCGCGAATGCAGAGCATTAGGGCGGCGGAGCCGTCAGCCATCCGGCGGGCAGCCGGGTCTTCAGCGCGCAATCTGGCCGGCGGCAGTCCGACTTCGGTCTTTCTTACGCGGGTCTTGCGGTGCTTCGGGCGCTCTATTACGGCACGATGGGCGGCCTGCAGGTGCCGGGCGGCAGGCTGATCGCCAGACTCGGCCCTCGCGTGGCGCTTGCGCTGGCGAGCTTCATCGCGGCAGCGGGGTATCTGGTCATGGCTCTGCCGTGGGGATTTCCGGGCCTGTGTGCCGGCCTGATCCTCGCCGGCATCGGATCAAGCGTACAGCACGTAGGGACTCTGGTTCTGTGGCGGACGCGGCGGCGCGAGTAAGTCTCGACTTTTTGAAATTTGGCGCGCCCGACTGGATTCGAACCAGTGACCCCTGCCTTCGGAGGGCAGTACTCTATCCAGCTGAGCTACGGGCGCAACACTGCAACCTGGTGATTCTAGTTGGAATGGCAGCTTGTGGGGAATCGCATGAGCGCCATATGGTGCAGATCGGGCGGTCCTAATCCCGCGATTTGAGAGCCGACATGTTGAGACTGATCGGAACGCCCTTGATTTGCGCCGTGCTGGTGTCGTCCCAAATGCCGAACTCCGGAACGCGAGCGGCTTGCGCGAACCCGGCGGCGACCAGGTACCCACGGAGAAATTCTTCGTTCAATCCAACCAGATGATAGTCGTATTGATCGATGTGACCGCCAAAGATCATGCGCATGACCAGATAGCGTTCGTCCGGGTTTAGCCGCTGTCGATCCACAAAAAGCCGGGCCAGTGTATCCATATCAGGAACGCTGACATGCAACATACCGCCAGGAGCCAGCACGCGATGCCACTCCTTCAGAGTGGCAAGCAGTTCGTCTTTGTAGTCGAAGTGCTCAAGTACGTGGGAAGCGTAGACCTCGGTGAAAGTCCCGGTCTCGAACCGCTCAAGATCGCCTGCGTCCCCGACGTGATCGACATATGGACCCGGATTGGCGTCAATCACTTCCCAGCCCGTCGTGCGGATCTGGCCACCGATATGAAGCCTGCGCGCGGTCATGGGAGCAATCAGTGATGCTTTTCGCTGGCAGCCAGGTCGTTGATCAATTGAAATAGATTCGCTTCGCCGCCGGCCATCGCGAGGTCAGTTTCGTACTTGCCCGCGATCACGAAGGTGGGCACGGCATCGATGCGGTAGCGTCGCACCAGGTCGTCGGCGCGCGCGAGCGCGGTCTGCACGCCGAAGTCGGTATAGGCCTTGGTGAAGTCGGCTTCGCTGACGCCGTTGTCCTTGGCGAATTGCAGCTGTTCGCGCTGGGTCTGCAAGGGATCGCCGGGCGCATACAACGGTTGGTGGTTGACGTGGATTTCAGCGAACACTTTGCCGTGAAGTTCATCGCCCTTGCCCAGACCTTTGAGAGTATAGAAGAGCCGCGCGTGGGCGCGATGCACTTCGGACCAGGTCACCGGGACGCGCACGAACTCGATATAGGGTGGCTTGTTCTTGAGCCAGCTGCCGATGGCCGGATCGAGCGCAAAGCAGTGCGGGCAGCCGTACCAGAAAAATTCGATGACTTCGATTTTGCCGGGCGCCACGCTGGTCGGCTGCGAGGGCGAGACCACTCTGTAGTTGGTGCCCGCGGTCCACTTGCCGCCGGGTAGCTGTCCTTCCGCGGGCAGCACGGCGATGCGTTCGAGCTGCGTTTCCCCGCTATCGGAAGCGGCGGCAACATCCGCGCCTTCCTGCTGCGTGGCGGCCGCGGCAGCGAGGTCGCCGTCGCCTTTGAGCGCGGTGGCGGCCGCAGCTCCGGCTGGGGCCGCAGGCGCAGCAGCTGAGGCGGCAGGTTTCGCGCTGGGCGCGGCGGCCGGTGCCACCGGCGTTTCTCGCGCGCAGGCCGAAAGGCTTGCGATGAGGAGCAGCAGCGGCAGGGAGTGTCTGATCACGCCAGCGAAGCTCTTGTCAGTCAACGCAGGCCCTGGACATAGGACGCGAGGTTGCGCATGTCTTCGGGCGACAGGCGTTGCGCAATGGTCGCCATGATGGCGGCGTTGGGGCCGCCGGCGGTGTCGCCCTTGTCGTTGGTCGAGTAGCGTTTGCCGCCGGCGTAGTCGGTGAGTTCCTTGACCACGTACTGCGAATGCTGGGCGCGCAGTGCCGGGTAGCCGGCGGCCGGGTTGCCGTGACCTGACGGCCCATGGCAGGCCATGCAGGCAGGTATGCCGCGCGCGGGATCGCCGCCGCGATAGAGCTTCTGGCCCGCCTGCCAGTAGGAGGGATCGGCCTCGCCGCCGGTCACGGTCTGCGCGGAAAAGTAGGTGGCGACATCCAGCATGCCCTGGTCGTCGAGGGTCTGGGCCATGCCCATCATGACGCCCTGGCTGTTGATGCGGGTGTTGGCCTTGAACTGCTTGAGCTGGCCGACGATGTAGGCCGCGTTCTGGCTGGCGAGGTTGGGCCACAGTGGGTTGGCACTGTTGCCGGCCGGTCCGTGACAGGCGGTGCAGGTGACGGCTTTGGCGGCGCCGGCACTGGCATCGGCGGATGCAGCGGCCGCCTGGGCCGGTAGTGTGACAGCCAATGGTGCGGCGCCAGCTGCCAGCAGCAGCCATACCCAGCGCATCATCGAGATCATATGCAATCGACTCCGAGTGATTGGCGATTTTTCTTTGCAGAGCAAAGGGATCTGAGAATTGTACACTAGGACCCGATTCGAGAATTCCCGGTGTGAGTCTCTACCCCAACGTCCGTTTCATGATCAGCGCGGCGGCCCCGGCCCAGTTCCCTCCGGATACTGGTGCCGAAGTGGCCATCGCCGGGCGTTCGAACGCCGGCAAGTCGAGTGCCATCAATGCGATGCTGCAGCGGAATAGCCTGGCACGCACCAGCAAGACCCCGGGACGTACGCGGCTGCTGAATTTTTTCGAGGTGGCGCCGCAGGCGCGACTGATCGATCTGCCGGGTTACGGCTATGCCAGCGGTGCGCGTGAGGAGAGGGCGGGTTGGAAGCCACTGATCGAGGCGCTTGCGCCGCGGCAGTCACTGCGGGGATTGCTGGTGGTGGTCGACGCGCGTCGCGGCATCCTTGAAGGCGATGAGCAGCTTCTGAACTGGGCCCACGCCATTGATCGCCCCGTGCACGTGCTGTTTTCCAAGTCCGATCAGCTGTCGCGATCCGCGGGCGCGAAGCTCCTGAAGGACTCGGCGCCGACGCTCAAGGGCCGGGGCACGGCGCAGCTGTTCTCGGCGCATAAGAAAGTCGGATTGGATGAGGCCCGCGCGCGGCTGGACGGGTGGCTGGCCTCAGTGCCGGTTTCCAGCGCGCATGATTAATGCAAAAAGCTCTGCGTGGTTTTGTGTCGCCAGACGCTATGGAAGCTGCCCGAGCGACTGCAGATACGCAGCGACGGCCTGAATGTCGGCCCGCTGCAGCCCGAGCGCCACGCCGTGCATCACTGCAACGTTGCGCATGTTGCTCTGAAAAGAGCCCAGTTGTTTGATGAGATACTCTCGATGCTGGCCTGCGAGCCTGGGAAATGCATCGGTTCCCGCGGCGCCTGGGCCGTGGCAGGGAGCACAGGGCGGCACACCTTGGCCGCTGTCCCCGCTCTGATAGATATCCTTTCCGCGCGCGAGTAGCGCGGGCTCCTCTATGGGTCCGGCTCGCGGGGCCTGCTTGGCGTAGTAGTCCGCGAGCGCGGCCATCATGGCATCGTCAAGCGGCGCGGACATGCCCCACATGTATCCCAGGGCATCCGCGTCGCCGCGCGTCTGCGCTCGGAACGCCTGCAATTGCACGACCAGATAGCTCGCATGCTGGCCGGCCAGCACCGGAAACTTTGGCGAATAGCTATGGCCTTGTGGGCCGTGGCAACTGGCGCACGTGCCGACGGCGACGCGCTCAGCTGCCATTTGGATGGCCTTGTCGGCGTCATCGGCGCCAGCCGAGGACACTGCCAGCAGGAGCAGACAACCCAGACCGATCGCGAGAGGACGCTTCATGTTGGTGTGTGAGGGTTTCAAAAGGCGAGCCACAGAAGCAGATAGGTAGAACCGTTGCCCGAGGCATTGCGGCCGAATCCGTCGTAGTTGGCGCTGCCGCCATTGAATTGGTCATACGTGATGTATTGCAGCGAGAGCTTGGTATTGAGCCACGGCAGGTAGTTGGCTTCGACAATCCAGCCTCTCGTGTCCGGGCTGGCGTTGGCGCTCGTGATTACGCCGGGCGCGGGGCCGGCCGGATACAAGCCGCCGTCAGCACTGCCGGTGGTGGCGAAATGACTGATCGATCCGCCCCATTTGCGCCGGAAATAATAAGTTGCGATCACGCGCGTAGTCGTCAACGTATCGGTTGGATTGGTGACCGTGCCTGCTGCAAAACTCGCGTCCAGGCGCATCGATTCGTGGATGTGCGTGGCGGCAATCGTGAGCAGATGCTGATCGCCGATGTACTGGTACTGAAGGTCTTCGGCAAAGTCCCTGAATTCGTTCGCCGGGCCACTCAGCAGCGCCGGCGCGCCGGTGCTGCCGCCGCCCGGATAAAGCTTGAAGGTGGCCCCATAGAGGCCAACCTCGAGATCGTGGCGCCGCCACTGGTACTCATACGCCACGCGCCCGTATGGAGCTGCACCGCTGATCACGTTTGATACCGTGCCATCGAGCGGCCCGGCCGCCCCCGTGATCGGATTGGTGACGCCCTGCTTCGCCGAGCGATAGGCTCCAAACTCTCCATACAGGGCGTCATTCCACATGACATAGGCACTGATGCCGGCCACATCCTGGGCCAGCGCGCCATCAATTTGAGTCGCGGCCAGGGGCGAGACGACTGCATTGCTGCCGGAGTACGGAAAGCCCCATGCCGGGGTGCTGTTCCAAAGGTCCTGGACCGTTGGATTGTTATTGACGCTGATGCCGTAGATCAGGTTGGTTTCCTGCGGCAACACGATGTTATTGGCGAAGCGCAGATCGGTGTTGTCGATGCCGATCGTGCCGGAATCGTTGGCGTAAGTGAGCTGGATCATCGCACCCAGGTGCGGCGCGACCTTGCCCGCATAAAAAAGACTGAACTGCTGCGGAAACCCGGTGGTGCTTGTCTGCGAGTGACCTTTCCCACCGGTCCCATCCGGCAATGGCGAATTGAGCCAGGTATCCGAAATCTGAATCATCACCGACAGTGGCGGCAGATTCGCCAACGACAGCAACTCCTGCTTGGCCGCATCGATGTCACGCACCTGCTTGAGGTTGTCGAGCGTGTAGGCGTTGGCCTTGAACATGCGCCCGAAATGAGTGAGCTCCGGAAATACGGTGTGGCAGGCCTCGCATGCCATGCCGGTCTGTCGTGCAAAACTGGGGACCGCCTGAGCGATCTGCGGTGCCGCGGCGACACTAAGCAGGAGTTGAAGGATCCATGCTCGGCTGATCCGATTCGTCTGCTGCATACGCCTTCGCCATGGGATTGCGAAAACATTTGAGCATTACGAATGCGCCCCGCTCTGTACGCTACCGCACGGCGCGCACCCTAAAAAAGAAAGCCCCGGTAGTACTGGGGAGTAGTTACCGGGGCCAGTCCAAGCACGGTGCGGGTCTCTACGCACCGGGCTCAACCCGCCTAGGGAGGGAAGCGGGGAGTGCATCGCACTCGTTAGGTAAGAGCGCGCCTGGGCGGCTTTAGTTCACACTCTGTTTGTGAATTATCGTTAATTTAGCCCAGGTGATTCAAAGGCTTGGGCGCGTGATTGTAGATGTTGCCTGTCGCCCCGGCGCTACAGAAACGCCCATACCACGCCGATGGAGGCCATCCCCATGTCGTTGGAGTGCGAAACCTCGTAGCGTTCGTATTCCAGGCGGACGCCGATGTCACCCCAGTTGGTTCCGACCCCGGCGCCGTAAGCCACATTGGCCCCGGTGCGGTGGAACCCGAAGCCCGGGGATTGCGCATCGGTGCGCCATTCGGCCAGTCCGACCTTGCCGTAGACATCGACCAGCGGGATGGGCAGAAAGGCCAGCGCAAAGGCACCCACCGCGTTGGTGTCGGCGTAGTTGATGCCATTGAATGCACGGCCAAAATCGATGTAGCTGACTTCGGCCGCCAGCAGATCGATGGGACGGACCCCGACCGCGAACTTGTAACCGGTCTGGCTGCCGTGGGCGTCGAATATCTGCGAATCGTAGTTCTGCTGCGCAGCGCCGAGCGCCCCGCTTAAGTAGAAGCCGTCATCGGCGGCAAAGAGCGGCGCAACTGCGGCGCTGCCGAGCACGGCGCCGGCCAGTACCACGGCATGACGGGCTGCGAAATAACGGGATGACTGCATGTGACCTTCTCAGGAGTGAGTGCCGGCGCGCGGGCCTGGCGGTGCATTAATGACTCACGCGGGCGGCTTGGGTTCCCGCCGGCCGGGTCGTGTCAGTGCGCCTGGTCCCAGTTCAGCCCGCTGCCGACCTCGACCTTGAGCGGCACGGCCAGCTGTGCGGCATCGGCCATGTGAGCGCGCAGTGCGGCGCTCGCCTGCTCGACGCCGTCCTCGCGCACCTCGAGCACCAGTTCATCGTGCACCTGCATGATCAGGCGCGCCGGTACCGGTGAGGCCTGGCACCAGGCCTCGACGCTGATCATGGCGCGCTTGATGATGTCGGCTGCCGTGCCCTGCATGGGGGCATTGATGGCGCTGCGCTCGGCGTACTGTTGCATGGCGCGATTGCGCGAGTTGATCTCGGGCAGATACAGGCGGCGGCCGAACACGGTCTCGACGAAGCCCTCGCGCCGTGCCTGCTCGCGCGTCGCGTCCATGTAGCGGCGCACGCCCGGATAACGCGCGAAGTAGAGTTCGACGTAGCTTTGCGCCGCGCCGCGCGCGATGCCGAGCTGGCGCGCCAGGCCGAAGGCTGACATGCCGTAGATGAGTCCGAAGTTGATGGCCTTGGCGGAGCGGCGCTGATCGCCGGAGACCGCATCGAGCGCTACACCGAAGACCTCCGAGGCGGTGGCCTGGTGAATGTCGCGGTCTTCGGCAAACGCCCGCAGCAGACCCTCATCGCCCGAGAGGTGCGCCATGATGCGCAACTCGATCTGCGAGTAATCGGCCGCCAGCAGCACGAAGCCCGGATCGGCGATGAAGGCCTGGCGGATGCGCCGGCCTTCGGGACTGCGGATTGGAATGTTCTGCAGGTTCGGATCGTTCGAGGACAGCCGGCCGGTGGCGGCCACCGCCTGGTGATAGCTGGTGTGCACGCGGCCGGTCTTCGCATCGATGCGTTCGGGCAGCTTCTCGGTATAGGTCGAGCGCAGTTTGGCGAGCCCGCGGTATTCGAGGATCAGGCGCGGCAGCGGATGATTCTCGGCCAGCTCTTCGAGTACATCTTCCGCGGTCGAGGGCGCTCCTCCAGGACTCTTGCGCAGCACCGGCAGCTGCAGCTTCTCGAACAGGATCTGCTGCAGCTGCTTGGGCGACTCGAGATTGAATACGGTGCCGGCTTCCGTATGAACCAGCGCCTTGATCTCTTCCATGCGGCTGGCGAGCTCGCCGCTCTGGATGCGTAGCATCTCGCGATCGATGCGCACGCCGCGGCGTTCCATCTGTTGCAGGATGGGCACCAGCGGCTGTTCGATGTCGGTGTAGAGCGCCGCGAGTCCAGGTGTGCGCTCGAGTCGAGGCCACAGCGTACGGTGCAGGCGCAGCGTCACATCCGCGTCCTCGGCGGAATATTCCGCGGCGCGCTCGATGCTGACCTGGTTGAAACCGATCTGCTTGGCGCCCTTGCCGGCCACATCCTCGAAATGAATCGTGTCGATGCCGAGATAGTGTTTCGCGTTCGAGTCCATGTCGTGGCGCGTGGCTGTGCTGTTGAGCACATAGGATTCGAGCATGGTGTCGTAGCGCTGGCCGCGCAGGGCGATGCCGTAGTTTTCGAGCACGTGGATGTCGAATTTCAGATGCTGACCGAGCTTGGCGCGGTCGGGATCTTCGAGCAGCGGCTTGAGCTGTTCGAGTACGCGCGCGCGCTCGAGCTGCGGCGGCACGCCAGCGTAGTCGTGACCCAGCGGCACGTAGGCGGCCACGCCCGGTTCGATGCAGAAGGACAGCCCGACGATCTCGGTGTTCATGTAGTCGAGACTGGTGGTCTCGGTATCGAAAGCGAAAACTTCCGCGTTGTTCAGTGCCCGGCACCAGCGGTCGAGGCTTTCCTGGTCCAGCACGGTCTCGTACTGCCGCGGAATGGCCGCCAATGCGGCGGCATCGGGGTCATCCGGCACGGCCAGCGTTACTTCCACGGCCACCGCGACGCTGCCGGCATCGCCGCCCGCTGTGCCTTCCGACACCGTGGTCGTGACGGCGGTTGCGGAGGCACCCGCTTCCAGCTGTGCAAGCAAGGTGCGCAGTTCGAGCGCCGCATAGATGGCGCGCAATTGGGCGGTATCGACCGCGCGGCGCGTGAGATCCGCGGTGTCGAGCGGTAGTTCGAGATCGGTGCGGATGGTGGCGAGCTGGCGCGATAACGACAGCATCGTCAGCCCCGCGCGCAGATTCTCGCCCACCTTGCCGGTGATCTCGGCGGCATGCTCGAGCAGCCCATCGATGGTGCCGTAGGCATTGAGCCACTTGGCCGCGGTTTTAGGTCCCACCTTGTCGATGCCCGGGATGTTGTCGGAGCTGTCGCCCACCAGCGCCAGGTAATCGATGATCTGCTCGGGGAAGACATCGAACTTTGTTTTGACCCCGGCGCGGTCGAGCACCGTGCCGCTCATGGTGTTGATCAGCGTGATGTGCTCGTTGACCAGCTGCGCCATGTCCTTGTCGCCGGTAGAGATCAGCACGGTCTGACCGGCCGCGGCGGCGCGGCAGGCCAACGTGCCGATCACATCGTCAGCCTCGACCCCATCGATGCGAAGCACTGGCAGGCCCAGCGCCTCCACTGCCGACAGCAGCGGCTGCGTCTGCGAGCGCAGATCGTCGGGCATGGGCGGGCGATTGGCCTTGTACTCGGCAAACAGCTCATCGCGAAAAGTCTTGCCGGGGGCGTCGAACACCACGCCGATGTGCGGCGGCGCGAAGTCACGCAGGAACTTCGACAGCATGTTCAGCACACCGAGCACGGCGCCGGTGGGCGCGCCCTTCGAGTTCGTCAGCGGCGGCAGCGCAAAGAAGGCTCTATATAGATAGGACGAGCCATCGATCAGCACCAGGTCTGGACGTTCGGGCAGGGGCATGGCGCGGCCGCAACGCTTACGCGGGCGGTGTCGAGTCGCTGGTCGGTGGAGAGGCGTCGTTCGGCGACGTATCGGGAGTGACGGGCGCGCCGGGCGCGCCGGGCGTGTCGGTCGCGTCGGGCGTCGGGTTCGAGGGCGTCGCGGGCACGCGGGTCTTCTGCTGTTTCGGCAGGAACAGCGGCCCTTTCTGACCGCAGCCGCTTAAAGTCCCGCCGAGTGCGATCGCGCCCACTGCGATCGCGCCGCTCAGTGCGAGCGCGAGCAGCGTCCTGCGCCGCGAGGTCTGGCGGTCAGTCATACCGGGGTCGGCAGGGGCATCGGGCGACCCTCGCGCAGCGCCAGCCAGCCGCGCGCGACGCGATAGATGATCCACAGACCGGTCAACCCCAGGCCGATGAACAGGATCACGAATCCAATGAGCACCAGCATCATGGGTATCGATATCAGTGAGGTCAGGATGATCCACAGCCAGGCATACCAGAAGGTACGGATCTGCCAGCGGAAGTGACTCTCCAGCCAGGTGCCGTGCGTTTCGGAACGCCGCGCGTAGTTCATGATGACCGCGATGATCGAGGGCGGGCTGAAGAGGAACAGGCCGACCACCGTGTGCGCGGAGACCAGCGCGATCACCACCGAGACGGCGTGCAGGCCGTAGATCCAGTTGGTGTACTCGACCAATCCGGGCTTTACCACCCCCGGGTTGCTGCCAGCCGCGGCGACAGGTTCCGACTCCATGTCCCTAATCCTTGCGCGTATAGCGCGCCGCTACCCGCCCGTAGGCCTCGCGAAACGGTATGCCCTGTTCAACCACGAGCGCATAGGCCTCTTCGGCGGCGTGTACGGCCGGGTCCAGGCGGATGCGCTCCGGCCGGAATTTTAGCGCATCGAGTGCCGCGGCCACGATATCCAGTGTCTGCTGGGCGGTATCGATGCCGCGGAACAGCGGGAATTTGAGCAATTGCAGGTCGCGCTGGTAGCCCGAGGGCAGCTTGGCGCAGATCGCCAGCGCCTCGGTCAGCGAAGCCAGCGCCGTGGCGCTGCGGCCGCGCACCAGCTCGAACACATCGGGGTTGCGCTTCTGCGGCATGATCGAGGAACCGGTGGTGAAGGAGTTTGCTAGCTCGATGAAGGCGAACTCCTGCGTGTAGAAGAGCAGCAGGTCCGCCGCCATGCGGCTCAAGTCGCCCATGAGGAGCGAGAGCTCGAAGAGCAGGTGGGATTCCGCCTTGCCGCGTGAGAGCTGCACCGCGGTCACGGGTTCCTGGACGCTCTCGAAATCCAGCGCCCGCGCGGTGGCCTCACGATCCAGCGGCAGGCCCGGGGTGCCGTAGCCGGCCGCCGAGCCCAGCGGGCTTTTCTCGATGCGCCGGCGCACGGCCTCGAGCCCCGCGACATCATCGGCCAGTTCCGAGGCATAGCCGCTGGCCCACAGCACCACCGAACTGGGCATGGCCTGCTGCATGTGGGTGTAGCCCGGCAAGGGGGTCTGCGACTCGCGCTCTGCCAGACGTTCGACGGCGCCGATCAGAGTGCGCGTGGCTTCCTGCAATTGGCCGACGGCATCGCGCAGATAGAGTCGCAGCGCGGTCAGCACCTGGTCATTGCGCGAGCGTCCCAGGTGAATGCGGCCGCCGGCCGCGCCGATACGCGCGGTCAGCCGGCGCTCGAGCGCGCTCTGTCCATCCTCTTCCGATAGCTCGATGTGCCAGAGGCCGCGCTCGTGTTCTTCGCCAAGCGCGGTGAGCCCGCCGATGATCTGCTCCAGATCGCCGGCCGACAGCAGCCCCTGCGCCTGCAGCATCTGCGCGTGCGCGATGGAAGCACGCACGTCGTAGCGCACCAGCCGCTCATCGAGGGCGTAGTCCTCGCCGGCTGTGTAGCGCAGCACGCGCTCATCGAGCGGTGCGCCCTTGTCCCAGAGTCGCGTCACGCCCGGTTTCTCACGCACCGACCTGCTGCTCTGCCGGGGTCAGGGCCTTGATGTCCTGCACGATCAGCGTGCCGGTGCCCTCATTGGTGAACACCTCGGCGAGAATGCTGTCCTGCGCGCTGTAGGAGATCACGTGCACGCGCCGCACGCCGCCGCGCAGCGCATCTTCGATGGCCGCAGCCTTGGGCAGCATGCCGTCGGTGATCGCACCGGAGTCGCGCAATCGCGCCAGACCCGCAAGGTCGGTGTATGAAATCACCGAGCTCGGATCCGACACGCGCTCGAGGATGCCGGGGGCGCCGGTGCAGAGAATCAGTTTCTCGGCCGACAGCGCGGCGCCGATCGCGGCCGCCACGGTGTCGGCGTTGATGTTGAGCAGCGTGCCGCGATTGTCGGCCGACAGCGGGCTGATCACGGGCATCAATCCGTTATCGAGATGCTTGGAGATGACGTTGGCATCGATGGTGTCGATGTCGCCGACGAAACCGAAATCCACCGGCGCGGACTCGCCCGGGACATTCACCGGCGGACGCTTATGCGCGCGCACCAGGCCCGCAGCCACGCCCGAGAGTCCCACCGCCGCGATATCCAGATCCCGGCAGATCGCCAGAATGCGCGTGTTGATGAGGCCGTTGAGCACCATGGAAGTCGCATCGATCGATTTCTCATCGGTCACGCGCCGGCCCTGCACCATGCGCGTGCTGTGGCCGAGCGCATCGGTGAGTTCGGTCAGTTGCGGGCCGCCGCCGTGAACCATGACCACGCGCACGCCCAGGTAATGCAGGATCGCGATCTGCTCGATCAGCGCCCGCATCAGCGCGGGATCGCCGAACACGGCGCCGCCGGCCTTGACCACGAACACCTTGCCTTTGTAGAGGCGGATGTACGGCGAGGCGTTGCGCAGCGCGTGAATCGTCGCGGTGTGTTCGGAGCGGTGCAGGATCATGTCGGCGGGAGACTCCTTAAGCGAACGTGGTCAGGCGAGCAGCTGGTGAAGCACGGCCATCTGCGCCGGCATGCGGTTGAAGGCCTGGCGCCTGACGATGGCGCGCGGCCCGTCGAGCAGTGCATCGGCGAGCGCGACATTACGCCGCACGGGCAGGCAATGCATCAGGCGGCACTCGCGGGTAGCCGCGGCGAACCACTCCTCGGTCAGGCACCAATCGCGCAGCGAAGCCCGGGCGCGGGCATCCTGGGCCTCATCACCGTAGGCTGCGGTGTAACCCCACTCCTTGGCATAGACCACGTGTGCACCGGCCAGGGCATCGCCCCGATCCGCGCTCTCGCGCACCGAGCCGCCGCTCGCGGCCGCGGCCGCCCGCGCTTTATCCATCACCGCCGGCGGCAACGCGAAGCCTTCCGGCCGCAGCACCACCACTTCCATGCCGCGCATGGCGGCCATGTGCACCGTGGCAGCGGGCACCGCCAGCGGCAAGGCGCGCGGGTGCCAGGCCCAGCTGAGCACGAACTTGGCGTGCTGCGGCACGTTGAATTCATCCAGGGTCTTCCAGTCGGCCAGCGACTGGCAGGGATGGTTGATGGCCGACTCCATGTTGATCAGCGGCCGATCAACCAGCGCCGCCATGTCGGCAAACTTGGTGTCGGCGACGACGGCGCCGAGATCCTTGCCATCCGCGAAGGCGCGGATGCCGAGCACATCGCAGTAGGAGGCCAGCACCGGCAGACCCTCGCGGATGTGCTCCGCGGCGCTGCCGTCCATGACCGTACCCAGGCGCGTTTCGAGCTGCCAGGTGCCGCTGCCCGGTGTGATCACAAAGCTCGAGCCGCCCAGACGCGCCATGCCGGCCTGGAACGAAGCCAGTGTGCGCAGCGAGGGATTCATGAACAGCAACCCGAGCACCTTGCCGCGCAGCGCGTCCGGTTCGGGCACGCGCTCGAGCCGCCGCGCGATCACCAGCAGCTCTTCAATCTGTTCGCGCGAAAAATCCGCCAGGTCGATAAATCGACGCATGCTGCACCTACGAGCCGATCTCGAGCAGCGCGCTGCGCAACAGCTCCACGTGCTGCTCATCGAGAATGAAGGGCGGCAGCAGGCGCAGGATCGCAGGATCGGCGCTGGTGCCCGCCAGGATGTTGCGCTCGAGCAGCGCGGCGTGGATCTCCTTGGCGGGCCGGGCCGTGCGCAGGCCGAGCAGGAAGCCGGCGCCCTGCGCGGCGGTCACCGGACCGACCAGGCAACGCTCGCGGATGCGCGCCGAGACGCGCCGCACGCGCGCCAGCAGCGCCTCGGATTCAATCGCGTCGATGACCGCCTCGACGGCGGCACAGGCCATGGGGCCGCCGCCGAAGGTGGTGCCCAGCGCATCGAGCTTGACCGCCGCGGCAACGCGCGGGCTCATCAGCAATGCTGCCACCGGGAAGCCGTTGCCCAGCGCCTTGGCGGTGGTGAGCATGTCGGGCTGAATTCCGTACAGGTTGGCCGCGAAAGGCTCGCCGACGCGGCCCATGCCGCATTGAACCTCATCGAAGATCAGCTGCGCGCCGGTGGCCTGGCAGCGCGCCTGCAGCGCGCGCAGGAACTCAGGTTTCAGATCGTAGGCGCCGCCGACTCCCTGCACCGGCTCGACCATGACGGCAGCAGTGGCCGTGGTGACCTGGCGCGCGATATCGTCGAGATCATCGCGCGCGATGAAGCTCACATCAAACGGTGTGCGCGGGTAGCCGAACCACTTGGCCGCTGCCCCCCAGGTCAAAGCACCGGTCGCGGCCGTGCGGCCGTGGAAGGAGTGCTGCACGGCGGCCACGTGGCCGCGGCGCGTGATGGCGAAGGCCATTTTGAGCGCGTTCTCGTTGGCCTCGGCACCGCTGTTGACGAAGAACACGCTGTTGAAATCCAGATTCGAAAATTCGATCAGCCGCCGTGCGGCGCGCGCACGGATCTCGAGCGGCACGGCATTGCTCTGGAAGTTGAGCTGTTGCGCCTGCGCGGCCAGTGCCTGCGTCCAGGCCGCATGGCCGTAGCCGAGCGCGGCCACGGCGTGGCCACCGTAGAGATCGAGCACGCGACGGCCATCGCTGGTGTTGAGCCAAACGCCCTGCCCGGAGATCACCGGCAAGGCGTACTGCGCAAACACGGGCGCGAGGAAATCGGGCGGTGCGGGCGGAAGGGCTGCTTTGGGTTCTGCGTTCATTGGCGTTCGCTATTGGTCAGGTCCACCCCGCCGCGGGGGCCGTCAGTCCCGCGGTCTCGGGCAGGTTGTAGAGCCGATTCATCCATTGCACGGCGCCGCCGGCGGCGCCTTTGTCGAGATTGTCGAGCACGCTGAAGACCGCGAGCGTCTGGCCGTCGCTGACCGCGCCGAGCGCGGCATAGTTACTGGCTGCGACATCCTTGAGGCGCGGCGCGGCATCGCTGACGCGCACGAACGGCGCGGCGGCGTAGAACTCGCGCAGCGCTGCGACCACGTGTTCGCTGTCGACCTCACTGCGAAGGCTGGCCTGCACAGTGACGTGTATGCCGCGAGCAAATGGGCCTGAGTGCGGTGCGAATGCAATCTGTGCCTCGGTACCGGTGACTGCTGCCACACCGGCGCGGATCTCGGGCGCGTGCCGGTGCGAGAGCGTGCCGTAGGCGTACAGGTCGCTGTGACGCGTGGGATGGTGAGTGCCCTCGACCGGTTTGCGTCCCGAGCCGGTGCTGCCGGTGACGCCTGAGATAAAGAGCGGCCCCTGAGTGAGCTTGAGTTTGATCAGCGGCACGCAGGCCAGCAGCGCCGCGGTGGCAAAGCAGCCCGGATGCGCCACGTGCGGCGTCGGCGAGCGCGCCAGGTGCTCGGGCACGGCGCAGGTGAATTGCGCGATGCGCGCGGGCGCGCCATGCGCATGCTTGTAGACGTCCGCGTAAGCGGAGGCGCTGCCGTAGCGATAGTCGGCCGAAATGTCGACCACGTGCGGCGCGCGGCCGGCCGACTCGGCCGCGGTCAGCAGCCGATCGATCAGCGCCGCGGCGGCCCCGTGAGGCGCCGCTGAGAAGATGGCCGTGGTGGGCGCGCCGGCAACCAGGCTCGCAATGTCAGCTTCCGATTTGAAGCGCTCCTGCGGATACGCGGGCGCGAGATGGCGAAACGCGGCCGCCACGGGCTCGCCGGGCTGACTGTCGGACATGACTCCGGCGAGCGCGAAGTTCGGATGCCCGGCGATCAGGCGCAGCAGCTCGCCGGCCACATAGCCGGTGCCGCCGAGCACCACCGTTGGAATCCGCTGTGTCACTCGGCGGCCCCCGCCGCGCGCAGCGCGCGATCGGGCAAGCCGATGGCCGCGATCACGGCATCGCCAAGGCCCGCCGCATCGGTCATGGCATTGACGGCCGTGACGCCCATCTGCTGCTGGATGATTTCGATGCCGACCTGGTTGTCGGTCGAAGGACCCGTGACCACGCAGGGCTCGATCGAGAAGCGTTCGCGCAGCAGCTTGACGCCGCCCCAGGCCGCGACCGGATCGTTGGCCGACAGCACCACGCCGGTCATTGCGCGGCGGATATCGGCGCATTCGAGAATGGCATCGACGCCATAGGTGCCGAGCAGGCCATCGCCGAGCTCGAACACGATCGCATCGGGCTTGCCCGCCGAGAGCTCCGTGAGCATGGTGCGCGTGAGGGCCGGGCCGGTGCGACTCGTGGTCGTCACCACACCGAGATCAGTGAAGATCATCGTGCGGCGCGCGCCGGCGTCTTCGAACGCCAGGATATCGCGGCGCAGGGACACACCCGTCGCCTTGAACGCATCGACCACCAGTCCGCGGTGCCGCATGCGTGCGACGATGGCCGCCGCCGCTGCGGTCTTGCCGGCTTCCATGCAGGTGCCGGCCAGTGCGACCACGGGCACACCGTGGGTGTCGAGCGGCGCGTTGAAGTCGAGTGCGCGGTAGCCGACGCGCGCGGGGATGCCGATCCGCTCCCCGAGATAGGGGAACTGCAGCACCACGCCCAGCACGCGGCAGTCGAAGGGCTTGCCCTTGTCGGCGGTCGCTGAATCGCAGATCCCCATGACGCCGCCGATGTTGAGCAGCTGGATCACATCGCCGGGCTTGAGCGAACTCGGCACATGCCCCGAGTAACCGAACAGCGCGCGCCGCGGCCCCAGCGCGCCGACCACGATGTCGCCCTTGACGATCTTGGCCATGCGGCCGCTGGCAAGCTCCAGCGTGTTGTAGGTGGATTTGTTGTTGAGCACTTCGGCAACGATGACCACGCCTTCTTCCGCGGGAATATCGTTCGAGAGCCGCAGTTCCTGACCGAGCGCACAGGCCTGGGTTACCGAGGCGACTTTATCGACGACCACAGTCTTCATGGTTTCGCACCCCCCGCAGAATTCTCGCCGGCGCGCCGATAAAACACGCCCGGCAGTGCGACGATCTTCGAGAAGCCGAGCGCATCGGTCGGGGTCCACTCGCCGACGGCCTCGCCGTAGACACCCTTGGAAGCGGCCATCAGCGAATAGGGCGACTCGACGCCTTCGATGAACAGCGAACCCGGCCGGAACAGCAGATGCACCTCACCCGTGACGCGCTGCTGGCTGGAGATCAACAATGCTTCGATGTCGCGGCACACCGGGTCAAGCAGCTGGCCTTCGTGCACCAGATCGCCGTAAGGGGCGGCGACGCTTTCCTTGATGCGCTGCTGTCGCGCGGTGAGCACCAGTTTTTCGAGCTCGCGGTGCGCGGTCAACAGCGTCTCGGCCGCGGGGGCCTCGAAGGCCACGCGACCCTTGGTGCCGATGATGGTGTCGCCGAGGTGAATCCCGCGGCCGATGCCAAACGGCGCTGCAATGGCATCGAGCCGCTCGATGAGCGTCACCGCATCGAGACGCACCCCGTCGAGCGCGACCGGGCGACCGCCCTCGAACGACAGGGTGTGCCGCTCGGGATTGCGGGGATGCGAAAAGGCATCACGGGTAAGTACCCAGGCGTTGTCGGGAATGCTGGCAGCGGAGGTCAGTGTCTCGGTACCCCCGATGGTGACG
>Ga0302181_10001458_pt1 | contig 17612 bp, 14 predicted proteins | sample I_Palsa_E3_3_FD_198786 | JGI IMG/M metagenome (GOLD analysis project Ga0302181, IMG submission 198786) | Peat permafrost microbial communities from Stordalen Mire near Abisko, Sweden - I_Palsa_E3_3 | ecosystem: Environmental > Terrestrial > Soil > Palsa > Peat permafrost | place: Sweden...
GGCCCGGCGGGTAGATGTAGGTGTTGCGGACCATGAACTCCTTGAGGATGTCGTTCTGGATCGTGCCGGCCAGCTTCTCGCTCGGCACGCCCTGTTCCTCGGCCGCGACGACGTAGAGCGCCAGCACCGGCAGCACCGCGCCGTTCATCGTCATCGACACGCTCATCTGGTCCAGCGGGATCCCGTCGAAGAGCTGCCGCATGTCATAGATCGAGTCGATCGCGACGCCCGCCATGCCGACGTCGCCGGCCACCCGGGGGTGGTCGCTGTCGTACCCGCGGTGGGTCGGGAGATCGAAGGCGACAGACAGGCCCTTCTGCCCGGCGGCGAGGTTGCGCCGGTAAAACGCGTTCGACTCCTCGGCGGTGGAGAACCCGGCGTACTGCCGGATGGTCCATGGCTGGTTCACGTACATCGTCGGATACGGGCCGCGCAGGAACGGCGCCAGGCCGGGATAGGTATCGAGGAAGTCGAGGCCGGCCAGGTCCGCGTCGGTGTAGAGCGGCTTGACGTCGATCCCCTCGGGCGTAGCCCACACCAGCCCGCCAGCGTCGCCGTCGGCCTGCTCGGTCATGGCCTGCCGCCAGCGTTCACTGTCCGCTAGGGGGGCGTCGCCGAGCGGGACATCGGCAAAGTTAGGCACGCCGGGCGGCGGGGTCATTCGGGCACCTCCAGTGCGTCGAGGGTACGGCGCTGGAGCGCGAGCACATCCATGTCGTCGGCAATGATGTCGTCAGCCGCCGGCACGGGTCCGGTATCGGGTGGTGCCGCCAGTATCACCCGGGACGCGCCCACGGCCCGCAGCCTCGCGACGGCCGCGTTCACGTCATCGGAACTGGCATCGTCGGCACAGCACACGACCGCGACCAGCGGGACGCCAGCACCGGGAACCGCGCCCGGACGCGCGGGGTCAGCGGTCACCGCGGCGATCCCGGCGGGTGCCAGCAGTGCCGTGACCGCGGCGGCCCGTGACGCGGCCGCCCGCGGCGCGCCGACTCCGATCAGCACCACCGTCGGCGGCGTCCCGGTCGACTGGGTGTACGCGTCGGCACGGTCGCGGAGTTCCTCGTGCCACTGCGCCCACCGGATCCGCGGCAGGCCGCCGGGGGCCTGCGGACGCGCGCCGCCGGCCGACCTGACCAGCAGCTTCTCACCGGTCATCGGGAACTCGCTGACCCCGGTCACCGCTTCACGGCGGTGGGCCAGCGAGGCGCGGCGGGCGTCCCGGCTGGCCGCGATCCGGTCTGCGACCATCCCGCTGCGGAGGGCGGCGGACAGCCCGCCGGATCGTTCGATGTCCTGGAACCACACCCAGGCGCGCTGAGCCAGTGCCCCGGTGAGGTTCTCGACGTACCAGGAGCCGCCCGCCGGGTCGATGACCCGGGCGACATGCGACTCCTCCGCCAGCACGGCGTGGGTGTTGCGGGCGATCCGCTGGGCCAGCGCGTCCGGCAGGCCGAGGGCGGCGTCGAAGGGCCGCACCGTGATGGCGTCGGCGCCGCCGACACCCGCCGCGAAGCAGGCTAGGGTGCCGCGGAGGATGTTGTTCCACGGGTCACGACGGGTAGTCATCGGCCACGAGCTGACGGCGTGCTGGCGCTGTCCGGCCGCCTGGCCGGCCACGCCGCACTGCTCGGCGACGCGAGACCAGGTCCGGCGGGCGGCGCGCAGCTTGGCGATCGTGGCGAACTGGTCGGCGGTTGCCGCGTACCTGAACTCGAGCTGCCCGAATGCGCCGGCCATCGGCAGGCCGGCCTCGGTCAGCGCCCGCAGGTACTCCGCTCCGGCGGCGAGGGCACAGCCGAGTTCGGTAGCGTCGGTCCCCCCGGCATCGTGGAACGGCAGCGCGTCGACCACGATCGCCCGGACACCGGGCAAGTCGGCCGCGCATCGCGCGGCCAGCGCGGCGGCGTCGGCCAGCCCCGCGTCCAGGCCGGTGCGCGCGAGCAGGCCGATGGGATCGATGCCCAGGACGGCCTGCAGCTGGTCCACGCCCCGGCGCTCGGCGGTGTCCAGGAGCATCTGGGCGGCGGCGGCGCCGTGCTCCCCCGCGTCCAGGACGACGGTCGCCAGATCGAGGTAGACCTCGGCGAGCACGTCCGGGATCGCCTCGACCGGGATGGCTCCCGCGCCGATCTCAAGCCACAGTGAGCTGACCCCGCCATCGAGGTCCGTCATGATCTGCTCTCGGGCGACGGCGGGGTCTGGGTGGCTGTACCGGCCCCGGATGTCCCATCCCAGCCGGTGTCCGCCGGCCGTACGACCACGCACGAACGGGGCCTGCCCGGGATAGCCGGCGCCGCCGGTCCCGTCGTCCGGCGTGTACAGCGGGGCAATCTCAATGCCGTCCAGGGTGAGTGTCGCGAGCTCCCGCTCCGGGGCGGCAGTACCGTCCGGGCTGTGCAGTACACGTGCGACGAGACGCTGCCAGTCTCGCCGGGTCGCCGCCGGGAACTCCGCGGCCAGCACCAGCTCGTTGACCGTCAGGTCTGGGGCATCAGGCATCTGAAGGACTTCGCTTTCTCCGAGTCGACATCCCAGTCATACCCGGCCGGCCGGCATCTCGCCCGCGCTGGGGTCGCCTTGGCCGGCCGGGATCCTGCTAGCGGGAGCATTGCCGCCAGGCCCCGGACTCGCCGGGGTCACGTCGGTGAACACGAAACCGTCACGTTCGACCGTGGTCCCGATGGTCACGTTCAGCGGGCGGGCGAACCCTGGCCCGTCGGTGACAAAGGTGTGGAATTCGCCGTTCTCGCCGCACGGGTCGACGCCTTCGGGCAGCGTCCGCAGAAGCGCCTGGTCATACCGGCGTCCCGCGATGGCCTTCGGTGCCTGCGACGGGTCGACGCAGGTGATGACGGCGCGGATGCCGCTGGCGAGGATCTCGCGGGCGAGTTCAGCGGTGGGCCGGCGCCAGAGCGGGAAGACCGGTGTCACGCCGGTGCCCTCGAGTGATGCCTCACGATAGGCGCGTATGTCCGCCAGGAAAAGGTCGCCGAAGATGACCCGGCTGACACCCTGGCGGCGAGCGGCATCCCACGCCGCGGACGTCAGCTGTTCGTAGACCGGGTTGGAGCAGGGCCACGGCAGCTCCACGACGTGCAGCGGCAGGCCGAGCGCGGCGGCCTGGGCCTCAACCAGCACCCGGCGGACGCCATGCATCGCCACCCGCTCAGCGGCCGCGTTTACCGTGGTCAGCAGCCCGGCGACGTCGAGGCCGCCGTCTGAGCGGACCTCGTGCAGCGCCAGCATGCTGTCCTTGCCGGTTGACCAGCTCATCCACGCCCGTGGCCGGATCACCACAGAATTTTACCTGGACGTCCAACTAAATTGACGCTAAGATAGTAGGACGTCCTACTATTTCTGGCGGCGGGATCACTCCCGGCCCTTCGCCTGAGGCCAGAGCGGAGATAGAGCAGTGCCCAGCGACTCCCCGGCGCTCCACGTGCCGGTCAACCCCGTACGGTTCGTTACCGCCGCGAGCTTGTTCGACGGCCACGACGCGGCGATCAACATCATGCGGCGGGTGCTGCAGAGCCAGGGCGCGGAGGTGATCCACCTCGGGCACGACCGCAGCGTCGAGACGGTGGCCCGGACCGCGATCGAGGAAGACGTCCAGGGCATCGCCCTGTCGTCCTACCAGGGCGGGCACGTCGAGTACTTCAGCTATCTCAAGCAGCGGCTGACCGAGCTCGGGGCGGGTCACATCAAGGTGTACGGGGGCGGCGGCGGCGTCATCGTGCCCGAAGAGATCGCGCTGCTGGCTGAGCGCGGAGTAACGATCTTCGCGCCGGAGGACGGGCAGCGGCTGGGCCTGGCCGGGATGATCAACAAGCTGATCGCGGCGTGCGACGTTGACCTGTGCGCGGACGAGCCGAGCCTGGACGCCGCGCTGAGCGGCAGTTCTGCTCCGCTGGCACGCGCGATCACCGTGCTCGAGGCCGGACGGTCCGCCTCCCTGGCGCAGGGTATCCGGGAGGCGCTGCCCGGCCACCCGGTGCCCGTGCTCGGCATCACCGGAACGGGCGGGTCCGGTAAGTCGTCGCTGACCGACGAGCTGCTGCGGCGCTTCCGCCTGGACCTGGAGGACAAGCTGCGCATCGCGGTGCTGGCGATCGACCCGACCCGCCGTCGCGGCGGCGGCGCCCTGCTGGGCGACCGGATCCGGATGAACGCCCTGGACACCGGGGACCATAACCGGACGTTCTTCCGGTCGATGGCCACCCGGTCGGCCGGCGCGCAGCTGCCGGAGCGGTTCGGCGACATCCTGACGGCGGTGAAGGCAGCGGGGTTCGACCTGGTCATCGTCGAGACGCCGGGCATCGGGCAGGGCGACGCGGCGATCGTCCCGTTCAGCGACATCTCGCTGTACGTCATGACGCCGGAGTTCGGCGCTGCTTCCCAGCTGGAGAAGATCGACATGCTCGACTTCGCCGATGTCGTGGCCGTCAACAAGTTCGAACGCCGCGGTGCCGAAGACGCCCGCCGCGATGTCGCCCGCCAGCTGGTCCGCAACCGCGAGGCTTTCGGCGTGCCCTGGGAAGACATGCCCGTGTTCGGCACCAGCGCCGCACGGTTCATGGACGACGGAGTCAGCGCGCTCTACCAGCATCTGAAGACCCTGCTGGCCGGGAAGGGACTGCCCGTCGGCTCGGGCGTGCTCCCGCAGGTCAGCGTCAAGGCCTCGACCGCGCTGCACAGCGTCGTGCCCGCCGCCCGCAGCCGGTACCTCGCGGACATCGCCGACTCGGTGCGCGACTACCACCAGCTGACCGGTGCCCAGGCCGACATCGCCCGCCGCCGGCAGCACCTGAGCACCGCGGCTGATCTGCTCGGCGAGGACACCGGAGCCGAGCAGGTCGGCAAGCTGCTCGCCGCCGCGGAAAACGAGCTGCTGCCCGAGGTCCGCGACGCACTCGAGCAGTGGCCGGCCCGGGTGGCGGACTACGCCGGGGACGAGTTCGTCTACACCGTGCGCGGCAAGGAACTCCGCACCCCGCTGACCAGGACCACGCTGTCCGGATCCAAGGTGCCCCGGGTCGCGCTGCCGCACACCGCCGATGACGCGGAGCGGCTGCGGTTCCTGCGCTCGGAGAACCTGCCCGGCTTCTTCCCGTTCACCGCGGGGGTGTTCCCGTTCAAGCGTGAAGGTGAGGCGCCAGCCCGGATGTTCGCCGGCGAGGGTGACGCGTTCCGCACCAACCGGCGCTTCCAGCTGCTGTCCCGCGGCAACGACGCGACCCGGCTGTCGACGGCGTTCGACTCGGTGACGCTCTACGGCCGCGATCCCGACCCGCGTCCGGACATCTACGGCAAGGTCGGCACATCCGGGGTGTCGATCGCCACGGTCGAGGACATGAAGGTCCTGTACTCCGGGTTCGACCTGTGCGCCCCGGCGACCTCGGTGTCGATGACGATCAACGGCCCGGCCCCGGCCATCCTCGCGATGTTCCTGAACACCGCCATCGATCAGCGGCTCGATGCCTTCCGCGAGGAGCATGGCCGCGACCCCGACGAGGCGGAAACCCGCGAGATCCGGGCCTGGGTGCTGAGCAATGTCCGCGGCACCGTGCAGGCCGACATCCTCAAGGAGGACCAGGGCCAGAACACCTGCATCTTCTCCACCGACTTCGCGCTGCGGTGCATGGGCGACATCCAGCAGTACTTCATCGACCACCAGGTGCAGAACTTCTACTCGGTGTCGATCTCCGGCTACCACATCGCCGAGGCGGGGGCCAACCCGATCAGCCAGCTGGCGTTCACCCTCGCCAACGGCTTCACCTACGTCGAGGCGTACCTCGCCCGTGGCATGAACATCGACGACTTCGCCCCGAACCTGTCGTTCTTCTTCTCCAACGGCCTGGACGCGGAGTACTCCGTCATCGGCCGGGTGGCGCGGCGGATCTGGGCGGTGGCGATGAAGGAACGGTACGGGGCGGGAGAGCGGGCGCAGAAGCTGAAGTACCACGTGCAGACCTCCGGCCGGTCGCTGCACGCCCAGGAAATGGACTTCAACGACATCCGCACCACGCTGCAGGCCCTGTGCGCCATCTACGACAACTGCAACAGCCTGCACACCAATGCGTTCGACGAGGCGGTCACCACCCCCAGCGAGCATTCGGTCCGGCGGGCGCTCGCCATCCAGATGATCATCGACAAGGAATGGGGCCTGGCGGGCAACGAGAACCCGCTGCAGGGCTCGTACGTCATCGAGCAGCTCACCGACCTGGTCGAGGAAGCCGTGCTGGCCGAGTTCGACCGGCTGGCCGAGCGCGGCGGGGTGCTCGGCGCGATGGAGACCGGCTACCAGCGCGGGCGGATCCAGGACGAGTCGATGCTCTACGAGCAGCGCAAGCACGACGGCAGCCTGCCCATCGTCGGTGTCAACACCTTCCTGCCCCCGGACCGCGGCGACACCCCGGCCGGACCGGTGGAACTCGCCCGCGCCACCGAGGAGGAAAAGCAGTCCCAGCTCAGCCGGCTCGCCGACTTCCATGCCCGGCACGCCGGAACCGCGCCGGAGGCGATCGCCCGGCTGCAGGACGCCGCCATCAGCGGAGGCAACGTCTTCGCCGCCCTGATGGAAGCCGTCCGGCACTGCTCGCTCGGGCAGATCAGCGACGCCTTCTTCGAAGCCGGGGGCCAGTACCGGCGCAACGTGTGAGCGTCAGGCCGGCTGACCACGCCCATCGCGGCGCGGCCGCCGGGCGGATCGGTCGGTAACGCCAGCCGGACCTGCTGCCACAATGGGTTATCACCCGGAATGGGCCAGAGCACCGGAAGGTGAGGGGACAGGCTGTGACGACGGCTCCGCTGACGTTTGATCCTATCGAGGAGGCCGCCCGACAGTGGCGGGCTCACGGCTGGGGCGACGCCGCCGACGGCATGGCCGCCGTCACATCCCTCATGCGCGCTCAGGCGATCATGCTCGCGCGAGCCGAGGCCGTGCTGCGGCCGCTAGGGCTGAGCTTCGCCCGCTACGAACTCCTCACCCTGCTCTCCTTCACCCGGCGCGGCACCCTGCCGATGGCCCGGGCCGGCACCCTGCTCCAGGTGCACCCGACCAGCATCACCAACGCCGCGAGTAGGCTCGAGAAAGCAGGGCTGGTCCGCCGCGAACCGCATCCCAGCGACGGCCGGGCGGTGCTCATCCAGATCACCGAGCCGGGCCGCGAGCTCGCCGCCGAGGCCACCAAGCACATCAACGCGACCTTGTTCACCTCACCCGGGCTCTCGCCGGAGCGGCTCAGGATGCTGACCTCGGTGATCCGCGACCTCCGCCGCGAGGCGGGCGACTTCGCCTGACATCCATACCGAAGGGGGCGTCATGCCGGTGCTGCACGATGACCTCGGACACGCCCTCAGCCTGACCAGGCCCCCGCAGCGCATCGTCTCGCTGGTCCCGTCCCTGACCGAGGCCCTCGCCGTCACCGTCCCCGGCCGGCTGGCCGGCGCCACCGACTGGTGCACCCACCCGGCCGGCCTCGACGTCCCGCGGGTCCGCGGCACCAAGAACCCCAACCGGGCCGCGATCACCGCGCTGGGCCCCGATCTGGTCGTCGCCAACCGCGAGGAGAACCGCCGGCACGACGTCGAGCAGCTGCGGGCGGCCGGGATCCCGGTGTGGGTCACCGAGATCGAGACGGTCGACGCGGCCCTGCGCTCGCTGCGCCGCCTGTTCACCGACGTCCTGTCCGTCCCCGAACCCGAATGGATACGCTCGGCGGCCCGCGAGTGGTCTGGACCGCCCGTGCTCCCGGCCCTGCGGACCGTCGTCCCGATCTGGCGCGATCCCTGGATGGTGGTCGGGGCCCGGACCTTCACCGGAGACATACTCACCCGGCTGGGCCTCGCGCACGTATTCGCCGCCTCCCCCGATCGCTACCCCCGGCACGAGCTGACTCACCTGGTAGCCGCCGGAGCCGAGCTGGCGGTGCTGCCCGACGAGCCCTACCCCTTCACCGCCACCGACGGGCCCGAGGCCTTCCCCGGCATCGCGGTGGCGCTCGTCTCCGGCCGGAGCCTGACCTGGTACGGCCCCTCGCTGACGACCGCCCGCGCCGAGCTGACCGGCTGCATCCAGGCCGCGACCGCTAACCTGGACCGGAAACCGGGGTGACTTATTACTTTCATGCGGGGACGGGCGGCGGACGTGGATGCGGCTGAGGCGCTGGCCGCGGCCGCCCGCGCCGGGCCGTACTTCGCTCTCGAGCCCTGGACCGAAGGCACCGGCTGGCGGCCGGCCAGCCTGCTGGTAACTGATCCGGCGGTGCTGGCCGACCAGGTCACTTACGCCCGTGCCGTCATCGCCGGGCGGGCCGGGATCGCGGCTGCGGAGGTGACCGAGCGGGTCGCCGCCTCGATAGTGTTCCTGGGCCTGGCCTCGCGCCTGGTGTCACCGTCGCTGGGCGCGGCGGTGCTCGGCGGCGTGGTCCCGTACCTGACCCTGGACAACCTGTGGTGGCGCCCGGTCGACGGCGGCCCGGTGCCGCTGGCGGTCAGGGGGTCCGGCCCGGTCACCGGGCGGGAGATCGGCGACGCGGCGTCCGGCCGTCAGCTCGACGACGCTGCCGCCTTGCTGTCGGAGCGCTGCGTGCAGGGCATGGCTGATCCGGTAGCCGGCGGCTTCCAGGCCCGGTTCCGGCTCTCGCCGCTGGTGCTGCGGGGCAACATCGCGTCCGCGCTGGCGGGCGCCGCCGGGATGCTGGCTACGACCTTTCCGGACCGGGCGGAAACCGCCGGCCAGCTGACGGCCAGGATCCTCGCCCTCGAACCGCTCCGGGGCACCGGGGAACTCGTGCAGCCGGACGCCGCGCAGCCGAGGCGTTTCCTGGTCCGCCGCAGCTGCTGCCTGTACTACCGGGTTCCGGGCGGCGGGACATGCGGTGACTGCGTGCTGACCCCGGAGCATATCCGGCGCCAGCAGTGGCAGGCCGCCCTCCGCCGCTGATACGGTGACGTTGCCGCGGTCAAGGACCGCGGTGACGCAGTACCAGCGAAGTCCGGTGAGATCCCGGCGCTGTCCCGCAACGGTGGTTCCCTTCGGGGACGAGCCCGGTCGCCTGGCCCTGTGTCCGCGAAATGGCCCTCGAAGGAAGGGCGGTTCGTACGTGGCCCGGAATCTTCCCTGCCTCGCGTTCTTCGCCTGCCCACCGGCAGCTGCCGGGTGAACCCGCGAGTGGCAGCCCGTTCGCCGGCCGCGCCGCGCCGTCGTATCCCGCTTGCGGTCGCCCTCGTCGGCTGCACCATCTTCCTGCTGATCACCATGATCATGGGCGTAGCCATCGGATCGGTGTCCCTGAGCCCAGGAGCGGTCTGGGGGGTGATCGTGGATCACCTGGCCGGACACCCCAGCAATAGCGTCGCCGACGCCATCGTCTGGGAGATCAGGCTGCCCCGGGTGCTGCTCGCCGCCGTGGTCGGCGCGGCCCTGACCACCGCCGGGACCGTGGTGCAGGTCCTGGTACGCAACGCCCTCGCCGACCCGTTCCTGCTCGGCGTGTCCTCCGGGGCCAGCGTCGGCGCGACCGCGGTGCTGCTGTTCGGGGCCTTCGCCTCGCTCGGTTTCTGGGCCGTCTCCTTCGCCAGCGTGCTGGGCGCGCTCGGGGCGATGGCCGCCGTCTTCCTCGTGTCCCGCCAGGGCCGGACCCTGTCGCCGACCCAGCTCATCTTGTGCGGCGTGGTCCTGTCGGCTCTGTTCGAGTCGGTGACCAGTTTTCTCATCTTCCGCGGCAACCCGCAGGCCACCCAGTCGGTGCTGTTCTGGCTGCTGGGATCGTTCGGCCTGGCGACCTGGCCGCAGCTGCCGATCCCGGCGATCGCCCTCGGGGTCGCCATCGGCTACCTGCTGACCCTGGGCCGGTCCCTGAACGCGCTGGCCATGGGCTCAGAGCCGGCCGCGGCGCTGGGTATCGACGTGCACCAGCTGCGCCGCAACCTGTTCATCATCACCTCGCTGATGGCTGGGGTGGCGGTCGCGGTGAGCGGCATCATCGGGTTCGTGGGACTGGTCGTCCCGCATATCGTCCGGCTGATGGTGGGATCCGACCATCGCCGCGTGCTGCCGGTCGGCGCGGTGTTCGGCGCGTCGTTCATGGTGCTCGGCGACCTGCTGGCCCGCACCATCGTGGTGCCCCAGGAAATGCCGATCGGCGTCATCACCGCGTTCATCGGCGCGCCCACCCTGATAATCCTCATCCGCCGGCGCCCCTACCTGTACGGAGCCCGCGGGTGAGCCTTGAGCTGCAGGATCTCTCGGTCGACATCGCGGGCCGGCGGATCGTCTCCGACATCAGTTTCACGGTTCCTGACGGCAGCTTCGCCGGCCTGCTCGGGCCGAACGGAAGCGGGAAGTCCACGATCCTCAAGGCCATCTACCGGCTGCACCGGCCGGCCGCCGGGCGGGTGCTCCTCGACGACGCAGACCTGCTGTCGCTGCGGCCCAAGGACGCGGCGCGGCGGGTCGCCGTGGTGGCCCAGGAATTCGCGCTCGAATTCGACTTCACGGTCGTCGAGATGGTCATGATCGGCCGCACTCCGCATAAGCGGGCCTTCGACCGGGACGGCGAAGCAGACCGGGCGATCGTGGATCAGGCCATCGAGCAGGTTGGCTGCCAGGACCTGGCCCACCGCGGCTTCAACACGCTGTCCGGAGGCGAGAAGCAGCGGGTCCTCATCGCCCAGGCCATCGCCCAGGAAGCGGATCACCTGATCCTGGACGAGCCGACCAATCATCTCGACATCCGCTACCAGGTCGAGATCCTTGAGCTCGTCTCCGCGCTCGGCATCACGGTCCTGGCCGCCATCCACGACCTCAGCCTGGCCGCCCTGTTCTGTGACACCGTCCACCTGATCGCCGACGGCCGGATCATCGCGGGCGGCCCGCCGGAGTCAGTGATCACCGCCGACAGCGTCCGCGACGCGTACGGCACGGACGTCCTGGTCATTTCCCATCCCGAGACCGGTACCCCGCACCTGATCCCGCGGCGCTCCCGCCCCACGCAAGCACCCTCTTCGCCCACCGTGCACCCACCGGTCCCGCCCGCCGGAACCGGCAACTGAAAGGCTCGCCCGTGCTCCTCTCGTCCCCTCTCCGGCCCAGACCCGGCCAGCGTACCTTCCGGATGACCGCACTCGCCGGAGCGCTCGTGACCGCCGCCGCAGGCCTGGCGGGCTGTGGCTCATCGGCGACTTCCTCCACTGCTTCCTCCGCTGCCCCCTCCTCGGGCAGCGATCCGGCGAAGACGGCCGGTTATCCGGTCACGGTCACCAGCTGCGGCGTGCCGGTCAGCTATGACAGCGCCCCCACCCGGGCGGTATCCAACGACATCAACACCACCGAAGACATGCTCGCGCTAGGACTCGAATCCCGCATGGTCGGCACCTTCGGAGTCACCGGCGACGGCCCCGTCTCACAGCCGGTACCGGCCCAGTACCTGGCGGGTTTTAACCAGGTACGCGACGTCTCGTCGGACTACTTCACCCTGGAGGAACTGGTCAGCCTCCACCCGGACTTCCTGTTCGCCGGGTGGAACTACGGCCTGCAAGCAGGCACCGACCTCTCGCCGCAGGGCCTGGCCAAGTACGGCATCAAGACCCTCGTCCTGACCGAGTCCTGCGCCCACGTACAGCCAGGCACGAACTCGGTCAGCATCAACGACACCTACCAGGACCTGACCAACCTGGGCGCGATCTTCAACGTCCGCGCCCGCGCCCAGGCGGTGATCGGCGCCATGCAGGCCCAGGTAGCGGCCGCGCAGAGCAAGATCGCCGGGCTCAAGCCGGTCACGGTGTTCGACTACGACAGCGGCGAGGCCGCGCCGTTCACCGGCCCGGGGCTGGCGATGGTCAACGCCCTGATCAGCCTGGGCGGCGGCACTAACATCTTCGCTAGCCTGAAGCAGAGCTGGACCTCGGTGTCCTGGGAGCAGGTGATCAAGGCGGACCCCCAGTGCATCATCATCAACGACTACGGCAGCCCGACCGCCGCGCAGAAGGAGAAGTTCCTGGAAACCAGTCCGATCACCAAGAACCTCACCGCGGTGAAGAACCGCTGCTTCCTGCCGCTCAGCTACGACGAGGTAACCCCCAGCCCCCGCAACGCGGCGGCCGCGGTCGCCACCGCCCACTGGCTGCACCCCAGCGCCTTCGGCCTGCCCGCCGACGGCTCCTGACCCGGCGGAGCGGAGTTGCACGTGAGCGGGGCGCTGCTGGTCGCTGGCACGCACAGCGACGTGGGTAAGACGGCGATCACGGCCGGACTGTGCCGGTGGCTGGCGCGTGAGGGGGTGCGGGTCGCCCCGTTCAAGGCACAGAACATGGCGCTTAACAGCATGGTCACGGCCGAGGGCGCGGAGATCGGCCGGGCCCAGGCCATGCAGGCAGCCGCGGCCCGGATTGCCCCGACTCACCTGATGAACCCGGTCCTGCTGAAGCCGGCCAGCGACCAGCGATCCCACGTGATCGTGCTCGGCCAGCCCTGGCGCGACGCGGACGCGCGCAGCTACGCCCAGCTCAAGCTGGAGCTGCTCGATGTCGTCCTGGACAGCCTGGCCACCTTGCGGGCCAGCTATGACGTCGTCATCTGCGAGGGCGCGGGCAGCCCGGCCGAGATCAACCTGCGAGCCGGCGACATGACCAACATGGGCCTGGCGCGCGCGGCGGATCTTCCGGTGCTGATCGTCGGCGACATCGACCGGGGCGGCGTGTTCGCCTCGCTGCTCGGCACCCTGGCCCTGCTTGATCCCGCCGACCAGCGGCACATCGCGGGTTACGTGATCAACAAATTCCGCGGCGACCGCAGCATCCTGGACCCCGGTCTTGACTGGCTGTCCGACCTCACCGGCCGGCCGTGCGCCGGAGTCCTGTCCTGGCTGCCCGGTGCCTGGCCGGATGGCGAGGACAGCGTTCGGCTGGAACAGAGCCAGCCGTGGGCCATGCGTGACGCCGCCGGCCAGGCGCTGCGGGTCGCCGTGATCCGCTTCCCCCGCCTGGCGAACTACACCGACGTCGATCCGCTGGCCTGCGAGCCGGGCGTGCTCGTGCGCCTCGCGACCCGGCCGGATGACCTCGCCGACGCCGATCTCGTCATCCTGCCGGGCACCCGCGCCACCGTGCACGATCTGCAGTGGCTGCGCGATCGCGGCTTGGCGGAGGCGGTGCGCCGGCGTGCTGCGCAGGGGCTGCCCGTCATCGGCCTCTGCGGGGGTTATCAGATGCTCGGCCAGCGCATCGCCGACGGGGTGGAAAATGACCTGGCCGAGGTACCGGGACTTGGCTTGTTGCCGGTCACGACGCAGTTCACCCGGGCCAAGACGCTGCGGCAGTCCCGCGGCAGCGTGCGCGGGATGCCGGTGCACGGGTATGAGATCCGGCACGGCCAGGTGCACGCGGATGAGGGCGAGCCGCTGATCATCGCCCAGGACGGATCGGCCGAGGGATGCGTGGCCGGATCGGTGACCGGCACGTCCTGGCACGGGATATTCGAGAACGACGCGTTCCGGCGGGCTTTCCTGGCCCAGGTTGCCAGCCAGGCCGGACGCCGGTGGGCCCCGGCGCAGGTGCGCTACGCGCAGGTGCGCGACGACTGGCTCGACGCGCTGGGCGACCTGGTGGCCGACGGGCTCGACACGGACCTGGTCCGCCAGCTGATAACCGACGGGGTGCCTGACGGCCTGCCCAGCCTGCACGTGAGCCGGAACGGGTAGGATACCGCCGATGAGAACGGTGTCCGTGGTGGGAATCGGAGCCGGCAACCCCGAACACATCACGATGCAGGCGATCAGCACGCTGAATGCCGTCGACGTCGTGTTCATGACGGACAAGGGCGACGCGGCGCGCGAGCTGGCCGAGCTGCGCCGGGCCGTCTGCGAGCGGTACATCACCAGCTCGTCCTACCGGATCGTGACCGTGGCCGACCCGGAGCGTGACCGCGGCGCGGCGGCCTACGAGCCGGCCGTGGGTGACTGGCGCACCCGGCGCGCGGTCAGCTACGAGCGGCTGATCGCCGATGAGCTCGGCGAGCAGGACCACGGCGCGTTCCTGGCCTGGGGCGACCCCGCGATCTACGACAGCACCGTGCACGTGCTAGGCGAGGTGCAGGCCCGGGGCGCGGTCACCTTCGAGCTCCAGGTGATCCCGGGCATCAGCAGCGTCCAGGCGCTGGCAGCCCAGCACAAGATCAGCCTGACCAGGACCGGGCGGCCCGTGCACATCACGACCGGCCGACTGCTCGCGCAGGGTCTTCCGGACAACGCCGACGATGTCGTCGTGATGCTGGACGCCGGGTGCACGTTTACCGAGATCGGCGGCGACGACCTGGACATCTACTGGGGCGCCTACGTCGGCAGCAAGGACGAGATCCTGATCTCCGGCCGAGTGGCCGAGGTGGGGCAGGAGATTGCCGCCGCCCGGGCCGCGGCCCGCCGCCGCCATGGCTGGATCATGGATACCTACCTGCTCAGGCGACCGGACAGTCCGTGACCCGAACCGCCGTCCTGATCCTCGCCGGGACGGCCGAGGCGCGGGAGCTAGCCGCCCAGCTGGCCCGGCAGCCGGATCTGCGGGTGATCTCCTCGCTGGCCGGCCGGACAGGTGATCCGGACCGGCCAGCTGGCGAGGTGCGGATCGGGGGCTTCGGTGGCGTGGCCGGGCTGACCGGCTGGCTGGCCGCCCAGCACGTCGCGGCCGTGATCGATGCCACCCACCCGTTCGCCCAGGCCGTCAGCGCGCACGCCGCGGCGGCGTGCGCGAGATCGCGGACACCGCTGCTCCGGCTGCTCCGGCCGCCGTGGACCGCCGTCCCGGGTGATGACTGGCATGAGGTCGGCTCGCTGCAGGCCGCCGCCGATCTGCTGCCGTCCGCGGGACGGCGCGCGTTTCTCACCACTGGCCGGCTGGGGCTGCCGGTCTTCGCGGCGCTCGACCGGACGTGGTTCCTGATCCGCTGCGTCAGTCCCCCAGCAGGCCCGCTGCCAGCCGCGCGGCACCTCATCCTCGCCCGCGGCGCTTATGACGCCGATGCCGAACGCGCGATCATGACGCGGCACCGGATCGACGTGCTGGTGACCAAGAACAGCGGCGGGGAACTGACCGCCGGAAAGCTCGCGGCCGCCCGGGATATCGGCCTGCCGGTCATCGTGATCCGCCGTCCGCCGCTGGCCGATGTTCCGAGCTGCTCGTCGCCCGACGAAGCCGAGGCCTGGCTGCTGCGCCAGCTCACCGGCCGGGACGATCGCAGGACGACCTAATCGAGGCAGTCGGTACCGGAGCCGGTCAGGTCAGGTCAGGTCAGGTCAGGTCAGGTCAGGTCAGGTAGGCGTACGCGGGCGTGCCCGGACTGATCCGCTCGATGCGCATCGGCGAGGCCTTCATCCGGGAAATCAGCGGCTGCAGCCCGTCGGCGGAGCCCAGCTCGATGCCGACCAGCGCAGGCCCGGTCTCGCGGTTGTTGCGCTTGACGTACTCGAACAAGGTGATGTCGTCATCGGGGCCGAGTACCTCGTCCAGGAACCGGCGCAGCGCACCGGGCTGCTGGGCGAACTCGACCAGGAAGTAGTGCTTCAGCCCGCTGTGCACCAGCGATCGCTCGATGACCTCACCGTACCTGGAGACGTCGTTGTTCCCGCCGGAGATCAGCGCGACCACCACCGCGTCCTCCGGCAGCCCGGCCAGTTCCGCGGCTGCGGGCAGCGCGGCAACGGCCAGGGCACCGGCGGGCTCGGCGATGATGCCCTCGTTCTGGTACAGGGCCAGCATCGCGGTACAGACGGCACCTTCATCGACGGTCAGCATGGCGTGCGGGCTGCGCGAGATGACCTCGAACGGCGCCTGGCCGACCCGGCGGACCGCGGCGCCGTCGACGAACGGATCGATCTCCTCCAGCGTGACCGGCCCGCCCGCGGCCAGCGCGGCCGTCATCGAGGCGGCGCCAGCGGGCTCGGCCCCGATGACCCGGACCGACGGGGCTCGCTCGCCCAGGTAAGCGACCAGCCCCGACATCAGGCCGCCACCGCCCACCGGGACCACCAATGCGTCCGGCGGACTCGCCAGCCCAGCCAGGATCTCCGGACCGATGGTGCCCTGCCCTGCCATTGTGCGCAGGTCGTCGAACGGCGGCACTAGCGTGGCCCCGGTGGCGCGGGCGTGATCCAGCGCCGCCGCAGCCGCGTCGTCATAGGTGTCGCCGACCATTATCAGCTCGACTCGCTCGCCGCCGTGCACGGCGATCCGGTCCCTCTTCTGCCGGGACGTGGCCCGCGGCAGGTAGATCCGGGCGCTGATCCCCAGCCGCCGACCGGCGAACGCCACGCCCTGCGCGTGATTCCCGGCGCTGGCGCACACCACCCCGGCCGCGCGCTCAGCCTCGGTGAGCTGCGCCATCAGGTTGAACGCCCCGCGCAGTTTGTAGGAGCGGACTGCCTGCAGATCCTCTCGCTTGAGATATACCTGCCACCCGGACGCCCGCGACAGACGCTCACACGGATGAAGCGGCGAAGGCTCGATGACACCGGCAAGCCGGGCACTAGCCGCGTCGACATCGGCTGCCCTGAGCGACGCGCTCCACGTCATGTCGATAGTCACGCGACCAATCTAGCGGCCAGTGGAGTTGGCCGGCGCTAGCCCACCGACGGCCGGGCCGGAACCAGCAGATGGCCACGATCCGGAGTACGTTGGCTGCTGGGAGGGATGGATATGCACGAGATTGCGTTGGCCGAGGCGATCGCCGGCACGGTCCGCCAGCGGGCCCAGGGCCGTACTCCCGCCCGGGTCCGGGTCCGGATCGGCTACCTGCGTCAGGTGGTGCCGGATTCGCTGGTGTTCAACTGGGACATGGTGACGGCCGGCAGCGACCTGGCGGGCTGCGTCCTGGACGTCGACTACATCCCGGCCGTGGTGGCCTGCGCGGCCTGCGGCACCCGGACCACCCTGGATCTCCCGGTCCTGATCTGCGGGTCCTGCGACAGCGCCGACGTCACGCTGGTATCGGGTGACGAGTTCGACCTGGCGTCGTTCGACGTGGCGGTGACCTGAGATGGGCCGGGTCCACGTCCACGCCGACGGCACCGCCCACGACCACGACCACGACGATGGTCAGGGTCACGGCGACGACCACGGACCCCGTGATGTCGGCGACCACAGCGGCTATACCGCCACCGGTACGGCGCGGGTGGAGGTCCTGGAGCGCATCTTGTCGGAGAACGACCGGGTGGCGGCGGTCAACCGGCAAGACTTCGCCGCCGCCGGCATCATCAGCGTCAATCTCATGTCCTCCCCCGGCGCGGGGAAGACCACGCTGCTCAAGCGCACGCTGGCCGAGATCGGCGGAACCCGGCGGGTGGGCATCTTGGAAGGCGACATCGCCACCAGCATCGACGCCGACGAACTGCAGGGGTCGGGGGCGGCCGCGGTCTCGCTGGTCAACACCAGCGCCGGCTTCGGCGGCGAGTGCCACCTGGATGCGGTCATGGTCCGCTCCGGCCTGGCCCGGCTGCCGCTGGACCAGCTCGATCTGCTCATCATCGAGAACGTCGGGAACCTCGTGTGCCCGGCCGAGTTCGACGTCGGCGAACACGCCAAGGCGATGGTCTACGCCATCACCGAAGGCGAGGAGA
>Ga0302181_10001460_pt1 | contig 17609 bp, 14 predicted proteins | sample I_Palsa_E3_3_FD_198786 | JGI IMG/M metagenome (GOLD analysis project Ga0302181, IMG submission 198786) | Peat permafrost microbial communities from Stordalen Mire near Abisko, Sweden - I_Palsa_E3_3 | ecosystem: Environmental > Terrestrial > Soil > Palsa > Peat permafrost | place: Sweden...
GTCTCCTCCAGCTGCGCCGCCGCGGTGGCGGCCACGACGAGCTGGTCGATAGGCAGGTCGGAGCCCGCGTCCCTGCGGACGGTCTCGATGAGCTCCTGGAGCGTGGGTGGTGGTGCCATGCGTCAACCATAGGTTGACCGCCTCGCAGCCGTCAACTTTTCGTTGACGAAAGGATCGCCCTCATAATGTACGTATGGCACCGAATGAACTGAGCTCGCGGCGGCGGATGCTGATACTCGCGATCTGCTGCATGAGCCTGTTCATCGTCGGCCTGGACGTGACCGTCGTCAACGTCGCGCTGCCGTCCATCGGGCATGATCTGCACGCCGGCGTCTCGGGTCTGCAGTGGACGATCGACGCGTACACGCTGGTACTCGCCAGCCTGCTGATGCTGTCAGGTTCGACGGCCGACCGGATTGGCAGGCGGCGGACATTCCAGACCGGCCTGGCCATCTTCACGGTCGGCTCGCTGCTGTGCAGCCTGGCGCCGGGACTCGGCTGGCTCGTGGCGTTTCGCATGCTTCAGGCCGTGGGCGGGTCGATGCTCAATCCCGTCGCGATGTCCATCATCACCAACACCTTCATCGAGCGGCGGGAGCGCGCCAGGGCCATCGGGGTATGGGGCGGCGTGGTCGGGCTGAGCATGGCGCTCGGGCCGGTCGTCGGCGGACTGCTGGTCGAGACAGTCGGCTGGCGCGGGATCTTCTGGGTCAACGTGCCGGTCGGCGTTGCGGCGATCGTGCTGACGGCGCTGTTCGTGCCGGAGTCACGCGCGCCCAGGGCCCGCCGGCTGGACCCGGTTGGGCAGCTGCTGGTGATCGTGCTGCTGGCCAGCCTGGTCTACGGTCTGATCGAGGGTCCGGACCGAGGCTGGACCTCCGCCGGGATCCTCGGCTGCTTCGTCGCCGCTGCCGCGGCGCTGTTCGGGCTGGTGCTGTACGAGCGGCGCCGCGAGGAGCCGCTGATCGACGTGCGGTTCTTCCGCAGCGCGCCGTTCTCCGGTGCCGTCGCGATCGCGATCTGCGCGTTTGCCGCGCTCGGCGGCTTCCTGCTGGTGAACACGCTGTACTTGCAGGAGGTCCGCGGCTACTCGCCGCTGCTTGCTGGCGTCTACACGCTGCCGATGGCAGCTATGGTCGCCATCTGCTCTCCACTGTCAGGCCGGCTGGTCGGCTCCCGTGGCACCCGGCCGCCGCTGCTTGCCGCCGGAATCGGGCTCACTGCTGCCGCGCTGATCCTGACCCAGGTCACCAATGACACCTCGACCCTCATGCTTGTCGTCGCCTACCTGCTCTTCGGGCTCGGCTTCGGCATGGTTAACGCCCCGATCACCAACAGCACGGTGTCCGGCATGCCGCGCACCCAGGCGGGCGTGGCGGCAGGAATCGCCTCGACCAGCCGGCAGGTCGGCTCGTCCCTGGGCGTCGCGGTGATCGGCTCGGCGACGATCTCAGCGCTGCACGGGCCGTTCCGGCAGGACTTCGCGGCTGCCAGCCACGCCGGCTGGTGGGTTGTCGTGGGCTGCGGAGTCGCCGTGCTGGTGCTCGGCCTGCTGGTCAGCGGCAAGTGGGCGCGGGAGACCGCGCGCCAGACGGCCAGCATCCTGTTGCCGGCCGGCGAGCAGGAGGGTCAGCCGGCCGCAGTGGCCGGAGTGGCGGCCGCCGGGCCTGACCACGGCCAGCCAGCCTGACCACGGTCGGTGTCCTTCTGACTGTGTGCGATTGCGGTCACTATGGTGGATGAGTTGCCCGGTTCGCTGACCGCGGCCGGGCGCTACGGGCCGTCGCTGCTGACCGACATGATCGCGAATGCCGCGCCCTGGTCATCCCGCACGACCGCCATCCGCCCGTAGGGACTGTCCACGGGCGGCGTGATGAGGCTGCCGCCCAGCTCCATGACTCTGACCACGACTGCATCTGTGTCGGCGACGCCGAAGTACGTACCCCAGCTCGCAGTGGTCTCGGCCGGCTGCCCGGCGCTGATCTCGCCGATCCCGCCGACGACGCTGCCGTCGAGCTCGAGCGTCGCGTACGGCATCCCGGCGGATCCGACCTCGCTGAACTTATAGCCGAACACAGCCGCGTAGAACGCCTGGTTGCCCTCGTAATGACGGCTCATGTTCTCGTTCCAGATCAGCGAGCCCGGCTCGTTCGCGCGCCGCACGCCCGTGTGCTGGCCGGCCTGCCAGACGCCGAACTGGGCACCGCCGGGATCCACCGCCATCAGCATCCGGCCGACATCCGTCACGTCGACCGGGTCGACGAGGACCTGCCCGCCGGCGGCCCGGATCCGGGCAGCGGTCTCGTCGGCGTTGTCGCTCGCGAGGTACGTCGTCCAGAACGCGGGCTGGTCAGGCGGCCCCATCTTCGGGCCGATGCCGGCGACCGGGTCGCCGCTGATCTCGCACACCGAGTAGCCGCCGGTCTCGGGCGGCCCGTCCAGGATGTTCCAGCCGAACAGGCCGCCGTAGAACGCCCTGGCCCTCGGCAGGTCGGCCACGCCGACGTCCACCCAGCATGGCGTTCCGGCGGGCCAGGCAGTGTCGCGAGTGACCATTGTCGTCCTCCGATGCCGCGCCGTGACGGCGCGCGAGCTGATCCCGCGGCGGCTGCCGGCGAGGGAAGAGTACTGCGGGAACGACGGCGGCAGCTGCCGATCGGTCCAGTCCGGCTCGGCCGGCCGAATGAATCAGGCCCCCGGCACGTTGGCAGTGGCATGCAGACATGGGATGCCATCACCGCACGCCGTAATGTCCGGTCGTTCACCGAGGATCCGGTGAGCGCCGAGCACCTGGACCGGATCCTGGAGGCAGGCCGCCGCGCGCCCTCCTCGCGGAACACGCAGCCATGGGACTTCGTCCTGGTTACCGACCGTCAGCAGCTGCAGGAGCTATCGGAGGTCTGGGTCGCTCGGCCACCCGGCGGACCGGCCGCTCGTGCCCATCAGACACCCGGATCGCCGCCCGTTCGACGACGTCGTGCACCGGGGCAGCTGGTAGCGCGCACGGCAGACGCAGGTCCGGTGCGGCTGGCCGGGCGGCTGGTGGCAGAGTGGCGGGAGAGAGCTTGATCCCGGCAGGCACGGAGGTTCCCGCGTGCGGATGGAGCGCCACTGGCTGCCGGCCGCCAGCGCGGCCGGCGTCACCGCGCTCGCGGTGATCGCGGGCTGCGGCGGCTCAGGCCCGGGCAGTCCGGCAAGCTCGCCCGCGACCTCAGCCGGCAGCTCCGCGTCCGGGGCGGCCCGGCCGACCGCAACCCCGCCGGGCGGGCGGGGCGCCACGACGAGCGCGGCTGCCCGCGCGGCCGAGGCGGTCCAGGGACCGGCGGCGGTGCCGACCGCGGCCCAGCTCGCGGCGCTGAGTGCCGAGCGGGGTGAGATCGCCCGGCTGTCGCCGGAGCAGATGGCCGGGCAGCGGGTCATCTATAGCTACAACGGCCTGTCCGCGCCCTCGAGCCTGCTCAGCCTGATAAGGCACGGCGACGTCGGGGGCGTCATTTTCTTCAGCTTCAATATTTCCAGCGCGGCTCAGCTGCATGGTGTCGTGGCGCAGCTGATCAAGGCGAACGCCGCGGCGACCAACCCGGCTCGCGGCTATCCGCTCCTGCTGATGACCGACCAGGAGGGCGGCCTGGTGCGCCGGCTGCCGTGGGCAGGCCCGGCGCAGTCCGAGGCGCAGATCGGGGCATCGCCGGATCCGGCCGCCGCGGCTGCCACGGCAGGCGAGCAGGCAGCCGCCGGCCTGCGCGCAGCAGGCCTGAACGTCAATCTCGCGCCCGTACTTGACGTCTACCGCCAGTCCGGCGACTTCGACGATCAGTTCCAGCGCTCCTACAGCATGAACCCGGCAATCGTGGCGCAGGCGGGCGCGGCGTTCGTCGCCGCTCAGCAGAAGGGCGGCGTCGCTGCCACCGTGAAGCACTTTCCCGGCCTCGGCGCTGCCGCGACAGCGCAGGATACCGACAACGAGCCGGTGACAATCAGCCTGTCGGGTCAGACTCTGCGCAGTGTCGACGAGATGCCGTACCGGGCGGCGCTGCAGGCTGGCGCGAAGCTGGCGATGGTGTCCTGGGCGCGCTACCCCGCGCTTGATCCGCGGCTGCCGGCCGGGCTGTCGCCGGTCATCGTCCAGGGCGAGCTGCGGCACCGGGCTGGCTTCGCCGGAGTGACGATTACTGACGCGCTCGGGGCCGGTGCCCTCGGCGCCTACGGCTCGCTGCAGAACAGGACCATGCTGGCCGGACGCGCGGGGATGGACGCGCTGCTGTGCACCGCGGTCAGGCCGCTGCCCGGCTGGAAGTGCGTGGACGGGCTGAAAGACGGCTACGCCGATGGTGCGCTCCCGGCGACCGCGTTCCAGGCGCAGCTCGCCCAGCTGCTGCAGTTGCGCGCGACGTTGCCGGCCTGACGGGCGCCATCGCGGCGGCCGGGCGAAAGCGGCAATCACGGCCGGCCGGCATTCCCGTCCGACTGCGCCGTTCCCGCCCAGTTCGTAACATGGCGTGCGTAGCAGGATGTCGGTGCGGCCATTCGGTGCGGCCATTCGAGTGCATGCCAGCGGGGCTTCCGCCCGGCTCCGCGGAGAGGTTACCCCCGCTGTGCGCAGCCATCTCTGGCTCAAGATCTCCGGAATTGCCGCCATCGCCGCGCTCGCCGTGGTGTTCGCCGCGCAGGCGGACGCGGGTCCGGTGGCCACGGCAGCTCGAGGCGGGCAGGCGGCTAGCCGTAAGCACGATGACCATGCCGGGAACGTCGCCGCCCGCCCTGGCAGTGCCCGCCCGGCCGCGGCTGCTGCGGCAGCGGCCAGCCCTGAGTCGGCGCTGGCGGCAACTCTGTCGGCGCGCCAGCTGGCCGGCCAGCGCGTGATTTACAGCTATTCCGGCCTGACACCGCCGGCCAGCCTGCTGAGCCTGATCCGGCATGGTGAGGCGGCCGGCGTCATTTTCTTCGCCGCGAACTACAGCAGCCGGTCCCAGTTCACCGCCGCCGTCGGCGAACTCGATGCGGCGAACAGCAGTGCGTCCAACCCGGCCCGCGCCTACCCGCTGCTGCTGATGACCGATCAGGAGGGCGGTTACGTCCGGCGGCTGCCCGGAGCCCCGGATCACTCCGAGGCCTGGATCGGCGAGCGCGCCACCGCCAGTGACCGCGCCTACCAGGCGCGGACGGCAGGCACGGGCGCAGCGCAGAACCTGCGCGGATTCGGCCTGAACGTGAACCTGGCCCCGGTGCTGGATGTCTACCGGGCGGCCGGCGATTTCGATGATCAGTACCAGCGCTCCTACAGCATGAATCCGGCAGTGGTCTCCGCGCTTGGCGCTGACTTCATCCGTGCTCAGCAGGCCGGCGGCGTGGCAGCGACGGCGAAGCACTTTCCCGGTCTCGGTGCCGCGACCGCCAGCCAGGATACTGACGATGTGCCGGTGACCATTCACCTGTCCGCGGCGACGATCCGGGCCGTCGACGAGTATCCGTACAAGGCGGCGATCGCGGCCGGGGTGAAGCTCGTCATGGTGTCGTGGGCGAAGTACCCGAGCCTGGGCACTGACCTGCCGGCCGGCCTGGCACCCGCCATCGTGCGGGGCGAGCTGCGGAAGCGGCTCGGCTTCAGCGGCGTCACCGTCACTGACGCGATCGGTGCAGGCGCGCTCGCCAGCTACGGCTCGACCGGCAACCGCTCGCTGAAAGCAGCGGAGGCAGGGATGGAGCTGATCCTGGCGTCCGGCGAGTCGCCCAGCGAGGGCGAGCAGTCGATGGACGCGCTGGAAGGCGCTTACAAGAGCGGCACCCTGGGCGGGCCAACGTTCCGGGCGTCGGTCACGCAGATCCTGCAGCTGCGCGCGGGCCTGTAGTCAGGAGCAGCGCCCGGATGAGATCCGGGCGCGTGCACTGGACGCTCGCGCGCTGACGCGCTACGACCGGTGCGGGAGCTCCTGCAGAGCCCAGGTGTTGCCGTCCGGGTCGGCGAAGGTCACGAACGAGCCCCACGGCTGGACGTCGATCTCGCTCGCCTGCACCCCGTGCTCGATCAGCGCCTGGCGCGCCGCGGCGACGTCGGATACGACTATCTGGACACCGCGCTGCGATCCGGGCTCCATCTCCGTGATGCCGACGCCCATCACGACGGAGCACGCCGAGCCGGGCGGCGTCAGCTGGACGAACCGGAGCCTCTCACTGACCTGGTGGTCATGGTCAGCGTTGAAGCCGACCTGGTCCACGTAGAACGACTTGGCGCGGTCGACGTCGGAAACGGGAATGGGCACAAGCTCGATCTTCCAGTCCATGACTCAGACGCTATCGCCAGGCACTGACACTCAGGCTGGCTCCGGCGGAGGCACCGGGACGTACCGGGTGGTGAAGAAGCCGCGCACCGGCCGGGCGATGCCAATGTTGTGCGTGATGGCCGGGCGGCCGGTGTCGAACTCAAGGAACACGCCGTCGTCCTGCCCCGTATTCGGGTCGTAGACCTGCAGCCGGACACTCGTCCGGGCGGCCTGGTAGGAGCAGGCGAGCACCTGATGATTGCGGCCGAGCAGCAGCGGGCTCGCTGAGGCCACGGTGACCAGCCCGAGCGGGACCGGCTGGCCGCGGTCGAGCGCCGCCCTGACCCTCGGCCACTGCACCGCGACCGATCGTCCCGGCACGCCCCGGATGGTGCGGGCCGCTCCCGGTCCGGTGCCCGCCCGGAGGACGGCATCGCGGTCCGGCAGCACCATCCAGCCGTAGTACGTCGCCACGCCGGCCGGGATGCGCCAGGAGGTGATCAGGCGGCGCACGATGAACCGGTACAGCGGCGATCCGGGCGCTGGCCGGCTGGCTGGCGGCGGCGTGCCGGCGTGCCAGTAGTCCAGCGCGGCGAGGACCATGCCGCCACACAGGCCGAGCGCGGCATTGCCGATGCCGACCGGGCCGGCCGGCGTGCGAACGGACACGGCCGGAGCGGGCGGCCAGGAGTTGGTGAAGGCGAACCCGTCGCGTGCGGGCAGGAAGCCAGTCAGGCGCTGCGCCGATGTGCCCGCCGGAACGTCCGGCTCGCCTGCCCGGTCGCGCCTGCCCGGTCCCCGCACAACGCACGTCCTGCCCGGCGTCAGCGGCCGAGCGCGTCGATGCTGGCGACCTCGGCCGCGGTCAGGGTGAATCCGAACAGGTCAAAGTTCGCCGCGATCCGCTCCGGCTGCGACGACTTGGGAATAATGGTCACGTCGTGCTCGAGGTGCCAGCGCAGCACGACCTGGGCCGTCGTCACTCCGTGCGCGGCTGCGATCTTCGCCAGTACCGGATCGTCGAGTCTGGTGTTCTTGATTCCGCTGTATCCCTCGACCGCGATACCGCGCTCGGCATGCCCGGCGAGCACGCCGCCGTCGTACAGGGTCGGGCCCCAGTCGATCTGGTTCACCGCGGGAGCCTGGCCGCTGTGCCGCGTCAGATCATCGATCTCCGTCAGGCTGTAGTTGCTCACGCCTACGTTCCTGACCTGGCCGCTGGCCTGGAACTCCAGCAGCTCGCTCCAGAGCCGGCGGCTCTCGGCCTTGCTCGACGGCGGCCAGTGGATCAGCCAGAGGTCGAGGTAGCCGGTACCGAGTGCACGCAGCGAATGGTCGAGCACCGATGGGGCCCGGCCCGAGTCAGACGCGCGGATCTTCGTAGTCACGAAGACCTCCGCCCGGTCGATGCCGCTGTCGCGGAGTGCCTGGCCGACCTCCGCCTCGTTGCCGTACATGGTGGCCGTGTCGATATGGCGGTAGCCGGTGTGGAGGGCGGCGATCACGCTGTCCCGCGCCTCGCCGCCGCGCAGCTTCCAGGTGCCGAAGCCGACCATCGGCATCTGGTCGCCCCCGGTCAGCGCTGCCGTCGGAACTGCGGGTGCTGATGTCATCAGCCCATTATCGGCTACGCAACGAGGGTGCCGCTGGCGGCCGTCAGCCCTGCGAATAGATCGGTAAGCCGCGCGGTCACGGGCCCCGGCTTGCCGTCCCCGATCAGGCGGCCGTCCAGCGCCAGCACTGGCGTCAGGCCGCCCATGGTGCCGGTGACGAACAGCTCGTCAGCCCCGTACACCTGGGTGAGGCTGTAGTCGCCGACAGCGCAGCTGATCCCGGCGCCGGCCGCCAGGTCGAGTACGGCCTGGCGGGTGATGCCCTCGGGGCAGGCCGCGGTCGACGGCGCCGCCAGCACGCCGCGGGTGACCAGGAAGATATGGGTGGCATTGGTCTCTGCCACGAAGCCGCGCTGGTCCAGCATGACCGCGTCGTCGGCCCCGGCCACGTTTGCCTCGATCTTGGCGAGTATCGAGGTCAGCAGGTTGTTGTGGTGGATCTTCGGGTCCAGGGTGTCCGGGCTGGAACGGCGGACGCTGGACGTGATGAGCGTGATGCCGCCCGCGTCGTAGACCGGCGCCTTGTGCTCCGGCAGCACGATGAGCGTCGGTCCGGACTGATTGAGCCGCGGGTCCATCCCGCTGGTGACCTTCACGCCGCGGGTCAGGGTCAGCCGGATGTGCACATTGTCGGTCATCTGGTTCGCGGCCAGCGTGCGGCGGATCTCGGCAATGATCTCCGCGTCGGACGGGATGTCCGCGAACGCCAGCGCGCGGGCGGACTGGCGGAGCCTGGCGAGGTGCTCCTCCAGCCGGAAGATCCTGCGCTGATACAGCCGGAGCCCCTCCCAGACCGCGTCACCGCCCTGCACGACCGAATCGAACGGGCTGACCGCGGCCTGGTTACGGTGGGTCAGCCGGCCGCCGACGCTGACGATCAGGTCGCGGTTGCGCTCATCGAAGGTCTGCAGCACGTCGCGCTCCTCAGCTCGGGGACGGATCTGGCACCTCAGCGTGACCGGCGTCAGCCCGCCGCCGCCCGCCGCGCCAGGCCATCCACGAAAATATCGATGAGCAGCTCGAATCGCTCGCCGGGGTCGGCGTAGCTGAACTCGCCCGCCAGCTCGGTCAGGTTAGGGAACTGCCGCTCGGGCAGCGACGCCAGGTAGTCACGGACCATGTCGCCCGCTTCCCCGGTCATGGCCGGCTGGTCAGGCGGGCCGGGCGGGTCCCCGACCCCGGTCTCGTCCAGCGTGAATCCGTTGATCGTCGCGATCAGCAGGTGACTGCCCTGGACCGCGAGGCGTGGCGGCAGCCCGCCCGCCCGCAGGATGGCCAGGACGCGCTCGGAGTAACGCAGCGCGTTCGGTCCCATCGGGATGCGGCCGATGGAGATACGGACGATGTACGGGTGCCGGAGGCTGATCTCGCGCTGAGCCCTGGCAACCTGCCTGAGCTGGTCCTGCCAGCTCGCCGGATCGGGGTCCGGGACGGCTATCTCGCCGATGATGGCCTCGAAGACCAGATCGAGCAGGCCGTCCTTGCTGCCGACATGCCAGTACAGGGACGCGGCGCCGGTGCCCAGCTCGTCGGCGATGCGGCGCATGCTGAGTTCATCCAGGCCCTCGGCGTCGAGCAGGCGGATGGCCGCCGCCACGATCGCGTCCCGGCTGATCGGATCGCGCCGCCGCCGGGCGCGCCGGTCCGGCAGCCGCTGCCAGGGCGGCGCGGGAATTCTCTCGTCTGGTTCCGGCGCGCTCGCCATCAGGGACTCATCCTCTGCCTCCGCAGCCGGCCAGCACTGAGGGCTGGCGGCCTGTCGAACAGCGTACAAGTCTCGTACAGCCCTTTGACTGGAATGCGGGCCCATGATAGAACGATGTTCGAGTAACGAATATCATTCGATGAAGGAGAGCGGCATGGCTGGCACGGGCCAGGCGGCAGCGGCGCAGCCGGGGATCGAGCGACGGTGGCTAGCAGCCGTTGTCCTGATCACCGGTGCCCTGATGGACATGATCGACGTGACTATCGTCAACGTGGCGCTGCCGACAATCCGGCGTGACCTGCACGCCAGCTCTACCCAGCTGGAATGGGTGGTGTCGGCGTACATGCTCGCCTTCGCCGCGACCCTGATCGTCGCCGGGAACCTGGGCGACCGCTTCGGCCGCAAGCGGCTGTTCCTGATCGGCGTTGCGTTCTTCGGTGCGGCCAGCCTGTGCGCCGGGCTATCGGGAACCGGGACGGAGCTAATCGCGGCGCGGGTCGTGCAGGGCGCGGCCGCGGCAGCGATGGCACCGCAGGTGCTGGCGACCTTCCGGGTCATCTTTTCCGGTGCGGACCGCGGCCGCGCGTTCGCCCTCTACGGCGCGATGCTCGGCTTCGCCTCGGCGATCGGCCTCGTTCTCGGCGGCGTGCTGACCGAGGCGAACCTCCTTGGCTGGAGCTGGCGCGCGGTGTTCTTCGTGAACGTCCCGGTCGCGGTCTGCGCGCTGACCGCGGGCCTGGTGATCGTGCCGGAGACCAGGAATGCCTGAGCGGCGCGGCTGAATCTGCCGGGAGCGGCGCTGCTCGCCGCCAGCCTGGTCGCTATCGTCTATCCGCTGCTGGAGGGGCGCCAGCTGGGCTGGCCTGCCTGGACCTGGCCGCTGATAGCCGCTGGCGCGGCCGGGATCGCCGTCCTGCTCTGGCTGGAGAGCCGTGCTCGCCAGAGCAGTTCGCGGCCCGCGACGCTGCTGCAGGCGCGCCTGTTCGCGATTCCGGCCTTCGCGGCGGGCATCGGCGTGCAGCTGGCCTTCTCGGCCGGGCTGCAGGGGTTCTTCCTGGCCTTCGCTCTCTGGCTGCAGTCCGGCGAGCACTTCTCCCCGCTGAAAGCAGGCCTCACGGCGGTGGCCTTCAGCGTCGGCAGCTTCGCCGCCGCACCGTTCGCCGTGCCGCTCGCGCACAAGCACGGGCGCCGGATCCTGGTGAGCGGGGCGGTCCTGCTCGCGGCCGGCTGCGCGGGCGTGCTGGCGGCGGTCAGCCACGTCGGCCCGGACGGCAGCCCCTGGCCAGTCGTGCCGGGCCTGGCGGTGGCCGGAGCCGGCCTGGCCCTGCTGGTGATACCGCTGGTGAACGTCGTGCTCGCGGCAGTGCCCGCAGCCGTCGCCGGCGGCGCGTCCGGGATTTTCAGCACTGCGCAGCAGCTCGGCGGCGCCCTCGGGGTCGCCCTGCTCGGGACGGTCTACTTCGGTGCGCTGGCCGCCGGGCACTCGTTCGCCGCGGCCATGACGCGTACCACGCCGTACGCGATCGGCGCGTTCGCGCTCTGCGGCGTGCTGTCGCTGCTGCTGCCGCGCACAGCAGTGACGGACGAGAATCTTGCCGGCGGCGGGGCCGGCGACGACAGTCAGCTGGCCGCCGCTGCCGCGCCGGCCGGCTAGCTCGCACGGGACCGAGCGCCGCTCACTCGGCCCGCATGGCTGTCTCGGTCCTGGCGCTGGCAGCCCAGACAGCCGGAGCCAGCGACCCGGCGACTGCGATCGCCATCCCGGCCAGGGCGAGCCCGCCGAGCTGCCAGCCGCCGTACACATCGAGGATGCTGGCAGGCAGCGCGGTGCCCGCGGCGCTCGCCATGACGGGCACCAGATACCGCTGCAGCGCGATGCCGAGCGGGACGGCGATCAGGCCCGCCACGAGCCCGATCCCCGCCACCCAGCACACGATCATCACGACGGTCTGCCGCGGTGTCATGCCGATCGCCTTGAACACGCCCAGGTCGTGCACGCGTTCCCTGGTCTGCAGGACGACGGTATTGAGCACGCCGAGCCCGGCGACCGCCCCGAGCAGCAGCGTGAGCGCGTCGATCAGCCCAAGTACCAGCGGCAGGCCGCGGCCGGCGCCATTCAGGCTGACCCCGTAGGCCGGCCCGAGCGCGGTGCTCAGTGCCTGCACATAGGCCGGCGCCGACGTGCCGGATCGCAGCTCCACGTCGTACTGGCTGGTCTGCGCAAGGCGCGGATCCGCGCTGGCGAGCGTCTGCCATGCGGTGATCATGGCAAGGCCGCTGTTGTCGCCATCGAAGACCTCGCCCACGATGCGGGCAGTAATCTGCCGGCCCCCGAAGGTGAATGACACGGGGTTGCCAAGCGACTTGCCGGTCACGGTCAGGAAGTGCGTCGGCACGACTACCTGGCCCGGACCGGTGTACCAGCGGCCGCTGATCATCTGATAGCCCGTCCAGCCGGCGTCGCCGCGGAAGGCCGTTACCGGGATCTGCTGTGCCAGCCCGGCCACCGTGACCTGCTGGTCAGTCTCGGCCACGAAATGCGCAGTTCCCGGCTGGGCGCGCAGTGCGGCGGCGACCGCATGTTCCGCGGCTGCCGGCGCTGCCGGCCTGACGCCTTTCGGCAGCAGGGCCACCCGGGTTGACTGTGCGCCGCCTGCTCCCATCCTGACGCCGCTGACGCCCGAGCCGGGGGCGGTCGGGAGTGAGACGAACACCTGCTCAGTCCCGGCCAGGCTCAGCCCGGACTCGACCCTGGTCAGCGACGCGCCAAGACCGACCGCGAACGTCACCGCCGCCGCGCCGAGCAAGGTGGCGACCAGCGTGACGGCCGTCCGGGCCGGGCGCGCGAACGAGGCGGCGAGCCCGATGGTGACGGGCCGAACGACCGGGAGCCTGCCGAGCAGCCGGTGCGCGCCGTAGCCGCCCCCCGAGCGGGGCGCGCGCCCCGCTGCGATGGCCCGGATCGCGCTGAGCCTGCCTGCCCTGATCGCGGGCACGAGGGCGGCGATCCCGACCACGACCAGCATGGCCGCCGGCACGGACAGGTTCACCCAGCTCGGCACGCCCAGAGTGCCGACCTGGTAGACGCTCGCGGCACGGCCAAGCAGCGCGCCCGAGAGCAGGTTCCCGGCAAGGACGCCTGCTGTGCAGCCGGCGGCCGCCGGGATGAGTGCCTGCCCGGCATAGGCAGCGGACACCTGGCCGGGTGTGAAGCCAATGCTCTTCAGGACGCCGATCCGGCGATAGCCGGACACGACGGAGCCGCTGACCACGTTCGCCACGATCAGCACGGACATGGCCAGCCCGATGATGCCGAATGCCGCCACGAACGGGGCGATCGGCGCGATTCCCAGCGTCTCCTGCAGCCTGACCGGCAGGTACGACTGGATGGCCGTCACCGCGCCCGGCGGCAGCGCGCCCGCCACGGCAGCGGCGTCGGCCCTGACGGCGGCATCGTCGCCGGCAGCACGGAACCTGTACAGCATCTGCGTGCTCGCCGGTTCCTGCGGCGTGGTCAGCCTTGTAATCTCGGCCGGCGTGACCCAGCCGTCAGCGGTCCCGGTCACCGAGCTGGCGATGCCGACAACCGTGAGCTCGGGCTTGCCGGCTGCGCCGACGGCCGTGACCGGCATGCCTGGCGACGGCTGGACGGGCAGGCTGCTGCCGGCCTGGTTGCCGCTCAGCACGATCTGGCCAGGCCCGGTCGGCCAGTGGCCCGACTGCAGGGCGATGTCGTCCACCGGACCGTCAGGCGCCGCCCGTCCGACCAGCGTCACCGACGGGATGAGCAGGCGGGCCGCGCCGGCCGGGCCTGCCGTCGCGATAGTGAGCTGCAGTGAAGTCGTGACCTCGGCGAACGGCCCTGCGGCAGCCACGATCTGCGGCAGCCTGCGAGTTGCGGCGAGGCGGGCCGGACTGGCCCTGGCCGGGTTGATCGTGGCGGTGATATCGGCTCCGCGCTGCGCGGCGAACGCAGCGTCGAACGGAGCATTGGAATCCGCCACGACCGCGAGCGCCAGCACGGCGGCCCCGGTGGTCACCAGCAGCACGAGGCCGATCACCGCTGTCTGTACCCGGCGGCGGCCAAGACCGCCGCGCAGCGCTCGCCGGACCGGACCGGACCTCATCGCCGCACCTGCGGCCCGGTCGTGACGTCGCTGCTGATCCGGCCGTCGACCAGCAGGATGACGCGGCCGGCGTAGCGGCTGGCCAGGTCGGGATTGTGGGTGACCATGACCAGGCTCTGGCCGGATGTGTTCAGGTCCAGCAGAAGCTCGCCGATCTCGGAGCCGGTGGCCGAGTCCAGCGCACCGGTCGGCTCGTCGGCCAGCAGCAGCGCCGGCCGGTTGACCAGGGCCCTGGCGATTGCCACGCGCTGCCGCTCGCCGCCCGACAGCCGGGCCGGATAGGCGTCCGCGTGCTGACTGATATGCAGCGCCGCGAGCAGCTCGCCGGCCCGCCCGAGCGCCTTCCCCCGGGACTCGCCTGCTAGCTGAGCCGGGAGCATCACGTTGTCGGCGACCGTCAGGTCATCGAGGAGGTTGAAGAACTGGAAGATCATGCCGACCTGCTGACGCCGGAATCGGGCCCCGCCGGTCTCGCTGAGCTTGTCGACCCGCTCTCCGGCCACGGTCACGGTCCCGGATGTCGGCCGGTCCAGCCCTGCGATGAGGTTCAGCAGGGTCGACTTCCCGCTCCCGGACGGTCCCATGATCGCCACGGCCTCGCCGGGCGCAACCGCGAAGCTGACGTGCTCAACAGCCGGATGGCCGTCGTCGTCGTAGCGCTTGGTGACGTCACTGAGCTCAATCAGGGTCTGCATGCCGTGCAACCTAGGCCCGTCCGGGCCCGGCTGACGTCGCCCGCCAGGTGCACGCAGCGGCCCGATGCGGATGAAATCTGGCCTGGCATCGTCCTCGCGATGTAGCCGAATGCTCCGATCGGATGACTGCGTCGTGTCGCCGCCTGGCTCACAATGAGCAGGTGATAGAACATCGCGCCCCGTCGGCCTGGCGCCTGCCTGGCAGCAGCGGGCAGGCGTCGCCGGGCTGGCCCGCGCGGCAGGTGCGCAGCGGGTTCCGGCGTGCCGCCGCCTTCGTCACCTCAGCCGAGGACCGGGCCATGCCATCCCGGCGCGCGATCGCCCAGGACGTCATGGTCGCAGCAATCGCCACCGTTGCCGTCCTCGTGACCATCTCCAGGCCATCGGGACTCCTCACTCCCGTGCGCGCTGCCTACCCGGCCTCAGGGCTGGTCGTAACGGTGCCGGACGGCAGTGGCCTCGGGCTGACCGATCTCGTGCTCGCGGCGCTGACCACCGCGCCTCTCGCCGTCCGCCGGGTGCGCCCGCTGACCGCATTCTGGCTGATTGTTGCCGCGGCCGTGCTGTCGCCGCGATCCACCGCGAATGTGATCACCCTGGCCGCGGTCGTCCTGGCCGCCTACTCGGCAGTGGTCTACAGCCGGTTCCGCGGCGCCGCGATCCTCAGCATGCCGGCGGCCGGCTGGCTGGATGCTGTCTACCTGCATAACACCCCGTCGTCCGCGGTGCCGCATACTGGCACCGCGATCCTGGTGCTGTTCCCGGTGCTGGTGGCCGCCAATACCATCCATCAGTGGCGCCGCCAGGCCGGCGACTCCAAGGCTCGGCTGCTGCGCCTGCAGGCCGATCATGAGGCCGTGACCAGGCAGGCGCTGAAGGACGAGCGGGCCAGGATCGCCAGCGAACTGCATGACGTCGTCACTCATAACGTCAGCGTGATGATCGTCCAGGCCGGAGCTGCCAGGCAGGTTCTGAGCGATGCACCGGACGACGCGCGGACAGCGCTGCTGGCCGTCGAGGCAAGCGGCCGGGCGGCGATGGCGGAGCTGCGCCAGCTGCTCGGCCTGCTGAGTCCGTACGGCCCGCCGGGCGCAGGGGAAGAAGGCGCTGGCGACGGGCAGGCCAGCGCGGGCGGGCCGCTGGCCGAACTGCAGCCGCAGCCCGGTCTGCATCAGCTCGGACCGCTGATCGACCGGGTGCGCGCGGCCGGCCTGCCCGTCGAGCTTGACGCCTGCCAGATACCGCACGACCTCGCGCCTGGCCTGGGTCTGGCGGCCTACCGGATCGTGCAGGAGGCCCTGACGAACGTGATCAAGCACGCCGGGAAGCCGGCGACGCGAGTCAGCCTGCGCTGCGGCGGGGGCGGGCTCCTCATCGAGGTCGCGGACTCCGGGCGGCCGATCGCCGCCGCCGGGCCCGCCGTCACCACGATCCCCGGCGCTGGCCGGGGCCTGGTCGGCCTGCGGGAGCGGGTGGCCCTGTACGGCGGCGACCTGGCGGCAGGGCCCCGGCCTGGCGGCGGGTGGCTGGTGACAGCGCGGCTGCCCGCGGACTCGCGGCCGGACTCGGCCCCCGGCCAGCCGGGGGCAGCTGCGGTGCGGGAGACCGCGTTGCCGGCTCGGCTGTGACCGACACGACAGTGACCGACACGACGGTGACCGCGACCCAAGCGACAGTGACAGGCATGACAGTGACAGGCAATGCATCCGAGAGCGCTGGCGCGCAGCCGCGGGTGGTCGTCGCGGATGACCAGAACCTGGTGCGCAGCGGCTTCCGGATGATTCTCCGCGCGGCCGGGATTCCGGTCGTCGCAGAGGCGGCCGACGGGGCGGAGGCGGTGGCAGCCGCGCTGAAGCACCGGCCCGACGTCGTGCTCATGGACATCAGGATGCCGCAGATGGACGGGCTCGAGGCCACCCGCCGGATCCTGGCGGCCCGCAGCTGCAGCGACTGCCGCATCATCATCCTGACCACGTTCGACCTGGATCAGTATGTCTACGCCGCACTGACCGCGGGAGCCAGCGGGTTCCTGCTCAAGGATGTCTCGCCCGAGCAGCTGGTCGGCGCGGTCCGCACGGTCCGTTCCGGCGATGCACTGCTGGCGCCGTCGATCACCCGCCGTCTCGTCGAGCGATTCGCGCCCCGCGCGGCCGGACGCCCGGCCGTGCACGCCCCTCTGTCAGAGCTCACACCCAGGGAGCTGGAAGTGCTGCGGCTGCTGGCTCGCGGCCTGAGCAACGCCGAGCTGGCCGCGGGGCTGAATCTCAGCGAGGCGACGGTGAAGACGCACGTCGCCCGGATTCTCGCCAAGCTCCAGCTGCGCGACCGGGTGCAGGCGGTTGTGCTGGCCTACGAGACAGGCCTTGCCGGTCCCGGCACGCCGCCAGCCGCGGGGCCGGGCCGGAGCACCGCCAGCCGGGGCTGACCAGCCGGTTTTCTGCAGTGGGTGGGGCGAGACGTGTGCCCTGCCATCAGCCGAAGCCGTACTGTTACTCCTGTTCCGGGATGAAAACCGTCTGGGGGATTGGCATGGAGCGCGACCCGACCCTGCTGGAAAGCCTGCGCCGGGCGGTTGACGCCATGCCGGACGATGTCGCACTCCGGCTGCACCTGGCCACGCTGCTCATCGACGCCGGCCGGCGCGATGAGGGCATTCGCGAGGTCGGGGCGATCCTCCAGCGTGATCCGGCCAACGCCAGCGCGCTGGCGCTGATCACCGCGGCGCCCGCCGCCGGCCCGCCAGCGCCGGGTGCTGGCCAGTCAGCATCTGCCGTCGGCGGGCCGGCCCCGGCCGACCGAGCGGCGGCGGAGCCTACGCCGCCCGGCGAGGCGGCACCCCGTGCAGCACCTGACTTCGACTGGCGCGCGGCCGAGTCGGAGCTGGCGGACGTGCTGCCGCCGCGGTTCGTCGGACCGGACGGCGCGGCGGAGGCACCGGCAGAGGCCGGCGGCAGTGAGGCGGGCGACCCGGCCGATGCCGCCTTCGAGGTGGAGCACTCCGGCCTGCGGCTGGCCGACGTGGCCGGGATGAAGGAGGTCAAGCAGCGCCTCGAGGCTGCCTTCCTCGCGCCGATGCGCAATCCCGAGCTCCGCAGGCTGTACGGCAAGAGCCTGCGCGGCGGCCTGCTCATGTACGGCCCGCCCGGCTGCGGCAAGACATTCATCGCCCGCGCGGTCGCGGGCGAGCTCGGCGCCAGGTTCATCGCGGT
>Ga0302181_10001462_pt1 | contig 17587 bp, 16 predicted proteins | sample I_Palsa_E3_3_FD_198786 | JGI IMG/M metagenome (GOLD analysis project Ga0302181, IMG submission 198786) | Peat permafrost microbial communities from Stordalen Mire near Abisko, Sweden - I_Palsa_E3_3 | ecosystem: Environmental > Terrestrial > Soil > Palsa > Peat permafrost | place: Sweden...
CGGGTGCTCCGGCTCCGGGTGCTCCGGCTCCGGGTGCTCCGGCTCCGGGTGCTCCGGCTCCGGGTGCTCCGGCTCGAGGGGCAGCAGGGCGTAGGCGAGCATCGACAGCATCCCACCCATCGCGGCTGCGATCAGGGTGGGATCGCCGGGCAGCTGGTGTCCCCTCGCCCGCAGGTACTCCAGGTGCTCGCGGAGCATCACGGTGTCCTCAGTCAGCCGTTCCCACAGCGCACCGGAGGCCGGACCGGCGGCCATGGCCGACTCGAACACGGCGCTCATGACCGAGCGGTTACCGCGCATCACGCCCCAGGCCGCGGCCAGGTGGTCGCGGAGCTGGCCAGGGTCGGTCAGGTCGTGCGGCGGGTGCTCCGCGGAGCCGAAATGGCTCCCCGCCTGCTCGTGCATGTCGGCGAGCAGGGCGCGCAGCAGGTCTTCCTTGCCTGCGAAGTGCTCGTAGAAGGATCCGGTGGCCCGGCCCGCAGCGGCCGTGATGTCCGTGATCTTAGTGTTCAGGTAGCCCTGATCGGCGAACAGCCGCCGGGCTGCCTCCTTCAGCGCCGCTTCGGTCTCGGCCGCCCTGACCTTCCGCACTCCCATCGCAGCCCGCCCCCTTCTGACCTGCCGGCCGTTATCCGCTTGACGACAGGCTCGGGCACCATGATACTGAGCTTAAATTCACTGAAAATAGATTCAGTGAAATTGAATTCGGGGAGCCTGGAATGCGGGTGGTCGTGATAGGTGGCGGAGTGGCCGGATCGGCGAGCGCGATCGCGCTCGCCAGGGTCGGTTTCGAGGTCACCGTGTACGAGACCTACGAGGATCCGGCTGGGCCGGTCGGGTCGTATGTCAGCCTGGCGGTCAACGGGCTGCACGCCCTGGCCGCTCTCGGTTGCCTTGAGCAAGTGCAGGAAGCCGGGTTCCCGGTCGCACGCCAGCTCATGTGGTCGGGCCGCGGCAAGCTGCTCGGTGACGTGGCCCGGGGCCGGAACCCGCAGGACACACTGCACAGCGTCACGCTGATGCGTGCCGACCTGGTTACCGCGTTGCGTGCGGAGGCGTTGCGGTCCGGCGCCCGCATCGTCACCGGTCAGCGACTCACAGGCAGCAAGGACCCGGTGGCCGAGGATGCCGACCTGATCGTGGGAGCAGACGGCATCTGGTCGGCGACACGCCGCGAGCTGGACCCGGCAGCGCCGCAGCCCGTCTACGCCAAGATCTACTACATCTCCGGGACCTCGGACGGAACCCGGATCCGGACGGAGATATCGCGGCAGGGCTTCAACTGGATCTTCGCCAAGTGCGGCGTCTTCATCTACCTGCCGGCCCCGGACGGGTCCATCTGGTGGACGGCGCAGATCGCCGCCCCCCAGCCGCCGCCGGACCCGGCCGCGGTGAGCCTGACGAACCTGACGGAACTCTTCCGCACCGAGCCGCAGGCGGCGGCCGTGCTGCGAGCGGCCACCGGCGTGCGCGCCGCGAACATCGGGCACGTGCTGGCCCCGGTTAGCCGCCGCTACCACGGCACGACCGTTCTGGTCGCTGACGCCGCCCACCCGGTCGGCGCGGGTCAGGGCGCGTCGATGGCCATGGAGGACGCGGTCGTGCTAGCCAGGGAACTTGCTGCCTCCGACAGCATCCCGGCGGGCCTGGCCGCCTTCGCCCGGCAGCGGCACCCCCGTTCAGGCAAGCTGGCCAAGACCGAGACCGCCAACCGGGACGCCAAGACCGCGGGCCCCGTAACGGCCCGGATGCGCGAGATGATCATGCCGCACGTCTTCAACCGCTTCTACGAGAAGGCGACCAGCTGGCTCTACGAGTACGACCCAGGTTCGCTGCCCGCCCGCCAGCTCCGCTAGGGAGCCGGTCTCTCGTCGGCGGGCCGCCCAGGGGTGGGGCGGTCACGGGCTTGCGGGGCCAAGATAGGGGCATGGTCCCTTCCGCGCCACGTCATGATCGCGATGCTGGCGGTCCGGCCGATGTGCTGGCCGCTAAGGCGGCCTTGCGGCAGGAGGTATGGTCGGCGATGCGCGCGGCCAAGGTGGCGCGGTTCCCCGGCGCGGCCGGGCGCATCCCGAACTTCACCGGGGCCGAGGCCGCCGCCGAACGGCTCCGCGCCATGCCCGCCTGGCAGGCCGCCGGGACCCTGAAGGCCAACCCAGACTCCGCCCAGTGGCCGGTGCGCCAGCGCGCGCTGGAGGACGGCAAGACCGTGTACATGGCTGTCCCGCGGTTGGCTGGGCCGGAGCCGTTCTTCGCCCTGGATCCCGACCACCTGAGCGAGCCGCCCCGCAAGGCGGCCTCGATCAGCGGCGCGACCCGGTCCGCGCGGCGAGTCATGCTCGCCGACGTGGCTCCGGTCGACCTAGTGGTGATGGGCTGCGTCGCGGCCGGGGAGGACGGCGCTCGGCTCGGCAAGGGCGGGGGGTTCGCGGACCTGGAATTCGCGCTCGCCACCGCGGCCGGGCTGATCGGACCGGACACCACCTCGGTCACCACCGTGCACGAGATCCAGATCCGCCCGGCCGGGGCGATCCCGCTGACCGATCATGACGTTCCGGTGGACTTTATCGTCACCCCGGAGCGGATCATCGACTGCCGTCCGCGGCACAGGCCACGCCGGGCCGCCGGCATCTGCTGGGACGACCTGACCGAGGAGAAGATCGCCGCGATACCTTTGCTGGCCGCGCTGCGCGCCGGAGAGGAATAACCAGGCGCGGGACGCGGGGGCCGCGGGCGGGACGCGGGGGCGGGGGCGGGACGCGGGGGCGGGGGCGGGACGCGGGGGCGGGGGCGGCGGGACGCGAGACACTGGCGCGGACGGGCGCGGGACGCGATGCTTGTGGGCATGACCCAGATTCCTCCAGCCTCGATAGATCAGCTGGCCGGCTCGCCTGGGCCGGTGCGTGAGACGACCGTGGGCGGGGTCTTGCGCGAGGCCGCCGAGCGCGCGGCGGGGACGGTCGCGCTGGTGGAGGGGACGGCCGAGCGGCGGCGGCGGCGGTGGGACTACGCGGACCTGCTGGCCGACTCCGAACGCGTCGCCCGGGCCCTGCTCGGACGGTTCGCTCCCGGCGAGCGGGTGGCGGTGTGGGCACCGAACTGCCCGGAGTGGCTGCTGATGGAGTTCGGGGCGGCGCTGGCGGGCCTGACCCTGGTGACGGTGAACCCGGCGCTGCGGGCCGGTGAGGTGGCGCACGTGCTCGGCCAGTCACGGGCACAGGGAGTCGTGCTGGCACCGTCCTACCGCGGCGCCGACCTGGCCCAGACGCTGGCGCAGGTCCGCGGTGGCCTGCCCAGTCTGCGCGAGGTGATCTCGCTGGCGGACTGGGACAGCTTCGCGGACTCAGGGTCGCCGGGCGAGCGGCTGCCTGAGGTCAGGCCGGATGCCGCGGCGCAGATTCAGTACACATCCGGGACCACGGGCGCCCCGAAGGGCGCCGTGCTGTGCCACCGGGGCATCACCAACAATGCCCGGTACTGTGCGGAGAACTTGCAGGCGGGCCCGGGTGAGGTATGGGTCAACCCGATGCCGCTGTTCCATACGGCCGGGTGCGTGCTGCTGACGCTGGGGCCGGTGCAGCAACTGTTCACCCAGGTTCTGGTGCCCGGCTTTGACCCCGGGCTGGTGCTGCACCTGATCGAGTCCGAGCGGAGCACCATGTTCGGCGGCGTGCCCACCATGCTGCTGGCGTTGCTGAACCACCCCAGCTTCAGCGGGACCGACCTGTCCAGCGTCCGGTACATTTTCGGCGGAGGCGCCACCGTTCCGCCAATCCTGGTCCGCCGGGTCGAATCCGCCGTGGGCGTGCCGATGTCCATCGTCTTCGCGCAGACCGAGGCCTCGCCGTGCATCACCCAGACGCGGCTGGACGACTCCCCCGACGACCGGGCCGAGACCCTAGGACGCCCCCATCCCCAGGTCGAGGTCATGATCGCCGACTCGGCCACCGGCCAGGGCGCGCCAGTAGGCGCAGTGGGCGAGATCGCGACCCGCGGCTACCACGTGATGAAGGGGTACTTCGACGATCCCGCGGCGACCCGCGACGCGATCGACGCCGCGGGCTGGCTTCACACCGGTGACCTCGGCTCGGTTGACGAGCGCGGCTACTACCGGATCGAGGGCCGGCTCAAGGAGATGATCATCCGCGGCGGTGAGAACATCTATCCCCGGGAGATCGAGCAGGTCCTGTACGCCCATCCGGCGGTCGCGGACGTCGCCGTCGTCGGTGTGCCCGACGACCACTGGGGCGAGCAGGTGGCGGCCTTCATCCAGGCCGTCCCAGGCCAGACCGTGACCCCGGACGAACTCATGTCCTACTGCCGCGCGCGGCTGGCCGCGCACAAGACCCCGCGCCACTGGCGGTTCGTGGATGCCTTCCCGCTCACCGCATCCGGCAAGGTGCAGAAATTCGTCCTCCGGGAGCAGTTCCGCTGAGGAACGAGCAGCGGGTGAGGAACGGTCAGGGGCCGGCTTCTCCGCAACCCCGCCAGCGGGCGTTTCTGCATGCGGAACATGCGTCTGACTGGCCAGCCTGCCAGCACCTAGGCTTGGAGTTGTGACAGACGTGCTGACCAGCGACCGTGAGGCCAAGGCTCGGCGAATGGAGGATGCCATCCGCGGCTACTTCGACGCCTGCAACACCGGCGACGCGGCCGCCGTGGCGGCCTACTTCGCGCCGGGCGCCGTGCACTACTTCCCGCCCGACATGTACGAAGGGCCGTTCCGCGGCGGCGCGACGATCGGCGCGAAGTGGTCCTGGGCGGTGCAGACGCTCGGTTCGCACTGGACCGTGGATGAGATCATCTGCGACCCCGATACCGACCGGGCGGTGATCGAGTGGACGCACGAGAAGACCAAGTCCGGGGTGGTGCTCCGCGGCGACGAGTGGTACCGGTTCGACGCCGCCAGCGGGCTGATCACCGAGATCCGCGCGTACTACGCCTCGCCGCAGGCCGCGGGCCTGGACCGGTTGGAGCTAGGCGGGTTCCCCTACGCTGAGCGCGGTTATGCCGCCAGTCACTGAACCGGCAGCCACTGAACCGGCAGCCACTGAACCGGCAGTCACTGAACCGGCAGTCACTGAACCCGCTGGCGGGTTCCGCGGACTGCTGCTCGACATCGGCGGCGTCGTGCACGCCACCGGCATCCACCTGGTGGCACGGCTCGCCGAGGCCGAGCCCGCGGTCCGGCCGGTGCTCGAGCGGATCGGCGGGATCGCGACCGACCGAGACGAGCTGTGGCAGGCGATGCTGGCGGGCCAGGTGACCGAACGGCAGTACTGGGCGCAGCGGGCCGCCGAGCTTGGTGCCGCCGTGGGGCAGACGTGGGACACCCGGGCCATGATCGGCCGGCTCTACCAGCTACCCCAGCGGGACTGGCTGCGCGCTGACATGGTGGACCTCATGACCGAGGCCAAGGCGGCCGGGCTGCGGGTCGGCGCGCTGACCAACGACATGACCGATTTCCACGGACCGGACTGGGTGGACGCTCAGGAGCACCTGAAGCAGTTCGACGTCATCATCGACGCCGGCCTCATCGGCGTGCTGAAACCCGATCCGCGCGCGTTCCGCCACGCCGCGGCCGAGCTTGGCCTGCCGGTCGAGCAGATCGTGTTCCTCGACGACATGCCACCGAACGTGGCCGGGGCTCGCCGGGTCGGGATGACCGCCGTCCGGGTGCCGTGGGAGGACCCCGGACCGGCCATCGATACCGCCAGAGACCTGCTCGGGCTGCCGTCCCGGGCCGCCCGACCCTCATGACTACTCCCGACCCTCATGACTACTAAGGAGCAGGTATGCCGCTAGTCCGGATCGACATCATGGAAGGCCGGCCGCCGGAGAAGATCCGCGAGCTGCATGGGCGGGTCGCCGCCCTGGTCGCGGAGATCCTGGACACGCCGATCGAGCGGGTCCGCACCTACATCACGCAGTTCCCGCCCGAAGGCTGGGGCATCGGCGGGGTCCCGGCCGACGTGGCCCGCGCCGACGAGGTAGCGGCGCGGCGCGCGGCGACCGCCGAGCGCACGGGCACGTGACCGACGAGCCCGGGATTGGAGTAATTGTCGGGGCCACCGGGGCGATCGGGCAGGCTGTGGTCCGGCGGCTGACCGGGCGTGGCGTGCCGGTCCTGGCCGTGGCGCGGAGCAAGCCTGATCTTGACGCGCTCGCATCGGCCTGCGACCTGGTGACGCCCTGCTCGGCCGACATCGGCAGCAACGACGCGATCGAGGCCATCAGCTCGGCGCTGGCCGGACCCGACGTGCCGGTGCGGATGGCGGTGTTCGCGGCCGGGCTGCCGGTCCGCGGCTCGGCGGACAGCATCGATCCGGACGCGCTGGCGGCGGGCAGCAACATCAAGCTCGGCGGGCTGCTGCGGCTGCTGCACGCGGTACGCGACCGGTTCGTCCCCGGGTCGCGGTTCGTGACGTTCGCCGGCTCGCTAGGCCTGGAGCCGCGCGCGCACGAGGCCGGCCCCGGCGCGGTCAACGCCGGCGTGTTCAACCTAATGCGGCAGATCAGCCTGCTGTACGGGCCGCGGGGCGTGACGACGCACACGCTCAGCCCGGGTCCGGCCGATACGCCCCGGCTGCACCGGATCGTGGCCACGGTCGCCGCCGAACGGGGCGCCGCCGAGGAGGAGGTCTGGCAGGAGTACGTGGCGCAGAACTCGCTGGGCCGGCTGCCGACCGCGGGCGAGCTGGCCTGGGCCGTGGAACTGCTGCTCGACCCGGAGGCGGACCTGCTGCACGGGAGCGTGCTGTACCTTGACGCCGGCGGTCACCGTGGCATCCACTGAGCCGTGGTTCTTTCTGGCTGGGCCGGCTAGGCGGCCGGGATCGTGTAGCCCAGGCGGCGGGAGATCACCCGCGCCGACTCCACCACCAGCGACGTGGCCCGGCGCATCATCGTGCGCATCCGGGCGCTGTCGCCGACGACGCTGACCGCCGCCATGACCTTCCCGTCCCGGCCCCGGATGGGCGCGCCCACCGAGACGATGCCCAGGTGGCCTTCTTCGTTGTTCTGCGCCCAGCCGCGCCTGGCCACCGTGGCCAGCTCGGTCAGCAGCCGGTTCTTGTCGGTGATGGTCCACGGCGTCATGGACCGCGGCTGCCAGTCGGCGAGCCGCCGGGTCAGCTCATCGTCCGGCAGCGCGGCGAGCAGGATTTTCCCCGAGCTCGTCCAGTGGGCCGGCAGCCGATGCCCGACCTGACGGAAGATCGGCAGCAGGTTGTGGCTCTCCAGCCGCTCGACGTACACCACCTCCAGGCCGTCGAGCACGGCCACGTGCACCATCTCACCGGTTTCGTGCCGCAGCGTGGTGAGCACGGGCAGGGCCGCCTGATGCAGGTCGACGTGTTCGGTGACGTTGGCGCCCAGCTCGTACAGGACCAGGCCGAGCCGGTACCGGCCCGGCGTGCTGCCCCGCTCGAGGAGGCGTTCGGCCGTGAGCGTGGTCACCAGCCGGTGCACGGTGCTCTTGCCGAGGCCGAGCTGGCGAGATAGTTCGGTGATACCGAGCTCCTGGCCGGCCCGGGAGAACGCGCGGAGCACGCGGGCCGCGTTGCGCACCGACGCCAGTTGGGCCCGGTCCGGCTGGGCCCTGGCCGCGGCGGATACACCGGCTGGAGCCGGGACGGCGGGGGCCGTCAAGTCTTTCTCCGCATGCCCCACCGTAACTCCGTTCCGCTATGCGGGACAAGGTTATTGGTATCGCAGGCTGGCACGCGTACGGTCTGGACAAATCCCGATACCGGCATCGCAGCCTGGGGGTCGCGTGGCACAGATCGTCTGGTTCGAGAACTACGAGCCTACGGACGTGGCCGTCCTCGGCGGCAAGAACAGTTCCCTCGGCACGCTATTGCGGGCCGGCCTGCCGGTACCCCCCGGCTTCGCGGTTTCCGCTGACTGCTACCGCAAGGCGCTGGCCGACGGCGGCCTCAGCGGCGAGCTCGATGGCCTGATCGCGGCCGTCGACCCGAGGGATCCGGCCTCGGTCGCAGCCGCCGGCCAGCAGGCCCGGACGCTGATCGGCTCGCTCCAGCCCCCTGCCGACCTGGCCGGGGCGATTCAGGACGCCTACGCGCAGCTAGGCGAGCGGTGCGGGGAACGTGACGTTCCGGTCGCAGTGCGCTCCTCGGCGACCTGCGAGGACTCACCCGACGCGAGCTTCGCCGGCGAGCACGACACCTACCTGTGGGTCCGCGGCGACGACGAGGTGGTCCGGCACGTGCTGCGCTGCTGGGCGAGCCTGTTCACCGACCGCGGCATCGCCTACCGGCTGGAGCGCGGCTACGGCCGGGTCAGCGCCGCGATGAGTGTCGGCGTGCAGCAGATGGTGCGGCCGCGGGCGGCCGGGGTGGCTTTCACCCTCAACCCGACCGACGGCGACCGGTCGCAGATCGCCATCGACGCGTCCTGGGGCTTCGGCGAGGCCGTGGTCAGCGGGGAGGTCACCCCGGACAACTTCGGAGTCGACAAGGTCATGGGCACGATCACCCGGCGCACGATCTCGGCCAAGACCTTGGAGTACCGGCTGACCGGCGGCGACACCGTGATCGCGGTGGCGGTGGAGCCCGAACGGCAGTGCGTCCCGTGCCTGAACGACGAGGAGGTCCTGGCCGTGGCCCGGCTAGCCCGGCGGGCGGAGAAGCACTACGGCTGCCCGCAGGACGTGGAGTGGGCGATTGACGGGGGCGAGCAGGACGTCCTGCTGCTGCAGAGCCGCCCGGAGACGGTGTGGAGCCGCCGGCCCCGGCAGCAGGGCGGGGCCGGCATCGCAGACCCGATTACCAGCATGGTCCAGACCATGCTGCACCCGGTAACCGGCGGCAGCCACACGGCGCATAGCTAAGCCAGTCGGCGCTTAAATCACGACCATCACCCGGCGTCCATGGCGGCCGACGGAGCGAACTTCAGGAGGAACACAATGGCTGACCGGTTTCCCAGCCCGTTCGAGATGCCGACGCCTCCTGGAGCGGAGGGATGGCAGGACCTGTACGCGTACTCCACGGTGTTCAGCGAGGACCGCAAGGAGTACGAGGACGCGACGTTCTGGTTCATGGACGGCGTGCACACCCCGGAAGTGATCCCGCCATGGGACGCTACCATCCTGGAATTCGCGATCATCGGGCTGTCCCAGTACAACACCAGGCATTACGTGATCCCGCCCGCCCTCGGCGTGGACCTGCGCTTCCTCAACGGCTACATGTACCTCTCGCCGGTCGGCGTGAGCGATCCGGAAGAGATCGGCGCGCGGGTACCGGAATTCGCCGAGCGCGCCGGATACTACTTCCAGAACTGGGACCGGCTATACGCGGCCTGGATGCCCAAGGTGCGAGCCCTCATCAGCGAGCTGGAGGAAATCACCTTCGCGCCGCTCCCCCACCGCGAGGACATGACCGTCATCACCGAGGGCCGGGGCACAGGCAGCGCCCTGGACCTGCTCTCCACCTACAGCCGGCTGGTGGACCTGACGCTCAAGCTGTGGCACTACCACTTCGAGTTCCTCAACCTCGGCTACGCCGCCTACCTGGACTTCTTCGGCTTCTGCAAGCAGGTGTTCCCGTCCATCCCGGACCAGGCGATCGCCAAAATGGTGGCGGGAATCCAGGTCGACCTGTTCCAGCCGGACGACGAGGTCAAGAAGCTGGCTCAGCTGGCGGTCGAGCTCGGGCTGGCGGACCGGTTCGCTGGCTCGGAGTCGGCTGCTGAGGTGTTCGCCGGACTGCAGGGCGACCCGCAGGGCGACAAGTGGCTGGCGGCGTGGGAGCAGGCCAGCCAGCCCTGGTTTAACTTCTCGGCCGGTAGCGGCTTCTATCACAGCGACAAGGTATGGCTGGAGAACCCGGACATCCCGCTCGGCTTCCTGCGCACTTACATCGCCAAGGTCCAGCGCGGCGAGACGCTGGAGCGGCCGATGGAGTCGGTCATCGCCGAACGAGACCGCATCGTCGACGAGTACACCGACCTGATCGACGGCGACGAGGAACGCGCGACGTTCCAGGCCAAGCTGGGGCTGGCCCGCACCGTGTTCCCGTACGTGGAGAACCACAACTTCTACGTCGAGCACTGGGGTCACTCGGTGATCTGGCGGAAGATGCGCGATCTGGGCCGGGTGCTGGTCGCGGCAGACTTCATCGCCGACCCGGACGACGTGTTCCTGCTCAGCAGACACGAGGTCCCCGAGGTGCTGTTCGACCTCTACCACGGCTGGGCGGTGGGCGTACCCTCGCGCGGGCCGAAGTACTGGCCCAAGGAGATGGCCCGCCGCAACGGGATCATGAACGCGCTGCGGAACTGGTCGGCGCCGCCGGCCCTGGGCACACCTCCCGAGGTGATCACCGAGCCGTTCACCGTCATGCTCTGGGGCGTCACCTCGGAAAGCGTCAAGCAGTGGCTTGGCGGGGCGCAGGACGACGGCGGGCTGACCGGCTTCGCGGCCTCCCCCGGCGTGGCCGAGGGCCCGGCCCGGGTCATCCTGTCCGCCGACGGCATCGCCGACTTGGAGGAAGGCGAAATCCTGGTCGCGCCGCTGACCGCGCCTAGCTGGGCGCCGGTGTTCGGCAAGATCGCCGCGACCGTGACCGACGTGGGCGGGATCATGAGCCACGCCGCGATCGTATGCCGCGAATACGGGCTGCCCGCGGTCACCGGCACGGCGTTCGGCACCAAGACGATCAAGACCGGGCAGCGGCTGCGGGTGGACGGCAACACCGGCACCGTAACGGTCCTCGATTAGAGGAGCACAGGGCTATGCTGACGGCCGAACAGAACGATGAGCTGACCCAGGTCGCGGCGGGAACGCCCATGGGCGAGCTACTGCGGCGCTACTGGTACCCGGTCGCGTTCACCCGCGCCCTGGAGGAGTTCCCGGTCCAGCCGGCCCGGCTGCTCGGTGAGGACTTCGCCATCTTCAAGACGCCGCGCGGGAAGTACGGCCTGGTGCCGGAGGCCTGCCCGCACCGGCGGGCCTCGCTCGCCTACGGCGTGGTCGAGTCCGACGGGATCCGCTGCCCGTATCACGGCTGGCTGTTCGGCACGGACGGCTCCTGCCTGGACCAGCCCGCGGAGCGGGAAGAGACCAACTTCCGCGAGCGGGTCCGGGCCAGGGCCGGTCATGTGGCCGAACTCGGCGGCCTGGTCTGGGCCTACATCGGGCCCGAGCCTGCGCCGGAACTGCCCCGCTTCGACGTGTTCGTGATGGACGGCGTGCGGGACATCGGCTGGGCCGAACTGCCCTGCAACTTCGTGCAGATCATGGAGAACGCGGTCGACCCGCATCACACCGAGTGGCTGCACGGCCGGTTCTTCGAGTTCATGGGGCGGCACCAGGGCTTCGACGCGCCGTCGTCGTTCGGCAAGAAGCATGTCAAGGTCGGCTTCGACGCCTTCGAGTGGGGCATCATCAAGCGCCGGGTGGTCGAGGGAGCGTCGGAGGAGGACGACGACTGGAAGATCGGCCACCCGCTGGTGTTCCCCTACAACATGCGGGTCGGCGGGGCCAACATCGAGCAGATGCAGATCCGGGTGCCGGTGGACCGGACCACCACCCGGTTCATGCTCTACAGCGTGCACGCCCCGGACGGCGTCGAGTACCCCGAGCAGCCGCTGGTCCCCGACTACCAGATCCCGGTCTTCGACGAGCGGGGCAAGCACCGGGTGGACTACGTCGAGGGCCAGGACATGATGGCCTGGGTGACTCAGGGGGCGATCACGGACCGGACGGTGGAGCACCTGGGCCGTTCCGATGTCGGCGTGACCATGCTGCGCCGGATGTTCAAGGAGCAGATGAGCGCGGTGGCCCGCGGCGACGACCCGCTCGGGGTGCACCGGGACTTCCGCGACCGGATCGACCTGCCGTGCGAGAAGAACAAGTTCGACTCGGGCGGCTCGTTCGCCATCGACTTCATCGACCGGGGGTCGTCGCGGTTCAGCCCGCAGGCCGACGCGCTGAAGAAGCTGCATATTAAGGCCATGGAAAACCGGAAAGCGGCGGGCGAGTGACGGCGGTCCGCCCAGAGGCGGCCACAGCGAGCGGCCCGGCGGAGCCGGATCTGGCCCGGGGCTGGTTTCCTACTGATGCCGAACGGCACCGGCGTGACGCACCGAAGTACTGCCCGGCTTGCGCGGCGGCGTTGTCGCTGGCCCACGGTGGCCAGGGGCTGACCACCGAGTACTGGACGGGCACGGACCGGGTCTTCGTCTGCTTCTGCGGGGCCTGCGGCTGGTCCGGTGACATCGTGCTCGCCGACCGGGTCGTCGGCCACGAGTCCGCCGACTGAGATCGCCCCCGGCGCGGCGTCAACCGCGCCGGAACTCAGTCGTGGGCGACGAACATGGTGACGCCGCCGGTGGCGAAGTTGGGGACGTCGAGGGATTCCAGTCTCTGGGAAAAATAGCTGGTGGCATGGCGTCGGCTAGTCGCGAATGACGACGAGGCTGACGACCCGTTTGATGAACTCATCGACGAGGATGACGGTGGCCATTGCGACTCCTATGTCGTGGTGCGCCAGCCCATGTCCAGAAGGTGTCACTGCCGTTTCGCGCCGGCATCGAAGCGTCCCCCCCTGCGGAACGCGGCGATCCGATCCCGGACTGATGTTTGTCAGTAGCTGGCGAATTTGCCGAGGGTGCTGAGCATCCAGGCGCGTTTGGTGTCGCTGCCGTGGTGTCCTGAGTGGTCGTCGATGAGCAGTTCCACTCCCGGCCAGGCCCGGGCGAGCTCCCACGCGGTGACGGCGGGGCAGCTCAGGTCGAGGCGGCCGTGGATCAGGACGCCGGGGATGCCGGCCAGCCGCGGGGCGTCACGGATGACCGCGTTGTCTTCCAGCCAGGCGGAGTGAGAAAAGTAGTGCGCGCAGAGCCGGACGAACGCCAGCACATCACGGTCCGGCTGATCACCTGCGAAGAACGGTGTGGCGTTCGGCTCCAGGGAAAGGACCAGGTCTTCCCAGTTGCTCCAGCTGCTCGCCGCCTGGTACCTGACTTGCGGGTCGGGGTCTTCCATCAGCCGCGCGTAGGCGGCGAGGAGATCGCCGTCCTGGTCAGTTTCCTCGGCTCCGTCCCGGAACCGTTCCCACTCCTCGGGGAGGAACCGGGCGACGCCGCGGTAGAGCCAGTCGATCTCCGAGCGGCTCGTCGTGGTGATGGCGCTGAGCATGATCTGCGAGACCCGATGCGGGTAGCGCTCGGCGTAGACCAGGGCCAGGGTGGTTCCCCACGAGCCACCCGTCAGCAGCCAGCGGTCGATGCCCAGGTGCTCGCGGAGTCGTTCCATGTCACTGACTAGATAGTCGGTGGTGTTGTGGCGCAGGTCTGTGGCGGGATCGCTGGCGTGCGGGGTGCTTCGCCCGCAGCCGCGCTGGTCGAAAAGCACGGCCCGGTAGCGGTCCGGATCGAACATCTGCCGCATTCTCGGCGCGATGCCCTGGCCAGGACCGCCATGGACCATCAGGGCCGCCTTGCCGTCCGGGTTCCCGCAGGTCTCCCAGTACACGAGGTTGCCATCGCCGACATCGAGGAGCCCCTGATCGTAAGGCTCGATCGGAGGATAGAGCTCGACCATGTTCTGTCCTATTAGAAGTGGGCAAAGCCCCAGTTCAGGACCTTGGTGGCGACGGGGCCAGTGTCGGCGATGTCGTCACCGGGGGTCCCGAGCGTCACGCCGATCAGGGTCAGGCCATCCCGTTCCGCCTCGAACAGCAGGCAGTTTTCCGCAGCCTTGGTGTCACCCGTCTTGATCCCGGTCGCGCCGGCGTACCTGCCGATCAACGGGTTGGTGTTCTGCCACAGGTAGGCGTGATGCCCGTCACCGGCCGGGAGCCGGTAAGCGCTCTGACCGACGATCGCCCGGAAGTCCGGGTACCTCATCGCATACCGTCCCAGCGTGAGCAAGTTCGCCGGGGTCGACCAGGTCGAATACTCGCTCGGCCACGGCAAGCCATCGAAATTCGAGAAATAGGTGCCGGTCAGGCCCAGTTGCTTGGCCTCGGCGTTCATCTTGGCGATGAACGCGTTCAGCCCGGGGCCGTAGGCCTCGGCCAGTGTGTACGCGGCGTCGCAGCCGGACGGCAACAGCAGCGCCTCGAGCAGTTCCTGCGCGGTCAGCTTGTCCCCCGGGATCAAGCCGGCGGTGCTCGGCTGGTCCTGCTTCTTGAGGTAGGCGATGACCGACTTCGGAACCGTGATCGTCCGGTCCAGGTCGCCTGCCTTGATCACCACCAGCGCCGTCATGACCTTGACGATGCTGCCGATCGGCCGTTCGGTGTTGAGGTCCAGGCTCCACAAGATCTTGCCGGTCGCGGCGTTGGCCAGGGCTCCGCCCTTTGCCTTTATCCCGGAAGGTCCGGCGATGGACGTGTTCGGCCTGGCCGGCGCGGACGGCGCGACGGCGCCATGCGCGGCCGCCAGGACTCCCGCGGCGGTCAGGGCTCCCGCGGCGGCCAGGGCTCCCGCGGCGTTCGGGCTCTTCGGGGTCATGACGCTGGCGTTGACCGGGACAGCAGTGGCGCCCGCCATCGCGAGGGCCGCCAGGGCGATCAGGAGCGGCCGGATAACCTGCGAGAGCGGACGCGTCGGCACGGCCAATCACTCTAGACCCGGACCCGCGCCGCCCGCCCCTGCTGGGCAAGTTCGGCCGAAATGTCATCGCCATCGCGAGGGATGGCGCCAGCGAGCGGTGTCACACTGGGGTGGAGCGGTCCGGGACGAGGTCGCCGGGTTCAGACCTGCATGACGATGGCTTTGGGTGAACTCCATCGCGGTCTCCGTTAGCGTGCGCCGGTCGCGGCCAGGTCGCGCTCGGCAGCGAGCTGGACGGCGATGTCGATGATCATGTCCTCCTGGCCGCCGACGTAGCCGAGCTGGCCGGCCCGCTGCAGGATCTCGTGGGCGTGCACGCCGTAGCGCATCGCGGCCCGCTCGGCGTGCAGCAGGAAGCTGCTGTAGACCCCGGCCCAGCCCTGCACGATGGCCGACCGGTCCATCTTGGGCCAGCGGGGCAGGAACGGCCGCACCACCTCTTCGGCCGCGGCCAGCACCCCGCCCACGTCCACGCCGGTCTGCACGCCGAGGTGGTCGAAGGTGGCCGCCAGCACCTCGGTGGGCGAGTTGCCCGCCCCGGCGCCGAGCGCGCAGAGCGCGCCGTCGATCTGGCGGGCGCCGTGCTGGTAGGCCAGCACCGAGTTCGCCACCCCCAGGGAGAGGTTCTGGTGACCGTGGAAGCCGATCTCGGCCTGGTGGCCGATCTCGGCGTGGATGGCCTGGATCCGCTCCTGGGCGTCGCCGAGGACCAGCGCGCCGGCCGAGTCCACGCAGTAGACGCACTCCGCGCCGGCGTCCACCATGATCCGGGCCTGCCGGGCCAGCTCGGCCGGGGTGGTCTTGTGCGCCATCATCAGGAAGCCGACAGTCTCCATGCCGAGGTCGCGGGCCAGCCCGAAGTGCTGGATGGACACGTCCGCCTCGGTGCAGTGGGTGGCGATCCTGGCTACCGAGGCCCCGGCCTGGCGGGCATCGCGCAGGTTGTCCTTGGTGCCGATGCCCGGCACCAGCAGCACCGCGATCTTGGCCTGGGTGGCCTCTTCCACCCCGGCCGCGATCAAGGCGATCTCGTCGACCAGGGAGAAGCCGTAGTTGAACGAGGATCCGCCCAGGCCGTCCCCGTGGGTGACCTCGATGACCTCGACGCCGGCCGCGTCCAGGGCGTGCACGGTGGCGCGGACCTGCTCCTCAGTGAACTGGTGCGCCATGGCGTGGCTGCCGTCGCGCAGGGTGGTGTCGGTGATGCGCAGCTGACGCGTGGCGAAAGTGGCGGGGGCGGCGGAGGTGCCGGGCGTGGCGGGGATCGGGGCGCTCACGCGGTCACCTTCTGGGCTCGGCGCTGGGCGATGACCTCGCCGACCTGAGCGGCGGCGGAGGTCATGATGTCCAGGTTGCCGGCGTAGGAGGGCAGGTAGTCACCGGCCCCCTGGACTTCCAGGAACACCGCGACCCGGGCGTTCCCGTGCCAGGAATCACGGGCCTCGTCGTACTGCGGCTCGGCGCGCAGGGTGTAGCCGGGCACGTAGCGCTGAACCTCGGCGACCCGGCGCTCGATCGACGCGGTGATCGCGTCGATGTCGGCGTCGGCCGGGATGGCGCAGAACACCGTGTCCCTCATGATCATCGGCGGCTCGACCGGGTTGAGCACGATGATGGCCTTGCCGCGTCCGGCGCCGCCGACGGTCTCAACGGCGCGGGACGTGGTGTGGGTGAACTCGTCGATGTTGGCCCGGGTACCTGGGCCCGCGGACCTGGACGCGACCGACGCGACGATCTCCGCGTAGGGCACCGGGACGACCGACGATACGGCGTGCACGATCGGGACCGTGGCCTGGGCCCCGCAGCTGATCATGTTGATATTCGGGGCCTCGAGATGGGCGTGCAGGTTGACCGGCGGGCAGACTGGCGGGCCGAGCGAGGCCGGGGTCAGGTCGATGGCCTGCATGCCCGCCTCGAGGTAGCGCGGCGCGTTGGCCTGGTGCGCCTTGGCCGAGGTGGCCTCGAAGATCAGCTGCGGCAGCGGATCCTGGCGCAGCAGCCAGTCAAGCCCTTCGGCCGAGGCGGCCAGGCCGAGACTGCGGGCCCGGGCCAGCCCGTCGGACTCGATCACGCCGACCATGTAGCCGACCTCGATGTGCTCGCTGCGCTGCAGCTTGGCCAGCAGGTCGGTGCCGATGTTGCCGGGACCGACGATGGCGGCCAGGGTCTTGGTCATCTGAGTTGCGGCGTGGAGACCCGGCCTTCAGGCCGGGGAGGAAACGCCGCTCCTCCCTCCGGCGTGTCGGGCGACATCTTTACGTAGATGATCGCTAATGTGTTCGATATGGAAAAGGTAGTTAAGCGGGCATACAAATACCGCTTCTACCCGGCCCCGGAGCAGGCCGCGGAACTGTCCCGGACCTTCGGCTGCGTCCGTAAGGTATGGAACCTTGCGCTGGAAGCGCGCACGGCGGCCTGGAACCAGCGGCAGGAACGCGTGACCTACCTCCAGTCCTCCGCGCTGCTGACCCAGTGGAAATGCAGCGAGGACCTCGCGTTCCTGGCCGAGGTGTCCTCGGTCCCGCTCCAGCAGGCCCTGCGGCACCTGCAGTCCGCATACGCCCGATTCTGGCAGAAGCAGGCCCACTACCCCAGGTTCAAGTCGCGGAAGAAGTCCCGGGCAAGCGCGGAGTACACCCGGTCGGCGTTCCGGTACCGCGACGGCCAGCTGCACCTCGCGAAGATGACCGCGCCGCTGGCCGTCGTATGGTCCCGGCCGCTGCCGGACGGCGCGGAGCCGTCCACGGTGACGGTGAGCCGTGACCCCGCCGGGCGCTGGTTCGTGTCCCTGCTGTGCGAATGCGGAGTCGAGCCTCACCCAACCAGCGATACCGTGGTCGGCGTCGACGCGGGGATCACGTCCCTGGTCACTCTGTCGAGCGGGGAGAAGATCGCCAACCCCCGGCACGAGCGCCGCGACCGGGCGCGGCTCGCGCTGGCGCAGCGGCGGCTGGCCCGCACCCAGAAAGGCTCCGCGAACCTGGACAAGGCCCGGCTCAAGGTCGCG
>Ga0302181_10001466_pt1 | contig 17576 bp, 20 predicted proteins | sample I_Palsa_E3_3_FD_198786 | JGI IMG/M metagenome (GOLD analysis project Ga0302181, IMG submission 198786) | Peat permafrost microbial communities from Stordalen Mire near Abisko, Sweden - I_Palsa_E3_3 | ecosystem: Environmental > Terrestrial > Soil > Palsa > Peat permafrost | place: Sweden...
AGTACTCGATGCTCTCGCTGGTTGGTGATGTGCGCGCTCTCATCGAGGAGATGGCGCTTGGGGAGCCCGCGATCGTGGGTCACTCCCTGGGTGCGAGCATCGCCGCCGTATATGCCGCCACGCACGGTGCGCGTGCCGTCGTGTGCGTCGATGAGTCGCTGCGGTTCGGCGAGCTCGCCGGGCTCGTGCAGGCCCATGCCGAGGATTTGTGTAGCCAGCGCACGATGCAGGCCGTGCTGTCGATCGACCGCGCTCTGGGGCTCGAGCCCCATACGGGGGTCGAGGAGATCAAGCGCGGGGTGCTTGCGTTTCCGCGCGAGATCGTCCTCGGAATCTGGGAGGCGCTGTTGAGCACCCCTCCAGAGCAACTGACCGCGATCGCCGAGACGATCCTGCCCCGCATCGCGGCACCACTCCTATCGCTGCACGGCTCGCCGCCACCACCGGACTACGCGGCCTGGCTCACGGGCCTCGCGCGCGACGCGCGCGTCGAGAACCTGGAACGGAACCGGCCACATGCTTCACCTCGTCAACCCGGACCAGTTTGCGGCACGCGTACGGCCGCTACTCGCGGACACAAGAGACGATCATCGAGTCATAGGCCGGTAGCGCGCGACTGGCTGATTCGCTGGCGAAACCTCTATTCGCGTCAAGTGTCAGGCGCTCTGCTGTGAAGGTCAACCGGGCCACAGTGCAGCTGCGTACGGCGCGAAGCTCAAGATCATTCGCTCCGACCTGAGCACCTAGATCCGGCCAACAACGATCCGTCGCCTCTGGGCTCCTCGGGTCGGTGTGCTAGATGGACTACAGGGCTTGGGTGGTGAGAGGCGTGCGGCTCGTGGGGCGGGATGAGTCCGGTCCGCGGCTTTTGTGCTCGGCGTCACCGTGCCGCGGCCTCGGTCGAGACCTCCCTTCGTAGTCGCACAATCATGTTCACGCCGGCCCGCCAGTCTCGGAATGCGCGGAAGGCAGGGCCGCCGGCAGCAATCGACGCCGGGGCGGGGCAACGCCGGCGCGACATCTGGCCAGTACGCTCGGGCATATGACGATTCAGCGGATGGACAACGTCCTCATCGTTGTCGATGACCTCGAGGCTGTTATTGACTTCTTCGTCGAGCTCGGCATGGAGCTGGAGGGCAAGGCGCCACTCGAGGGGCGCTGGGTCGAACGTGTCATCGGGCTCGACGACGTCAGACAGGACATCGCCATGCTGCGGACCCCGGACGGCCACGGCCGGCTCGAGCTGGCGAGGTTCCACACGCCGGCGGCGATCAGCCCGGAGCCGGAGAACGCGCCGGCGAACACGCTGGGCATCCGCCGCATCAGCGTCGTTGCCCGCCTGCAGGGCCACGGCGCCGAACTCGTCGGCGAGATCGCGCAGTACGAGGACATCTATCGACTCTGCTACGTCCGCGGCCCCGAGGGCATCGTCGTCGGACTGGCCGAGCAGCTCAGCTGAACGCTTCCGAAGGGCCCGTCCGTCCAAGTCGACACCCGGGCGGCCTGGTCCGCCGGCGACGTTCGGGCGGTAGACCGCCGCGGACAGACCCACATTCGTGCTCCGACGGACATCTCGCATCCGCTCGCATCTTCCCCGCTACGCGCGGAAAGGAGGCGCGCCCCGCGTAGCGAGCGGGACGCCCGAGTTGGACGACAACCAAGCGTACGAGCAGATCATCACCAACGCCACGGATCGACAAGCCACTTCGGGAACACTGCACTAGACGCGCAGCGTTAGCCGTATGGATACAAGAAGCGCATCGATCCTGACGCCGAACGCTGCCAGTCTCACACAAATGAGATTCCGCGGCCCGGGACCAGTCTCATATGGATGAGACAAAGCGGTCTCACATGAATGAGACGCCGCAACATCGGCCATAAAGAAATCGGGCTAGCACCGTCACCCGATTTCAAACTGACCCACTACCATATAACGCTCGATAATGTATATTATGTAAACCTAGTAGGGAGAGCGGCTAGATCGTGGCGGTGAGCCTCACCGGAGGTTGGCCCTCCGCCCCCACCGCAAGTAGCCCACTGCGCCGAGGGCGTTCAGGCAGAGCAGGCGCCACAGCAACTTGCTCCCACGCATCTCATTGGCCGGGCGACGCTGGATATCGCGCTCTGCCGCCGTCACCAGCCCCAGCGACAAAACGATGAGCGCCACGGCCCAGAGCCGCCGTGCGGGCGAGCGCTCATTGAAGGGCTTCTTGCTCGGGCGTGGCACCAACTCAGCTGATTGCGTAAGTAAGCGAGACCTGAGCCGATAGCGTGCAGCCGGCGATGCTCGCCCGTTTTGCGACGGGAGCCTTACGTTTTTTCTTCCTGGCGTGGTTCACGGTCGGTTTGCCCACGCCGGGAGCTGCCTCGGTGACGGCGCGCGGGCTCACTGCGACCCCCGACACCCCAACCCCGGGCGAGCCGAAGTCGGGCTGTTCGCCCAGATATTCGATTTCGTTGCCCGTGCAACCGATGTAACCGCCGTTTTCGACGATGCCCTGGACCGCTCCCAGCGTCACACCGGCCGAGCTCGCCAAGAACTGCGCCTTGGCCTGGCCGTCGGTGATCGCGGCGGCCATCCCTTGCCGGTAGACGGTGGTGGCCGTCGCGGCGCTTGCGCTCTGTTCGATCGGCTCGGTCGCGACGCCCTGCACGCTGATCGTGGGTGGCGGCGAGGTCGTCGTGGGCGCTTCCGCCGAGGCGACGCCCAGCATGCCAGCGGCGATCAGCGCGATCGCGGTGACGGTAGCTGCCGGGATCACGATTCTCATCGAACCTGCCAGACGTGCGCTCACATCGTCAAGGCTAGCGCTTGAGAGCGCCCTCCACCAGATCCCGTGCGCGCAGCAGCACCGTGTCGATCATCGACTCGGTGAGCTTGCCGGTGAAGGTGTTCTGCTGGCTCGGGTGGTAGCAGCCGAGCAGCGTGTACCGCTCGGCTCGAAACTCGGCCGCGTGGCCGAACCGCGGACGTGGTCGCGGTAGCGATTTGGGTGGATCGGCGAGCGTGCTAATCAGGCGCAGCGCGGCATCCCAGGCGAAGGCGCCCAAGCATAGGATCGTTTGGGCGCCGGCCAGAAGCTGTAGCTCTCGCACGCTCCACGGTAGGCACGCCTCGCGCTCGGCTCCTGTCGGACGGTTCGCGGGCGGCGCACAGCGCACGGCCGCGCTGATCCATGCACCGTGCAGCCGCAGACCGTCGTCCCGGTGCACGGAGGTCGGCTGATTGGCAAAGCCCGTCCGCCACAGCGCAGAGAACAGGAAATCGCCCGAGCGGTCGCCCGTGAACATGCGCCCGGTGCGGTTGGCGCCGTGAGCCGCCGGGGCCAGTCCGAACACCAGCAGACGCGCCGCCGGATCGCCGAAGCCGGGAAGCGGCCGGCCCCAGTACTCCTGTAGCGCGAACGCGGCACGACGCTCATCCGCGATCTGCTCGCGCCACTGCACCAGACGCGGGCAATCCCGGCAGCGGCCGATCTCCTCGGCCAATGCCGCCAAGTTCTTCTCTCGAGACGACTCCACAGCGCAGTAGTAGCATTGCTCGGGCAATGTCGCTGTGGATGCTGTTCGTGCTACTCGCGCTTATCAAGCTCCCGTTGATCGGGCTGATGCTGTGGATGCCCTTTCGCAACGATGAGGCCCTGATCGCAACCGATCTCACGGACTCCACCGACTCCTCTGAGGAGGACGGAGGCAGCCACACGCTGCCCGCCGGACCCCGCGATCCTCATCCGCGTTTGCCTCTCCCTCGCCCGCCGCGTCGCGACCCGCATGGCTCCCCGGCACCCCCTGCACCCTCCCGCGTGCGCACGCCGGTGCGCGCCAAGGGCGTGAAGATCTCCCGCTAGAGACTCGCGCGGCCGGCTTACCTGCAGCGTCTGAGGCGAGCCGGCTACCTACCGCGTTTGATGTTTTGCTTGCGCTGCTTGCGAGCGGCCTTTGCTTTCGCCCGCCGCTTGCGCATCATCGCGGCCGTGTCGTGACCGGAGCCTCCCTTACCCAAGAGGCCGTCGCCCGCGGGCGCCACCCTGCGCGCGTCGCGCATGATCAGGAAGGCGATGCCCCCCAGCAGCAACAGCGCCGCACCGCCGGCGATCACAAGCACGCCGCCCGAGCTCGAGTTGGTGGTTTCCGTCGTAGCACTGGTCGCGGTCGTCTGGGTTGGCGTCGTTTCGGTCTGGGTCTGTCCTTCGGTCAATTCGCTGAACGCGCTCGAGCCGCCGAGCGCGGCGAACGTCGTGGCCGGTGCGGCCAGCGCGAGCGCCACGACCGCGCATACGGATAGAGAGGCGATACGTCGTCTCGACACGCCGCGAGCATACCGCCTGCAACGCGCACGGCATGCGCCTGCCCAGACCGTAGAATGAGCGACCGATGCCACCCAAGCAACGTCAGGTCAGGATCGAGCAGCGCGGCGCCTTCGATGCGATCCAAGCGCTCGAACAGCGCTCCGACGAGGAGCTAGAGGCCGAGACCAAATACAAGTCGGCCGCGATGGCGATCCTCGGCGCGCGGGCCTCCGAGCGCTTCGACGCCGAGGCGGCGCGTTCCTACTTCCAGCGTGCAATCGCGGCCGCCCGCCCGCAGGAGCGGATGCAGATCCGCCGGATGGCCGACGCGTCGCTCGCTCTCGCGGAACGCCGCGCGGGCGATCTCAAGGACGCCGTCGAGCGTCTCGGTCAGACCCCCCCGAGTGGCCGTCAGATGTTTGCGCTGCGTGCGATGGGGCTGCTCGTCCCCCCCAACTCCGCGGGGATCATCGCGCGCATCCGCGGGATTCTGCTGATCATTGCGCTGATCATCGTGCTGCTCGCGATCGGCCTCGGCCTGGTCGAGTTGATCTCACTGCCGTTCGGCGGACTCGGGCTCGCGCCGGGTGTGCTGCTCGGCCTGTTCCTCGTGCTCGCCGTCTTCGGTGTGATCGCGGCCGTCGGCCGTCGCCGCGGAGACCGGGCGGAGAAGGCCGCCGTAAGCTAGCTGTTCCGTTTCCCCCTGGCTGCCAGCTCATTCCGCAGCTTGCAGTGCGCGGTGCGCCAAGATGTTCCCTGTGGCGAAACGCACGCACCACAAGCACTCCTCGCGCAAGGATTATCGCCGCCTGCTCGACCGCTTGGCCGACCACGAGGCGGTCCACAGCGTCGCCACCGGCCGCGTCAAGCCGCGCATGGGCTCGGGACGTCCGATCGCGCCGATCTCGAAGGTGCGTCAGGTCGATTCCGGGCTCTCGATCACGATCAACGTCGACGGCGCGATTATCGACGCCTACGTCGTCACCGACCGACCCGACGAGGTGATCGAGTTCATGCGCGACCAGGAGTGGACGCGGTGAGATTTGACGTGCCCGAGGCTCGAAGAGCCTGAGCCCCAATACGATGGCCTCGTGCCCGCTCCCGTCTGTCTGATCGTCAACCCCTCAGCCGGAGGCGGCAAAGCCGGACGGGTCGCACAGGAGGTCGAGCGGGCCCTGCGCGAGCACGGGTTGGAAGTGGGCCGCGTCGACACACGCGATCTTTCCCACGCGCGCGAGCTGGCCGAGGAAGGTGCCCGCGCCGGCGAGACGGTCGTGGTGCTCAGCGGCGACGGCATGATCGGCGTCGTGGCCGACGTGCTGCGGCATTTTCCCGGCGCCTTGCTCGGTGTGCTTCCGGGCGGTCGCGGCAACGACCTCGCGCGCGTGCTTGGCATCCCTCAGGATCCGGTGGCGGCATGCGCGGTGATCGCCGACGGCGTCCCCCGTGCGATGGATCTCGGCGAGGTTGGAGGCTGTGCAGAAGTTGAGCAAAAGGCAGAGCCCGTCCAGCTGGGGACTGCTCAGGCGGTGGCCCACGGGCAGGCGTTCGTCGGGATCGCCTCGGCCGGCTTCGACAGCGTTGCCAACCGCATCGCCAACGAAGCGCCCGCGTCGCTTGGCAACTTCGTGTATGCCTACGGCGCGCTGCGGGCGCTCGCGTCGTGGCGTCCGGCTCGTTTTGAGATCGAGCTCGATCCTCCCGGCGAGCGTCTCAGCTTCACGGCCTACACGGTCGGAGCCTGCAACTCGAAGACCTACGGAGGTGGTATGCGAGCGGCGCCGGACGCGATGCTCGACGACGGCCTGCTGGAGGTGGTCGTGCTCGAAAGCATCGGCAAGCTCGCGTTCCTCACGAAGATCCTGCCGAAGGTGTTCAAGGGCACCCATGTCGAGTTGCCCTCTGTGCACGTGTTTCGCGCAGCCGAGGTGGAGATCTCCGCGGATCGCCCCTTCACGATGTACGCCGACGGCGATCCGATCGGCGAGCTGCCGGTGCGGGTGCGGGCTGTGCACGGCGCGGTCTCCGTGCTCGTGCCCGCCGGCGAGACCGTGAGGGACTCGGCCTTCTCCTCGCCTCCCCTCCCCTCTCCAGCGGCCGTGGATGGCGCCGCTGCGCCGGTCGCCGAGTCGACCGAGTCCTCGACAGATCGCTGATGGCGGGGCCGCTCGCACCCAAGCTCGCCCTGGCGCGGACCGTCGGCGCGGTCTCACGCCTGCGGGGTGGCGGGGCATCCAGCGCGCCTGGGAAGGTCCTGCTGCGCCTCGAACCCGACGCGATCGGCTCGCTTGGAGCGCGTCTTTCGCGGGGCAGCGTGCTCGTCTCGGCGACGAACGGTAAGACGACGACCTCGGCAATCCTCACAGCGATTCTCGAGCGGGCCGGCGTGTCGCTCGTGAACAATCAGACCGGGGCAAACATGGCCGGGGGAATCGCCTCCACGCTGCTCGCCGCCGCGCGCCCGGGCGGGCGCATCGCGGGCGAGCTTGGCCTGTTCGAGGTTGACGAGCTGTGGCTCGACTCGCTCGCCGCCCAACTGCACCCGCGCGCGATCCTGCTCGGCAACCTATTCCGCGACCAGCTCGATCGTTACGGCGAGCTGGAGACGATCGCTGATCGCTGGGCCGCGGCCGTGCACACCGGACCGGCCCGTGATTCGACGCTGGTGCTCAACGCCGACGACCCTGCGATCGCCGACCTCGGCCGGGAGCGCGACGCGCCGGTCCTGTACTTCGGCGTCGAGGACGACTCGCTCGCCCTGGCCGGGATGGCGCATGCCGCCGATGCGAAGCACTGCCGCCGCTGCGGGGCTCCCTATGTCTTCGATGCGATCTACCTCGGCCATCTCGGCCACTACCACTGTCCGAGCTGCGGTCAGACGCGCCCCGCGCCCACCGTCACCGCGACGCGCGTCAGGCTACAGGGCGTCCGGGCGGCCAGCTTCACGCTTCAGACTCCTGTGGGCGAAGCCGAGGTTGCCCTCGCGCTGCCCGGCCTCTACAACGTCTATAACGCGCTCGCCGCTGCCACGCTCGCCACCGCGCTGGAGGTTGGCCTGCCCGAGATCGTTGCGGGATTGCAGGCCACGAAGGCGGCGTTCGGCCGCGCCGAGACCGTACACGTCGGCGGACGCGAGATGCGGATCCTGCTCGTCAAGAATCCCGCCGGCGCCAACGAGGTGCTGCGCACGCTCGCACTGGAGCCGGGCGAGCACGACCTGCTCGGTGTGCTCAACGACCGGATCGCCGACGGGCGCGACGTGTCCTGGATCTGGGACGCCGACTTCGAGCTGCTCGCCGGGCGTGTGAGGCAGGTCACCTGCAGCGGCACCCGTGCCCCCGAGCTCGCGCTGCGCCTGAAGTACGCCGGCATCGACCCCGCTCGCATCCGCGTCCAGGCCGACCTCCCCAGCGCCCTGCGCGGGGCGGCCGCGGACGGTTCAGATCCGCAGACGCCGCTGTATGCGCTGCCGACCTACACCGCGATGCTCGCGTTGCGGGAGCTGCTCGTCGCGCGCGGGGAGGCGAGCAGCGCATGGTCGTCGTGACCTCGGCCGATGTGATCTGGCACGACCTGGAGTGCGGCTCCTACCACGCCGATCTACCTTTATGGCGGGAGCTGGCTGAGCGCCACGGCGGTGCGGTTCTCGATATCGGCGCCGGGACCGGCCGAGTGGCGCTCGATCTCGCCCGTGCGGGCCATCGTGTGACCGCGCTCGACCTCGACCCCGATCTGCTTGGGGTGTTACAAGGCCGGGCTGGCGATCTGCCGGTGGAGACCGTATGCGTGGACGCGCGGTCGTTCCAGCTGGATCGGCACGACTTTGCGCTGTGCCTCGTGCCGATGCAGATGATCCAGCTGCTCGGCGGCTCGGCCGAGCGAGCCGCGTTCCTGCGCTGTGCCCTGGCTCACCTACGTCCCGGTGGGCTGCTCGCGTGCGCGATCGTCACCGAGCTGGAGCCGTTTGACGTCGCCGACGGCTCACCCGGTCCTTCGCCTGAGACGGCGCATGTCGGCGAGACCCTCTACCTCAGCCAGGCCATCAGTGTGCGGATGCTTCCCGAGCGGACCGTGATCGAGCGCTCACGGCGGATCGTCTCTCTCGATGCTCGTGAGTCAAGCGACGGGCGACCTGTCGGCCTGCTCGCCGACGAGCGCAACGTGATCGAGCTCGCCCGTTTCAGCTCCGCCGAGCTCGAGCGTGATGGCTCACAAGTCGGATTTCATCCCGAGCCCGCTCTCGTAATCGAGCCCACCGATGAGCATGTCGGCAGCGTGGTGGTGATGCTGCGTGCCTGAGTCCGCCTCCCCCCTCCCCACGCCGCCAGTCCCGCCGACTGGCCACGTTCTTCGTGTCTGCGCGCTGTACCCGGACCTGATGAACATCTACGCCGACCGCGGCAACCTGCTCGTGCTCGAACATCGCTGCTTGTGGCGCGGGATCGGTTTCGAGCTTGCTTCCAGCGGGCTCGGCGAGTCACTCGATGCTGATGTGCACGACCTGTACTACCTGGGCGGCGGCCAGGATCGCGACCAGCGCCTCTGCGCCGAGGACCTGATCGTGTTCAAGCGCGATTCGCTGCACACCGCCGCCGCCCGCGGCGCGGTGATCCTCGGCGTGTGTGGTGGTTACCAGTTGCTCGGTCACTCATACACGCTGGGCGAAGACGAGATCCCCGGCGTCGGCCTGCTCGACGTACGCACCGTTCGTGAGGACGGCCCCCGCCTGATCGGCAATGTTGCGATCGAGGTCTCGCTCGGTGATGGGCGCATGGTCGAAGACGATGATGGGGTCCTCGCCGGGTTCGAGAACCACGGCGGGCGAACATATCTCGGTCCTGATGCGCTCGCTCTCGGCCGCGTCGTCAGGGGCCATGGCAACGACGGGCGCAGTGGCCTCGAGGGAGCCCGCACCGGCAACACGATCGGCACCTACCTGCACGGCCCACTCCTGCCCAAGAACGCCTGGTTCGCGGACTGGCTGATCGCCACGGCTCTGCATATCGATCCGTCGGAGTTGACCCCGCTCGACGATGCCTTTGAGCATAACGCCCACCTCAGCGCGAGCCGCGCCGCGGGGGTATAATCTCGATCAAGTTGTCAACCGGTTGGAGGTAGCTCCTCCTACACCCGACCCGCTCCGGCGGGTCGAGTCGTTTAAGGTTCGACCGTGGAGCTATCTGAGTACCAGCGCCTTTCGCGAAGCACCGCGCAGTATCCGCGCAACGAGGCGCTCACCTATCCGGCGCTCGGGTTGGCGGGTGAGGCGGGCGAGTTCGCCGATCACGCGAAGAAGGTGATTCGTGACGACGGCGGTCAGGTCACCGAGGAGCGTCGCTCGGCGATGGCCAAGGAGCTCGGGGACGTCCTCTGGTATGTAGCCCAACTCGCAAGCGAGCTGGAGCTCGAGCTCGACGAGATCGCTCAGATGAATCTCGACAAGCTGCTCTCGCGTCAGCGCCGGGGTGTCCTCTCCGGTAGTGGCGACGACCGCTAGGACGCGACCGCGAATCTTGCGAAGCGCTCGGCTGTCCGCTTCGGGACCAATGCGCGGACGCGGACGCCCTCGGGCGTGTCCTTGCGTGTGAGATCGCCCGCCAGCTCGTGCAGCTCCGCGAGGCTGCTCCCGTCGGCGTAGGGCACGAGCAGCTCGACCGAGCACAGCAGGTGCGCCAGCTCCGCTTCGAAGCGCACGCCGAGCTCCTCCAAGCCCTCGCCCGTCACGCCGCTGACCAGCATCGCGTCTGGGTGGCGCAATCGCAGCTCGTCGCGTTGCTCCTCATCGAGCAGATCGACCTTATTCAGCACAAGCAGCCTCGGACGGTCCCCGGCGCCGATCTCCTCCAACGTCTGCTCGACCGCGTGCTGCATCACCTCCGCCTGCTGGCCGGCTTGCCGGTCGGGCGCGGAGGCGTCGAGTATGTGGGCCAACAGGTCGGCGCGGCGGGTCTCCTCCAGCGTCGCGCCGAAGGCATCGACCAGCTGGTGCGGCAGCTTGCTGATGAAGCCGACCGTGTCACTCACCAGGTACTTCCTTCCCGTCTGGCTCGTACGGTGGCCGTTGCCATTGCTCGCGATCGGTCCGATCGTCCGCGTCGTCGGGTCGAGCGTGTGAAACAGCCGGTCGCGCACACCCACCTCCGCGCCGGTCAGCGCGTTCAGCAGCGTCGACTTGCCCGCGTTTGTGTAGCCGACGAGCGCCACCGTCGGCAGGGCCGCGCGCTCGCGCTCGGCCCTCATCACCGCGCGGGTGCCCTTCACGTGCTCGAGTCGTCGCCGCAATGCCGCGATCCGGTCGCGCGCCAACCTTCGATCCGTCTCGATCTGGCTCTCGCCCGGTCCCCGCGTGCCGATTCCACCACCGAGTCGCTCGAGGTGCGTCCACAGGCCCCGCATCCGCGCGAGGTTGTATTCGAGCTGTGCCAGCTCGACCTGCAGCTTGCCCTCCGCGCTACCGGCGTGGGCGGCGAAGATGTCGAGGATCACTGTCGTGCGGTCGACGACCGGCATGCCGAGCGCCTCCTCCAAGTTGCGCTCCTGGCGCGGGGTCAGCTCGTCGTCGCAGGCGATCAGGTTCGCGTCGGCCTCCTTCGCGGCGGCCTTCGCCTCCGTGACCTTCCCGGGGCCGAGGTAGGTGTTCGGGTGCGGCTGTTCGCGTCGCTGGACCATCTTTCCCACGACCGCCACTCCGGCGGTTCGCAACAGCTCGCCCAACTCCTCCAGGCCGTCGTCCTCGGCGAGCGCCGCTATGCAGAACGCGCGCTGTACAGCGCGTTGAGTGGCTTGCTCCATTCCTCTCTCAGTCTAGGACCCCAACTTGCCCAGCCGCTCGACCGCCTCGATCAGGCGCTCGTCGGGCGTCGTCAGGGAGATCCGGAACCAGCCCTCCCCAGCCGGGCCGTAGATCGCGCCGGGCGAGAGCACGACCGCGGCCTGCTCGAGCACGTGCTCGCAGTAGGCCTCCGAGCTCTCGTATCCGGCCGGTACGGGCGCCCACACGTAGATCGTGCTGTGCGGCGGGTGCACGTCGACGCCGATTCCCTTCAGCGCGTCGCAGACGAGATCGCGCCGGCGGCGGTACAGCTCGTTCATCGAGGCAACCTCCGCGTCCACGTCGGGCGAGAGGGCCGCGACCCCGGCCAGCTGCACCGCCTCGAACAGGCCCGAGTCGATGTTTGTCTTCAGCCGCCAGTAGGTCTCGATCGCCTCCGCGTTTCCCACGACGACCGCGCAGCGCCAGCCGGTCATGTTGTAGCCCTTCGACAGGGAGAACACCTCGATCCCGACCTCCTTCGCCCCCGGGGTCGCGAGGAACGAGGGCGCGCGGTAGCCGTCGAAGACGATCTCCGAATAGGCGTTGTCGTGTACCACGAGGATCTCGTGCTCGCGCGCGAACTCGACGACCCGCTCAAAGAAGCCCACGGGCACGACCGCGCCGGTCGGGTTGTTCGGGTAGTTCAGGAACATCAGCTTCGCCCTCTTCGCCGTCTCCTCGTCAATCGCATCCAGGTCGGGAACGAAGCCCAACTTGGGCTCCAAGGCCATCAACACCGGCTCGGCGCCTGCCAGCCACGGGCCGGCTGTGTAGACCGGATACCCAGGGTCGGCCGCCAGTGCGTAATCGCCGGGGTCGAGGAACGCGAGGTTCAGGTTGAAGATCGCCTCCTTCGCGCCGATCGCCGGGATGATCTCCTGCTCCGGGTCGAGCTCGACGTCGAAACGGCGTTCGTAGAAGTCGCTCACCGCTTCGCGGAAGTCCGCGCGGCCGAGGTTTGTCGGGTATTTGTGCGTCTCTGGCTCGGTCACGGCCTCCTGCATCGCCTCCACGACCAGTGGCGCCGTCGGCCGGTCGGGGTCGCCAATCCCAAGGCTGATCACGTCCACCCCTTCTCCGCGCTTGGCGGAGATCTTGCGCTCCAGCTCGGCGAACGCGTACGGCGGGATGCGCTCCAGGCGCTTACTCGGTCTCATTCAGCTCCTTCACGAAGTCGTCACTCAGGCGACCCTCGAATATGGGTCTTGCCCAGCCTGTCAGATTCACGCTCAGGTACTCCCCCACCTCGACCTCCAGCTCGCCCCCGTCCAGCAGCACCGTCACGTGTGCTCCCTGCTCACCGGCCCCCCCTCGGCTGAGTACATGTGCGATCGCGGCACCAATGGCCCCGGTGCCCGAGGACAACGTCTCCCCCACGCCGCGCTCGAAGATCCGCGCTCTGATTCGAGCCCGCCCGCTCGCCTCAGCCGTTGGGTCTGGCGTCTCGATCTCGGTGTACCAGGAGACATTGGTGAGGTTCGGGAAATCCGCGTGACCTTCGATTTGTGGGCCGATCATTCCCAGGTCGAGCGACATGAGCTCCTCTTCTGACTCGACATGGATCGCGCACTGCGGGTTACCGATCGACACGTGCTGGAAGTGCACAGTGTCCGCCGCCGGCCGATTGACCGACAGCTCCCCACGACCGTCGGGCGCTCCGCCGGGGTAGGCCTTGGATGTGAGGCTCGCGCGACCCATGTCCACGCGGCAGGTGTGCGGCCCTGTGATCTGCGGGCGGATCGGCCCGGCGGCAGTATCAATCGAGAACTCGTCCAGGTCGGTCCAGTGTCGGCGCAGGTACATGATCGCCTCACGCGCGCCGTTGCCGGACAGCTCTGCCTCCGTACCGTCGGGATTGAAGATCCTCAGGTCGGCCACATTCGCCTGATCCCGCGGGCGGGATAGCTCGAGCACGCCGTCGGCGAACACGCCGAAGTGGCCCTCGCACAGTCTGCGCACGCGCGCGGGCGTGAACTCGAACGGGAGCTCGCCGCGCTCGACGATCAGGTAGTCGTTGCCGAGCGCCTGCCACTTCTCGAATCTCATCTGGTCTCACTCCGCTCCGGGTCTGCGCTCATGGGATCACGGCAGGCGGAGTCTAGGAGGATCTTCTCGGCGACATCGCTGGGGTCGCGCATGGTGACGTCGATCACGCGCACGCCCGCGAGCTTCTTCATCCACGTCAGCTGGCGCTTTGCGTAGTTACGCGTGCGCCGCTTCATCGCCTCCACGTCCCCGCTCAACAGCTCCTCGAAGCCGAGCGCCTTGCGCGCGGTCTCAGACGCACCCGCCGCGTGTGCCCTGCGCACCTCCTCGGTGACCCCCGCCGCGAGCATCGCATCGACGCGCGCGTCGATCCGTGCGTACAGTGCCTCCCGCTCCATCGTCAACCCCGCGAGCAAGGTCGGATGACGCAGCTCCTCGCTCCACAGCTGCGACGGCCCCTCCGGTGGCTCCAGCTCTCCCTGCTCCAGCAGCTCAAGCGCACGTACGATCCGCTGACGGTCGTTCGGGTCGATTCCCTCCGCCGCCCACGCCGCGCGCCGAGTGAGCGTCGCATGTAGTGCGGGGGCACCTTCCCTTTCGAGTAACGCGGTCCAGCGCTCGCGCACCCCCTCCGGCGGCGGCGGACGCAGGTCCAGCTCGGTGAGCGCCGCGCGCAGGTACAGCCCGGTGCCGCCGACGACCACCGGCCGCCGGCCGGCCGCGAGCAGCCCGTCGATCTCCGCGTGCGCGAGCTCGGCGTACTGACCGGCGCTGAACGTCGCGTCGAGCGGCAGGAACGACACCAAGCGATGCTCGAGCTCGGCCTGCTCGGCCGGGGAGGCCACTCCGGTCAGCGTCTCCAGGCCTTTGTACACCTGCAGTGCGTCGGCCGACACCGCGACTGGCCCCGCCCCGGGACCTCCATCGCCGCGCGCTCGCAGCTGCTCCGCCAGCGCGACCGCGATGCTCGTCTTACCCACGCCCGTCGGGCCGAACAGCGCGATGATCTGCATTCTCGTAGGCTCGCACTAATGCGGATCTCCGGCTCGACCGCCCTGCTCACCGGCGCCACCGGCGGGCTCGGCCATACGATCGCGCGCGTGCTCCACCGCCGCGGCGCGCGACTGATTCTCACCGGGCGACGCACGGACGTGCTCGAGCCGCTCGCCGCCGAGCTCGGCGCGCGCGCCCTGGCCGTCGACCTCAGCGAGCCGTTAGAGATCGACCGGCTCGTGGCGGAGTGCGGCGAGGTCGACATCCTCGTCGCCAACGCGGCACTGCCGGCCGCGGGGCGCCTGGAGAGCTTCACGGTGAAAGAGCTAGACCGCGCGCTGGATGTAAACCTGCGCGCCCCGATCGCGCTCGCGCACGCGCTGCTGCCGGGAATGCTCGAGCGCCGCCGGGGCCAGCTCGTCTTCATCTCCTCCACCGGTGGCAAGGCCGTTGTGCCCGGCGACCCCCTCTACCACGCCTCGAAGTTCGGCCTGCGCGGCTTTGCCGCCGCGCTGCGGATCGACCTGCACGGGACCGGCGTCGGCTCCTCGGCCGTGTTCCCCGGCTTCATCCGCGACGCCGGCATGTACGTCGACGGGGGCGCCAAGCTGCCGCCGGGCGTCGGCACGCGCAGCCCCGAGGACGTCGCCCGCGGCGTCGTGCGCGCGATCGAGCGCAACCGCGCGGAGGTCGACGTCGCCTCGCCCTTCCTTCGCCTCGGCGCCGTGTTCTCGATGAACACCCCCGACTTCGCCGCCGCCGTCGCCCGCAGGCTCGGATCGGATGAGATCGCGCGGACTATGGTCAAAAATCTCGGCAGCAAGCGCTAGAAAAGCGCTTGCTGTTGCGAGCTCTCCTGTGAGGGCAGCTCGCCAGCTCGAGGATCGACCACGGGCCGCGTGCGCGTGAAGCCCCTCGCGCGGCCCGGCCCCCGGCGCACAAGCCGCGCGAGGCGCTCCCGCTCCTCCTTCGGCGCATAGGCGCCGCGGCTGTACAGCTCCTCATAGCGCTCCACCAGATCGGGGCGCTGCGAGCGCAGCCAGTCCATGAAGATGCCCTTCACCTCGCCGCGCAGGTGCAGCGCCACGCCGCCGATGCTCGTGGCGCCCGCCGCAGTCGCCAGCTCCAGCAGCGGCTCGATCTGGTGCGGAGCGTCGTTGACACCCGGCATCAATGGGGCGATCAGCACTCCTGTGGGGATTCCCGCACTGTTGAGCTCAGCCACCGCCTCCAACCGTGCCCGCGGGTTCGGCGTGTGCGGCTCGGTCGCTCGCCAGGCCTTCTCGTCGAGCGTCGGGATCGACAGGCACGCGCTGATTGTGGTTCGCTCGGCGATCTCCAGCATCAGCGGCAGATCCCGCAGCAGAAGCGGTGACTTGGTCAGCACCGAACATGGATTGGCGAAATCGCGCATCGCCTCCCAGATGCCCTGCATCAATTTGTATCTCCCCTCCACCCACTGATACGGATCTGTGTTCGTCCCCAACGCCACGTGCTCTCCTTTCCAGGAAGGCTTCGCCAGCTCGACCCTCAGCACCTCGGGCGCGTTCACCTTCACGACGATCTCCCGCTCGAAGTCCCGCCCGGCGTCGAAGTCGAGGTACTTGTGGGTGGGACGGGCGAAGCAGTTGTGGCTGACCACGCCATTCGCGATGAAGTCACCAGTGCCGGTGGTGATGTCATACATGGGTATGCGGAGACCCAGGGGCTCGACCGACACGATGCGCAGCTTCGCGAAGGTCTTGACCATTTGCCCCTCGATCGAGCGCTTGCGGGTGATCGCCGGGTCGGTGAGATGGAAAAAGCGCAGATGCTCGGACAGGCCGCCGCGGATACGCACGTAGGTCAATCCATTGAGTTTGTGGGTGCGGTCATAGGCAACCTCGAACCCGAACCGCTTCAGGCAGTTTGCCGTCCACGTGATGATCTGCTCATCGCAGTTGGCGATGCGCAACGCGAAGTCACTCCGCGATCCCTCGGCATCGAAGATGCCAGCCAGGAAACCGCGACACCAATCGAGGCTCGGCATTTCTGGCCAGCGAATCACCTCCAACACACGGTCGACATTGGCCGGACGGCCGGTGCTGATGGATAGCATCTCCCGTCGAACGCCAACGGCTCGCTGGAACACGCGTTCACGGGTTTCCACTCCATCTTTGAGGAGGTATCGACTGGTCCTGTGCAACGCCTCCGTATCGCACAATGCGAGCCGGAAGGTTCGTGTCTGACCCAGGGCTCCATCTACCCGGGTGTAGTCAGTTGACCAAATTGTTCCGTCCCCACGTACGACACCGCAGATATACCCATGCCTATATGCCGTTCTCTCGGCTGGCTGAGTAGCAAATTGACCTGTGCCGATTAGCCGATTCGAGTTAGTGAGGTAGGCACGATCGACTTCCCCGTTGGGCGTACCAGTAACGTGCTTCCAACCCCGGTCCGTCAAAAACCGATGATCGCCACTGGCGATCAACTCAGTACCGTCCTCCAGCACCACGCGGTAAGCAGGCTTGATAGTGGTCCACTTGTGCAACACCACGGTGCGCGTGTAGCGACGGTACTTTCCACCCCGGACAGTGCCATAAATCTCATCTCCGACTTCTAGGTCGGCCAATGGCTTGTGCCGACCGTCGAGCATCAGGATGGGTGTGCTGCCGTGGGCACAATAGGTACACGCGTGCGTACAGCCCCGATACGGATTGATCGTCCAGCGGAACGGCACCTGGGATTTTCCGGGTACACTGTTCAGGACCGACTTGGCGCGGACCTCGTAGAAATTGGTCTCCAGTCCCTCGGGCGCGTCGAAGCGGCGCACCACGGCTTCGTCGCGATAGCCCGGCAAACGCCGCTGCTCCTCGTCTCCCAAGCTCAGGTTGCTCCAGCGCACGAACATATGTTCGCATGTGCGCCGGACCACAAAAAGCGTTCTTACATGCTCCCTACAAACGTCTATGCCAACCCTTACGCGGGCCTTTGGATTCGCTTAGCCCCGTGACGGACGATCGATCGACACAACCACCCGACCCCATAGATGGAGGTTCGATCGCATGAATACATCAAAGTTACTCGGCGCCACGATGGTTGCCGGAGCGCTCGCCACGGGCGGCGCGTTCGCCGGCATCTCCAGCGCCGGCGCCGCGTCAAGTTCCACAGCCAGCGGGACTGCGACGACGCAGTCCACCACCCCGACAACGACCACGCCCGCGACGCCCGCAACCCCACCCGCCGGCGCGAGGACCGGAACGACGCCACCTTCGGGAGCACCGCCGGGGAAGCACTCGTGCCCAGGCATGGGCTCCGGCTCGAGCGGGAGCTCCAGTTCCGGCTCCAGTTCAGGATCGGGGTCGAGCTCGGGCGCGAGCGTCCCGGGCGGTCCCGCTGGGGCAACCGCTCAGTAGTAAAGACATACCGCCCAGCGGCCGATGGAGGCCCGGGTCGCGTCGCGGGGAAGCGCTCGCGCGACGCGGAGGGTCCTCAACCGACGACCGTTCTTGCTG
>Ga0302181_10001470_pt1 | contig 17558 bp, 12 predicted proteins | sample I_Palsa_E3_3_FD_198786 | JGI IMG/M metagenome (GOLD analysis project Ga0302181, IMG submission 198786) | Peat permafrost microbial communities from Stordalen Mire near Abisko, Sweden - I_Palsa_E3_3 | ecosystem: Environmental > Terrestrial > Soil > Palsa > Peat permafrost | place: Sweden...
GGCGTAGGCGACAATCTCCCCGGTGATTCCCTTCTCGTCGTCGACGGCACCGAGTGAGCGGCGCACGTGGGTGTAGTGGAGCCCAACCTCGGCGGTGAAGAGCCGGCCGACGGGGACCGCGACGTTTTGGGCGTCGGGAAGTGTGTCGATCCCGTCGAAGAATGCCACCTCCGTCTTGAGCTCGAGCCGCCGCGGTAGGTCGTAGATGAAGGAATGGTCGTATCCCAGGTGCGTGGCAAAGCCCTTGCGGCTCCGCTTCGTCGGCCCGAAGAGGTCGTAGAAGTCGGACCGGTTCCAGGAGAGGTCGCCGTGCCAGCCGAGGTAGCGCCAGTCGACCATGAAGTGGGGGCGCTCGATGCCGGGCACGTCCCCGACGCTGAAAGCGGCCGTGAGCCCGAGCGAGAAGAGATGAAGCGGATCCTCGAAATCCGCATGCCAGCCGAAACCGACCGAGTCCTTGTACCCCTCCACCACCGGGAAGATGCCGCGGAGCCCCAGTTCCCCAAAGGGGTGGTAGGGCCCGCGGCCGGTGACGGCGATGGCTTCCGGATCGGCGGTGCTCGGAGGCGGCACCTGCCAGGTGGTCACCACCGGGTGCTCCTTCGCCACCTCGGTGCCGAGGAAGTGGATGGCACTCAGGTCCTCGAGGACCTTCGGCTCGATGACCGCCGGGACGAAGCCCTGGCCGGTGTAACGGAACACGAGCAGCTTCCCGTCCGGCAGCGGCGCCGGGCGGAAGAACCCCAGCTCCGCGTTGGAGACCGCCTCGATTTTCCCCGTGGCCACATCGTAACGGAAGATGTTCGACACCCCGGTGTAGTAGCTGCTGCCATAGAGGCTGCGCCCGTCGGGGGTGAAGACGAAGCCCTCCGGGACCGACTGCCCGAAGCGGAACTCCGAGAGCGGGGTGGCCTCGTCGAGTCCCAGCTTCGCCAGCTCCCAGACCCTCAGGTACTGGTCGCCGTTCACCTCGCTGCACGAGCCCGAGAGCAACCGCCCATCGGGAGAGATGTCGAGGTCGTACGGCACCACCCCGTAAGGGAAGGTGTGGATCTGCTTCCACTCCCGGTAGGGGTAAGGGATGCGCACCAGCGTCGCCAGGCCGTTGGCGTGGCGGACGCCGATGAGTGAGCGATCGCTCCGGTCGAAGACCAGCTCGCCGATGCGCGCATCCTCGAGCAGCATCCGCTCCTCGCCGGTCGCCACGTCGAGCGCCATCACGTCGCGCAGAGCGTAATTGTCGCTGGTGTAGAAGAGGGTCCGTCTGTCCGGATCCCAGGCCAGCGACGTCACCCGGTAGAGCATCGCTCCCTTGATGTCCACCAGCCGGCGCACGTAGCCGGTGCGCATGTCGAGCGCGCCGACGTGCTCCACCACCCCGGGGTAGCGAAACCCTCCGTAGAGCAGGCCGGTGGACTCCTCGAAGAAGGCACGCGAGACCGAACCGAGGGCCCGCGGCACCAGGTCGCGGTAAGGGGTGATGGGCTGCTTGCGAATCTCGGCGAGGTTGCGCTCCTGGAATTCGTGCTCGAACTTGATCCACTCGCCCCAGGCTTGGTCGAGGCTCAGGCCGAAGACGTGGTCGAACTGATCGGCGTAGTAGGCGCTGCTCCCCTCGTCTCGCTTCAACCAGGCCACCACCTTCTCCGGGCCATGGATGAGGGCCAGCCAGGTGAAGAAGCGCGTGCCGTAGAGGTAGGCGTTGACGCCGACCTGAAAGTCGATCTTCACCCCCAGCGAGGCGAGGCCGAGGGGGTCGTAGAAGGGAGCCTTGTCGCGCACCATGGCGCGGAAGACCATCTCGTCGTAGCCACCCTGCGCTCGGCCCAGGCCGCCTCCCATCCAGGTGTCGAGGAAGGTGGCGCTGCCCTCGAGGTACCAGCGAGGGACGTAGAAGCGCGGGACGGTGAGGTAGCTGTAGAGAATCGTCTCCGGGTGGCGCGACTGCGCCAGCAGCTTCCCGCCGAAGAAGAAGCGCCAGCCCCGGTCATAGCCGGTGGACATGTCCATCGTCGCCACGTGCACCAGCTCGTGATTCATCAGGGTGTACATCCGCTCGCTGGCGGGAAAGGTCTCAAAGGCGAGCGAGAGCGGCGCGATGTCCAGGGCGAGCAGGTTGATGGGCGCGACCGACGCCGAGCCGTTGCCGTAGTCGGAGAAGTCCTTGAGGAAGACGGTGGTGCGCTCGTAGGGCACCCAGTTGAAAATCCGCTTCTGCCAGGCGAGCGAATTGCTGAAGGTGCGCAGCACGTGCGGCTCGAGATAGTCGAGCATCGGCGACGGGTAGATGAGGCGCGCGTCGCGCGAGGTGACCCAGGTGAGCCCGAGCGTCCCGGACCCCCTCTCAGCTGTCTGCGCCTGGGAGAGCGTCACCAGCAGCGCGAGCGAGAGGGGATGCACGTGGTGGGACGCCGGTGCCCTGCGGCGAGGCGGCCACCATACCGAAACCCAAGGTGCCCGGTAGCACAGTCTGCAAGGGGCCGGGGGCCCGGATGCTGGCTTCTGTCGGAGAAACGGGCGACCCGGCGGACCCGGGCGCCCCTGACTACCTCGTCTCGCCGGGGGCGGCGGCGGCGTTGGGCGCCATCGCCAAAGCCCGGGCGAAGGCCGGATTCATGGCCATGGCACCGAAGCCTGGGTCCCGGGCCATGGTGGTGAAGGCCTGGGGGTTCCGGGCCAGCGCCGTCATCGCCTCGGGCGACCGGGCCAGGGCCGACAGCGCCTCGGGTGAACGGGCCAGCGCCGTCATCGCCTCCGGCGACCGGAGCAGCGCCGTCATCGCCTCGGGCGAACGAAGCAGCGCCGTCATCGCCTCGGGCGAGCGGAGCAGCGCCGTCATCGCCTCGGGCGAGCGGGCCAGCGCCGTCACTGCCTCGGGACTACGGGCGAGCGCCGTCATCGCCTCGGGGGACCGGGCCAGCGCCGTCATCGCTTCGGGCGAACGGGCCAGGGCCTGGAGGGCCTCGGGCGACCGCGCCAAGGCCTTCATGGCCTCGGGTGCCCGCAGCAGCGCAGCCCTGGCCTCGGGAGACCTGGCCAGCGCCGCCCGGAGGTCGGCCGACCTCGCCAGCGCCGTCATCGCCTCAGGCGAGCGGGCCAGCGCCGACATGGCCTCGGGTGAGCGGGCCAGTGCCGTCATGGCCTCCGGCGACCGGGCCAGCGCCGTCATCGCCTCTGGCGCGCGGGCCAGGGCAGAGAGCGCCTCGGGACTGCGGGCCAGCGCCGTCATGGCCTCCGGCGACCGGAGCAGCGCTGTCATGGCCTCCGGGGAGCGAAGCAGCGCCGTCATCGCCTCGGGCGCGCGGGCCAGGGCAGAGAGCGCCTCGGGACTGCGGGCGAGGGCGATGACGGCCTCGGGCGCGCGGGCCAGGGCCGAGAGCGCCTCGGGGCTTCGGGCCAGAGCGATGAAGCCCGGGTCCACGGCCAGCGCCCGCATCTGCGGGTCCTTGATCATCCGCTCGAACGAGTCGGTCTGCATCAGCTGCGTCACTGCCTGGTCGCCGAGCTTGACGTCCGAGTCCTGAATCTGCTTCGCCCGGTAGCGTTCCGCCGGTACCACGGTCCCCACGGCCCCCTCGCGAGGGACGTTGAAGACCAATCGACCCACGACGAGGATGGCGACGGCAGCGACGGCGGCTCCACTGAAAATGGTGAGCTTGCTGATCTTCCGGCTCATCGGCAGTCCCCTCGGTGTGGCGGTGGTGAGTGTGGCAGGTGGTCGTGGTCCGCCGACAGTCCGAAGTACGCGGCGGGAGAGAAAAAGTTGGTGGCGCTCCGCGGCGGGCTCGGCCAGGCCGGGCGGGGGGTCGAGTTGTGGCAGGGCCTCGAGGGCATCGAAGAGGCGCCGGAGCGCGTCGTACTCGGCTCGGGCCTCCGGATTCACCGCCAGCAGCTGCTCGAGCTCCTGCTTCTCGTCGGCGGTGGCCTCGCCGTCGAGCGCGGCATGCATCAGCTGAAGGTGACCGGGATTGGGCGTCATGCGCCCTCCAGGTCGTGAAGCAGCTCGCGGAGGCGCTGGCGGGCCTCGAAGAGGCGAGACTTCACCACCCGCTCCTCGAGCGAGAGGATGCGGCCGATCTCCCGGTAGCTGAAGCCGGAGAAGTGGCGCAGCGTGAGCACCGCCCGGTGGTCGAGGCTCAACCGCATGAGCTCCCTCTGCAGACGCGCGGACTTCTCGGACGCAGCGAGGGAGGTCTCCGGCGTGACAGGGTCGACCCGGCCCAGGGCCTCTTCCCCTCCTTGGGGCTCCTCGCGGCGGTTGTGGCGGGCCAGGTCGATGGCTGCGTTGACGGTGATGCGGTAGATCCAGCTGAAGAACTTCCGATCTGGATCGAAACCATCGAGGTTTTCCGCGACCTCCATGAAGGCCACCTGCGTCGCGTCGCTGGCATCCTCGGCGTTGCCCAGCACCCGGAAGGCAGCGTTGTAGAGCGGTCGCTCATAGCGGGTGACGAGGACCCGAAAGGCGCCTGCATCACCGGCGCGGCTGCGCTGTACCAGTTCCTCGTCGGGATCCCTCGCCACAACTACGCGCAGCGCCCGGAAAAGTTGGTCGCGGTCATCCGGCCTCCACGATTTCGAAGATTCGATCGAACCCCGAATAGAGAAACACGTCACGCAGGTGCTTGCTCAACCCGACCAGCCGGAGCCGGCCAGCCGAGCTCGAGAGCCGCTTCTGCGTCTTGAGCAAAGCCCCGAGGCCGGCGCTGGAGATGTACTCGAGGCCGGCGCAATCGAGCGTGACCACCCCCTGCAGGCGGTCGAGGAACTGCTGGGCGGCAGGGACCTGGGCGGCATCCAGCCGGCCGGCCACCACGACCACCTGGTCCGGGCGCTGTTCAATCGAGAGCATCTCGGTCCCCCGGTGAGACAGGCGCGAGCGCGGGCGAAGGCCCAGAGAGCGTCTTGCGAAAGGTGATTCGGCTCTGGCGGCGATCGGCGCGGTACGCGTAGTCGATGCGGTCGACCAGCCGCTTCACCAGGTGGATGCCCAGCCTCCCCGGCTGCATCTCCGCCAGAGGCAGCTCGACGTCCACCTCGGGCGCGGTGGTGGGGTCGAAGGGCTCGACTCCCTCGTCGATGAGCGTCGCCTCGACGCCTCCCGGAATCGGCAGGAGCGAGAGCTGTACCTCACCGCCTCCGGGGCTGTACTTCACCATGTTGGTGAACAGCTCCTCCACCGTGAACTCGACCGGGCGGCGCAACGAGGGGTCGAGTCCGTGGCGGACGAACCCGTCGCCGACGAAGGCGAAAATGGCGCCCAGGGCATCGATGCGGCGCGCGAAACGGGCAGTGGTCGACGGCGGCTCACGCTTGATGAGCACCGCCGTCATGTCGTCCTCCTGCGGCGCGCCGCGGGCGAAGGCGCGCACCGACCCGAGGAGCACACCGGCGAGCTCGGCCATCGTCTTGTCATTGTTCCCCCGGACCACCTCGGCGACCCGTGCCTCACCATACTCTTGCCCGTCGGCGTCGCGGTGCTCCAGGTAGCCATCGGAGAGCAGGACGAGAATGTCGCCCGGTCCGAGCTCCAGGGTCGGCGCGGCCGAAAGGGTGGTGAGGGGCATGACCCCGAGCGGGAAGCTGGTGGGGGGAAGTGCTTCGAGAGCCCCGGTGCCTGCACGGAAGAGCAGGATCGGGCCCTGGCCGGCGCTCTGGAAGCGCAGACGGTGCGCCAGCGGATCGAGCACGCCGATGAAGGCGGTGATGAAATGGTCCTCGGGCAGGCCCTCGGCGAGCAGGTTGTTGACCTGGGTGAAGGCGCCCTCGAGGCCGCTGCCGAGGCGGAAGGCCATGCGGAGCATGGCTTGCATCTGCGAGACCCAGAGGGCCGGTCCCATCCCGTGCCCGGTGGCATCGGCCAGGACCACCACCAGCTCCTGGTCCAAGACGGCGAGGTCGAAGGTGTCGCCGCCGGTGAGCGTCGCGGGGTCGAAGGTGCCGTGGACGTCGTACCCAAGGACCGCCGGCATGCGCGCGGGCAGGGTGGCGCGCTGCACGACGCGCGCCATCTCCAGCTCCTTCCGCATGCGCTCACCCTCCAGCAGGGCCTCCGTCGAACGAGCGCGCTCGAGGGCCACGGCGCACTGGGCGGCGAGCACCGTGGCCAGGGCCTCGTCGTCCGCGACGAAGACGCCGGAGGACTTGTTGAGCACCTGCATCACCCCGACGAGCGCGTCCTGGTGGCCAACCAGCGGGAGCGTCAGCAGGCAGCGGGTGCGGTAGCCGGTTTGCCGATCCAGGCTGGGGTCGAAGCGGGCGTCCGCGTAGCAGTCGGGCACGTTGATCAGCCGCCGCATCCGGGCGCAGCTACCCACCAGCCCGGCGCTGGCCGGGACCCGCACCGCGCCGAGCTCGCCAGAGAAGCGCAACACCAGCTCGTCGGTCGCCGGCTCGTACAGCCAGACCGAGGCGCGCTCGGCCTGGAGCACCTGGCGAGCGGCCCTGACCACCTCGCCAAGCATGGTCTCGAGGTCGAAGGGCGCCGCGAGCTTCCTCGCGACAGCCAGGATGGGTTCCAGGTCCCGCGGAGAAAGGTCGCTGTACGGCGTCGCGGCCCGCATGACTGGCGAGTATCACGCCTCGCCGCGAAGGGCGTCCAGCGGTGAACGCGCACCAGGCGGCGGATTCACAGGGCCGCTGGAAGCATGCGCGCCGAGGCTCACCGGACGGAGTCCATCCCCAGGACACCGCGGCGGCAGTCCGGCGCCGATTCACTCCATTCCATGGCCCACGGGCGGCCCGCGGACTTCGCGCTCAGTCCCGGCAACGTTCGCTTCAGGGTTTTGGGGCTTGGGCGTGCCCTCCCGTTTTCACGGGTCGCGCGGGACCGCGCTTGGGCCGGCCCGTTTGGTGCGGCGGTACCCCCCGTCGACGTCCAGGGACTGGTGTTGAGGGGTGGACTGTCAAGGGTGACCCCCAGGGTACGCCGCACCCGGCAGACGTCGTAGGGAGTAGGTGAACCTGGGGTTGACGGGTCAACCCACACCGTGCAGCGTCTTAGAATCGTGGCCACCATTCTCATCGACGACGCCTTCGTCCGCAGCCTTCTCAGAGACGTTCTGGAAGGACGGGGCCACGCGCTCTTCGAGGCGGAGGACGGTCGCGAGGCGCTCGAGCTCTTGGGCGAGCGCGAGCCGCAGCTGGTGCTGCTCGACCTCTTCATGCCGAGACTGAGTGGAATGGAGGCGCTGGCAGTGATGCGGGAGCGCTGGCCATCGGCCCGGGTACTCGTCATCAGCTCCCTGGACAGCGAGCGGCTCGTCGCCCAAGCCCTGGAGGCGGGCGCTTCCGGCTACATCACGAAGCCCTTCCACCCCGTCGAAATTACCTCTGCAGTCGACCGCGCCCTGGCGAACTGACACATGGCCTCTTCCTACTGGATTGGAGATGCGGAGGGTCGGGTGCTGGGCCCGGTGGCGCTGGATGTCGTCCAGGACTTGGTGCGCACTGGCCGGCTTCAGGACGTCACCCGCGCCAGCACCGACGGCCAAAGGTGGGGCGCCCCGGAGCAATTTCCAGAAATCCTCGCGCTGCTTCTGCACGCCCCCAAACCCGAGGTCCTCCTCGAACTGGAGCGCCAGGAAGCCGGCCGGGTGTGGGAGCAGCTGCGCACCATGCAGGGCAAGGCGCCGCAGGAGCTCTTCCGTCTCGAGGCGGATGCCTCAGTGGACGCCTACCGGAACGCCTTCTTCAAGCTGGTGAAGCGCTTTTACCCGGACCGCGTACGCGTCCAGGCCCATCCCGACTTGCGTCGCGCCTACTCCGACGCCTTCCACTTCCTCAGCCGGTTGATGGTGCACATCGAGAACGAGCTCGCGGCGGGCCGGGCGGTGGGCGCCATGCCCGCCCTGCGCGAGACTCCGCTCCCCATGCTGGCTCCCAAGCTGCCGAAGCCGGCCAGCCCGGAGGCCAAGCCCGAGGCTGCGAAGTCCGTGCGTCGGCCGGTGACGCGCAACGCGGCGGGACGGGCCACCTACGAGCCTGGCGAATTCGTCGGGCTCGAGCGGCGCGATGACAGGGTGGAAGTCACGGTGAAGGTGAATGCCCGCAACAGCGCCATGTTCACCCAGCACCCCCTGGTGAATCTCCAGAGCGGCGGCGTCTTCCTCGCCTGCAGCACCTCGCTTCCGCTCGGGACGCCGGTGGAAGTCGTCTTCCGTTTCGACGAGCCGGCGCGGGAAATCAAGGCCCGGGGCCGTGTCATCCTCGAGAATGCGGGCGGTGACCCCCGGGCGCCGGTGGGCTTCGGGGTGCGGCTGGTGACGCTTCCGGACTCCGAGAAGAATTTCGTGCAGGCCTTCCTCCAGGCCGCAGCCGCCCGTCGGTAGAGGGCCGGCGTCGGAGGCTTTCCCCCCTCCCTCGTTTGCCTGGCCCCTGCCTCTCCTCACCCTTGGGCGCCCGCGCGCGCCCAACACTTGGGTAGAGTCCCCCAGCGGAAGAGGGGACTTGGAGAAACCGGGGACGTCTCTGTGAGGTCACGCACCGCGCCCGACGGCGGCGGCCGCTGTGCGCGCTGTGCACTGCACAGGGCGGAGTGCGCGTGCCAGCTTCTGCCGACGCTGGGTGTGCGCACCCGCTTCGTCGTCCTGCGGCACGCCAAGGAGGCACCGAAGAGCAGCAACACCGCGCGCTGGGCCGCCCTCCTTCTCCCCAACTGTGAGCTTCTGCCCTGGGAGGCCCGGACGGATGCCGCGCGGCTGGGGGCCATCGGCGCCCCGGGCGACTGGCTCCTCTTTCCGGCCGAAGTGCCCCGGGCGGCACCCGGACTTCCTGGCCCGCCACCCTCGCGGCTGGTGGTGCTGGACGGCACCTGGCGCCAGGTGCGGCGCATGCTGCGGGCGCTGCCCGCCCTGCAGCGCATCCCCCGTTTCAGCGTGGGCCCTCGTCCAGGGCGCGTGGGGTTGAGGGCCGCCCCGTCCCCGTCCCACCTCTCCACCCTGGAGGCCATCTCCTCGGCCATCGCCGCCCTGGAGGGCGAGGCGCTGGCAGAGGCCCTCGACGGCTGGCACCGGGAGCTCGTGGCCCGGGCGCTCCGCGCGCGCGGGCGGTGCTTGCCCGAGGCGGCATGACGGACCTTCTCCTCCTGGAGGGGGTGTCGCGCTCCTTCGGAGGCGTCCCGGCCGTGCATCCACTCACGCTGAGCGTCCCTTCCGGGAAGACGACTGTCCTCGTGGGCCCGAGCGGCTCCGGCAAGTCGACGCTTCTCAGGATGATGGTGGGCCTCGTGAGGCCCGACACTGGCCGCGTCCTCTTCGAGGGGAGGCTGCTCACCCCGGCCAGCGCGCCGGACGAGCGGAGGCGGATGGGCCTCGTGCTGCAGGGCGGAGGCCTCTTTCCGCACCTGGACGTGGAAGGCAATGCCGCGCTGGTAGCGCGCTACCTCGGCTGGGACGAGGCGCGCATCCGTGCGCGTCTGCGCGTGCTGTTGGAGCGGGTGCGGCTGAAGGACGACGTCCTGGGCCGTTACCCGGCCGAGCTCTCCGGTGGACAGCGCCAGCGGGTGAGTCTCGTCCGGGCGTTGATGCTGGAGCCGGCGCTTGTCCTTCTCGACGAGGCGCTCGGCGCGCTCGACCCCATCACCCGCTCCGAGCTCCAGGACGACTTGCGCGCGACGTTTCGTGCCCTGGGGACGACGGTGGTGCTCGTCACCCATGACTTGGGAGAGGCGGCCTACCTCGGGGACACCCTCGTCTTGTTACGCGACGGGAGGGTGGTGCAGACCGGCACTGCCGAGGACTTCGTGCAGCGGCCGGCGGACGAATTCGTGCAGCGCTTCGTCCGGGCCCAGCGCGCCCTTCCCGAGGTGACGCGGGGATGAGCGGCCTGCATGCCCTGGCCTTGGGCCTCTTGTTTGCCGCCCCGGTGAGGGTGGGGAGCAAGGTCTTCACCGAATCCGTGGTGCTGGGCGAAGTGGCGACGCGGGCTCTCTTGGCGTCGAGCATCCCCGGAGTACACCGGCACCCTGGCCCAGGAGATTTTTGCGGCCCAGGTGCCAGCGACGCTCGAGGCGCTGGGCCCGGCGCTGGCAGCGCGCGGCGTCCGCATCGCGGCGCTCCTCGGCTTCTCCAACACCTACGCGCTGGGGATGAAGGAGGCGACGGCGGAACACCTCGGCATCCGCACCATCTCCGACCTCGCCCGCCACCCGGAGCTGCGCTTCGCCTTCAGCAACGAGTTTCTCGACCGTGGCGACGGCTGGCGCGCCCTGCAGCGGGCCTACGGGCTGCCCCAGGGCAACGTCCGGGGCATGGACCACGACCTCGCCTACCGCGGACTGGCCACCGGCGCCTTCGAGGTGACGGACCTCTACTCCACCGACGCCGAGGTGAAGGAGCTCGACTTGCGTCTCCTCAAGGACGACAAGCAGCACTTCCCGGACTACCAGGCGCTGCTTCTGTTGCGCGAGGCCGCGGCCACCCCCGAGGTGGTGGCGGCGCTCTCGCGGCTTCAGGGGCGCATCACCCAGAGGGACATGGTGGCGATGAATGCCCGGGCCAAGGTCGACCGGGTGCCCGAGGCCACCATTGCTGCGGACTTCCTCCGGGCCCGAGGCATCGACTCGGCGCCGCCCCAGCTGCCCGGACGCGCGCGGCGGATGCTCGGCTACCTCAAGGACCACCTGGTGCTGGTGGGCGTCTCGCTTCTCGGCGCCGTCCTCTTTGGCCTTCCCTTGGGAGTGTTTGCCGCGCGGCGCCCGCGCCTCGGCCAGGGGGTGCTGGCCGCGGTGGGAGTCCTCAAGCCGGCCATCGCCGCCCTCTTCCTCTACGGGCTTCTTCCCGTGGTGCGAAACACCCACGCCGGGCTGACGGGCATCTCCGGTGAGCTGCGCGAGGCCGCGGAGGCGCTCGGGCTGTCGCCCCGGGCGCGGCTTTGGCGCATCGAGCTGCCACTTGCCTCACCCTCCATCCTGGCCGGCATCCAGACGTCGGCCGTCATCTGCGTGGGGACGGCGACGCTTGGGGCCTTGGTGGGCGCGGGAGGGTTTGGCCAGCCCATCCTCACCGGCATTCGCCTGGACAACACTGGCCTCTTGCTGGAAGGCGCGGTGCCGGCGGCGCTTCTGGCGCTTGCCGTCCAGGGAGGCTTCGAGCTCGTCGGTCGTTTCGTCGTCCCGCGCGGGTTGCGGCTGACTGGGCCGGACGAGACATGACGGGCGCGAGACTCGGGACGTCCCAGGGCCGAGGCGTGGTGCTGGCCTCGGTGCTGGGCTCCGGAATGGCCTTCCTCGACGGGACGGCCCTCACCGTCGCGCTCCCGGCGCTGCAGCGCGAGCTCGGCGCAAGCATGGCCGGCCTCCAGTGGACGGTGGACGCCTTCCTCCTCACCCTGAGTGCCTTCCTTCTCCTCGGGGGGACCCTGGGAGACGTCTTTGGCCAGCGCCGTATTTTCGTTCTGGGTGTGGCCTGGTTTGCGGCGGCCTCGGCCGTCTGCGGCCTGGTGTCGAGCACGCTGGCCTTGACGGTGGCCCGCGCCTCCCAGGGCGTTGCCGCCGCAGTCCTCCTGCCTGGAAGTCTGGCCGTGCTGCGGACGGCCATCGCCGAGGAGGACCAGGGCGCAGCCATCGGCGCCTGGGCCGGGCTGTCGGGCGTCACCACGGCGGCCGGTCCTCTCCTCGGGGGCTGGCTCGTGCAAAGCGTCTCCTGGCGCGCCATCTTCTTCATCAACGTCCCCATGGGCGCGGCTGCCATCTGGGCGGCCCTTCGCTACCTTCCTCCCACGCCCGGGCGCAGCGGCGTCCGACTCGACGTCGCCGGCGCCTCCGCTGCGGCACTGGGCATCGGCGGCGTGACATTCGCCCTCATCGAGGGGCCGGCGCGGGGTTGGACTGCGCCCCCCGTCGTGGCGGCGGTGGTGGGTGGGGCCGCACTTCTGGCCTTCATCCCCCTCGAGCGACGTCCGGGGGCCATGCTTCCCTTGTCCCTCTTTCGTTCGCGCACCTTCACCGCGGCCAACCTCCTGACGCTTTCTGTCTACGCGGGCCTGGGGAGCGCCATGTTTCTCTTGGCCCTCACCCTGCAGAAGGTCGTCGGCTACTCGCCGCTCGCCGCCGGGGCGGCGCTGCTTCCCGTCACCGTGCTGATGCTCCTCCTGTCACCCACCGCTGGACGTCTCTCCCAGCGCTTCGGAGCACGGCTTCCGCTCAGCCTCGGCCCGGCGGTGGTGGGCCTCGGGCTCCTCCTCTTCCTCAGGGTGCACGTGCAAGGACGCTACGTGACGGACGTGCTTCCCGGCGCCCTGGTGTTTGCCGTTGGGCTGGCCGTCACCGTCGCCCCGCTGACGCAGGCCGTCCTCGCCGCGGTGGATGCCTCCTACGCCGGTGTCGCCTCGGGCGTGAACAACGCCGTGGCGCGGCTGGCGGGCCTTTTGGGCGTGGCCGCGGTGCCCTGGGCGGCGGGCCTCACTGGCCTTGGTGCTTCCCCGCCGCCGGAAACGCTGCTTCTCGGGTTTCACCGGGCGATGGTCTTCTGCGCCGTCTTGTCCTTTGCCGGTGGCGCGGTGGCCGCCTGGGGCGTCCGCGGTCAAAGCGCCGGTTGAAGGGCCCAGGCCCGCTCGGCGAAGCTCGCCGCCCCCATGCCCACTGCCGCCTCCAACGCCTCCCTCAAGCCGCCCGCCACCGCGCCCGTCTCGGACGCGCTCGTCTTCTTCGGCGCCACCGGGGACTTGGCCTTCAAGAAGATATTTCCGGCCCTCCAAAACATGGTGCGCCGCGGCTCGCTGCCCTGTCCGGTGGTGGGCGTGGCCAAGTCCGGCTTCACGCTGGAGCAATTCATCGCCCGGGCGCGCGACAGCCTCAACCAATACGGCGGAGGCGCGGACCCGGTGGCCTTCCAGGGCCTGGTGAGCCAGCTCCGGTACATCGACGGGGACTACGCCGACCCGAAGACGTTCGCGCAGCTCAAGACGCTTCTCGGCAACTCGAAGTGTCCCACCCACTACCTGGCCATTCCCCCCAGCCTCTTTCCCACCGTCGTCGAGGCGCTCGGCAAGTCCGGTTGCGCCGCCGGGGCGCGGGTGATTCTCGAGAAGCCCTTCGGCCACAACCTGGAGTCGGCGCGGGCGCTCAACGCGACGCTGCACAGCGTCTTTCCCGAGGCGAGCATCTTCCGCATCGACCACTACCTGGGGAAGGAGACGGTGGAAAACCTGCTCGTCTTCCGCTTCGCCAACACCTTCCTCGAGCCGCTCTGGAACCGCAACTACGTGGAGAGCGTCCAAATCACCATGGCCGAGTCCTTCGGGGTGCAGGGCCGGGGGAAATTCTACGACGAGACGGGCTGCGTCCGGGACGTGGTGCAGAACCACATGCTGCAGGTGGTGGGCTTCTTGGCCATGGAGCCTCCGTCCGACCTCTACGCGGAGTCGGTGCGCAACGAGCTGGCCGACGTCTTTCGCGCCATCCCCCCGCTGCCTTTGGAGAACCTGGTGCGAGGCCAGTTCCAGGGCTACCTCGACGAGCCGGGGGTGGCCAAGGGCTCGCAGATGGAGACGTTTGCCGCGCTGCAGCTGGAGGTGGCCACCTGGCGATGGGACGGGGTGCCCTTCTTCATCCGCGCCGGCAAACACCTCCCGGTGACGGCCACCGAGGTGCTGGTGCGCCTGCGCCGGCCGCCGCTGCGGAAGGTGAGCCACCGGGAGGACGCAAACTATTTCCGCTTCCGCCTCGGCCCGGACACGCAGCTCAGCCTCGGAGCCCGGGTGAAGAAGCCCGGGCCGGCCATCGTCGGGATGAATGTCGAGCTCGAGGCGGTGAAGTCCACCGTCGGCGACGAGGAGGAGGCCTACGAGCGGCTGCTCACCGACGCGCTGCACGGCGACGCCATCCTCTTCGTCCGGGAGGATGCCGTGGAGGCAGCCTGGGCCGCGGTGGCGCCCATCCTCGACGACACGCGGCCGGTGCACGTCTATGCCCCGGGCACCTGGGGGCCCCCCGAAGCCGACGTCCTCACCCAGGAGCTCGGTGGCTGGCACAACCCGGTGGTGCCCTAGGCGCTTCGGGAAGGCCTGGCAGGGCCTCGCCTGGTGCCGCCTTCGTCCGAAGGTGCGCCCCTGGCTTGCGCCGGGCAGGGCGCTTCTGTTTGAGTTTCACTCCTGAGTCCTCGAGGCCCCGGGGGGTGTTGCTCGGAGGCGAGGCTGGTCGCGATGCGCCGTCCCTGGTGCGAAAGACGGTCGGGTTCGAGCGGAGGACGCCGCCGCACGCCCGGCAGGACGTTGCTCGCGGGTTGCCTGTTTCTTGTCGCCTGTGCCGCCGGAAACACGGCAACCGTGCAGCCGGACACGGTGCGAAGCCACATTTACCCGCTCCCGCTGGACAACGTCCTCGCACAGTCGGCGACGCTGATGGAGAAGAAGGGGTGGGCGGTCAAGCGCGGTGGGGACGTCCTCCTGACGAATTGGCAGGGCGCCGCCACCGGGACGCTCGTCTCCTACCGAATTCTTGGGCAGCGCATCGACGCAGGCCTTTGCACGCTGAGGGTGGAGCGTCTGGTGGCGACGCGCTCGACGTCCTTCGGGACGGACCATCCGGTGACGGAATTGGACCGCGGCCTGGGAATGGTCGAATCACGCCCCTTCAGGTCGGACTACGAGGCCGAGCCCGCGAGCGACTCGGCCGGGACGGCTCCGCCGCAAGGCATGTTTTCCAGTACCGACACCGCACGGGCCTCACCCTGGGTGGTGAGCCACCACCAGCGTGACGCGGAGCTGGAGCTGGAGCTCCAGCGCGAGATTGACCCGACGCCGCTGGCCATCGCCGAGCCAGAAGAGAAGCCGGGCGTCCCGCGCGCCACGGTTGCGCCCGTTGACGCAGCCTCTCCCGTCCCGGTGGCAGTGCACGAGGCCCCGACGACGCCGTCGCCGGAGCGGCAGCCGGCTGACTTGGCCGGCATCTGGGATGGCACCTTCACGTTCCGGGGGACGGTGATGGGTTCCTTCGCCGGCGAGGTCACCATCGCCGTGGATGGACGAGCGGTGGAGGTGGACGACTTCTGCCCGGAGCATGGCGGGATGCTCACCGCGACGGGCGCCAACAACTCCGCTGCCTGGCAGGGGAACCTCGTTTGCCCGGCCATCCCCGTCAAGGACTGCCCGGCGGCGACCTTCACCTACAGCTTCGCCCACGCGACGGTGCAGGACAGCACGCTGACACTCATCGCCGCGGGCAGTGTCGAGACCGACCACCGCTGCATCGCCTCCAGCGGAGAGCTCAGCGTGGCCTTCGTCGGCCAGAAGGCGGACTACGTGCACATCGCCGTCAGCCGCGCGAAGAAAGCGACCTCGTGCCTCTGGCCGAGCGACTGGGAGGACTTCACCTCGGCCGGCTCCATGTCCATGCCCGAGCCGCCGCAGGAGGAGTCGGCCTACCTGGGCATCATCCGGGCCAAGGGGAGCCGGTTGTCCGAAATCCAGAAGCTCTTGCGGCACTGCCACCAGGTGGTGCTTCTCCACGGCGAGCCGGTCTTGATGAAGCTCGCGGCAAGCCGCCCCCACCGCGAGTCTCGCTAGCCCTCCCGGTTGGCAGGGCGGCATTCGCCGCCCGGCCTCACGTCCCGGGCTTCTTCGCGGCGAAGTCGCCGGCCTTCACCGCACTCAGCTGCGAGGGGTCGAGGTACTTGCGGAAGGCCGCGTTGACTTGCTCGACGGTGAGCGCCTGCACGCGGCGCTCGAGCTCCGCGTCGAAGGCCATGGTGCGGTCCAGGTCCAGGTAGCCCGACAGCCTCCCGGCCAGGGCCCCGTCCTGGGTGCGCGAGATTTCGCGGCTCTGGAGCCACGCCTTCCGGCCGTCGTCGAACTCGTCCTTGCCGAAGCCGCCGCTGCTGGCGGACGCCACCACCTCCCGAAACGCCGTCTCCAGCTTGGCGACGTTGGCCGGGTTGTAGATGGCGTAGCCCACCCAGCGCGCCACCGGCTCGCGGCTGCTGGCGGAGAAGCTCGAGCCGACGCCATAGCTGAGCCCGTCCGTCTTCCGGACGCGGTCCGCCAGCCGACTCTTGAGGAAGCCGCCGCCGAGGAGCCAGTTGGAGAGTGTGAAGGCCGGGTAGTCAGCGTCGGTGTCCTGCATGGGAATGGGGTACACGCTGTAGAAGTAGGCGTTGGCCTTGTCCGGGGTGAGCAACTGCTCCTCCAGCGGCTTGACGGCCTTCAAGCGGCTCGGAATGCGCAGGTAGGGTTGGACACTCTTCCAGTCGCCGAAGAGCCGGGTCACCAGGGCCTGCACCTGCGCGGCGTCGAAATCCCCCACCGCGGCGAAGGTGGCGTGGTCCGCGCCGTAGAAGGCGCGGTGAAAGGCAGACAGCTGTTCCACCTTGGCCGCCTTGAGGCTGGCGATGATTTCGTCCGGCGTCTTCACCTCCCGAGGGCTTCCGGCCGGGTAGGGGCTCACGTACTTCTCCATGGCCACCGCGGCCACCGTCTGCGGCTCGGTCTTCGTCTCCTCGTTCTGGGTGACGCGCTCGCCGACGAGGAGCTCGAACTCCTTGGCCGGGAAGGAGGGTTGGCGCAGCATCTCGGCCACCAGCGTCAGCACCGCCGGGAGGTTGTCCCGGACGGTGGTGATGCCCACCCGGGCAAACTCGGCGCCTCCGCCGATGTTGACTTGCGCCTTCAGCCGGTCGAGCTCGTCTTTGAGCTGCTCGCGGGTATGGCTCGCCGTGCCGCGGTTGAGCATGCCCCCCACCAGGGACGGCACCTCTCCTAGGTTACCGAGTGCCGCTTCCGTCCCGAAGCGCAGGATGAGGTCTGCCGAGACCAGCGTGCCCTTCGTCTTCTTGGGCAAGAGCGCGCCCTTCAAACCGTTGGGCGTCGAGAAGCGCGTGGTGCGGGCCTCGATGTTGGCCGGGGACGCATCGAAGACTTCCCCCTGGGCCACCGGCGGGCGTCCGCGGTAACTCTGCACCATCGGCTCCACGTCCTGGGCCGGCGGGACGTCGGAGCGGTCCGGCTTTTCGGTGGGCAGGTAGATGCCGACGGTGCGGTTGCTCGACTTGAGGTAACGCTCCGCCAGCCGCTGGACGTCGGCCAGCGTCACCTGCTCGCGACGGTCGCGGTCGAGGAAGAGGAGCCGCCAGTCACCTGCGGCCATGGCCTCGCTGAGCGCAATGGCCAGCCGCGCCGTCTCGTTGGAGGTGAGGTCGAATTGCTTCAGGGCCTCGCTCTTGGCTCGGTCCAGCTCGGCCTGGGTGAAGGGGCTGCTCGGGTGCTCCAGCGTGGAGAGGAGCACGTCGAGCGCGCCATCGACCTTGGCCCCGGCGGGGAGATTCACCCCGAACATGACGAAGCTCGGTTCGAGCGTGCTCACCTGCTGCTCGAAGACGGCCGAGGCGAGCTTGGTGTCCACCAGCGCCCGGTGCAGGCGACCGCTCGGCGTGTTGGCCAGCATGCGGATGGCGAGCTCCATCCCCGGCGCGTCGGGGTCAGAGCTGGCGGGAATGTGGTAACCGGCCACGAGCAGCGGGGTGCCACCCACGCGGCGGACGGTGACGCTGCGCTCGCCATCTTGGGTGGGCTCGGCGGTGTAGGTGCGCTGAAGCGTTCGCTTGGGCCTGGGGATGGCGCCGAAG
>Ga0302181_10001471_pt1 | contig 17555 bp, 14 predicted proteins | sample I_Palsa_E3_3_FD_198786 | JGI IMG/M metagenome (GOLD analysis project Ga0302181, IMG submission 198786) | Peat permafrost microbial communities from Stordalen Mire near Abisko, Sweden - I_Palsa_E3_3 | ecosystem: Environmental > Terrestrial > Soil > Palsa > Peat permafrost | place: Sweden...
TCGTCGAGGTGGCTGCCGCGCCGCTCCACCAGCCCGTCGGTGAACATCACCAGGCACCCCCGGTCCAACTGGAACTCGTGGTCCTTGTAGTGACAGTGCTGGACGCCCAGCGGCGGCCCGGGCGGGACGGGGAGTTCCACGGCGAGGCCCGGGTCGACGCGCACGGGCGACGGGTGTCCCGCCGAGGAGAACGCCACCGAGCCTGTCTCGGTGTTGAGCACGCCCACCAGTGCCGTGGCCAGGCGCCCCTCCACGCCCGCCAGGGAGACGCGGTTCAAGCGTTGCAGCGCCTTGCCCGGCGCCCCCTCTTCGAGAAGGAGGAGCCCGAGGGTGTGGCGCAACCGGCTCATGATCCGTGCCGCCCCGAGATCGTGGCCCTCCACGTCGCCGACGACGAGGGCGACGAGGTGCTCGCTGATGGGGACGACGTCGTACCAGTCGCCGCCGACCTCGACGCCGACCGCCGCCGGCCGGTAGCGCGCCGCCACATCCCATCCGACGACGGAGGGGATGGCGTCGGGCAGCAGGTGCCGCTGCAACTCGTGCGAAATCCTGCGCTCGCGGTCATAGGCACGGGCACGGATCACGACCGAGCTGACCTGTTCCGCCAGCTGCTCGGCCAGGACGAGGTCCTTCTCGGAGAAGCGGCGGCCCGACCCCGCGGACACGAGGGAGACGGTGCCGAGGACCTGCTCGTCGCGCAGGCGGAGCGGCACCGTGACGTAGGAAGTGAACTCGAGTGTCTTCAAAATGTCGAAATGCCGTTCGTCGCGGCTCGTGCTCCGGAGGAACTCGTCGTCCATGTCGGCGCTCCACATCGACCGGCCGCTACGCATGACCTCCATGGTCGGATGGTGACCATTGGGGTCGGGCGGGTAGGAGGTGCGCAGCTCCTCTGTGAGGGCGCGCTTGCCCGGATCCGCGTGCCACGCGGCCATGCGTCGCATCTGGCCGTCCTCGTCCTCGATGTCGATGAGACAGAGGTCTGCCATGACGGGGACCGAGACCCGGGCGAGCCGGTCGACCATTTCGCTGTAGTCGACGACCTCGGACAGCACCTGGGTGGCCAGCAGGAGGAACTCGTTGTGGCGCCGGGCTTCGAGCAACTCCTCGACCAGCTGCTGGCGTTCGGTGGCCTGGGCCGACGCGTGCAGCAGTTCGCCGAGGTGGTCGCCCACCGCGTCCATGAGCTCGACCACCGAGGGGTCGCGCTCACGCGGGTGACGGCTCAGCATCTTGACGATCCCGACGCAGGCGCCGTGGTAGCGGACCGGGAAGGCGTAGGCGCTCTGCAGCCCGTCCTCCAGCAGCGAGTCCGTCAGGAAGCGCTTGTCGGTCATCAGGTCGGGGACCCACAGCGGCTCGTCGTGCTCCATGACCCACCGGGGGAGGCCCGTGTTCCCGCTGGTCGGATCACCCGCCTTCTCGAGCGCGAAGGCGGGGGCGATCGTCGGCGTCCGTGTCCACACGTGCCGGCAGATCAACTCCCGGTTGGCCGACACCGTCCACAGCGTCGTCACGTCCCAATCGAGGCGCCGGCCCAGGGTGGAGAGGAGGCGCTCGGCGGGGGGCTCGTCGATGGGCGCGTCGGCGAGGATCTCCAGCAGTTCGCTCGTCAGCTCCGACCAGCGCTGCAACTTCGTGTCGTCGCGGGCGCGCAGGATGCCCACGACCACAGGGCCGGCCAGCGGGTGGTCGAAGATGCTGATCACCAATTCGGTGCGGACGTCCGTGCCGTCGGCCCGCTTGACGTCGGCGTCCAGAGGGCGCCCCACGAGGTGCGCCGCCTGGGTGCGCACGAACGCGCCGTAGTCCTCTCCGACCGTGGCGGTCAGCGAATCGGGCACGAGGTCGAAGACCGGCCGGCCGACCAGCCCGCCGCGCGGCCAACCCAGGAGATCCTCGGCCGCCGCGTTGACGTAACGGATCACGCCCTTGTCATCGGTGGCCACGACGGCATCGCGCAGGCCGTCGAGTACGACGCGGACCCCTTGCACGGGCCAGGCAGACTGGTTCTCCGCCGCCGTCGCAGCGGCAGCCGTCCCCGCCGGCATCGGCACCGGCGCCACCGACACCGTCCCGGACGTCACGTCCGCCGGCGCGTCCTCACCAGCGGCGCGCTGCCCGAGTCCCGTCGCCGTGGCAGCACCGCCCCCCGCGGCCAGCGGCAACGAGAACCACACGGTCTTGCCGGGCTGGTCGCGCCGCATTTCGATGCCCCACGCGTCGGCCAGCGTGCGCACAATGTGCAGGCCGCGCCCGTGCGGTGCGTCCATGACCTGGTCCTGCGGCATCGGGAAACCGGTGGCGCCGTCGGTGACCTCGACCCGCACGCCGTGGCCGTCGGGCGCCACCTGCACCTGCACCTGTACCTCGAACTCGGTCGCGGCATGCTGCACCGCATTGGTAGCGAGCTCCGACAGCATGAGCACGAGCGCGTCCGCCTCGCCGTCGCTGGCGCCGGGCAGCTGGGCGAGAAGGAACCGCCGGGCCTGGCCCACGGACGATGTGGTCGCCGGGAAGCGGCGCGCGGCAACCGTCGTCAACGTGTCCGTAACGCCCATTATGGCCGTGGGCTCTCCCCCTGGAAGTGTGCGGCCGGGCATGCCGGCTGCCGTATTCCTGCCCCGGCGGCGCAACCCCTAAACAAGCTGGGAATATGGTCCGCCCGCCGTCTGTCCAGGGTGGGCCCTATTGCGGCGCTACCCTGCTCGTTCGTGGAGGAACGCTACGAATCAGAACTGGCCCGGGCCTCGGACGTCCTCGACGGCGTGGACCGTGCGCTCGAGCGCCTGAGCGAAGGCACCTACGGGCAGTGCGAGACCTGTGGCGTCCCGATCCCCGATGCCGACCTGGAGCAAGATCCCACCCGGCGCGTGTGCGGGCAGCACCTGTCCTTGGCCTGAGGTGCCCGGCCGTCAGCCGGGGATCGTCAGCTTCTTGGCGGCGTCCAGGCGACTCGCTACGTCGGGCCAGTTGACGACGTTCCACAGCGCCGCGAAGAAGTCGGCCTTGACGTTCTTGTACTGCAGGTAGAAGGCGTGCTCCCAGGCGTCGAAGACCAGGAGTGGCACCGAGCTGTGACCGACGCTGCTCTGGTGGTCGTAGACCTGCTCCACGATGAGACGCCCGGCGAGGGGCTCGTAGGCCAGCACACCCCAGCCCGATCCCTGAATCGTCGAAGTGGCCTGTGTGAACTGCGCCTTGAACTTGTCGAACGATCCGAAGTTCTCGTCGATGGCCGAACCGAGCGCGCCGTCGGGCTTGTCGCCACCGTCTGGGCTCTGGTTGTTCCAGAAGATGGAGTGCAGCACGTGGCCCGAGATGTGGAAGGCCAGCGTCTTCTCGAGCCCGACGATGGCGCCGAAGTCGTCCTTGTCGCGGGCGGCCGCCAGCTTCTCGAGCGTCTGGTTCGCGCCGGCCACGTAGGCGGCGTGGTGCTTGTCGTGGTGCAGCTCCATGATCTGCGCCGAGACGTGCGGCTCCAGTGCGGCGTAGTCGTACGGCAGGTCTGGGAGGGTGTAGTCGGCCATGGCGTCTCTCCTCGGTGGTGGTCGTCGTGCGGTCGTCGCGTGCTGCGTGCTGCGTGCTGGACCATACCCGAAGGGGGCGAGATCCCAACCCACGGTTCAACGGGCATACCACCTGGGATCGGAGTCTCGGGAGGCGTTGTGCGGGCTCCGGCCCGACCCGCTGCGGCGGTACGCTTGCAAGAGTGAGCACGGACCCCAAAGACCGCTGGCTAGATCTTGGTTCCTTCATCCGTGAGCAGCGGGGTTCGGCCCGGCTCTCCCTCCGGCGACTCTCCGAGCTGGCCGGCATCTCCAATCCGTACCTGAGCCAGATTGAGCGCGGACTGCGGCGGCCCTCGGCCGAGATCCTCCAGCAGATCGCCAAGGCGTTGCGCATTTCCGCCGAGACGCTCTACGTGCAGGCCGGGATCCTCGAACCTCCGTCGGGCTCGCCGGACCTGACCCGGGCCATCATGGCCGACCCGTCGATCAGCGAGGAGCAGAAGCAGGCCCTCGTGCGGATCTACCTCTCCTTCCGGCGCGAGCACGAGGACGAGCGGGGCGAGCCGGCTGCGGACCAGCCGGCCCCGGACCGGCCGGTTGCGGACCAGCCGGTGGCGGCAACGGCGGCGCCCCGGTCCGTGGTAGAGCCCGCCACCTTCCCATGAGCGCCCAACACCTCGAGCACCTCGAGCACCTCGAGCCCGCAACCTCACCCTGGAGGCCTGGCCGGAGCCGTTTTCCCGGCCGCCGGTAGGCTCTGAGCGCCATGCGCCGGCTCGCCGTCCTCTCCCTCCACACGTCCCCCCTGGCCCAGCCCGGCACCGGGGACGGCGGCGGCATGAACGTCTACGTGCGGGAGCTCACCTCCGCCCTGGCCCGCTCGGACGTGGCCTGTGACGTGTTCACCCGGGCGTGGTCGCCTGATCTGGCGCCCGTGGTCGACGTCGAGCCCGGACTGCGGGTCCACCACGTCCCGGCGGGGCCACTCGACGTCCTGCCCAAGGAATCCCTTCCCCCCGTTGTCGACGAGTTCACCTCCGGGGTGCTCGAGCGCATGGCCGCCGCGCCCCGGGCGGGCGAGCTCCCCTACACCTCTGTGCACGCCAACTACTGGCTGTCGGGGCTCTCCGGCCACGTGATCAAGCATGAGTTGAACCTGCCCCTCGTCTGCACGTTCCACACCCTCGACCGCGTCAAGGCGGAGACGATGCCTGAGGAGGTGGAGGCCGACATGCCCCACCGCCGGGCCGAGGCCGAAGCGTCCATCATCGATTGCTCCGACGCCGTCCTCGCGTCCTGCACCGTCGAGGCCGACCAGATCGCCTCGCTCTACGGCGGTGACCCCGGGCGCATCCGCATCGTGCCGCCCGGCGTGGACCACGCCTTCTTCGGTCCCGGCCACCGGCCGCAGGCCCGCCGCGCCCTCGGTCTGCCGCTGAGCGGGCGGCTCCTCCTCTTCGTCGGGAGGATCCAGCCGCTCAAGCGCGCCGACGTCGCCATCGAGACGCTGGCCGAGCTGCGCGAGAACGGGGGCCAGCCCTACCGCCTCGTCGTCGTCGGGGGCCCGAGCGGCCCGCACGGCGAGAAGTCGCTGCAGAGCCTGCACGACGCGGCCGACGCCCGCGGCGTGCGCGAGGACGTCCACTTCGTGGCGCCCCAGCCGCACGAGCTGCTCTCCTCGTATTACCGGGCCGCCGATGTGTGCATCGTGCCGAGCCGTTCGGAGTCCTTCGGCCTGGTCGCGCTGGAGGCGGCCGCCTGCGGGACACCGGTCGTCGCCTCTGCCGTCGGCGGGCTGACGACGCTGGTCGATCACGGGCACACCGGCTACCTGGTGGACGACCCCGACCCGGTGGCCTATGCCGCCGCCGTGCGGCGGACCTTTGACGAGCCGCTGGCGGCCGAGCGCCTCTCCACCGCCTCGGTGCTGCGAGCTCGCCGCTACACCTGGCGGGCTGCCGCCCGCGCGTTGGTCGAGCTGCACGACGAGTTGGCCGCGGGCCGCCTCGTCGAGTGCAGCTGAGCGCACCGAGTCCCCACCCGAACCGTGCCGATCGTCGACCTCCCCGACGACGCGGAGATGGCGTCCGCTGTGGCGACGATCGACGCCTGGGCCGAGCGTGAGCTGGCGGCGGGGGGGTTCCTCGTCGCGGCCGAGCGCCAGGAGGTGACGGACCGCACGGCGTCGTTCCAGTGGTATCTCCGCTTCAAGGGCGACGAGAAGGACTTCATTACGGTGTGGTTCACGCTCAAGCAGCGCACGTTGTGGCACGAGGCGCAGTTCATGCCCGCGCCCGAGGAGCACAAGGAGGAGGTCTTCGCCTACCTCCTGCGGCGGAACAGCCAGCTCTTCGGCATGTGCTTCGCCCTTGGGCCCGAGGACGCCGTGTACCTGGTGGGCCGGGTGCCGGCCCGCCTCATCGACGACGACGAGCTGGACCGCATCGCCGGGGCGTCGGTCGTCTACACCGACGACCACTTCCCGACGGCCATGACCCTGGCCCACCCTGCGACCTACCGCCGCCGGCCCCGCCGCTGACGTCGTGCGCCGCGCTCGGTAGGGTCGTGTTCGTGTCCAACCTGCTCATCGTCGGCGGCGGGAAGATGGGGGGTGCCCTTCTCGGGGGCCTGCTCCGCTCGGGATGGGCCGAGCTGGCTGACGTGGCCGTGGTGGAGCCGCTGGCCGAACGCCGGGCGGAGCTGACCGAGGCCTTCCCCGGACTGCGCGTCCTGGCGGCCCCCGAGGCCGGCATGCTGCTCGACGGCGGCGAGCGGATCGCCGGTGCCGTGCTGGCGGTGAAGCCCGAGGCGGCGGAAGGAGCCTGCCGCGCCCTCGGGGCGACCGGGGTCCGGCGCGTCCTGTCCATTGTCGCCGGCGTGCCGAGCGCGCGCCTCGAGGCCGCGCTCGGGGGCGAGCCCGTGGTGGTGCGGGCGATGCCCAACACACCCGCCCTGGTCGGGTCCGGGGTGACGGCGATGTCGGGCGGATCCTTCGCCACGTCGCGGGACCTGGCCTGGGCCGAGGACGTGCTGTCGGCCGTCGGCACTGTGGTGCGGCTGCCCGAGCGCCTCCAAGATGCGGTGACCGGGCTCTCGGGGTCCGGACCCGCCTACTTCTTCCTGGTCGCCGAGGCGCTCATCGAGGCGGGCGTGCAGATGGGGCTGGCGCGGGACGTGAGCCGGACGCTCGTGGTCGAGACCATGCAGGGCTCGGCCGCCCTGCTCCAGGAGACGGGCCGGGATCCCGAGGCCCTGCGCGCCATGGTGACCTCGCCTGCCGGCACCACGGCCGCCGGTATCCGCACTCTCGAGGCCCGCGCGGTGCGCTCCGCCTTCATGGAGGCGGTCGCCGCCGCCACCGACCGATCGCGCAACTTGCAGCGCTGAGCGCGGGCCATGACGAGGGAGCCCCCGCGCACCGTTTTCTTCCTCTCGGACTTCGGGACCGAGGACGAGTTCGCGGGCGTGGTGCACGCCGTCATTGCGGCGCGCGCGCCGGGAACGACCGTCATCGACCTGACCCATCACATCCCCCCCTTCGACGTCCGGGCGGGGAGTCACGCACTGGTCCGGGCGGTGCCGCACCTCGGCTCCGGAGTGGTGCTCGCCGTCGTCGACCCCGGGGTCGGCACCGCCCGTCGGGGCATCGGACTGGAGGTCGCGCTGACGACCGGCGGGTCCCTGGCGTTCGTCGGGCCGGACAACGGGCTGCTCGTCACCGCCGCCGAGGCAGCGGCCGAGGCACCGGTCGCCCGCGTGGTGGAGCTGGCGCGCCCTCCGGCGGAGCCCGACCGGGGCTCGACCTTCGACGGGCGCGACCTCTTCGCCCCGGCCGCGGCCGCCCTGTGTTCGGGCGTGGCGCTCGAGGAGCTGGGAGAACCGATCGACCCGGCGTCGCTGGCGCGCCTGATCGGCGGCGTGGTCGAGGAGGGTCGCCTGCACGACGGCCGTGCCTGTCTGCGCAGCGAGGTCACCTGGGTCGACCGTTTCGGCAACCTGCAGCTGGCGGCGACGGTTGCCGACGCCCGCGTCGCCGGGATCCCGCTGACTGGTCGTGTCGAGTTGGCGGCCCGGTTGGAGTCCGGGCGCGAGGACCCGGACGGGTTGCCGCGTTCGCTCGTGCCGGACGGGGTGCAGCTGCGGTGCGTCGACGCGTTCGGCGAGTTGCAACAGGGGGAGTTCGGCCTGCTCGTCGACGCCAACGGGCATCTGGCCGTGGTGGCGGGCGAGGCGTCCGCCGCGCGCTGGCTCAACGTCGCCGCCGGGGAGTTGCTGATTCTGGCCTGGTGAGGTGGTGGCCGGCGGGCGGTTTGGTGCCGCCGGGAGGGCCCTCGGTACCATCCGACGCAGTGAATGACGAGCGGGAGAGTTCCGGCCTGCCCGCGCCGAGGCGGATTCCCGAGGCCACGGTGCTGCGGCTCCCCATCTACCAGCGCATCCTGGCTGAAATGGTCCGCGGCGGCGCCCGGACGGTCTCCTCGGAGCAGCTGGCCGAGCTGGCCCGCGTCAACGCCGCCAAGGTGCGCAAGGACCTGTCGCTGCTGGGTTCGTTCGGTACCCGTGGCTCGGGCTACGACCCCGAGTTCCTGATCGCGCAGATCGACCGTGCGCTCGGGGTGGACGAGAACTGGTCGGTGGCCATGGTGGGCATCGGCAATCTGGGACGGGCCCTCACGAACTCGGCAGGGTTCGCCTCGCGGGGCTGCCAGGTCACCTCGCTCTTCGACGTGGACCCGGCGGTCGTCGGCGAGGAGATCCGGGGCATGCGGGTGCGCCACATGGACGAGATCGCGTCCCTGCGTGCGTCGGAGCGCCCCGCCATCGGGGTGATCACGACGCCCGGCTGGGCGGCTCAGGGGGTGGCCGACCTGCTCGTGCGCGCCGGGGTCACCTCGCTGCTCAACTTCGCCCCTCGGGTCCTCACCGTCCCGCCCACCGTGCACCTCCGCTATGTTGACCTCTCCATCGAGTTGCAGGTCCTGGGCTTCTACCGGGTCCGCGAGGAGGAGTCCGGGCGGGGCGAGGTGCACGCCCCCGTGATGCGGTCGGTAGGGCTTTCGCAGGGCCCGGAGCTCGCCTGACCCGACGGTCGGCCGGCGACTGGCAAGCTGTAGACCGGGACCGGCACACTGGTGAGCCGATGCAGGAAGGAACTGAGTGTCCGTCGTCGTCATAGGCCTCCAGCACACGCAGGCCCCGCTGCCGTTGCTCGAGGCGGTGGCCGTCTCCGACGCCGATCTGCACAAGACGCTCAGCGCGCTGAACCACCGCCGCAACGTCCAGGAGGCGGTCGTGCTCTCGACCTGCCTGCGCACCGAGGTGTACGCGGTGGTCGACCGCTTCCACGACGCCGTGGCGGAGGTCTACGACGTCCTGTCCGAGCACTCGCACCTCCCTGTGGAGGAACTGTCGGCGCACGCCACCGTGCGCTTCGACGACGACGTGACCTCCCACCTCTTCTCGGTGACCTCGGGGCTCGAATCGGTGGTGACGGGAGAGACCGAGGTGGTCGGACAGGTCCGGCGGGCCTTCGAGCGGGCCCAGGAGGAGGGCACCTCGGGACCCGTCCTCAACGCGCTGTTCCGGCACGCACTGCAGACGGGCAAGCGGGTGCGCACCGAGACCGGCATCAGCAAGGGCACCACGTCGTTCGCCTACGCCGCTGTGACCGTCGCCAGGGGCGAGGACCAGGCCGGATTGCGCGGCGCCCGCGTCGTCGTGGTCGGGGCGGGCGATATGGGCCTCGGCGTGTGCCGCGCCCTCTCGGACATCGCGCCGGCCGACGCTCCGCAACGGGTCGTCGTGGTCAACCGCTCCGCCGCGCGGGCGCGTGACCTGGTGCGCCTGACTGCGACCGGGCCGTTCGACATGCGGGCGGCACGCCTCGACCACGTGGCCGGTGAGCTCGCCGACGCGGATGTCGTCTTGACGACCGTCGCCGCGCAGTCGCATGTGCTGAGTGCGGCGGACTTCGCCGGTGTCACCGGCCCGTTGCTCGTGGTCGACCTCGGGGTGCCGCGCAACGTCGATCCTGCCGTGGCCGTGCTCGACGGCGTCAGGCTGCTCGACATGGACACCTTGAGCGCCTCGGTGGCCCGTGCCCTGGGTGACCGTCAGGAGGAGTCCGTGGCTGCCCGCGCCATCGTGTCCGCCGAGGTCGACCGCTACCGCAGCGCCAGCCGCCAGCGCGGCGCCGCCCCGGTGATCGCGTCGCTGCGCTCCCGTCTCGAGACGCTGCGCGTCGCCGAGCTGGAGCGGCACCGGGCCCAGCTGGCCGACCTGAGCGAGGAGGAGTGGGACCACGTGGATGCCGCCACGCGGGCCGCCCTGGCCAAACTGCTCCACGAGCCGACGATGCTCTTGAGGGAGACGGCGGGAACTCCCCGTGGCGAACGGCTCGTCGAGGCGCTGCGTATCCTCTTCGACCTGTAGTCGCGGCCATGGGATAGTCGGACCCATGGGAACCCTCCGCCTGGCCACCCGCGGCTCGCCGCTGGCCCTCCGCCAGACCGAGTTGGTCTCCGAGATGCTGCGCCAGGTCCACGCCGGTCTCGACGTCGAGCCCCTCGTGGTCCGCACGCAGGGCGACCGCGACGAGACGTCGCCGCTCGACCAGATCGGTGGCCAGGGTGTGTTCGTGACCGAGGTGGAGGCGGCCGTGGCCGACGGGCGGGCCGACGCTGCCGTGCACTCGGCCAAGGACATGCCCTCGGTCATGCCCGAGGGCTTGGTGCTGGGCGCAGTTCCACGCCGCGCCGACCCGCGCGACGGGCTGGTGGGCGCCACCTTGGCCGGCCTGCCGGCAGGCGGCCTGGTGGCCACCGGGTCGGCGCGGCGGCGGGCCCAGCTGGCCGCGTTGCGCCCCGATCTCGTGTTCGCCGACCTGAGGGGGAACATGGCCAGGCGCGTTGCCGTGGCCGAAGAGGGGAGCGTCTCGGCGGTCGTCATCGCCGTGGCCGCCATGGAGCGCCTCGGTTGGCTGAGCAAGGTGCGCGACGTGCTCGACCCCGTCGACGTGCTGCCGCAAGCGGGGCAGGGCGCCATCGCGGTGCAGTGCCGGGCGAACGACGCCGGCACGAAGGGGCTCCTCGCGGCCATCGACCACGAACCGAGTCACCGGGCCTTGCGATCCGAGCGCGCGGTGCTGGCGGCCCTGGGCGGGAACTGCACGCTCCCGGTCGGCGCGTTCGCCGAGCCGGGCGAGACCGGGACCGGGCTGCGGGTCTCAGGCGTCCTGGCCAGCGGGGACGGGCACATCGTGATCCGTATGACCCGGGTGGGGGACGACCCCGAAGCGGTCGGCGCGGCGGTGGCGCGCGCCCTGGTCGAGGGTGGCGGGGCTGCGATCGACGGCTTCGACGGCTGGTTGGACGCCTTGCCGTGACGGTGTACCTGGTCGGCGCCGGCCCGGGCGACCCCGGCCTGCTCACCCGGCGGGGTGCCGCGCTGCTGGCGCGGGCTGACGTCGTGCTGCACGACCGCCTGGTCAGCCCGGCCATCCTCGAGCTGGTGCCCCCGTCGGCGCTCGTCATCGACGTGGGCAAGGACTCCGACACGCCGGCCGGCGGAGCCGACCGGCAAGAGCAGATCGCCCGGTTGCTGGTCGAGCACGGACGCCGGTCGACCGTCGTGGTGCGCCTGAAGGGCGGCGACCCGTTCGTCTTCGGCCGCGGTGGCGAGGAGGTGCAGGCGCTGGCCGAGGCGGGCCTCACCTGGGAGGTGGTCCCCGGAGTGAGCTCCGCCTTCGGGGTCCCCGCCGCCGCCGGCATCCCGGTCACCCAGCGCGGCATCGCTGCGTCGGTCACTGTCGTGACTGGCCGGGTCGGCGATCCGGACGGGACCAGCGCGCACGATTGGGCAGCACTGGCCCGCGTCGGCGGGACGCTGGTGATCCTCATGGGCATGACGAACCGGGCGGCCATCGCCGCCGCCTTGGTGCAGGGAGGGCTGGCGCCCGGCACGCCGGTCGCGGTGATCGCACGGGGGACGACTGCGTCCCAGCAGACGGCGCGTACGACGCTGGCGGGCCTGGCCGATGTGGACCTGGGCCCACCCGCCGTCATCGTCGTCGGACCCGTGGCTGCCCTCGGCCCGCATGACGCCGGCGCCGGCGCGCATGACGGCGACGCCGGCGCCGAGGGCCCTCTGGCCGGTCGCACGGTGGTGGTGACGCGCAGTGGCGAACGCGCCCGGGCGCTGGTAGACGCGCTGGCGTGGGCGGGCGCCACCGCACTGGAGTTGCCGCTGACCCATCAGGTCGACCCGGCGGACGGGGGCGCCGCGCTGCGGGCGGCCGCGGCGGCCGTGCGGGACAACGCGTGGGTCGCGCTGACCTCGGTCACTGCAGTGGAGCGCTTCATGGGCGCGCTGCGTGACGCGCGCGACCTCGGCTCGACCCTCGTTGCCGCGGTTGGACCGGCGACGGCCGACGCGCTGCGACGGGCCGGCGTCGAACCCGACCTCGTGCCGGGCGAGCACAGCGCCCGTGGGCTCGTCGTTGCCTTCCCGGAGATGGCGGGAGGTGGTTCCCGCCTGGTGCTGTTCCCCGCGGCGGACCTCGCCCCCGCAACCATTCCCGACGGGCTTGCCCGGTTGGGCTGGGACGTGCGTCGCGTTGAGACGTATCGGACCGTCCCGCTGCCGGCTCCCGAGCCCGCGTTGCTCGACCGGGTGGCCGCGGCCGACGCCGTGACGTTCACCGCGCCCTCGGCCGTGCGGGCGTTTCTGGCGCTGCGCAGCGCGCCCGGCCGGGAGGTGACGCCGCGGCACGTCGTGTGCATCGGAGCGACGACGGCGGCGGCGGCCCGGGCGGCCGGACTCGACGGCGTGCGCGAGGCCCGGGATGCCTCCCCCCAGGGCATCGTCGACGAGCTGATCGACGCCCTGGCCGCCGGTCCAGAGCACGGCCCGTAGGCTGGACTGATGGCCGAGGCGACGTCGATGCCCGCTGCGGGCGGCTTTCCCGTCCGGCGATTGCGTCGGCTCCGGCGCACTCCCGCGCTTCGGCGGCTGGTCGCCGAGGCCCGCCTCGGTCCCGACGACCTGGTGGCCCCGCTCTTCGTACGGGAAGGGACGGCTGAGGCGGTTCCGATTGCGTCCATGCCCGGTGAGGTACAGCATTCGCTCGACTCGCTGGTGGTCGAGGCCAAGCGCCTTGTCTCGCTCGGCGTGCCCGGGCTCATCCTGTTCGGCGTGCCGGCTCGCAAGGACGCGCAGGGGAGTGGTGCGTGGGATCCCCAGGGCGTCGTGCAGGTCGCACTGCGCGCTCTGCGCGACGCGGTCGGTGACGAGCTCGTCCTCATGGCCGACCTCTGCCTCGACGAGTACACCGATCACGGCCACTGCGGCATCCTCGGCCCCAGCGGCGAGGTGTTGAACGACCCGACGCTCGAGCTGTACCAGCGCATCGCCCGGGCCCAGGCCGATGCCGGGGCTGACGTGGTGGCGCCCAGCGGCATGATGGACGGGCAGGTGGCCGCCATCCGCGCCGCGCTCGACACTGGCGGGCACGACCGGGTCGCCATCCTGGCTTACGCGTCGAAGTACGCGTCCGCTCTCTACGGTCCCTTCCGGGATGCGGTCGACGTCACCATCGCCGGGGGCGGTGACCGCCGGGCCTACCAGCAGGACCCGCGCAACGGGCGAGAGGCACTGGCCGAAATTCAGCAGGACGTGGCCGAGGGCGCCGACATGATCATGGTCAAGCCCGCCATGACGTCACTTGACGTGCTGGCCACCGTGCGGGCCGAAGTCCCCGTGCCCCTGGCCGCCTACCACGTGAGCGGCGAGTTCGCGATGGTCAGGGCCGCGGCGGCGGCCGGCTGGATCGACGGGCCGGCGGTGGCGCTCGAGCAGCTGACCGTGCTCAAGCGGGCCGGTGCGGACTTCATCCTGACCTACTTCGCCGCCGAGGTGGCCGAGGCACTCGGTGGCTGAGCCGGCACCTTCGTCGAACGAGGCATGGTTCGCGCGGGCCCGCCACGTCATCCCCGGCGGTGTGGACTCGCCGGTCCGCTCCTTCGCCTCCGTCGGGGGGACGCCGTACACCGTTGTCTCGGGTGACGGTGCCTTTGTCGTCGACGCCGAGGGGAACCGCTACCTCGACATGGTGCAGTCCTACGGAGCCGTGCTGCTCGGCCATGCGCACCCGGTGGTCACCGCCGCCGTGACGACCGCGGCGGCGCGCGGCACGACGTTCGGCGCGCCCACGCCCGGCGAGGTCCTGCTGGCCGAGGCGGTCTGCGCACGGGTCCCCGGTTGCGAGCAGGTGCGCCTCGTCTCGTCCGGAACCGAGGCCGCCATGAGCGCCGTTCGTCTGGCGCGGGGCGTGACCGGGCGTGACCGCGTCATCAAGTTCGACGGCTGCTATCACGGACACTCCGACGGTTTGCTGGCGGGCGGCGGGAGCGGCGTGGCCATGCTCGGTCTGCCCGGCTCCGCCGGTGTGTCGGCGGGTGCGGTGGCCGACACCGAGGTCGTTCCCTACAACCTGGTCCCCGAGCTGGACGAGCGCGTGGCCTGCGTGATCGTCGAGCCCGTGGCCGCCAACATGAATCTCGTGCCGCCGCTACCCGGCTTTCTCGAGGGACTGCGCGACGCTTGTAGTGCGAGCGGTGCGCTCCTCATCTTCGACGAGGTCATCACCGGCTTCCGGCTCGGGTCGGCGGGAGCCACCGGCTGGTCCGGCGTCACGCCCGACCTCTGGTGCTTCGGCAAGGTGATCGGCGGCGGGCTCCCCGTAGGCGCCTTCGGCGGCCGGCGTGATGTCATGGCCGAGCTGGCGCCCGGCGGCCCCGTCTATCAAGCGGGCACGTTGTCGGGAAACCCGCTCGCCACGGCAGCGGGACTGGCGGTACTGGGCAACGTGCAGCCGGCCGACTACGACGCGCTGGCCGCACGCGTCGCTCTGTTCGCCAAGGATCTCGAGTCGGCGGTGGCCGGCGGTGGCCTGGCCGTCGTGGCACCGGTCGTAGGTCCGTTGGTCGGGCTTTTCGTGGCGCAGGCCGATGCCGCGCCCATCACCGCGCCCTTCGACTACGAGGGGGCGCGCGCGCTGGCGGCGGGTGACACGTACGCGCGGTTCTTCCACGCCATGCTCCGCCGCGGTGTCGCGCTGGCGCCGGGCGCCTACGAGGTGATGTTCCCCGGGATGGCCCACGACGAGGGCGTTCTGGCCCGCGTCGTCGAGGCAGCGGGGGAAGCGGCGGCCGAAGTCAGCCGGTGATCGGTTCGCTCGTTCAGAACGAGCGAATGACCGAGTCGGGCCCCATGACGACGACGGGGCGCAGCGCCGGGTTCAGCCAGTCGAGCACGGCGTCGAGATCGTTCAGCGGCAGGGAGACACAGCCCGCGGTCGGGGACCCGGTGTCGGCATGGAGGAAGATGCCCGACCCGAGGGGTCCGGTCGGCGGCGAGTTGTAGTCGATGACCGCCATGGACGGGTAGGCGTTGCCTTCCGTCCAGAGCGCCTCCGACTCGTTGGCGTAGGGCGGCGTCGTTCCGCAGGCCACGTGCTGGAACGTGTTGTAGGTCGGGCTGGCGGAGTCCTCATCCCACCAGTCTCCGCACACCAGCTGGTGATAGGGGAACTGTGTCCCAGGGTCCGCGTTCGTCCCGTACATCGTGGAGCCGACGGCGTACATGCCTTCAGGCGTGGTGTCGTCACCCTCGGTCCGGCTCGGCCCCGCCAGCCAACCATTGGCCCCGTCGACGGCCGGCATGGCCCCGAAGACCTGGTACCACCCGGCGCCGTCGTTCTCGTAGGCGGTGAGGGTGGCCGTCGTGCTGTCGGGGCTCGGCGCGTCGACGATCAGGACCTGTTGTGCGCCACCGGTCGAAGCCAGCTGGTTCACCAGGAGCGGACTGATGTCGCCGGTGGCCGACCCGTCAAAGGCGGCAGAGCCGAAATTGAAGAGGCCGCCGTCGGTCGCCACGAGCCAGTACCCACCACCGCCCGGGCCCGGGGCCATGCCGTCGATGGGCTCGTTGAGGCGGATGGACCCGGTCGAGCCGTGAAATGTCGCGTCGCCGTAGCTGAAGACGCCGCCGTCGGAGGCCACCAGCCAGTAGCCGTTCCCCGACGGCGTGACCGCCATGCCCACGACCGGCTCGTTGAGGCGGATGGACCCGGTCGAGCCGTGAAATGTCGCGTCGCCGTAGCTGAAGACGCCGCCGTCGGAGGCCACCAGCCAGTAGCCGTTCCCCGACGGCGTGGCCGCCATGCCGACGAGGGGCGCGTTGAGATGCATGCCGCCCGTCGACCCGAAGAACGACGCGTCGCCGTAGCTGAAGACGCCGCCGTCGGAGGCCACCAGCCAGTACCCCTGTCCCGACGGCGTGGCCGCCATACCGACGACGGGCGCGTTGAGAACAGTCCCGCTCATGCTCCCGTAGGAGTGGGCGTCGCCGAAGGGATAGACGCCGCCCGTCGACGAGGCGACCCAGTAGCCGCCGCCGTCGGGTGTGGCCGCGATCGCCACGGCGCGGGAGGGGCCCGACGCTGCTGCTGCTGCCGCAGCGGCCGTTGTCGAGGTGTGCGGGGCGGCGCTCCAGACGAGCGAAGCGGCCAGCACGACGCAGGCGGCGATGAGTGCGGGCCGACGGCGTTCGGGACGACAGTCGGGCAAGCGCCCCAGGTTAGGAGGGCGGCGGCGCCGAACACGTTCACGAGATGGTGCGACGGGCAGACTGAAGGCCATGCCCGGGAACGGTTGGCCGCGTGACTTTCCTGCGGTGCTCCGGGGCGGCAGCCGGTTTCGGGTCGGCCCCCCGATGCCCGCCCGAAGGTGCTCGGGAAGGGTTTTCGAGTGTATATACCCACTAGCCCACCTAGTGGGTATATACACATCGCCAGGCAGGGCCGAGGTGCTGGGCCCTGCGAAGATCGACGGGCTCCACCTGGGAAAACGCGAGGCGTGCGACTTCAGCGCGGCGCTGCGTACGCGCCTGCGGGACTGAGCAGACGAGCGCGGTGGAACTCCTGGCCGAGGGTCGCACGGCCGAAGTCTTCGCCTACGGCGACGGACGGGTGCTCAAGCTGGACCGGCCCGAGTGGAACGGGCTGTGCGCCTTCGAGGCGACCATGTTGACGGCGTTGGCCGATGCCGGGCTGCCCGTCTCCCGGCAGCGGGGTACGGTCACGGTCGACGGCCGCGGCGGCGTGATCCTGGACCGGGTCGACGGCCCGGCGCTGCTGCAGGTGCTGGCGGAAGCGAGCCCCCCGGAGCTCGACGCCCTCGCCGGCCGGTTCGTCGCGCTGCAGCAGCACTGCAACGACACGACGGTCGTGGGGCTGCCGGAATTGCTGCCGCGCCTGAGCCGGGAAGTCGAGGCGGGCGTGCCGGAGGCCGCCTTACGCAGGGATCTGCTGACCCTGCTGGGCGCGCTCGATGACGGCGGACGCGGCGTCTGCCACTTCGACCTCCATCCGCTCAACGTGCTGGTCGGGCCCGACGGCTGGGTCGTCATCGACTGGATCACGGTGGCAGCGGGGCCGTCGGCGGCCGACCTGGCCCGCACCCTGGTCCTGTGGGGCCTGCGCGGAACGGGGCCGGTGGGGCGGTTCTTGCACGTCGTCCGCCGCGAGGGCCAGGCGCGGCGGGGTCTCACCGACGAGCATCTCGACGCCTGGGTACGCGTCGTCGCAGCAGCGCGCGTCGCCGAGGGCTTCGAAGGCGAGGAGCGGGCGTGGCTGCTGCGGGTGGCGGGGGGCTCCGAGCGCCTGTTCGCCTGAGCAGCGGTCGTGCTCAGGCGGCGGGAGGTGGCGGCTCAGTACGGCGTGATCGCGACCTCGGCCGCCTGCAACCGGGCCAGGACGGCGTTCTCGCGCTTCGGGAGGACAGACGAGAAGAGGATTGTGTCGAGCGGGTACCAGAGGCCCACCCAGGCGAGGACCCACCCGGCCAGGTTGGGCAGCGTGTAGTCATCGTTGGTGTTGGCGACCGCCGTCGCCACCGCGATGGCCAATCCGACCAGGGCGACGGGTATGCCCACCTTCAGCGCGGCGTACCCGTCGCGCCTCGTGCTGCGGCGTCCGCGGTT
>Ga0302181_10001476_pt1 | contig 17515 bp, 15 predicted proteins | sample I_Palsa_E3_3_FD_198786 | JGI IMG/M metagenome (GOLD analysis project Ga0302181, IMG submission 198786) | Peat permafrost microbial communities from Stordalen Mire near Abisko, Sweden - I_Palsa_E3_3 | ecosystem: Environmental > Terrestrial > Soil > Palsa > Peat permafrost | place: Sweden...
CGACGCAGAACCGGCGAGCCACTGTCGCTGACGGGCCCGAGAGCGAGCGCTTGGATGCCGCACTGCAAGCCGCGCGAGAGGCGCTCGACGCGACCACGCGCGATCCGACACCGGACGAATCCGCGCCGCGGGTTTCGATCCCGCGCGTAGCCGACCCGGCGACGCAACCGGTCGAGAACGGTCTTACCACCCCCGCGCCCAACGACTGAGACGAGTTGAATGGGATTCATCGCTCCGGCGCCACCGCCGGTCGAGCTGGAGGAGTGGAAGCGGCTGAGCCATCTGGAGCGGATCGAACCGCTCGCGCAGGACTGGGCGGTGAACGGGTTTGGCACTCCTTATTTCGTCTACCTGCTGTACGTCGTCAAGCTGATCGTCTACACGCTCGGCGGGTTGCTGGTGATCTCCGCGACGACTCGAGGACTCGGCGGACTCGGGAATCTGGGCAGCTGGTGGACGGAGCCGATCGTGTTCGAGAAGGCCGTCGTCTGGACGATGCTGTGGGAGGTCCTCGGCCTGGGCGCGGGGTCGATGCCGCTGACGCTGCGCTTCTCGCCGATGTTCGGCGGCTTTCTCTACTGGCTGCGCCCGGGGACGACACGCCTGCCGCCGTGGCCTGAGCGGGTGCCGCTGACGCGGGGGACGCGGCGCATGGGAATCGACGTGGCGCTGTACGCGGGGTTGCTCGCCGCAGCCGTCTACCTGCTCCTCGCCGACACCAGCCCGGCCGCCGGGACCGCGGCCGGGCGGCTCGACCCGCTCGCGGTGGGTGTGCTGCTGGCGTTTGGAATCGTGCTCGGGTTGCGCGACAAGGTTCCGTTCCTCGCCGCCCGTGCGGAGGTTTACGGAAACCTCGCGATCCTGTTCCTGTTTCCCCTCTCCAACATGATCGTCGGCGCGCAGATCGTGTTCGTCTGCATCTGGTGGGGCGCGGCGTCCTCGAAGCTGAACCGGCACTTTCCGTTCGTCGTCACGGTGATGATCAGCAACACGCCGTGGAACCGCTCGCGCTCGTTCAAGCGCAGGCTCTGGCGCAAACACCCCGAGGACCTGCTGCCCTCCTCGCTCGGCGCACTGGATGCGCACGTGGGCACGCTGATGGAGTTCACGCTGCCGTTGCTGCTGCTCGTGTCGCCGAGCGGAGCCGTCCTGACGATCGCCGTCGCCGGGATGGTGATCTTCCACGTGCACATCTTCTCGACGTTTCCTCTGGGGGTGCCTTTGGAGTGGAACGTGTTCATGATCTTTGGGATTCTCTTTCTGTTCGGCCACTGGGGCGGGGTGCCGCTGTCGACATTGAGCGATCCGTTGTTGATCGCGATCCTGGCCGTCACCTGCGTGGGGATCCCGGTGCTCGGTAACTTCCGCCCGGACCTGATCTCGTTCCTGCCCTCGATGCGCTACTACGCGGGCAACTGGGCGACGAGCCAATGGCTGTTTGCAAAGGAGTCAGGCGCCGAGGCAAAGCTCGACCGCTCGATCGTGAAGGCGGCGCCGATCGCCGTCGAGCAGCTGCTGAAATTCTACGACCGCGACACGACCGAGCTGTTGATGTACAAGGGCCTCGCGTTCCGCTCGATGCACGCGCACGGCCGCGCCCTGAACGGCCTGCTGCCACGCGCCGTCGAGGACATCGAGTCCTATGACGTGCGCGAGGGCGAGGTGGTCGCGGGGGTGGTGCTCGGGTACAACTTCGGCGATGGCCACTTCCACAACGAGCAGCTGCTCGCGGCGGTGCAGGAGCGATGCGCCTTTGCGCCGGGCGAGCTGCGCGTCGTGATGATCGAGTCACAACCCGCCCATGTCCAACGCCAGCACTACCGCATCCACGACGCCGCGGAAGGCCTGATCGAGGAGGGTTACGTCAACGTGGCGGACATGGTGCAGCGCCAGCCATGGCTCGGCGAGACCGGTCCGTACCCGGTCGAGGTCATTTCCAGGTGAGCGAGGCGATCGTCGTCGGGGCCGGCCCGAACGGGCTGGTGTGCGCCGCGCTACTCGCGCGGGCGGGCGTGCGAGTGACGGTGCTGGAGGCGCAGGAGCGGATCGGCGGCGGCACCACGACCAGCGAATTGACCCTGCCGGGCCTGCTGCACGATGACTGCTCCGCCGTGCACGTGATGGCGGTCGGCGCGCCATCGCTTAGCGGGCTCGACCTGGAGCGGCATGGACTTCAGTGGTGCTGGCCCGAGGTCGACCTCGCGCACCCGCTCGACGACGGCAGCGCCGGCGTGGTGCTGCGCTGCATCGAGGACACGGCGGCGGGACTCGGGGAGGACGGCCGGACGTGGGAGCGTGTCTTCGGGGGCCCCGCGCGGGGATTTGGGGAGCTGAGCGAGGACATCATGCGACCAATCCTGCACGTGCCGCGGCATCCGCTACGCCTTGCGCAGTTCGGACTCCCGGCGGCAACATCGGCGACCCTGCTCGCACGCAAGTTCAGGACCGAGCAGGCGCGCGCGCTGTGGGGCGGCTGTGCCGCGCACGCCTTCAGGCCGCTGACGCAGCCGCTGAGCTCGTCAGTGGGGATGGCGCTGATCTGCGCCGGACACGCCTACGGCTGGCCGGTCGCGCGCGGCGGCTCGCGCGCGATCAGCGACGCCCTGGCCGCCGTCGTGGAGGAGCACGGCGGGCGGATCGAGACCGGCCGGCCGGTGAGCGCGCTGGCAGAACTTCCGGAGGCCGACGCTGTCGTGCTCGACCTCGCGCCCGGGGCAATCGTCGAGATCGCCGGTGCGCGGTTGCCGGGGCGCATCGCGCGAGCGTACCGCCGCTACAGGCACGGGCCGGGAGCGTTCAAGGTGGACCTCGCCGTCGAGGGCGGCGTGCCGTGGACAAACGAGGCCTCGCGCAAGGCGGGCACGGTGCACGCTGCCGGGTCGTTCGCGGAGATCGTCGCGGGGGAGCGGCTCGTCAACCGCGGTCTGATGCCGGAGCGCCCGTTCGTGCTCGTCTGCCAGCAGTCGCTCGCCGACCCGACGCGCGCGCGGGGCGACGTCCACCCGGTGTGGGCCTACGCGCACGTCCCGAGCGGCTATACCGGCGACGCGACGGAGGCGCTGCTCGACCAGATCGAACGCTTCGCGCCGGGCCTGCGCGAGCGCGTCGTCGGTAAAGCCGTGCGCACGACGAGGGAGATCGAGCGAGACAACGCCAACTACGTCGGCGGCGACATCATCACCGGAGCGAACACCCCGTGGCAGACCGTGATCCGCCCGCGGCTGGCGCTCGACCCCTACAGCACCGGCATCCCGGGCGTCTTCATCTGCTCCGCGGCGACTCCCCCGGGCGCCGGCGCTCACGGGATGAACGGTTACAACGCGGCTAAATCGGTTCTGCAGAGCCTCGGGTCGGCGTGAGCTCCAGCGGATCGCTGATCCCGCGCTTTCGCCGCGCGCGGCGAGATCCCACGCTGGCGGTGCTCGAAGGGTTTCATGCGCTCAAGCACGCGCTGCGCTTCGACGCTGCGCTGCTGGAGGTCGTCGTCTCCAACGAGGCGTCGTTGGAGCGCCTCGCGGGCACCCTCGCGCCCGATCTGAGCGTGCGCCTACGCGCGCTCGCGCAACCGGTGGAGCCCTCCATCTTTGCCCAGCTCGCCCCGCTCCCCCCGCCCACGGGCGTGATCGCGCTGGCCGAGCGGCGCTCGATCGATCCCGCCGTAGTGCTCACCGACTCGCGCGCGGCGCCGGTGGTCCTGCTCGAGGACCCGCGCGACCTCGGCAATATGGGCGCCTGCGTGCGGGTCGCGGCCGCGGCCGACGCCGCCGGCGTGCTCACCACGGGCAGCCACGACCCCTGGCATCCCGACGCGCTGCGCGGCGCCGCCGGGCTGCACTACGCGCTGCCCGTCGCCCGCTTGCAGGCAATCCCAGCGCAGCTCGGCCGGCCGTTACTCGCGATCGACCCCGAGGGAGAGCCGCTGGCCCCCGTCGCGCTGCCGCCACGGGCGGTGCTCGCGTTCGGCACCGAGCGCTACGGCCTCAGCGAGGAACTGATCGGACGCGCCGACGCGAGGGTCAGCATCCCGATGCGCTCCGGGGTCTCCAGCCTGAACCTGGCGACATCGGTCGCCGCCGTCCTGTTCGCCTGGCGACTGCCCCTGTCCGGGGCCGGGGCCGGCGCGTCCGACTGAGGAGGTACCAGAGCCCGCTACGCGGCGGCGCCCTGTACCCCGTCGAGCAGGCGCCAGTTCCCCGACAAAGCCTCGCGTGCCCGCGCAAGCATCCTGTCGGCCTGCGCTTCCGGTTCGTCGTGCTCGGCAAGCAACTCTTCGATCAGCGCTCCGGCGGCGCGTGCGTGCTCCACATCGCGCAGCTCGTGAACCTTGAAGTACTCCAGCGCAGGGCCTTCGTCGCTGTAGCCATAGTGCCGCGTCAGGCCGTCGAGCTTCGTCGTCGAGATCTCCGGCTGGCTCGCCTCGATCGCGTACAGCACCGCCAGGTGCTCCAGCAGATCCTCCCCCGCCCTCCACGCCTGGGCGCATGCCTGCGTCTCGCGCCGAGCGTCGTTGCCGTCCGCCGGCGCAGATGCTCCAGCTGCACGGGCGAAGTCGTCCCACAGCTCGACGTGCGCCGTCTCCTCCGCGGCGTGAGCGCCCAGCCCGCTCGCATGCTTCGGTCCGGCCTTCGCGGCCGCCGCCTGCGAGGCCGCCGCCAGCGCCACCACCGCGTGGCGGTACTCACCCGCGTAGCGGGCTAGCTCCGCGGCGCTCAAGTCGCCAGCGCTCCAGCGCTCGTAAAACGGATGCTCCAACACGCTGCATTCAGCACGGGCTTGGTCCAGTCTGGCAAGGACATCCATGAAGATCGTTCCTCTCGTTTCTCTCTCTTGTGGCCGTGTGACTCGGCAGTCTAGAGTCGCAGGCGGAGAGGTTCGCGCGCAGGCCCGGCAATGGACCGCGAGGCACTCGAATAGGATCGTTGTGTGATCGACGCGGTGCGCACCCCGGACGAGGTGCTTCAGGGATTGCCCGACTTCCCGTTCGAACCCCACTACCGCGAGGTGGAGGGTCTGCGCCTGGCGCACCTCGACGAGGGCGAGGGGTCGCCCGTGATCTTCATGCACGGCGAGCCGACCTGGTCGTTTCTGTGGCGGCACGTGATCGGACCCGTGCGCGACGCGGGCTTTCGGTGTCTGGTGCCGGACCTCGCCGGCTTCGGGCGCTCGGACAAGCCGACCGACATCGGCTGGTACTCCTACGAGCGCCATGTCACGTTCGCGGCGACGCTGCTGGAGGATCTCGACCTGCGGGGCGCGACGATCGTCGTACACGACTGGGGCGGCCCGATCGGCTTGCGCCTGGCGGTCGAGCACGCAGAGCGGATCGACCGCATCGTGATCCTCGACACCGGCCTGTTCACCGGACGCCAGCGCATGAGCGACGCGTGGCTGGCCTTCCGCGACTTCGTCGCCCGTACCGAGGATCTGCCGGTCGGCTTCCTCGTGCGCGGCGCGTGCAAGCACGATCCGGGGGACGAGGTGATCGCCGCCTACGACGCCCCGTTTCCGAACGTGGCCTCGAAGGCCGGCGCACGCGCCTTCCCCCTGCTGATTCCTCAGAGCCCCGACGCGCCCGGGGCCGCCGCCGGGCAGCGCGTGATGAAGACGCTGCGCGAGGATCGGCGGCCGGCGCTCACCCTGTGGGCGGACTCCGACCCGATCCTGCCGCTCGCGGTCGGTGAGAGCTTCGCCGCGGCGATCGGGCGCGCGGCTCCGCGCGTGATCGAGGACGCCTCGCACTTCCTGCAAGAGGACCAGGGGCCGCTGATCGGGCGATTGATCGCGGATTGGCTCTCCCAGCAGAGTTGAGCGGCGGCTGGCGACGGGCGGAGAGCGTCGTGGGGGAAAGCGCCGTGCCTACTGTGTCGCGCGCTCGGGGATCTGCGCCTGCTCGGGCGCCGGCGGCAGCCCCGGCTCCGATTGCGCGGCGCGCAATTCATAGTCACGGCGCGCCGTGACGTCGACGTCGGCCAGCACACGGTCGGCCTTTATCGCGCGACCCAGGCCCTCCGCGAGTGAGCGCGGCAGCAGTGTGCCGAGCTGGTAGGTGCGCCTCCCAGACTTGGGTACCCACACTTCGACGGTCCCGTGCTGGAGAGCCTCGACGATCGCGTCAGCCACCTCGGAGGGCTCGAGACTGCGCAGGCCGCGCGCCTCTCCCAGCCCGCCACCCAGCTCAGTGTTGACCACGTAGGGCATCACGTAGCTCAGATCGATGTGAGCCCCCATCAGGCGCAACTCGCCGCGCACCGCCTCGGAAAGGCCGACCACCGCGTGCTTGGTGGCTGAGTACGTGGCACCGCCGGGCGAGCCGAACTTGCCGGCCTGCGAGGCGATGTTGACGATGTGCCCTCGATCGCGCGGGACCATCAGTGCGAGCGCGAGCTTCATACCAATAATCACCCCGTGGAGGTTGATGTCGATCATGCGTCGCGTCGTCAGGTCGTCCTCGTCGACGAACCGTCCGAGCGGCATGATCCCGGCGTTGTTGACGAGCACATCGAGCGGGCCGAGCTGCTCCTCGACTCCATCCAAGAAGCTCGAGAACGACTCGCGCTCGGTCACGTCGAGCCCCAGCGCGACCGTGCTCGGGTGGGTGGGGCCTCCGATCTCTTTCGCAGTCTGCTGAGCCGATTGCAGGTCGACGTCGCCGATCGCCACCCTCATGCCCTGGCGCAGGCATGCCTGCGCGATTGCACGGCCGATGCCGCGCGCGCCGCCGGTGATCGCGACGGTCTGTCCGGCGAGGATACGGGGCTGCTTGGCCATGGATCTCCTCCTAACGATGCCCGACGAATAAACGGCTGAGCAAAACCTAGCGCGCCCGCACGAGCAGCGCTGAACGCGTCGAGCAAAGCAGCGCACCTTTCTCGCTGCTCGCGGGTTTATAGGGGAGGTCATCTGTTTCGACGGCTGCCTGCAGGCCATCCGTCAGAAGACCACCGGAGAGGGACGGGGAGGGATACCACCGAGCCCGGGCGATCCACGGAACCGCCCGGGCTCGCGTGGCCTACATCCCGAGGCCGGACATGGACCCGGGGCGTGAGATCCCGAGGCCGGGGTTAGAGTAAGGAGCCCGATGCCATCCTTCCGCTTTCAGAACCGCCGCATCGCCTACACCGAATACGGCGGCGGCCCGGCGGCGATCACCACCGAGGGCGCGCGCGGGCGAACCGCGAAGAGCGCGCCGGCGGCGAGCAGGCCGGTGATCCTCGTCCATGGGCTGCTGCTCTCGCAGGAGATGCATCGCCCGCTCGCCGAAGATCTCGCGGCGCGCGGGAACCACGTGATCACGATCGACCTGCTCGGCCATGGCGAATCCGATCGCCCACGTGACATGTGGCGCTATTCGATGAGCATCTTCGGCGAGCAGGTAGTTGGGTTGATGGACCATCTCCAGATCGAGCAAGCGGTCGTGTTGGGCACCTCATTGGGCGCCAACACGGCGCTCGAGATCGCCTCGATGGCGCCGGAGCGCTTGCGCGGGATGGTGATCGAGATGCCGGTGCTCGACAACGGGCTACTTCCAAGCGCCCTGACATTCACCCCGCTACTGGTCGCGCTCACGTTCGGCGAGCCGCTGATGAAGCTGCTCGCCCGTGGCACGCGCGCTGTGCCACGAGCACTGCTGCCCCACTACGGCAACGTCGTGCTCGACCTCGTGCGCCAGGACCCCGGCCCCAGTGGGGCGGTGATACAGGGCCTGTTCTTCGGGCGCATAGCCCCGCACCGCAGCGAGCGACACACCTTCCAGACGCCCGCGCTCATACTCGGGCATCACCGCGATCCCGTACACCCCTTCTCCGACGCGGGCATGCTCGCAAAAGAGCTGCCGAACGGCCGCCTGCTGGAAGCCGACTCGCTCGTGGAGCTGCGCATGCAGCCGGAGCGGCTGACGGACGAGATCGCCAAGTTCCTCGACGAGGTCTGGGGCAAGCCGCGCGCGGGCGCCAAACGGCCCGCTGCGAAACGTGCCGGCGCTAAAAGCCCCGCGAAACGTGCACCCGCCAAACGCGCGGCGACACGTCCCGCAAAGCGCGCCGGCTGAGCAGCTACTTGGCGGGGAACAGTTCCAGTTCGTTCACGCTCACATGGGTGGGCGGGACTTGATCCGGGGCCGTGCCGACCTGAGCGGCGGGGGCCTTGCTGATCCATAGCGTGATGAAGCGAAATGCTTTCGTGGAGTCCTTCAGTTTGATGCGCTCGTGGCGCTTCTTCACGGTCAGGTAGGGGCTCAGCTGAACCCACGCCGGGTCGGTGATGGAGGTGGGCACGGTTTGACTGCTCGCGCCGTAGATCTGAATGCTCATTCCGGGAGTGGATGTGACCACCTCGATCGCCGACACCCGCTGAGTGTTCTTCAGATCGATCGCGAGGCCCTCCGCCATCTTCGGGGCCACGGCCGGGTTGACCTGGGCGGTCCATTCGGTCGAGGTGTCGCCGTCGATCGCGAGGCTCGGGTCACCGAATCCGCTCGCCGGATAACCGTAGGGGTTGTAGGTCGAGGCCGCATCGGGGTCGAGCACGATCGCGGTGGAAGCCGGTTCTGTGGCGGCGCCTCCACCGGTTTCATTGCCGCTCGAGGGGGTGGTGCTCGTTGGACTCGTTTCCTTGGTTTTCGTGGGGGTGGTGCTTGTGCCCGTGGATTTCGGAGTGGGCGTCGTGAGCGGGATTTTTGGCGGGCTGGCGGTGCCTGTGGGGGCCAGCGGATTGGTGGTGGGGGCCCCGGGGGCTTTCGGCGTGGGCGTTACCGCTCCCGGGGTCGTCGGCGTGGGCGTTACCGGCGTCGTGGGCGTGGGAGTCACAGCAGCGGGGGTCGTTGTCGGGGCGACCGCGACGATCGTCGGGTGGGGTTTGGGGGCGCCTGCATTGTTCAGCGCGGCATAGGCGGCCGCGGCCGCGCCGAGCACGAGGACCGCCGTGGCGGTGAGGATCACCGCGGCCGAACGCCAGCTCGGACCACCCGCGTCGAGGCTTCCGGGCGCACCGGCGCCGCACTGCAGACACCAGTCCTGGCCGGGCCCCATCGGCGCGCCGCATTTCGCGCACGTCGGTCCCGGAGCGGCGTGCGCGGCGTCGGGCGACTCGGGCGCCGCGCCTGGCGGCGTGGCGGCTGGAGCCTCGGTGGACGGCTGCTCGTGGTCTGCGAGCACCGGCGGATCGGCGAGCAATGTATTCACAGACTGTTGATTCTACCTCCAGCGGCATCTACCTTGGCGCAGCTGGAGCGCCGGGGGCGATCTCGCGTCCACTCGGTTGCAGGTGCTCGTCGAGCTCGAGCTGCCAGTAGTAGCGCAGGAACGTGCGCCCCGCCCGAAACTCGCCGACATGTGGCTCCGGTCGCTCGCCGTTTGCCATGCTGATAATCAGCTCGGGGTAGGTGCGGCCCGGTAGCGCCCCATACATGTGTGCCGGGTAGCCGCCGCCGAAGCGGACGTTTACGTCGGTGACACGCAACCCGAGCTCACGGTCGCGAAAGCACTGCACCATGCACGCTCCGCGAGCCCCCACCCCTTCGCTGGTGGCACGTCCGAGCTCGACGAGCTCCGGATCGTCCAGCACGGTGCCCTTGACGGACTCTCCACCGCGCGACTCGATCATGCTGCGCGGAATCGCGTTCAGGCAACGTCCCTCCAGATCGCACAGACAGTCGATCGAAAACTCCGGCCCGTCCATGGCACGCTGCAAGACCACCGGCTCTTCCGCGTACTCGACGAAGAAGCGCGCCTGATCTGCGTTGGCGGCATGAAAGATGGAGCGCGAGTTCGACCCGCTGCGGGGCTTGACCACCACCGGATAGCTTTCTGGCTCGGTGCCTGGGAGGACTGTCGGCGGGGAGGGCAGGCCGAGGCGCTCGAGCAGAAGATGCGCCTCGTACTTGTCGAAGGTCGCGGCAGCCATCTCGGGGTCGGGCACCAGCGCCGGCAGCAGCCCCTGCCGCCGTGCTCGTGCGAGCACTTCGATGTCCGGATCGATCAGCGGGATCACCGCACCGACGTCGTGCTGCTCGCACAGACGCACGAGCGTTGGCAGGTAGTCGGGGTCCTCCAGTGGAGGCACCAGCACGTGGATCTGAGCTGCGTATTGGGCCGGGCCCAGCAGCGAGGTCTCGGTAGCGATCACCTTGGTGTGCTGCGCGAAGGAGGACACGATGTCGTAGCGGCGCCCGACCCCGGTGATCATGATCGCCTTGCCGCTCACGCGCCGGCCCCTCCGTCGATTCCCCAACCACCGCTCTGGCCCTTGTAAAGACCCGAGCCGCGCAGGACGATCCAGACCGTGCGCCACCCGATCTGGAGATCCAGACGCAGGCTGCGATGCTCAATGTAGAACAGGTCGAGCTCGATCCGCTCTGACCAGGGCAAAGACGTGCGGCCATTGACCTGCGCCCAGCCGGTGATGCCGGGCTTGACCAGAAGGCGACCGCGCTGCCGGGCGGTGTACTGCTCGACCTGCACCGGGAGGGTCGGTCGCGGACCGATCAGCGACATCTCGCCGCGGAGCACGTTGAGCAGGTTCGGCAGCTCATCGAGCGAGGTCCTGCGCAGGAAGGCACCAACGCGGGTGATGCGCGAATCGTTCACGTTCACCGCCAGCCCGGCGCCGATCTGCTCGGCGCCGTCGACCATCGTGCGCAGCTTCAGGACGTCAAAGCCTTTTCCGTCGAGCCCGACGCGACGCTGGCGGTAGATCGGGTGCCCCGGGGACTCGAGGCGTATCGCGATCACCGCCAGTGCAAGCACGGGCGAAGTGAGTAGGAGCGCCGCTCCCGACACTGCGACATCGATGAAACGACGGATCATCGCGTTCCCTCGGCCGCGTCCCACGATGCCTCGGTGCCGTGTCGCAACCAGTCCCACAGGCCCGCCGCGAGCGAGGTGGTGGTGAGCACGTAGTATCGTGCGAGCAGCAGCGGACGGACCTGCACCGCTCCGCCGAGCGCAGCGGCGGCGAGCAGCCCGAGCTGGAGTGCGAGCGTGATCGCGTAGAGCACGCCGACCCCTTCGATCACTAGCAGCAGGTTCGCGACCAGCACGATCGCGTGAAGGGCGGGGGTGGCGTAGCGCAGGATGCGGTGGGAGAGGATCATCAGGCCGTAGCCGAGGCCGTAGCCGCGGGGGGAGAGCATGCCACCGCGCAGGACGATCGGCCAGGTGTGGCTCATCATGCGCCGCTTGCGCGCGAACTCCCCCTCGATCGAGGGCACCATCTTCTCAGTCGCGCGGGCGGCCGGAACGTACACGGCCCGCCAGCCGCGCTTGACCATGTTGAACGGGAACGACAGGTCGTGACCCATGATCGGGTCTAGAACCAGATAGGCCTCTCGACGCGTCGCGTAGATCGCGCCGTTGCCGGCGGTGATCGAACGCAGGCGCGACTCGTAGCTGCGCACGGACATCTCATAGCGCCAGTACAGGCCCTCCTGATTGGTGGCGGCGTCACCGTGCGCGGCTTGCACGAAGCGCACCTGGCCGCAGGCGTAGCCGACGCGGGGGTCCTGGAAGGCGCCGACGAGCGCGCGAGCGGCGTCGGGCTCCCACAGTGCGTTCGCGTCGGAGAACGCGACGATCTCTGCCCGGGCGGCGCGCACGGCGGCGTCCTGCGCGCGGATCTTGCCGCCGCGGTGGAGCTCCAGCACCGCGTCGGCGCCGGCCTCTTTTGCGCGCGCCGCCGTGGCATCCGAGCAACCGTCGCACGCGACGATCACCTGCAACAGCTCACGCGGGTAGTCGACCGCGAGCGCGTTCTCGACCTTTGCGGCGATCACCGACTGCTCGTCGTGCGCGGCGACGATCAGGGACAGCGAAGGGAGCCCAGTGGAGGGGTCCATGGCCGAGCGTCGCGAGACGGGCACGAACAGGCGCGCGACCACTGCAAGCGCGAGCGCGTAGCCGAGCTGGGTCCACACGATCAGCGCTGCTGACAGCCAGAAGAGGATCTCCAGGACAGTCCTCATCGAGAAGGATTCTCGCTGAGGAGCGATCGATAGAGATCGAGCGTGCGCGTGGCGATCGTGCCCCACCCATACTGTCCCTGCGCCGCCTCCCGTGCGCGGGCAGCCATCGCCGCCAGCGCAGCGGGATCGCCGAGCAGCTCCTGGAGCGCCTCGTGCAGCGCGACTGGGTCTCCGGCAGGCACGGTCCGCGCAGCGCCGGTCGCAGCGACCTCGGGAAAGCCGCCCACGTCGCTCAGCAAGAGCGGCTTGCCGAACGCGAGCGCCGTGAACAGCACGCCCGATTGGTCAATCTCGCGGTAGGGCAATACGACCAGGTCGGCACGCTGGAAGTAGGCGGGCAACTCCGGATCGGTGATGAAGCGAGGCACGAAGCGCACGTTCGGCGGGGCGATCGCGCGCAGGTGGGTGATGTCCATCCTCGGCATCCCTGCCACCCACAGCTCGGCGTCTTCGATCCCGCGCCAGGCCTGCAGCAGAACGTCGATCCCCTTGTAGGGGCGCATCAGCCCGAAGCACAGCACGACCGGCTTCTCAGTCTGAAATGGAGCCCGCCCACCCGCTGCGGCGGACTGGGGGACGTCGGCGAGGTGTGCGAACACGCCGTGGGGGATCACATGAACCCGGTCCGGGTCGATCCCAAGCTCGCCGCTGAGACGGGCGCGGCCATGCTCGGAGTGGACGACCACAGCGTCGAAGCGCTCGTACAGACGCCTCTGCGCCGCGAGCTGGCCGGGACGGGGCTCGCGCGGGAGGACATCGTGGGCGCTCAGCACGAGCGGCCGCCGCCCGCCGGACGCGGAACGGCGCGACGGCAGCAGATGGCCGTCGACGTGCTGAACCGTGAGCCACTGGAAATGCACGATGTCCGCCGCGCGCGCGGCACGGCGGTAGCGCAGCATGTCGGGCACGTGCTCGGCGAGCTTGGCGGCACGCTGGACCGAAGAACCCGGGGCGAAACGCGCCGCGCGGTAGAACAACTCGCGCCGCGTGTACCCCTCGGCCGGCGCGACGGGGCCGTAGGCAAAGTGGCTGGTGAACAGCTCGACCTCCGCTCCCGCCGCCGCCAGCGCGCGGCACAGCGCGTGGTCGTACGGTGGTGTGTAGGCCGAGGGATCGACGACGTGGACACGCATCGCAGGAGACAATAGGCGCGTGCCCGACATCGAGCTGACCTTCTGCGTGGTCAACACCTCCCAGCGAGAGCTGCTTCTGCGCGGGCTGGACGCGATCGCGCGCGAGCGGAAGAACCTCCCGTTCGCAACCGAGGTGCTCGTGCTCGACAACGGCTCGCGCGACGGCTCGGTCGAAGCCGCGCGTGCCCATCCTGCAGCGGACGAGGTGATCGCGCTCCCCGAGCGCCGCGGCAAGGCGCTCAACGACTCCGAGTTGCTGCGCCGCGCGGGCGGGCGCTACGCGCTGCTCTTGAACGAGGACTCCGAGCTGCTTCCAGGCGCGACGCTCGCCCTCTATGAGGCGCTGCAGGAACATCCCGACAGCGCCTGCGCAGGCGCGGCGCTGCGACGTCCCGATGGGAGCAGCCAGCCGTCCGCGTGGGCCTTCCCCACGGTCGCGACGGCGTTCGCCGGAGCGCTGTTCCTGCACGGCGTCTTCACGGTGCAGAGCAAGGGCGATCAGATTCGGGAAGTCGACTGGTGCCAGTCAGCCGCCCTGCTCGTCAGACGCAGCGCCGCGGAGCAGGTCGGCTACCTCGACCCGGACTTTTTTGTCTACTCCGACGAGGTCGACTTCGCTCGGCGGCTGCGCGACGTCAGCTGGTACAGCGTCTACGTGCCGGCGGCCGTGGCAATCCATCACGAGCAGCTCTCTACCGACGTGATCCCCGAGCGGCGGATCGTGGAGCTCTCGCGCAATCGCGACCTGTATATGCGCAAGCACCACTCCTCCGCCGCCGCGCGCGCGGTGCGCTGGCTGACCGCCTGGACCTACCTCCTGCGCGTACTCGCCGCGCTCGTGCTCCCCGGCCACTCACCGAGGCGATACTGGAAGCACGTGACCGCGACGCTGTATCCCGAGCGGGGAGAGGGTCTGCGCGAGGCCGCAACGGAGTACAACCGCGCGGCTCACTCGTAACGCTCTACCCCTCCGCCAGCTCCTGCCCGAGCGCCGCGACAGCCCGCTCGTCGAGCTGCGCGCCGGCGACACGCGCGAGCTCCGCGAGTGCCTCTCCCGGGGTGCGCCCCGGGCGGTAAGGACGGTCGGTGATGATCGCGTCGTAGGTGTCGCAGGCCGCGATGATCCTCGCCGCGAGCGGGATCTCCTCGCCCGCCAGGCCGTCCGGGTAGCCGGCGCCGTCCCAGCGCTCGTGGCTGGCGCGCACGGCCGGCGCGAGGTGGGCGAAGGCGTCGATCCGGCTCACCAGCTCGCCGCCGACCGCGGCGTGGCTGCGCATGATCACCCACTCCTCGTCGCTCAGCGGCCCGGGCTTCAGCAGGATCTCGCTCGGCACCGCGATCTTGCCGATGTCGTGGAGCATCGCGGCGTAGCGCACGTCGCGAACCTCGGTGCCGGCGAGCCCCATTCTCAACGCGACGCGCTCGGCCATCCCCGCCACATCCTCGCCGTGGGCGGAGGTGTAGTCGTCCTTCGCCTCGACCGTGCTCGTCAGCGCCGCCAGCGTGGTCGTGAAGGCGCTCTCGAGGTTGTCGATCAGCTCCGCGCGGTGCACGGCGCAGCCGAGGCTGGCGACGATCGTCTCGACGAGCACCGCGTCGGCCTCGTGGAAGGCTCCCGGCTCGACGGCCTCGATGTTCAGCACTCCCCACACGCGGCCGTCGACGACGATCGCCACGCTCAGCTCCGAGCGCGGGTCCGTCTGCGGGTCGCGCGCGATGTAGTCGCCGTCCTCGCGCGTGTCCAGTACGAGCGCTGTGGTCCCCGTGCGTGCCACCCGTCCGTTGACGCCCTCGCTGACCGGCTGCTCGACGAGCAGGAACTCCGTCATCACATCCGCGAGCGGGCCCCTACCGGCCACCAGGCGCAGCACGCCGTCGTCGTCCAGTCTTTGGATCGCGGCAAGGTAGAAGGCGAACGTGCTGTGCAGCTCGTCGACCACCAGCCGGACCATGTCGTCGACGTCGCGCATCGCCGCCAGCCTCGCCGTGAGACGCCCCGCGAGGCGCAACTGCGCGCGCAGATAGGCGAGCTCGCCCGCGGTGGCCATCTTCTGGGCGCGTTTGTCGGAGCGATGCAGGCGCAGCGCCTCGGCGCGTCGCTCGCGCTCGTGGCTACCGGGTGGGCGTGCGGGCTTGACGGACAGCTCAGGCATCTCCCTGGCGTAATCGGCTCACCCGGTGTCCTGCTTGAGCCTTACGGGACCGGACTCGACACCCGCGCGGGCGTCCCCAACATCAGAGATCTTTCAAAGGGTCCTCGGCATACTCCTCGACCTCGCCGCCTTTGGCGCGGAAGGCTGCCACCCGGCGACGGCCGTCGGATACGAGCGAGCGCGCCTGATCCCACTCGTGCGGGGCAAAGAACTTCGTGCCCAGCAGCAGCGCCGGCACCAGAGCGAGCCACGCCGTGCGCAGTGCCAGCCCGGCGACTCCGCTCGTCGGCAGCAGCAGCTCGCCCGAGACCGCCACGGCGGTGAGGATCGTCGCCAGCTGGGCCAGCCGCCGCCACTGAAAGCCGACCCGGAACAGGTTCCTCGTGAGCATGTACATCACCGCGAGCATCACCGCATAGGCGCCGCACAAGGCCAGCCCGGCCCCCGCGATACCGAGGTTCGCGCCGCTGTCGGGGACCAGCAGCACGAGCAGCGCCACGTTCGCCGCCAGCCCGGCGGCGGCGGCTCCGAAGTTGCGCGAGGTCACGCGCGCGCGACCGGCGATCACGATGAACACGAGGTACAGCCCGTACAGCGCCCAGCCGAGCGCGAGCCACGGGAGCGCTTTGTAGGCGCCGAAGAATTCGGGACCCGCGAGCAGCCGCACCATCCAGCGGCCGAGTAGCGCCACGCCGCACACGACCACCCCCGTCGCGAGCGCGTAGTAGGTCGTCACGAGCGAGTACAGCCTCGCTGCCTCCTCGTCGCTGTCGATCGAGTACGCCAGTGGTGGCCACGCGTACTGGAAGCCGCGCACGGCCACGAACACGACCGTCGCCAGCTTTAACGCGACCGCGTACAGGCCCGCCGCGCTGGGGCTGTAAGCGCGCAGCAGGTAGAAGCGATCCGCCACCTGCAGCGCGTACACGCTCGCGTCCGCCGGCACCGTCGGCAGCCCGAAGCTCAGCATCGCTCTTAGATCTGTGGGGTTCACGCGCAGCGAGAAACGCCTGCGCAGCACGAACCACAGCCCGAGCACGACCAGCGCCGAGGCGCCGAAGTTGCCGAGCAGCAGGCCGCGAGCGCCCTGACCGGCGAACACCACGAGCGCGACCGTGAACGTGACCGTCATCACGACGTTCGCGCCGGAGGCGTAGACGTAGATGCGCGTGCGTTCGTCCACGCGTAGCTGGGCATAGACCATCTCCAGGTTCGTGAACGCCCACAACCCGAGAATCGCGCAGTCGATCAGTTCCGGATCGTCATATCCGAGCAGCAGTTTCGACAGGTTGGCGGCGAACGCCACCGCCACCAGCGAGGCGATCGTCGTGGTCCATGCCACCGTCGCGATCGCGGTGCGCGTCAGTCGGTCGCGCCGGGCCTCGTCGGCGTCGTCGAAGTAGAAGCGGATGAACGCCTCCCCCACGCCGAAGCGCAGGACGATGCTCGACAGGATCACCGCCGTCAGCAGCGATTCGGCGGCACCGTAGGATTCTGTGCTCACGTGGCGCGTGTACAGCGGCAGCGTGATCAGGGCCAGGCCCTTGGCGAGGATGTCTCCGAACTGATACGCCGCGCCCGTGGTGACGAGGCGCTTCAGGTAGTCGCGCACGACTCAGAACCTATCTATCCAGGATGTCCTCTGGGCAAGCGAGGCACGGATCAGGACCCACCCACCCGCGTGGCGTGCTGGCCGATCCCGGATGATCGGTCACGCGAGCGACCGAGGACACAGACCGATCAAAGATCGGCCAGCGCCGGCCAGCGGGCGTCCTTGCGTGCCAGCGCCACCCCGATCCCCAGCAAAGTCCACGTGATCGGGTCCTCGAGGAAGTCCGCGTAAGTCCAGGTGTGCAGGACAAGCGCCGCGAAGCACGCCGCGATCGCAATCCTCGGGGGGGAACGGCCGGCGCCACGGAACAGCACAGCGAACGCGGCGATCAGCAGCGCGACGTAGACCGCCAGGCCGATCACGCCCTGCTCGGCGGCGATCGTGATCGGGATCGTGTGGGAGGCCGAGGTCGCATTCGCCGTGGTCGCGTTGCCGTGGCGCTTGTACTCGGTTTCGAACGAGCCCGCTCCGTATCCGTACAGCGGCCGCTGCGCGAACAGTTCCAGGCCGCCGTCGATCAGCTTCGTGCGCCCGCTGGTGGCGTTGCTGGTCGAGCCGCCCGTGCCCTTCAGGCCGAAGTGCAGGCTCGCCGGCGCCAGCAGCACGACCACGAGCGCGATCGCGACCAGCGCCCCCGTCACGTACACGGTCGCGCGCACGT
>Ga0302181_10001477_pt1 | contig 17501 bp, 18 predicted proteins | sample I_Palsa_E3_3_FD_198786 | JGI IMG/M metagenome (GOLD analysis project Ga0302181, IMG submission 198786) | Peat permafrost microbial communities from Stordalen Mire near Abisko, Sweden - I_Palsa_E3_3 | ecosystem: Environmental > Terrestrial > Soil > Palsa > Peat permafrost | place: Sweden...
GCTCGTCCAGGGTGATTCCGCCGAGGAGCTGCCTGACCTGGGCCAGGGAGAGTCCCAGCTCCTTCAGCGCGACGATCCGGTTGAGCTGTCCCAGCTGCTCCGCCGAGTAGCCGCGATAGCCGGTGTCCGGGTCGACCTTCGCCGGTCGCAGCAGCCCGATCTCGTCGTAGTGCCTGAGCGCGCGAACGGAGACCGTTCCGAGCCGGGCAAACTCACCGATGCTGAACATGACAAGACCACCTTGCACCCCTCACGCAACGTGAGAGTCAAGCCCCTTTCCCAGGGAGGCTTCGGGACGGTCATCTGGAAGATGATCCTCAGCTGACCTAAGCCCACGGGTTGACCTGTCCGGGGGCTTGCATCTGGTACCCCGGTACAGGCTTACCGTCGAGGTATGGAATTCAGCGAGACCGATCCCGCCGGGAGCTGGGCGCCGGAGGCGTGCACGCTGACGGTCGCCGAGCGGCCGCGGCGGGCGGCCGAATTCGACGGGCTGTTCGCCGCGGCAGTGCGCGGCATCGAGCGGGCCGGGCCGGCCAGGCTGCGGCTGGACCTGGAGCCCGGCCCGCAGACTGCGGCGCGAGCGGCGGAACTGGCGGTAGCCGAGACGGGCTGCTGCTCGTTCTTCACCTTCACGCTCACCGTTGCCGCTGGCCGCCTGGTCCTGGACATCACCGTGCCCGCGGCGCACACCGGAACGCTGGACCTGCTGGCCGCCCGCGCTGCCGCGGCCGCCGCAGCCGGCACGGGCGGCACGGGCAGGACGGGCGGCACGGGCAGGACGGGCGGCACGGGCAGGACGGGCGGCACGGCGGCATGAACCGGATGCGCAGCGGGCAGGTCGCGCACGCGGCCGGGCTGAACCGGCAGACACTGCGGTACTACGAGCGCCGCGGGCTGCTCGCCGAACCCGACCGCACGCCAGGCGGCCACCGGCTCTACCCGGCCCAGACGGTGACGATCCTGCGGGTGATCAAGGCGGCGCAGCGGCTCGGGTTCTCCCTCGATGAGGTCGCTGACCTGCTGGAGACCGGCCGTCATCGCCGCCGCGGCCAGGCTGAGGCAGGGCTGCGGCAGCGCGCGGCAGCGAAACTCGCCGAGGTCGAGGCAAAGGTCGCCGACCTGAGCGCGGTCGCGGACACGCTGCGGGCCGCGCTCGACGCGGGCTGCGCTGACCTCATCGAATGTGCCCGGCAGCCGCAATGCCCGCTGCCATTCACCGCGCTTGGCAGCGCCGCCGCGGTGGCACCGGCCAGGTTGGCCCGTTCAAAATGATCTTGCGTCTGTGACCATTGCACCGTGTCGTACTGGCGCGCGCGCCCAGGGCGGCGGCGGGCTCGTCCATGACCAGCAGCGGCGCGGACCGGTAGAAGCCGCGCGCCGCCGGGCACCGGCAAGTCGTCAGCTGGGTGAGAACGGCTCGTCGTCCCAGTCCGGCGGCGTGATCGTGCCTGCCTGCCAGTCGGTGCGCAAGATGGCGTAGCCGACGGCGTCGTAGATGGTTCCGCCGGGGGCAGGCCACGCCTGGCGGTAATGGGCCTCCTTGACGTACCCGCATTTGCGGAACGTCCGCCGCATGGCGTGATTGTCCTGGCGCGTGGTGCCCTCGATGCGGCGGATGCCCGGGAACTCGGTGAACAGGTAACCGGTCAGCCAGCGCAGGGCGCGGGTACCCATTCCCGCGCCCCGGTATGCCGCGCGGATGCGCAGGTCGAACAGGGGCGTGTCGTCGGCCAGGTCCAGCAGCCGGATCAGGCCGGCCTCGGTGCCCGTGACAATCCAGAAGGTCCTGGTCTCGTCGTTGTCGTAGTGCCCGGCTGCCACGTCCTGGCGGATCTGGGCCGCGCTGGGGGTGCCGGGACCGTGGTAGGGCCAGTCTTCGGTGGTGAGGAACTCCGCGAGCAGGTCCGCCTCGGCAGGGACGAACCGCCGGTAGTCGATGCGGTCACCTGCTTTCGCGATCGGCGCTGCGCGGGCGGCTGGCGGGACGGACCGCCGGCGGCACGCCGCCGACATCTTCATGGCTTCGGCTGGTCTCTCACATTGTGCTGACGCGCGCAAGATCTGCCCAGGCCGGCCGGCCAGTTGGGGTGACCCGGCCCGGGCTGCCAGGATGACGTTCAGTATCCGCGGACGCCGGCGTGGCACGACGGGCGAGCGTGACCGGGAGTTGTATGGGCGGGCCTGCGCGTCGGCCGCCGGCTGAGCCGGTGATCGTGGGACGCGACGCTGAGCAAGTCCTGCTCTCGGCGTTCCTGGACGCGGGCACCCGGGCATGGCGCGTGCCCGCGGCCGGCGGCACTGGCGACGGCACCAGCCATGGCAGTGGCGACGGGACTAGCGACAGCAGTGGCGAGCAACGTGAGGTCCCCCGGGCCGGAAGCACGGAGGCGGTGGCGGCGATCCTGACCGGGCCGGCCGGGATCGGGAAGACTGCCTTGTGGGAGTGGACGCTGGAGCGGGCGTCCAGCACTGGCTACCTGGTGCTGGCCTCCCGCGCCGGTATCGCCGAGGCGCAGCTTCCGTGGGTGGGACTGACCGATCTGCTGCGCACGGCGGCAGCGCCGGTCCTGGCCGGCCTGCCCCCGCCGCAACGCCAGGCACTGCAGGTCGTGATGTTGCAGTCGGACCCCGGCGCGGCTGTCGACGAGCGGGCCGTCGGCACCGCGCTATGGTCGGTGCTGTCGGCGCAGGCGCAGTCCGGTCCGGTGCTGATCGCGCTGGATGACCTGCCGTACATGGACGCGGCGAGCGCCGGCGCGCTGCGGTTCGCCCTGCGGCGGATGGGGCCGCAGAGCCACGTGCGGCTGGTTGCCACCGCGCGCGGCGACGGATCGCGGTGGGCGCCGCTGGACGGCCTGCCCGGCGATCAGGTGCTGCCGGTCGGGGTGGGCCCGGTCACCGTGGGCGCGCTGTTCGAGTTGCTCGCAGCCCGGCTGTCGGTGCGGCTTGCCCGGCCGGTCCTGCTGCGCGTGCACGTGACGTCCGGCGGGAATCCTTTGTACGCGCTCGAGCTGGCTCGCGCCCTGGACCGGCTGGAGATCGCTGCCCGGCCGGGAGTCCCGCTGCCCGTGCCCACCAGCCTGGACGCGCTTGTGGCCGAGCGAGTCCGGAGCCTGCGGCCGGACGTTCTGGAGATCGCCGCGGGCACGGCGGCGTCATGGCGGTTCACCGACGCCGGGCTCGAGCCCGGTGCGCTGCAGCGCGCGGTGCTCGCCGGGCTCGTGGTCGTCGATGAGCCGCCGGCACTGGGCGGCCCGCAGATCGTGCGGGCGGCGCATCCGCTGGTGAGCGCCGCCGCCTACGCGGCGCTGCCGGCCACCGGCCGGCGCGCGCTGCATCGGCGCCTGTCGGCAGGCACGGATGACCCGCTCGAGCGGGCCAGGCACGCGGCTCTGGCGGCGACCAGGGCAGATCCCCGGATCGCCCGGGCGCTGGATGCCGGCGTGACGGCCGCGCTGGCCGCAGGCGCGCCCGACATCGCGGCGGAGCTGTCGCGGCTGGCGCTGCAGCACACCGATGCGGATGCCGACCGCGCGGCCAGGCTGGACCTCCTGGCCGACGCGCTGGTCCGGGCCGGCGACAGCCCCGGAGCGGTGCAGGCACAGCGGCAGGCGATCGCGCTGACGCCAGCGGCGCCGCAGCGGGCCCGCAGGCGAATCCGCCTCGCCGAGATGGCGACGGAAGTCATCGGCTGGGGCGCCGCCGCGGAGGAGCTCCAGGTCGCGGCGGCTGAAGCGGCCGCGGACCCGGTGGTCCGGTCCGAGGCCCTGCTGACCCTGGCCGCCGTGACTGACGACATCGCGCTGGCTGACGCCTCCGCGGCGCAGGCCGTGGCGCTGCTCGAGCAAGCCGGCCAGCCCGATCCCGCGGTCATGTCCGGCGCGCTGTCACAGGCCGCGGGCGCCCGGTTCCGGGCGGGCCGGGGCCTGGATCATGACATGTTCCGGCGCGCCATCGATCTTGAGCGCAGCCACCCCGGCCGCCGGCTGTCCGACCGTGCCGACGCCAGCTACGCGGCGCTGCTGAAGTACGCCGACGATCTGGACGAGGCCGAGGCCCGGCTGCTCGCCCTGCTGGCGGAGGCACGCGCGTCGGCGGACCTGTCCTCGATCGCCTACTCCCTCGCGCACCTGCCGCATATCGCGCTGTGGCGGGGGCAGATCGCCCGGGCACGGCAATTCGCCGAGGAGCACCTCGACGTGGCCGAGCAGGGCAGCCTCGCCGCGCAGGCAGGCCAGGCCCGGCACAACCTCGGCCTCGTCATGGCCTACGAAGGACGGCTCGACGAGGCGACAGGCACGCTGGTCAGCCAGCGCGATGCCGTCATGACGACGAACTGGGACCAGCACCGCCTGCACGGAGCGCTCGGCTTCGCCGCGCTGTCCGGCGGCGACCCTGCCGCCGCCGCCGGCCATCTCGACCGCTGGGACGCCGTCCTGACGGCGATGCACCTCCGCGAGCCCGGCTACAGCCGCTGGCACCTGGACTACGCGGCGTCCCTCGTGGCCACCGGCCGGCTTGCCGACGCGCTGGCCTTCCTCGATCGCCTCGATGGCCAGGTCGCCAGCTCCGGGCGGCGCTCGGCCGGGGCCGTCGCGATGACCGGGCGCGCGATGGTCGATGCCGCGAGTGGCCGGATGCCCGAGGCCCTGGCCGCCATCGAGCAGGCCCTTACCTGGTACGACACCTCACCGCTGCGGTTCGACCGGGCCAGGACGCTGCTGATCGCGGGCCAGATTCACCGCCGGGTGAAGGCCAAGCGCCTGGCTCAGGAGGCGCTCGCCGAGGCGCACCGTGAGTTCACCGCCTTCGGCGCCGCGGCCTGGGCGCGACAGGCGGCAGCGGAGCTGGCCAGGGTGAACCTGCGGCCGGCCGCCGCCAGCGCGCTGACCGAGACCGAGCGCCGCGTCGCGGAGCTGGCCGCCGCCGGCCTGACCAACCGCGAAGTGGCGCAGCAGCTGTTCGTGGCGGTCAAGACGGTGGAGGCCAATCTCGCCCGCGTCTACCGCAAGCTCGGCATCACGTCCCGTGCTGAGCTTGGCGCCCGGATGGGACCCCCGCGTCCCTGACCGCCGGCCAGCTGCGTCCGTGACGGCCGGTCAGCTTACGTGCCCGGGTCCTGCTCGTCGGCGAAGACGGCCGGGACCACGCGGTCGCAGCGCAGCCCGGCCTGCTCGCCGCTCGCCGCCACCCGCCGGGCACTGACGGCATCGAAGCGGAACAGCACCACCTCGTCCCCGGGCATCAGGATGCTGCCCAGATAACGGATGTCCGGCCCGCCAGCCGCCCGCAGCGCGGCCGCCGCCAGCCGCACGTCCGCCTCGGTCACGCCCGGCCAGTACCGCTCCACGATGAAACCGCCCATGGGCCCGACGGTAGGGCTCCCCGGCACCCTGATGCCAGATCAGGCTCCCAAGCCGAGGGTTATCCCCGATTCCTCATCCTGCCCGCGCCCCTAGCGTCGGCATCAAGCCCAGGACTGTCACTGACGTCTCAGAAGCGGCACAAAAATTGGAGAGAAGACATGCGATTCCCCACAGCGTTTGCTGCAGTCGGCCTGATCCTCGTCGCCGCGTCGGCAACGGCATGTTCAGGCGGATCGAAAACTGCCGCGACGGCCCCGCCGGCCAGCGCGGGCGCCAGCGGAACGGCGACGACGCCGGGCGCCAGCACGATCCCGGATTCGAGCTCAGCGAAGAGTTTCGACGTGTGCACCGCCCTGACCGCCGCGGCGGCATCGAAGATTACCGGCACCAAGTTCACGAAGGCGAAAACGAGCAGCATCGAGGGCCAGATCTTCAACTGCGAGTACGACGGCCCCGACGCCGCCTTGCTGCAGATCTCGGTCCAGGTTGCGAACGGCAAGGACGCGCTTGACTCCATCGTTGCCGCCCTGAAGGCGGTCGGTCACCCGCCGAATTCCGTCTCTGGCGTGGGCGACGAGGCCTTCTCCGAGCCCAATCCCGAGGGCAATGTGGGGTCAGTCGCAGCGAGCAGCGTCGCCAGCTACGGCGCCCTCTACGGCGCCACCTTCATCCAGATCGGCGGCCTGACGTACGTGACCGCGGGCCAGGGAAAGCAGATTGTCGAAGAGCTGCACAGCAAGCTCTGAACCAGGTACAGGCGAGCTTGCGCGAGAGCGGGGCAGCGCCAGCGCCGGCGGCGCTGGCGCTGCAACACTCGTGGCGGGCCGAAGGAGATGGGAGCCGGGATGGGCTACGAGGTCGGCTTGCAGACCGTGGCGGCGTGCCCCACGGCGGTCGTCGCGCAGGCGACGACCTGGGAGGAGTTTCCCAGGATCTGGATGATGCTCCTCGACGAGGTGTACGCCTTCCTGCGGGGCGGCGGCGGCTCCCAGGATGGGCAGAACGTCATGCTGTACCGCGACGACGTGCCGAACGTCGAAGTCGGCGTGCAGGTAGCGGGGCCGTTCACGCCCTCCGGGCGGGTCATCCCGTCGTCCCTCCCGGCTGGCCAGGTCGCGACCACCGTGCACCGCGGTGCGTATGACGGGCTCGGCGCGGCACATGCGGCGGTGCGGGCCTGGTGCGCCGCACGAGGGCACCGCCTCCAGGGCACTCGCTGGGAAATCTACGGCGACTGGCGAGAGGATCCCGCGGAACTCGAGACGCGGGTCAGCTACCTGGTCCGCTGCTGACCCGCACGGCGACGCCGGGGATGGCTCAGCCGACGAGGGCGTGCTGCATCGCCCACAGGGCGGCGGCGGCTCGGGTCGATACCCCGATCTTGGTGTAGACGTGCTGGATGTGGTGGTCGGCTGTCTTGGCAGTGCACACCCGTGCTGAGTCAGCACCAGAGTGACGAAGCAGGGCGGCGTTAGTCAGGCTTTCGGGCCAGCTCGTAGACGAAGCTCACGGTCTCGGTGAAGGCACCATCGTCGCTGCGGTGGCCGAGGCTGGCCGCGAGGTCGGCATCGAATGCGGCAGCCTGGTCACCGAGTACCGCGGCGGGGAGGAAGGACGTCGACCTGATGAGCCCGGCTAGTTCGGGCAGGGTCCAGCGGTGCTCGATGGCGAACTCATGACTTCCGGCCAGTTCGAATCCGGCGTCGGAGAGCACCTCAGAGTCGGGCCTGCGCGACCGCGCTTCTTCCCAGCCAGCCGGGATCCGGTGCTCGGCGCCGAGTGCGGCTTTCCACCTGTCCAAGGCGGCGGCGAGAGCTCGCTGCCAGCTTTGCTCACCGGTCCAGGGCTGGGGAGACCAGCACAGCGCCAGGTGGCCGCCTGACTGGAGCCAGCTGAAGATCCGGCCGGTGGCCAGATCCCGGTCTAGCCGGTGGAACGCGTTGCCAATGACGGCCAGCTCGAAGTACTCCGGCTGGGCGCCGAGCGTCTCGGCGCTCGACACTACCGGCCGGAAGTTCGGTGCCTCCGCAGTGGCGGCCTTGGCCCGGACGACCTCGACCATGTCTGGCTCCTGGTCGACAGCCCACACCTCGGCGAACCAGTGGCGCAGTGGAAAGGCGAGCTGGCCAGTCCCGCATGCCAGATCCAGCAACCGGCCTCGCCCGGAGACCTGGGCGCTGCGGGCCAGATCCGCGGTCATCGCTGCTGGATATGGCAGTCTGTACCGTTCGTAAGCTGCTGCTGTTCCCCGGTACAGGTCAGCTGCGAACCGCACCTCGTCAGCCACCTCGGCTCATCCTCTTCCTCTTCACCGTCCGCAGATACGGGGCACCGGGTCATTCTAAGGCCCGGATTTAGTGCACAAGAAAGCTCACCGGAAGCCGCGAACATGCAGGTCAGCGGATCGGTCCCGTCAGGAATCCATGATCGTGAGCCAAGTCGGGTCAGACTCCGCGCCGCCAGGCGGAGCACCTCGGCCTCGCGGCCGGTGAGCCCGCCGGGGTGCTGGGGCCGGCGGGACCTGGGGAACGGCTGGCGGTGGCCGGCCACCGCGAGCACGGCGTCGGTCGCGGCGTGCTCGAGCGCGCCTTGTGGTGCGAGCCGGCGAAGCTCAGTTGCGGCGTCCTTGCCGGAGAATGCGAGACGATCAGCGCGGTCGGTGGTGAGGGCGACGTAGATGTCTGCGGCAGCCAGAACGCTCGCACCCGGATCGACGGCAGCGGCTCGCAGGCCCTTGTGGTAGCCGGACCCGTTGGTTTTCTCGTGGTGCGCAGCCGCGACCGGGTTCAGCACGGCGAGGGCTGGTGAGCGGCGGAGCATCTGCTCGGTGAGCATCGGGTGAAGCTCCACCGGTCGAACTCGGCGCGGGTGAGCGGCCCGGCCTTGTCCCAGATCGAGTTCGGCACGGCGGTGGTGCCGAACTCGTGCACGAGCGCGGCTCGCCGCAGGGTCAAGATGGCACCGTCGGCGAAGCCCAGCCGTGCGGCGGCGTCCGCGGCAGCTGCGCGCAACGGCGGCTGTGGCCGGCCATGTACGGCGATTTCAGGTCAATGAAGTCTGCCGCCACCGTGAGCGCATCGTCGAGTTCAGCGCCCTGCAGGGTGCGGTGCGGTTCCGGCTCGAGGTCGAGCACGGCATCCCATGGCTCCATTTTCTGCAGCCGGTCGAACCAGCTGCTCCCGTGCGCAGCGAACAGGTCCGCGAGCTCCGAATCTCGGGATGACGGCCCTGCCGACTCGGTGCGTTTCCGCTGACAACCTCTAGGCCGTGGTCTGCGCGCAATAGACCAGTTCTGTGCTTTCTGACGCCGATCAGCGCATCAGGGCGTGCGGCTAGCGGATCGGCGGCGGGGAGGACAGGGATTCGCTACCCCGCGGGTGTGCGTCAGATTTGTAGGTGATCAGGATCATCTTCGAGTTCCAGCACGTCAGACGGCGCTCGTCTGGTTGTACGGGTAACGACCAGACGAGCCACGGTGGCTGTGTGGTCTGGGTCGTCAGCGCTTGCTCTTGGCGCGGTGGACGGCGGCCTTGACCCGGCTCTGGCAGCGCCTGGAGCAGAACCGCTTTCCGAGGTTGTAGGAGGTGTCGATGTACACCCGGTCGCAGGGGCCAGCCTGGCAGACGCCAAGGCGGCCTGCGAGGTCGGAACCGATGGCCATCGCGAGGCCGGCCGCGATGCCTGCGCCCCAGCCGAGGACGATGCTTGTGTCGCGGCCGTGGAAGTGAAGGGTCCAGCCGCCTCCCCGCGCGGGGTCTAGGCGGGGAGCAGCGCCGAATTCTTTGAGCAGGTCATTGACTATGCGGGCGGCGCGTGCCACATCGCCGGACGAGCTTGCCGTGAAGACCTCGCGGACTCGTTCCGCGAGCGCTGTCAGCGCGTTTGCCTGGTCCTCGGTGAGGGCCGGCCGGTAATCGTCGCGCTCGAGCACCGCGCGAACGGCATCAGCCTGGTGGCCGACCGGCGGCGGCTCTACTGGCCGGGTGCCGTCATGCCCCGTTGTCAGCGCGTTGACCAGACGGCACGCGACGTCGGTGACTACCCATAGGTGACTGTTGAAATGTATTTGACCGGTCATTCGTCCTTGGAGTACCGTCTCGCTCATGACTGCCATTATGCCATTTGCCAGTCACGAAGATGGCGGCTGGCCGCGCTCCGTGCGGGCGCTCGTGCTGGCCCGCGCCGTCAATCAGCTCGGCGCCTTCGCGATGTCGTTCCTGGCCGTCGCGCTCGTACACGTCTATGGCGCCTCGCTCGTCACCGCCGGGTGGGTGGTTGCGCTCTTCGGCCTTGCAACGGTGCCATCACGGCTGGCCGGCGGGCGGATGGCCGACCGCCTCGGGCGACGCCCGACGATCGTGCTCGGGCTCCTCGGCTGCAGCGTTTCACTGCTCGTCATTGCCGTCTCGCCTGGTGTCGGCGGAGCGGCGGCGGGAGCCGCGCTACTCGGCCTCGCCTTCGAGATCTACGAGCCGCCCAGCCAGGCGCTACTCGCCGAGATGGTGGCGCCTGAGCGGCGTCCGCAGGCCTTCGGGTTGCTCGGTGCCGCGCTGGCCGCCGCTGGCGCAGGCGCGGGGATCCTGGCGGTGTTGCTCGGCGGCGTCAGCCTGCGGCTACTCTTCGTCGCGGACTCTGTCACCTGCCTGGCAGCGGCAGCGCTGATCCTGATGTGGGTGCATGAGCCGCCCACAGCGCGGCCGCCCACGTCCCACGGCAACCCGTGGCGGGATGGCCGCCTGCTGGTGATGCTCGGTGTCGGCACAGGGTTCGCCTTCGCCGGGAACCTCTCGCTCACCGCGCTTCCGCTGACGGTTGCCGCCCGCGGCCTTGACCCTGCGGAAACGGGCTGGCTTCTCGCAGTAGCGGCTGTCGTGACGATCGCCGGGCAGCGCTTCCTCCGGGGCGCTGCGGCACGGCCGTTCTTCCTGATGGCGGCCGGGCTTGCCGTCGTCGCCGCGGGATTCGCCGTTGTCGCGTTCGCCGACGTGATCCCGCTGCTCTGCCTGGGTGCCGCCACCATGGCGCTGGGCCAGGTCTTCCTGCTCGGACCTCCGTACGCCGTTGTGGCCGGCCTGGCCGACGACGGCTCCCGCGCGGGGTACCTGGCGGCGTACGGCACTTGCTGGGGCATCGCCCAGACCCTTGGGCCGCTTGCCTCGACTCGCCTGCTGTCCATCGGGGTGCCCGTGGCCTGGCTCACCGGCGCCGCCCTGTGCGTCCTGCTGGCCGCGCTCGTGCCGTTCGCGGGCAGGGCCGTGACAATGGCTGAGCGCCGCCCCGCCCGCGAGACCGTAACCGCCTGACCTGGAGCCAGGTGGTCACGAACTGACGCCGAGGGGAGCATCCCCCATCAACGCCCTCACCAGGCGCTTTACATCTGGTTGTTACCGCCGCAACAACGGCAAGCGCCCTTCCAGCCAAAACGTCGGCTGGCCTACATTTTTGACGCACACCCCAACCCCGCCGTCCTGGCACGGGTGTCAGTACTCCGGTGGATACTGCCCGGCATGGCGAGATTTGAGGACCAGGACCTGACCGATGCCGAATTTCGTGAGTGCGACTTGACCCGCGCCCGTCTGATCGGGGTGGTGATGCAGGACGCTGTGATCGACGGGCTGGTCAGGAACCTGGTGGTTAACGGAGTCGAGGTGACGTCGTACGTGGAGGCCGAGCTTGACCGGCGGCATCCGGTGCGGCTGCTGATCCGCTCGGCCGATCCGGCCGACCTGCGGGAAGCCTTCCGGCAGCTTCGGGCGGACTGGGCTGCGACGGTCGGGCGGCTCCGGGGGATGCCCAAGGGTTCGGAGAACCAGCGTGTCGGCGGCGAGTGGTCGGCGGTGGAGACTCTGCGCCATCTGGTGTTCGTGCACGACTCGTGGTTCCGCCGCTGCTGCCTGGGGTCGGCCGGGCCGTTCACCGCAATCGGCTTGGCGTCCGGGTTCGTCCCCGACCAAGAGGAGCAGGGCCTGGACCGGGCGGCGGCCCCGAGCCTCGACGAGGTGCTGGCCGCGCGCGGCGAGCAGGGCGCCGAGCTAGAGCGCTGGCTGTTGACCGTTACGCCCGGTGAGCTGTCGGCGCCCGCGCCAGTGCCAGCGGGCCGAGGCTGGCCGCCGTACGCCAGGGGCAAGTCGGTGCTCGAGTGCGTGCACGTCGTGCTGGACGAGGAGTGGGCGCACCACGGCTTCTGCGTGCGCGACCTCGATCTGCTCGGGTGCCCCTCGCCAGGTGTTGTGTCGAAGCAGGAACCCTCAGGCCAACGTTAGGCACCAGGGGAGTACTCGCGTAGGCGGCACCGCAGATCGGCCCGGCGAGCGTTCTCCCCGACCTTCGCCTGGTCCAGGCAGCATGTCAGCGTGCCTAGCTGCTGGTCCCACGCCGGGATCACCACCCGGAACCGCGACCACGCGAGCCAGGCCTTCTTTACCTCCGCGACCGCCCGCTCCGACCCCCGGTGGCCCATCGCGGTGATCTTCCGGTGCGCTAGAGGCTACGGCCCACGTCAGGGCCGTCCTCCCGCAGACAGCCCGGCTACTCCCCAGTGATGACGTCGCTACTGCCGGCGGTGCAGCCGGAAACCTCCAGCGGGACGATGCCCGACGAGGCTCCCCCGGCGGATGCTGACTCCAGTCGATGTCCCACCGGATCTCAGGAGGATTCATGTCCATCATCCGCCGCAACCGCCACGCCGCCGTTGCCGCCATCCTCGCCGCGGCCGCGGCCGGCACTGCGTTCGTCGCCGTCGCCGTCGCCTCCCCCGCCAGCGCCACCAACGCGCCGGCCGCCACGCCACGGATCTCCACATGGTCCTCGCACACCCGATGGCCAGGCTCCTGGTCCTCGCACACCGGACGGCCGGGCTCCTGGTCCTCGCCAACCGGATGGCCGGGCTCGGCCGCTGGCGGCGGGCGGCCCGGCGCCAGCCCAGCTATGCGGGCGCCTGGCAGCGCCGCCCGCACCGAGTACTTCCACGTCGTGTCGACCAAGCCCTCCGGCCCGGGCACCATCATCGTCACCGGGGTCGTCAACGCCGGCGGCACGGAGAAGCCGGGCCGGGCCATCGACGGTGCGACCTTCGCCGGCGGCAGCTTCCGCATCGACCACAGCGCCGGGCAGCCCACGGTACGCTTCGACTCCGCCACCTGCGCCGGGACCATCACCCAGGCCGGGCCGTTCGAGGTGATCGACGCCACCGGCGACATGGGCGGCCTGGCCGGCAGCGGCCGGTACGTCTTCCGGGCGCTCTACACCACCGCCCGCGTGGCCGCCCACTGCTCCTCGACGATGACGGCCTACACCGAAACCATCGAGGGCGTGGCCACGGTCAAGGCCTGATACTGCAACGGCGGTTACATGATCATGGGGCAGGATGGGCGCCTTGCGGGCGGTTCCTGACACCAAGGACCTCGGCGGTGGCGGCGACCAGCCATATCGGCGTGGCCGCCTCGTGTTCGCCCAACGACAATCAGGCCGCGCCGATCGGCGGCTCGGCGGGCATTCTTCCTGGCCGCTCCCCACCGCTCAGCCGGCCGGTGCTCGCCAGCCCGCCCTCGATCGGTCGCTGCCAGAGCAGGAGGTAGCGCCAGAAGACGAGCCGCCGCACCCGGGCGCCGGGGAGCGCCGCGGTCGCGTGCTGCCGGACCTGGCGGGTCGTCAGCGGCGGGTCAAGAACCTTCGGCATACTCGCGTGGCCAGGCCCCAGCCGGTACCAGCCGCCACGGCCCGACGATCTGAAGACGGCGAAGGCGGCGCCGAATGCCCGATGGCCGGCTGCGGCGAGAAGCTCGGCAGGCAGCTCCCGCGCCAGGTCGGGCCGGGGCAGGGCCACGGCGGCGAGGACCCCGCCGGGCCGCAGGGCGCGGGACAGGCGCCGCAGCGCGTCATCAAGGGGCAGGTGATGCAACGCGGTGACCGACACGATCGCATCGTAGGGTTCCGCCGGGAGCGGATCGCGCATGACGTCACCGAGGATGCAGGTGACATTGGCCGGCGTGATCTGCCTGGCCGCTTGGATCATCACAGGTGACCGGTCGAGCGCGTCGACATGCCCGGCACGTTTGGCCAGTTCGGCGGCGAACGCCCCGGCACCGCACCCGACATCAAGCACCCTCGTGCACGGGCTGGGCAACTGCCGCATGAGCAGCCGGTGGTAGTAGGCATTGTGGTCCCAGTCCAGCAGCCCCATCCGTCCATCCTCCCGCCTGAGCCCTCGTTTCCACATGACATCGCTGCCTTACGCGGCAGGTCCCATCCCTGTGAGGGCGTCAAGCTCGGCGGCCACGCTCGCGGCCTCGGCCGCGCCGATCTTCTGGAAGATCTCCCGCGCTTGCCGCAGGCCTTCCTGCGCTTCGGCGGTGCGGCCGGCGGCCAGGGCGCAGCGGCCCAGCCCGGCCAGCGCGCAGGCCTCGCCCCAGGAGCTGTCGATCTCGCGGGCCACGTCCAGTGCCTGCCGGTGGCCCGTCTCGGCCTGGTCCAGGTCACCGCGGATCCGGTGCAGCGTCCCCAGCTCGTTGAGCACCTCAGCCTCACCCCCCCGGCTGCCGAGGTCGCGGGCGAGGCCCAGCGCCGCCTCCAGCGCCTTTGCCGCGCCCGGGTAGTCCCCGGTATACCGCCGCACGCCCCCCAGCTCGTTGAGGGCGTTGGCCTGACCCAGCCGGTTGCCGAGGCTGCGGTAGACGCCCAGCGCCGCATCCTGGGCCTCGGCCGCGCCCGGGTAGTCGCCGGTCAGCCGCCGCACGACCGCCAGGTTGCTGAGGGCATCGGCATGGCCTAGCCGGTCGCCGAGCTGCTGCGCGGCCTGCACGGCGGCGCCATGGCGGATGACGGCGGCGGGCCAGGGGCCGTCCTGGCGTAGGAGAGCGGCGGTGGCGGCGGTCAGGGCGACGACCCGGGCATGCTGGCCGGCGCGGGTGACGTGGTCCAGGCAGGCCAGCAGGTTCGCGCGCTCGGTCCGCGCCCACGACAGCGCCCGGATGCCGTCAGGCAGGCCGGGGACCGTGGCCGGCGGTGCGATGCGAGTGGCCGCGGCGGGCCCAGTCCGGGGCTGGCGGGCCAGCAGGACCTCGGCGGTGGCGGCGGTGTGCTGGTAGTAATCCAGCAGGCGCTCCAGCGCCTGGTCCCGGTCGGCGGCGGGGTCAGCGGCGGCAAGGTCGCGGGCGTAGCGGCGGATCAGGTCGTGCATGGCGTACCGGCGGTAGCCGGGCTCGGTCAGCAGGCCCTCGCCGTGCAGGGCGTCCAGCAGCCCGGCCGCCTCGTCCAGCGGGACGCCGGCCAGGGCGGCGGCGGCGTAGGGGTCGATGGTGATGCCGGGCTGCAGGCCGAGGCGGCGGAAGAACTGCTGCCGGGCGGGGGCCAGGTACCGGTAGGACACCTCGAACGCGGCGGCGATGCTGTCGTTCTCCGCTGCCAGCGTCAGCAGGCTCGCCCTGGTCTCGGCCGTCAGGTCGGCCAGCGTCCAGGACGGGTGCCGGGCGTACACCCGGGCCAGCAGGGAGATGGCCAGCGGCAGGCACCCCGCCAGCCGGGCCAGCTCCGCCACTGCCTCTGGCTGGGCGGCGGCGCGGGGAGCCAGCCGCAGGAACATCTCCCGCGCCTGGTCCGGCGGCAGGGCATCCAGCAGGACCGGGACGACCGTCCCGGGCAGGTCGCCCAGGTGCCGGCGGCTGGTGACCAGCACCAGGCAGCGTTCGCCGCCGGGCAGCAGCGGGGTGACCTGGTCGCTGTCGGCGGCGTTGTCCAGGACGAGCAGTGCCCGCTGGCCGGCCATCCGGTCCCGCCACAGCCCGGCCCGCCTGTCCAGGTCCCCGGGCAGGTAGCGGGCGTCCATCCCGGCGGCGGTCAGCAATCCGGCCAGCGCCGCCTCCGGCGCCACCGGATCCTGGCCCCGGAGTGCGGGCGTGCAGGTTGATGAAAAGCTGCCGGTCCGGGAACTGGTCTTTCAACAGGTGGGCGACATGCACGGCCAGCGCGGTCTTCCCTATCCCGGGCATCCCGCCGATCGCGTGGATCGCCACTATCCCGCCGGACCCGGCAGCGTCCGTCACCGCAGCGGTGATGCGGTCCAGTTCGCCGTCCCGGCCGGTGAACGCCGCCGTGTCCGGCGGCAGCGAGTACCGCACTGCCAGTGCAGACGGCGCCGTTCCCGGCACCACTGCCAGCCCGCCGCCGGTGACCTCCGTCAGCGCGTGGAACACCTCAAGCTCCAGATCGGCAGCGGAAGCGAAGGCGCGGACGACCAGCCCGGCATCACGCAACCGCTGCCGGAACCCTTCCACCGCGCCGCGATCGGCATCAGCCAGCGCGGCCAGCGGACCGGCAGTGCCATCCAGCAAGAACACCAGCCGCGGCAGGCTAGCGGTACTGGCCGCGTCGAACTCCAGCTCGGTATAGGACACCGCCTCGCCCGCTACCACCGAGCCATACCGGAAACCGATCACCGCGACGTAGATCTCGCACTCGCGGACCCGCTGCCGGCAGTAGTCCGCCGGCTTCCCGTCGCGCGCGGCGAAGTAGCGCATGTCGACCGGCGCCATCCCGGCCCGGCTCACCGCGTCCAGCGCAGCCTGCACGAACGACCGGCCCTCCGGGAACTGCGCCATATCGGAGGTATGGGAAACGAACACCTGGCCTGTCTGCATCACGCCGCCCGCTGCGCCCGGGATTCACCCGTCTCAAGACGGCTTCAAGCTACACCGAACGCGACGCGTCATCACCGCTCCGCAGACACGAGCCCCGCGCACGGGAGCTCGCGCCCTGGTCGCGGCGGGCCGTCAGGGGATGAGCGCGATCTTGCCGGTGGTGTGACCGGTCATGATCGCGCGGTGCGCTGCCGCCACATCGGCCAGCGGGAAGGTCTGGGTGACGAAGACCCGCAGCGTCCCGTCCTGGGCAAGGCGCGCCAGTTCCAGGCGCGCGGCGGCACGGATCTCGGTGCCCGGATCCGCGCCAGGGCCGCCGCCGAGAAGCTGGATGCCAGCCTTCGGGCCGCGCGCGAACGCGGCGATGGTGGCAATGCGCGCCCGGTCAGCAATGAGCGCGAGCGAGACATCGACCGCCTCATCGGTGCCGATCAGGTCCAGCGCGGCGTCGATGCCGCCGGGTGCCGCGGCGCGGACCCGGTCGGCCAGGCCGTCGCCGTAGGCGACCGGAACGGCACCGAGCCCGCGCAGGAACTCATGCCGCGCCGGGCTGGCCGTGGCAATGACCGTCGCTCCGCGGGCAGCGGCGAGCTGCACCGCCATCACGCCGACACCACCCGCAGCGCCATGGATCAGCACCGTGTCGCCCGCGCCGACGCCGGTCGCGGCCAGCGCGTGCCATGCCGTCACTCCGGTCAGCATCAGGCCGGCAGCCTGCGGCCAGTCCAGCGCAGGCGGCTTCGGGACCAGCGCCTGAGCCGGAACCACCAGTTCAGCCGCATACGCACCGGATACCCGGTACGCGATCACCTCATCGCCGGCCGCAACCGGCCCGGCCGGGCCCTCGGCACCGGGGCCGACAGCCATCACCACGCCCGCCGCCTCAGCGCCGAGCCGCATCGGGAGCCGCGCCGGATCGGCACCCATCGCCCCGCTGTACGCCTTCCAGTCGATCGGGTTCACGCCCACGGCCCGCACCGCAACGCGGGCCTCGCCAGGCCCGGGCTCCGCGATCAGGTCGTCGGTGACCGACAGCACCTCAGGGCCGCCGAAGGCGGTAGCGATCACGATAGCTGGCATGCCTGCCGCAACATCCACGCCAGCATCGCTCATTCCCTGCACGCTGACCTTGAGCTGGTGCGGGGCTTGCATCCGGCATTGGCGGCGCTGGCCAGCGCCGCCGCCGCGGCACCGGGCACGTAGGCCCGTTCACAATGATCTTGCGTCTGTACCGCGCCAGGCCGGCTACGGCGTGCCGTTCCGCCAGTTTTGCGCGGCGACCCCGGGCCGGCTGAGCTGCCGTACTGGCCCGAGGACTCGCTCGGCGACCGGTTCTTCTCCGGCAGGCTGCTCGAAGAGGCCGCGGAGGCACCCTGCCTGATGACGGCGGTCATGCCGAACGCCCGCCTGATCGCCGCCGAACCCGCGCACTGGAACGTTGCCCTGTCAGTTCTTGTCCGCGCGGTCCTACTCGACGGGATGCCGGCTGACCACCCGA